>Ga0105239_10004372_pt1 | contig 16921 bp, 20 predicted proteins | sample KBSC44metaG_FD_92761 | JGI IMG/M metagenome (GOLD analysis project Ga0105239, IMG submission 92761) | Corn rhizosphere microbial communities from Kellogg Biological Station, Michigan, USA - KBS C4-4 metaG | ecosystem: Host-associated > Plants > Roots > Rhizosphere > Soil | place: Michigan, USA...
ACCCTGAGCGAAATCTCCGGCAAAAAGGTCCAGTTCGTCGAGCAACCCGTCACCGTCGAGTCGGCCGCCCAGCTCGGCGACAAGATCGCCGAGGAGATCGCGCAGAACATGCTGTTGATCCGGGATTACAGCTATTTCGGCAAGGGTGCCGAGAAGAACCAGGCTGCGAGTGATGCCTTCTTGCTCGAGGGCGCCAAGAAGAACACCTTCAGGCAGTTTGCCGAGAAGGCGAAGTGGTCGTTTCTAGCATAGTTGTAGTTAGTTATATGACTAATGTGACAGACAGATGAGGAGGGCTTTGGGGGATAAACCAAAGATTTTTGAAAGAAAAAAGAAACAGAAAAGAGGGAGATGAGTGGGAATACTTGGGGGATTGATTGCTTTGGATGGAACATGCAGTCCTATGAAGATGAGAAAGGAAAAAGAATGAATCAAAGAAGTAGTGTTCCTTTAACTGGTCTTGTGGAAGTGGTCTGAAATTAAAGTTAGGTACGTACTCGTGCAATCTACATACATAAAATGCGCGGCACTGGCTATTTGTTTCTGTTGAAATAATCTTATGGTATATCGTGGAGCGCTCTCAACCGATCACACTACTTGGGCTTCGAGCCCCGGCTCAGTAGCAACTTCAATATTAGTGTGCAAGGGGTTTTGGAGGGAAGGACTTGGGCATTTCCCCGAGTCTTTTCAGAAAGCGTCAACTTTAGTGAGAGAAAGGAAGATTAAAAGTCTTTTTTCATAAGAGCTCATTATTTTCCTGCTGCACTTGAATGCCGCAGTGTATACGTACTATGGCTAGCATAATGGGAATCCAGAAAAGTAAATAGTGGTACAAGCGAAAGCGAGTGCTCTGATACTTGTTGGGTATCTCAATGAAAATCAGTGTTTCCAACGCCGAAAAATAGAGGAAAGCCGACCACCATCAAAGGGTAAAGACATCATTCCGAAGGCCAGGCAGGCCTTGAATAGGGGAAGTTTAGCACTGGGTAGCTAGTCTTCCACTACTGCCTTGCACACGATCCAGGGTGGCAGGCTTAGATGTTCTCGATGACTCTGGCGTTCATAGCTTGTTGGAAACCATCACCTGTGGTGAACTCAAAAGGCGCTCCGCCGGTGTTTTGCTTGGAGTTGTAACCGCTTGCTTCGCCACCAGTGGAGTGGGGTTGGATTTGTGACAAGGCCTCTGGAGGAATTGTCTGGTTGGCTGCTGGCAAGAAGATGACCTTGCTGTTAGCAGTCTTGGCCATGGCTTGCATGGCCTCGAGATATCTGATTTGCATGGCTGGTGCGGAGCTCAAGATATCGGCCGCTTGTCTCATGAGTTTGGCAGACTCGACTTCTGCACGAGCGGCAATAACCTTGGATTCACCGATTCTCTTGGATTGAGCAGCCATGGAGAGGGAGTCTTGCAGGTCGTTGCTGAAGATGATGTCCTTGATGAGCATGGATTCGACCTGGACACCCCAGCCAGATGCGACATCCTCGATGATCTCACCAATTGACTGGGCGATTTCTTCACGGCGTTCAATGACGTCCTGGAGAACACGTGCACCGACAACATGGCGCAGAGTGGTCTGGGTTCGCTCGACCAAGGCCTGGCGAATGTTGGAGATTCCGAAGGCTGCCTTGTGAGGAGATGTGATGTGGTAGTAGATGACGGAAGTGAGGTTGAGAGTGACATTGTCCTTGGTCATACAAACTTGTCGCGGGACTTCGACGATTTGAATCTTGACATCGACCTGGATGAGCCTCTCTGACAAGGGGTTGATCTTGACCAAGCCAGGGTCAACAGCGCGTGAGAAACGCCCGAATTTGGTGACCAAGCCGACATTTCCTTGCGACACGGGCTTATAGGGGTTGGGGCAGATAACACAGCAGGGAATGGCACCCATGAAACCAATGCAGGCACCGAGGGTGTTGACTGCGCAGTTGTTAGCGATGGATGAATTGAAGCAGAAGCAGAAGCGGAGAAAATCACATACTCATTGATCCATACCAGCCGTGGGTCTCGACGTCAGTATCGCCTTGAAGAGTCTGGGCATATGATGGCTGGAGATCCTCTCGTCGCGGAGGTTGCACCTTGATGACACCACCATTCTGAGGGCGAAAACCAACAGGTGGTGTGGGCGACTTGCCGTTGTCGAGGCCAGATGGTCTTGGAGAGTCCATTGTGGGTTGTGTTTGTGAGGTCGAAGCGAGTAGGGAGCGCGTCGACGACAGCGTGAAAGCGGTTTGGTTGCTGATTTAAGAATGGGAGAGAGTTGGTATTGCGTGGCTGGTGTACGCGGGTGAGAGTATGCGCAACACTTTGATGGTAATGGATGGATACCTGGGGGTGGTGGAGAGATGGGGTTGACTCGTTAATGTATGTATGTAGCTTCTTGGTGTAAGAGCGTGTGTAGATAGATGCAGGAGTCTTATAAGTGTTTGAGGAGAAAGCCAAAGTGGAGTGAGGCGTGCGAATGCGCAGGCGGAAGAATGGGTGCGATTGGTGGGTCACGTTTGTCAATTGGGAGAATGAACGAAGAGGGGGTCCAACCGTAATACATGATCCATGTCGCTATTTCTGGACTGCGCCCACCCGCATCAGATCCCGGGTGACACTTTTCCTCAGATGATGGAATCGATGAGTTGATGATGCACAAGGGATCTGCTCTGCTCTGCTCTGGCCGATCGAATACAGACAGAGGTTTATCCAGCATCCCTGCTCCTGAGATTCCGCCGGTATCTCCTCTTTCCCCTTTAAGCTCAGAAGAGAACGGCCTTGAAGGTTCCTTCTATCTAATGGGGAGCTGTACGGGTACAAGCCACAATGATGCCCAGAATTCAGGCGTGCCCGAGGAACAACAGCTGGAGAAGCGATGCAGATGCAGACTCAGACTTGAGTGCTCGTATTCACAAACCCGAGGAGGCAGCATGAGCCTAGAGAGCCTAAAGCCACTAAAGCCACCTTCGAGCTTGTCTAACTGACCAGGGTCATAGTAACGTGTCAGGGTGCCCGGGACAACCTAGCAATTCTGCCTAGGCGCATCACCTGGACTGGGGGTGCAGGGGTCGTCGGGGTCGTCGGGGGTGCGTCTCCCTTACCCGAGCAACCCAAACCACCAGTCTTCCAGGCGTGGAATGGGAAGGACGCTTCGCTTAGAATCCACAAACCCCAGGGCCGTGGGCACCTGCCACCCACTCACTGGTCAAGCGTCAGTGACCCGTCATGGGCAGCTCTGGCAGCTCTGGGGCAGTGCTAATTTCTGGCCAGTCCTGATTCCGGGCTAAGCACACCCAAAGGAATCCCTTCCTCACATCCTCACATTTTCTCCATCCTCGATTCATCGACGAGGCCGTCCTCGCTGCTACCCTCGAGGAGTCAGGGTGTCTCCCGTATCCACCAGAAGATTTGGGTATGGAACAATTGGTTCGTCCATGGCCTCGCAAAGTCTCTTTCTTCCTTCTCGAGCTTAGGCAATATTGCCTCGTACTATTTTATTTTCCGTCGTCCCTCATCCCTCATCCCTCAAACCCTCAACCTTGCGAACGAGCCGAGTTCCCGCGCGCTGACAGCACGAATCCGCCATGCATGCCTCGTTAATCCTTGTCAACCCTGCTCGACCTCATTAGACCCCCATTAGACCCTCGGCAAGAAAGCTTGGTCTAATCGAATTGGCCTCTTGAAGCAAGTCTAAACTCTCCCTTTCCCGTACGTTTCCAGTGCACCACCACCACCACTTGAATGGAGGAGCTGCATGCTAGGTGACGACGCGTCCTGCATCTCTTTACATGATCGCGCACGGGAGATGGCCACCAGCAGCTTTTGCATTTTGCATTGGCGTTCACATTTAGTCTTCTTGAACACCGACCTACAAGAGAATGCCCAGAAGATTTTCATCAGGTTACAGAGCCCTGCATGTGGTTGGGCCGCCGCTATTCTCTGCTCCACCTGCTGTGCCCACGACAAGTGAGCCTTGCCTTGGCAGTAATTACAATCCTCCGTGGCTATGGATCCAGTGGTGCCCTCAGACAGACGACGAACAGGAGATAATATTCAGCTGAAGCTTTCTGTCCCCGGGGCGATTATTCACTACTATATTCTCACTGCCACTGAGACTCGAGGGCGTTTCCGCTCCTGAGCATGTACCGTACGGAGTACAGGATTGCCGCAGCCTTTGTCCCTCGCCCAATCCAAGGTATGATACCAAGCACTGCTTCCTTGGCTCTGGCCTTGGTTGCAGATGAGATAACGAGTGCTCGGGCTAATTGAGAAAATGACCTTGGCCCAGAGTTCTTTCCATAGAGTCTAATCGTCATGAGCCATTGGCAGATATTGGCAGCCCATGGCACACTCGGAAATCGGCACCTGAGCAATACTGTTGATGGCTGATCCAAAGATTCTGGAAACTTGCTCAGCCTGGTTAGCCCCTGCCAAGATAACCCGTGACCACACTGACCCCGTGATCCGTCAACGCCACATTTGAGTGAGGGCTCTCTCCACAATTCCAAAAATATCCTTCCACTCAATCCATTTGCCTCCCTGGATCAAAAAACATTCTCCCACGTCTCCCCATTACTACAGACCTCCATCCCTATCTTCATGGATCCAACAGCACCTCCGCCATTGCATAATGCTAACATGATCGATGCATCAAACTCAGATGCACCGTTCTCAACCCGGTAAGGTGCCCTAGATTGGTCTGGCACGATCCAACCCCATGAGACCGCGCCTCACGGATCACCCTTCCATGAGCTTGTGTCCATCATGCACCTTCTTAAGTCCCGCAATTGACGTACGGCGTACTCGTATCTCTACACCAGGGAGAATTTGTTATCGAATATTCCAAATGTAGTAACAGCATGTCGAAAGTACTCGACGTCTCCCCGGAATCGGCCGGTCGTTGCACACGTGCACTCCCTGAATTGATTCCATGATATCGCTCAGACAAGCTACAACGCTGATTCTCAAGCCCCAAACTCGATCGAGACCTAATAAAAGAAATCGCCCGAGCAAACCCAGAACTGGACTAAACCTAACTCCCACAATCTCTAGCGATCGATAGATCAATCAATGACATGCCTCATCTCATGATGTGGCATTACCCCAGATGTCAGGCCTGATTCCCGTTCACCGATCCTCGAACCACAATCACCATCTGCCGCCGCCTTTAGCATTGCCATCTCCTGCGCGATTATGGGCCAGTATCGGGCACGTCTCCAATCGGGCACGCTGAGCGACGTCTAGAGCTCCCCAAAAGCGAAGGCAAACACTATATGGAGCCCTGCCTCGTATTCTCCCACCATCAAGGCTGAGCGAGCATAAGCTCCAAGTGCTAACGGGTCGTAGCTATGGGATTGGATAAACCAAGGGAATGGCAAAGGTGGCCACACCCGTTACAGAAAGCAGCACACCACTACAAGTTATGCGTACTCGACAGGATGCTCAGTGCTATTGGAAGTCTGAACGGTTAGCTTTTGATCTGTCCCTCTCCTTCCCCTTCACCTCACTACCTCAGTGCATCCTATTTCTCGGTGATTATGCCTCGCCCAAAAATAGGTCCACCGTATCTACTGACCGCATATCTTTGAACTCAACCAATTTCCCTGCGTCCAACTGGCCTTGGGACACAAGCCCGATCCACGATAAGCAAACCACCTCACCTTGCTCCCGAACCGATATGGACGGGGCTACGGGCCGCCTCGCATCTGGATGAGGGTCCATGGTCTGGTAGAGAGTCGACAGTCTGGAGATTAGAGAGGGGGCATCCGTTCTCGACCCTGCCGCCCAGTCCACGACAAGCCGTGACAAGCCGGGCCATTCTCTTGCCCCTTTCGTCGACCAGATGACAGCCGTGTACATGGAGATTCCGTGAGCTGAGGGAGAAATGAAAAGTCGGTCGAGAGTCCCTCTGAAAGTGCTCACGTCGAGCGGCCCAGAGTCAACGGCAGCTTCAACTCGATTCTCTTCAGGTGGCCATCAACGCACCAGATGTGCTCCCCCCCTATCCTATCCTTCCTATATTTTTCTGGCGGCGTACTCGCCTCCCACCTCAGGGCCAGGTTGCGTATAGGTAGGTGCCTGGTGTTATTTCCCCCGTGCTGCCTCCCCCAGCCCCAGGCACTCCTTTATGGTCTAGCTAGCAGTTAAACAAGCAGCCTCTGCATAAGGTACCTACCTGCCTGTGTACCCGCCTGAGATCCAGCCTGTCTTCAGAGAGCGCAGTGCCGCCTGAGACGCCATGTACATACATACGATACGTGCAGCCTTTGCGCGTTGCATGCTGCTGATTTAACGGGGGGCGGGGAGGGGGGGGGGGCAATTTTGAAACTCGAAGGCTCTGTGGGCGAATAAAAGATGGTCTCACGCAGCCGGGGAGATACACACGCTTTTAAGCGGGAACTCGGACGACAGAAGCGAAATGATATGGTTTATTGACTGTATTCTTGAACTGTGACAATGAGGACGATATTACATGTGGGCTGCTTTAAGCGCGGCCAGAAGCCCGGTTTTGCCTGCCAGCCAGCCAGGTAGTTACTCTTTCCAATGCTCACTACTTGACTGCCCCAAACCCGGCTTTTTGTTGTTGCTGCATCTTCTCTAGGTGGAGCGGAGCCTGTGGACCAAGAAGCCTATAAGGACCATTGCCATAATAACATCAAGCACACCTGGTCTGCGCCTTTTTAAAAATTGACGCCCTCCCCAGTGATCTCACTCGGCATGGAGCGAATTCCCCTCTCCTCCTCGGGCGTCAGAACAATCCCAAACCACTGCCTCAGCGCCTGAACACGCTCGGCCTCACTCTTCGCCTCGACAAGCACCTCTTTCTCTCCCGTGCCAATCCTCCTCGCGACTTTCCTTTCCGTGAGGGTAATCATACCAATTGCTTTGGTGCGGGTCTCTTCGTCAATGAGCGTGCGCGCAAGGGCCAGTTTATAGGTGAACCAGCTCTTGGGGTCCTTGGACGTGCGATAGTTGATTATCTCGAAGTCTTGCGGGAGCCACTCGAACTCCGTGAAGCAGTAGCCTCCAGACCATTTGTTTGTTGTCGTGTTCTTCAGCTCGAGCACCCAGGCTTTGTGGCCGGTGGTGTTTGGTGCGATGTGTCGATGCACAAGGCGGACGAATGAGCCGGGCACGGATTCTCGCTCTTGTTCCGAGTCTTTGGTTAGTGGTATCGGATCTACTGGGGCTCCGGAGCCAAAGCCAACGTCAACCTGAACTTACAGTCAGTATCACGCGGGTGAGTCGGGTGGTGAATCGGCACTATAATACTTACCAGGTAGTGTTGGCCGTTGATGGTGACAATGATAACCTCATGCTGCCTATCGTGTCCACATGCATCATTAGCCAAATACTGTCAAGGACAAACATTTCAGACGACTAGTGAAAGGAACCCAGCCAAGGTACGTGCAAAATCATGACTTACCAACCAGCGAAGCCCTCGGGATCACGACTCCCGCCCATCAATGCATTACTGACCCTCGCACCCGAAACATAAAGATCATATCCTAGGGACCGCAAGACCGTGGAGAAAAACATGTTGTTCTCCATACAATAGCCGCCCAGCCTCCGTTCGACGATCTTGTGGTACAAGGCATCGGGGTCCAGAGGCAGCGAGCGGTGCCACGAATAGTGCAGTGCGACGTTGCCCCAGATAGTCGCACAGGTTTGTCGCAGCTGGAGGAGTGACAGTGCAGCCAGAGGATCTTGCTTGATTTCTGACTGCAGGGTCGCCAATGAATAGGACGGGTCGGGGTTGATGAACTCGACGTATTTCGCCAGCTGCTTTTGGGTGTACAGCTGGCGGTAGCCGCGAGGTGATGGTTCAGAACTCGAGGCCATGATCTCGCTATCCTCCGGATGTGCGTGGCTGTGCGCTCGTTGCCTACCCGGTTGTCCTCAAATAAATCACTGCCGCTTGGCCACGGAGTGATGTATCAGTGGTAGTGACTCGTCCTAGTGAGATATAAATTGCTCTTATAGATTGAGAACCGATTGTAGTGCAACTCTCCTTGGGCCAGCTAGTGATGGAGTAGTGATAACAAGATGAAAACAAAAGCGCCGCTTCAGCGAGAAATCACTTTGACGTTGATATCTTTTATCTTCCAAGTCTCCAAATAGTCGGTGGTGAAGTTGAGGGGCAAGAAAGGGCGTGCCAAGTTAGATCTTGGGAATTCATAAGCATTTGGAATTTCAGGTACAACTGGTATCTGCTGGGTTCGAGAAAGTTGGCTTCATCCCACTGGCGCGGTACCTGGATGGTACGAAGTTGTCCTGAGATCGGGTCTGCGTCGGCTAGGGTTCGCATGAGTTGTTCCATTAGCTTCGGCTAGGGCAGCAGAAGCACCGAAGGTATTATGCGATGTGTTTCCCCAGGTTGCAGTACGGAGTACGGATACGAACTATGCGTACGGGCATGTATGTTCTACGTCAGTATGACATAAGCTGGTACATGGCAGTAGCACTGAAATCAGGTACTTGGAGCAGTGAGCATGCCTTTGATTATGGAATCGGCCAAGGTCCAGAACAGCACATGATCATTCACTTGGCTTGACGTAGCTTCATCGAAGGGAAGAATCCTTCTGTATATGTATACGGAGTAATGAATAAGGAATCAAATAAGCAATATGCACGTGCCAGGCAAGCACAGGTGCGCCTGCCTCCAGGGGAAGACGCGCCCACGGAATCAATTATTCCGGGATCCGAATGGGCGGCCTCTCATCGCAACAGGCCACAACTTGCGAGGGCACATTCGAAGTTGGAACACTCATCTGCTCAGTAAGATGGCATTTATCAAGACAAGCGAACAAATCACCAGACATTTCTTGGACATGTTTCTGTACGGCTATACGGAGTGCCCGGCCGACTGCTCTGATAGGCAGCAAGCCAAGTCTCAGTGCCTTCTAAGCAATTACGAGAATGGCTCCCTCGGGCCACCACCACCGCCCAAGCAGCTTCACCACCTGCATTTGCCATCCTGGTCCCCTGGGCCCGTAGCCTGTTTCATCACGGCAATCGTTCTAGAATCCCACCCGGGGGCCACGCGTGTCCAGGAATCCGAAACACATTTTACCCATTTTCTGTTATTCTGCACATTATTTTCTCCATCTCCAAAAATTCCACGGAATCAATCGTACAGGCGCCTCCCGTAAAGCTGGTGCCGCCGTGCGTACCCTTCACCCTTGGAGCTTTGCCGGTGACGCCACCGACCTCAGATGTTGGATCTGGACAACGGGCAACGGGCCTTCTTCCAACTCTACGCCACATCGATCGACATCTCGCCTCGGTATCAATTTCCAAAGTTACAGACTCGATTTGCCAGATTACCCCACGATAACCTTGTTCTTTTGTTCCAGAAGTCGATGGTAGAATCTCAACACGCTTAGTTCTAGCATGTTAGTCAGGCCATAGCAGCTATTCTGCCATATGTCAGCCATGAAGGACACGTTGCGGAAATCGAAGTCTTCGAAGACCGACTCATCCAATGATTTTGACGTCACATCAACCATTACCTCCCAATCTTCCGAATCCCATTCTCCAAATCCATGGGCGAGCGAAGCTTCATCCGCTGTAAATGGCGGGGAGACCATATCACGCCAGGTTTCTAAGGCCTCAAAAAGTCCTGCTGCTAGTTCTCCTGACAGGGCGCCTGCTGCCCAGTCTCATAGCCCGGCACCTTCTGTCTCGAGACTTGACGTACCATTAGAGAATGGGGCGTCAACTGATGATCCTGCGAAACCCACACGAAGACGGAAAACAATCACCAAGACTCCTCACACTTTCGAGTTAGCAGCTGATCTGAATCCGGTCAAGCCAAAGGACCCTCCGTCTCCCGAACCACAGAGACAAGAGGCTCCCGCTGTAAGTTCACCGGCTCCAAAGAAGAAGAAGCGTGTCTCTCAGGTTGCTCCTCCCGATGGTAGCCAACCAGCACCCATCGCTGTCAACTCTGTGCCTGCCATATATCAGACTTCTCCTCCCACTTCACCAAAACCTGTGGCTGCTGCTCCTTCAACCCCGAAGCAAGTGGTACCAAATCCCGCTCCGGCGTCCCCTAAGCCACCTGCTGCTCCGGTGTTACAGCCAGCGTCACCCACATCACCGAAGCAATCATCAACGACAGTTGCACCGGTGAACTCATTCACAACAACTCGACCAAAGAAATCTTTATCAACATCCTCCCCCTCAACAGCGGCCAATCCTTGTCGATTCACCCCGCCACCACTTCCCAAAGAAGCCTTCCATGGAAAGGTCATTGTCATGACCAATGGTGCTTCTCTTGTAGGGCAGTCTCTTATAAGGCAACTTCACCAAGCTGGCTGTCGAGTCATATTTGGTGACACCAATGGCGATCAGGCACGCAAACTCATCAGTGCTCTGGGGCCTCCTCATGTCGTGCATTTCAACAAATGTGACATGACAAGATATTCCGATATTCTCGATCTTTTCAAGTTGGCAACCACAATGTATGGTCGCGTCGATCATGCCATCTACAATGTCGGCGATGATGGTGGTCAAGCAACAACAGTTGGAGAAGGTGAAAAGGGCTGGTTTGACGACCGCACTGGCATCAACAAAACTTCGCGGATGGCTTTGAATGAAGTTGAACGTGAACCTTTCGACTTGGGAGATATTCTCGCTGCTAGTATCCGCTTCAGTCGCATTGCCCTTGCGTATCTCAAGTATTCACCAAAGTCGAAACCAAGCAAGAAAACACCGATCAATCCATATTCAACGCCTCAACCAGAACCAAAATCCAACATAACCAAAGATGATAGGAGTTTGACTTTTGTCACAAGCATCGCTGCTTTTAAGGAAACTCCGCTGCTCCCAATATATCAAATCACGCAACATTCGATTTTGGGGTTGCTCCGAAGTCTACGATCGACAATAGACCCAGACCCAGAGCGTGATGGAGTGAGAATCAATGCCGTTGCTACTAACATTATGGTGCCTCGTGCGGTGGCGCAATCTGGCGGGCGTATGTCGGTGCAGCTCCCTCCAGACAGGCCAGAAGACGTTGCGCGAGTAATTGCGGGTGTCATAGCGACCAACTCGTCTACGCCGAGCGTAGGCGATAGTCAGGCTGGGATCACAAATGGGGGTGGCATCTGGTACGAGAAAGGATTCGAACGAGGAATGAGAGAAAAGTATCTTCATGGAAGAGTCATATATACAGTCGGTGGCGAGGGGTGGGATGTTCAAGAAGGCTTAGATCGAAGTGAGAGTGTCTGGGTTGGAGGCAAGAGCAGTGAAGCCCTTGCTCAAGGCATGGCTGGTTTGGGTCTGGCGGCAAAAAATGCTGGATCGGAAAGCAATTGGATTTTAGATTTGGCTTGAAGGATTATTACTCGGTTGGATACAGTAAGCGATATATACATTCTTTGGAAGAAGCAAAATGAAACGCGAATACGTTTTCTAGTCTGCGGATACTTGTATCTTGTCTATCAACGACTTACGCTCTGAGTGCTCGCTACAAGTGGGGATGGCGTTGAGGTATCAAGGGCAATGCTCAAGTTATACGAGCTTACCAAAGCACGTACATAAGCTTAAATGGACTGTCACTTTCCCATTCGGTTCTGCATTAATATCCCTCCTCCCATGAATCAACTATTCCATCATGCTTCGTGGGGAGTATAATACCTTATGCAGGCATCTGTATCTCAGCTCCCCTCGCCGGGAAACAAGGATACCACATCTGCAAGCTGGCCCTCGAGGTGGGCCACGGATAAGCCCAGGTGGGTAAAGCTTAGGCTTGGTTTGGTGGCTAGCCGGCCCTTATTACTGGGGGTATTCAAGCACTTTGGGGCTTTGGGGGTACGACCTCTCGGCGAAACCCACCCACAACAACTTCCCACCTCACAGATGGAGTTGCGCGTTGCCTCACTCATTAGTTGTTGTCCTCATACAAGCGACGTTTTCATCCAATACTGGTGGTGCTGGATGTGTTATCTAGACGCTCATGCGCGCGCCTTAATGGATGTTGGTTGCCCAGATGCTCAAGACAATGCTCCTCGGCACTCCATCCGTAATTGAGGCGGGCTGCGGGCGGAACCATCTTAGCAATGATAGGCAATACGCCCATACAAGCTTGTGTTTGTGGCTTGCGTCGAGGCCTTCCCTAGCATGAAGCCCAATTCCAGCTCAATCACAGCCGCGTCGCTTAACAATCGTCATACTAGCCGTCCAGTCTAGATCATGGACCTCCGTAAGGAGTATTAATACCTAGCATATCAACCGAACTTGACTTCCTCTCAAAAGCTCCAGCTCCATCTCTGGAGTTCCTAGCGTCCTCCTGTGCCTTCCTAGCCCTCAGCTACAGGTTCATTCAGGGTCGATAGACTGCTACACCAACACCAGCATTTCGCGATGCGACCAATTTGCGACGCTTGATGTCGGGATGCTGTCCGGTGAATTGTCTCGTCCTGCATCCTAATCATGAGCGACTCTACAAGCGCCGTTTACCATGGATTGGAAAACCTCGTTTTGGACCCTATCGGCGTATCCCTCCAGGCCACCATCGGTGACGAACAGACTGCCTACAAGGACCCTGAAAAACAGGAGCGGATATCTCTCTTTGAGTCAAGGACCATCGATATCTGGGAATCCGATGAAGGGGCCGATGTTTTCCACCGAAACTATCCCATCTCTCGCAGACTCCCTGAGGACTTGTTTGAGCCCTTCCACCCCCAAGTTCCAAAGGGACACCGTCTGGCGATGAGATTGTTGTTGACGCGACCTGTTCTGGGTAGCAATCAGTACGCGCGCATCGACGATCTTGGGCCTGTTTGGAACAGGCAAATCAATTACTTGCCGTTTACGGCGGCCGAGATGCAGAGATTAATCCGACAGTGGGACCTCAATCCGGAGTATGTCTGGATGAGACTGAACTCTCGCGAAGTAGGTAATTTCTACCGAAAGACTTCGTGGAATTTTGATCTCGAGAATCCAGAAGCTCAAAGGATGGGTAAGTTTATCCTATCACACAAACACACGCTCGACCTCGTGATGTCAAAACTTTCTTTCACAAAAGCTAAGGCCATCGAATAGCACTGGTCATCCATTTCCCCTTCGTGCTACGTCCTGCTCGAAGAGTGAAGTATTTTGCCGACCATGCTCAAGGTAGTCTCCTTCCCACTCGCAGGACGGCGAGGTCGGACTACAACCCACGTCGTGATGATCCATTCATTTGGTCGTTTGCCATGTCACACTCACTCCTAAATGGCAAGACGCGAGGGATTCTTGATGGCGTCACCGACTTTGCATTTGGCGACGTGATGCGACGCCTCCAGGAAACCAGAGAACCGTACTACGCGCATCCGCTCAATGTGCCCGTGGTATTGCTCAATATTTTCTTTGACCACATTGCTTGGGAAATTGGTAGGCTTTGCGTGGCCGTCCGACAGTTTGAGATACTTTCACGCGACGCACAGATCAGCTCGTTGCAGGATTTCGACACCATCACGACCGAACTCCAATATGCGCGGCGGTCTCTCGATTTCCAGCTCTCGTTGTCGAAATTCCTGCTCGAGACCTCCAAGTTTCTAGAAGAGAAGATCTTTGCCAGAACCGTGATGAGCCGTGGTGGCGGCATGGCCGAGCAATATAGGATATACGTGTTTCAGACCAACCCTCATATCGAAGAGAAGTTAAACAACATCCAGAATTTGATTGAGAATAATCTGTCGACTTGCCAATATCTGCAATCCAGGACAGGGGATGCTCTCAATTATGTATGGCTCCCCCCCCCCTTCTCAGAAGAGCATTTGTTTGCCATGATACCCCATGCTTTCCCTTCCAAGTTTACCTCGACACTATGCGGAAATGATGAGAGTAGGATGCTGATTCTGTGTGAAATAGATCAAAGGGCAAATAGCATGGTATGACAGTCGCTCCTCCAAGGACGACGCCGAAAGCAACAAAACCATGTCATTCCTACAGATGGTATTCCTACCGTCGACGTTTGTGGCAGCGATCATATCGATGAATTTCTTCTCGTTCGACTCGAACCCGCCCAAAGTGTCCGGGTACATTTGGGTCTTCTTCGTCGTCGCACTGGCATTGACAGCCAGTGTCATTGCGATTTACTTCCTGTGGAAAAAGCGGGTGCAGGCGAAAGAGGACAAGGCGGAGGCCAAACAGCTGGAACAGAAGGAACAGTGGCTCGCCGCGAGGGGTGATGCCGGCTCCGAACCAAGTGATGCACCCGGCGACGACAGCTATGACGAACGCGGTCGCAGGAGGAGACGCAAGAGGAGGAGATCGAAACCCTCGAAGCCAATTGATGGTGAAGATGCGGCTCTGGGGAAAGTTCGTACCAGGGAGAAGTAGACGCGGTAAAGACAAGTTGGGTTGTTCATTTTGGTGCACATCTCATAAAACCAGATTCTAGAGAACCGCCCCTTCACCTACGGAGCACGTTATTACCTGAGCAACCATTGGACCATGGTTCGTTAGGGCTTCATCCAATCCTTCATTGACGTGATCCTGGAGACCGTTAAAGTCATATACTTGAGTATAAATTATATTACGCCACGAAAGAGCAAATCGCGTCCGCTGATTTAACAGCCGCGAGGACATATCAGCCAAGGTCCATTAACGTAGCTAGGAGGAGGGGTGAAAAGTGAAAGTGAAAGTGAAAGATGCAAACTGCATTTTCATTTTCGCCATCTCAACGCCCTCGACAAGCCGAGGTTGTGAAGCAAACCCCCTTCCCCAAAACAGCAATCAGCACTTCCAAATCCGGCCTTTCGCGACCCAACGCAGCAAAAATGCAAGATGCAATGATCCACACTCCTTCCTTCCTTCCCTTCTGCAAAACTCATATCTCCTAATACAGAAACGCAGTTTCCCGATTAGGATTATGTTCCGCAAATTTATCACCCAGCAAAAACTCCGGGGTTAGGGTTGCGGGGTTCGCTATTGGCCAGATGCTCTGAATTTCCCGTTTCGGAAGGGGAGAATTTCCTGTCTGGGGGTTTCCTTGCACAGCAACTACTTTTGGCAGCCCATAAATAAACCAACTGGGCTATTTTTGCCTGAGGCCCGCTCTCGAGTCCTAAGTAGCTTGTTACGTGGGTTACACAACATCTTCCCCCTTCCAGTGCCTATTGCTCAGTCTCAGTGATCTTTTCTCAGCTTGCGATAATTACTGGAAATAGGAAGGATTTACATCCCGTCAGTTTCGGTGCAGTTCATTTGAAGGAATGAAAGAATAGTGTGGTGATGCGAACTTGTGCCGTGCTCAGCAGGAGACTCCAAGGGCTGAGAGGTGGTTTCTTGGAGAAACAAGAGAAATTGGATCAGTGCTCGCCCGATGAGTGTTTGCCATAGAGACTTAATATCTGTTATTTCAACCACGCATCTCGAGAGGACTCTGCTGAGTACGAACGAGGTCGTCCGTGGCACGGAGCCCCCACGCCCCCACCCCCCTCGAGTCACGTTTTGGTAGAGGATTTGACACCTTTACAACTAAATAACTGGCAGGTCAGCCGAGGCAAACATCTTGATGGCCACTGACTGCGGGCAACCTGTGGAAAGTAATAGGAATCTAAAACCTTTGAAGGGGGCCAGCCCCACACACGATGGATGAGTCACTGGTGCGTATTCGCATCAACCAGCATTGCTGGCTCTGGAATTCTCAGGCAGGCCTTAACCAACGACTTGGTTTAAATTGACCGATGAAGACCCCAATTACAGTTGCAGGATATCTGCTTAATTGAGTCTTCATTCTTCGTGAAGCACAATGATGGCCTCCCAAACCGAGCCTGAGATTGTCTTATACGATTTGCACTGCACTAAGAACGTCTGCTTCTCTCCCGTTGTCTGGCGCATCCGCCTTATGCTTAACTATAAGCATATCCCTTACAGGACCATCTTCCTCGAATTTCCGGATATTAAGCCCACATTGGAAGGGGTGTGAGTTATCATGTGTTTGGCCTTCTTTTGCTTTGCATTTTTCACCTCAAGCCTCCTTCCCTTCCCCTTCTCCCAGTTCATGTCCTGAATCCTGATATATATATATATATTATATATGCCCCGAACTGACCTGCACCGGTTACCACATTCGTTTGGGAAAGGGAGCAAGGCCGCTTTAATCGGGCACGTGACGGAGCAAGGGAGAGCATCGGGAGAGCGTCGGAAGAGCGTGAAGGAGCGGACAGGGAGCAAAGGAGAGCGTCAGTTGAGTACAAGGGAGTTGTAGGGGGAGCAGCAAGTGAGCGAGCCAAAGGAGGACGCAGCCGGGGGAATGCTGTTGGGATCCTTAACGCCGGCAATAGTTTCCCTGTTCTTGCGAGCCAAACCCTATCTGAAACGCTGCTGCCTAAACCTAAAGTGGAGTCAGGGATAATGCTTAAGAAACCCGAAGTACACTCCTTAAGCGCCATAAGCAGACCCTCTTTCAGGAACCTAAAGTGGACCAGGAGCCTAAAACAGTACACCAGCATAATTGCTGGACGAGCACAATTATGCACGAGACTATATCGTACCCTCGGTATATCGGCTTTTATGCACTCGCGGTAGCACCTTAGTGCTACATTGCATGTCCTCAATGGGTGAAAAGGGCTGTGCAGTCGTAGACCTGCCGAAAATCTAGTTAATTTCAACATTTCTTCCGAGCTCAACGAGAAGCGCAACATACCTAGCGCACACAGCACAAGAAACAAGTCCAACCCGCCTCCCTCATAAACTGCGAAAGTGCAAGTGTTAGCTATTCAGGGGCAAGCGGTTAGTGACGAAAACTCGAAATATAAGCAGCAAATACTTAACCGCATTAAGAAATGTCTCCAACGGGCTAAGCATCCAAACACTCCAGAGTCGAAAGCCCAAGCCACATGGCGTATGGCAAGTCGCATAATGGCTTAATACAACGTCACGCAGGCCGATCTTCTAGATCGGACTACTAACGAGGACGACTACGCAGCGCTAGGAGGG
>Ga0105239_10004373_pt1 | contig 16921 bp, 19 predicted proteins | sample KBSC44metaG_FD_92761 | JGI IMG/M metagenome (GOLD analysis project Ga0105239, IMG submission 92761) | Corn rhizosphere microbial communities from Kellogg Biological Station, Michigan, USA - KBS C4-4 metaG | ecosystem: Host-associated > Plants > Roots > Rhizosphere > Soil | place: Michigan, USA...
ACCATGAGGTTATTTGAAACGATGGCAGACATGAACGAGGCCAGTTGGTTGGATGCCGACCTCCTTTGCCAGGCGCTGGGCGGTCCTTCTCCGCACTTCAATGCGCGGTGCAACCCGCCCCTGGCGCACTAAACCACTCTCGCTCTAGCCCAGACAAATGCCTCACCCAAGTTCCGCCCTAGCTTGACATGTGACTTCCCACGTGATCTGCGCCTTTGTCTAGGGTCTGCGCCTACCCTGCAACACCCTGCACCTTCCTCCGCGAAACCTCCGCGACAAGAAGTTGCAGTCTACTCGTCAGGTTGGCAGCTGCTCCGTATTCCGTTTTCTGTACCACTGGCCTCAGCTTCGAATTCATTCACCTGCAGTCGAAGAGGGAGCTTCTCTCACATTCTCAAACCTGACCTCCCGAGTTCTCTTTGCCTAATCTTCTGCAAACCTCCTTCCTGCATCTCCACGTGGTTGGCGTGGGCTATTTGTATTCACTCTTTTCTTTCCTATGGATCGTTTCTTATATCTTTAGCTCAACTTGACCTTGAAACCCCCAACATGTATCGCTGTGCCGCTGGCAAGCTGCCCATGAAGGCGGCCAGATCGGCCAGATGCCTCTCTACCTCATCCCATCTACCGTATATTCGTGGTACCCGTCAGAATGCATTGGTTGCGGGAAGGAAGCCACTGGCTGTCATGACCATTGGTGCAGCCCAGCGCAGAAACTATGCTATTGCAGCTGAGGAATCCAGTCATGGCGTTGTAAGTTCTATGAAACACTCCCAAATCGAGCTCCAACGAAGCTAATAGACCGCTAGGATCCCAATGATTCCTTCCTCCAGGGCAACACCGCGAACTACATCGACGAAATGTACCTTTCGTGGAAACACGACCCTACCTCCGTCCACGTTTCCTGGCAAGCCTACTTCCGCAACATGGAAGACGGCACAATGCCCACCTCCCGGGCCTTCCAGCCTCCCCCGGGGCTCATCTCTCAAGCCGACGGCGCGGCAACCATGTCGCCGACCACTGTCACCGCCGGTGGTCCCGACGTCACCAACCATTTGAAAGTCCAATTACTCGTTAGAGCATACCAATCAACCGGTCACCACAAAGCAAAGACGGATCCCTTGGGAATTAGAGGCGAGGCTGAAGCATTTGGCTACCGGAGACCAAAAGAGTTGGAACTAGAACACTATGGCTTCACGGAAAAAGACCTCGACCAAGAATTTTCCCTTGGTCCTGGTATCCTACCAAGATTTGCGACCGAAGATCGCCAGAAAATGACCCTCCGAGATATCATTGCAGCTTGTGAAAGACTGTACTGCGGGAGCTATGGTGTCGAGTACATCCACATCCCAGACCGCGAGCAGTGTGACTGGATCAGAAATCGTGTGGAGGTTCCCACTCCCTTCAAGTATTCCACAGACGACAAGCGCCGCATCCTCGACAGACTGATTTGGAGTTCGAGCTTTGAGGAGTTTCTTGCCACAAAATATCCCAATGACAAGCGCTTTGGTCTCGAGGGCTGTGAGACACTCGTTCCCGGCATGAAAGCTATGATTGACCGAAGTGTCGACTATGGCATCAAAGACATCATTATCGGCATGCCCCATCGAGGAAGACTCAATGTCTTGAGCAACGTTGTGCGCAAACCGAATGAGTCCATCTTCAGCGAGTTTTCGGGGACCACTGAAGCCGCAGATGAAGGTTCCGGCGACGTCAAATACCATCTGGGCATGAATTTCGAACGGCCAACGCCTTCTGGAAAGCGAGTCCAACTTTCGCTCGTTGCCAATCCTTCCCATTTGGAGGCTGAAGATCCAGTCGTCTTGGGCAAAACACGTGCCATTCAGCACTACAACAACGACGAAACAACCCATCAAACCGCCATGGGCGTCCTGCTCCATGGTGATGCCGCATTTGCCGCACAGGGAGTCGTGTATGAGACGATGGGATTCCATGCCCTACCGGCCTACTCCACCGGTGGCACCATCCACATCATTGTTAACAACCAGATTGGCTTCACTACCGACCCCCGATTTGCTCGATCCACTCCCTATTGCTCCGATATTGCCAAAGCTATTGACGCCCCTGTCTTCCACGTCAACGGCGATGATGTCGAGGCTGTGAACTTCGTTTGCCAACTGGCAGCTGATTGGCGAGCTGACTTCAAGAAGGATTGTGTCATTGACATCGTCTGCTACCGGAAACAAGGCCACAATGAAACTGACCAGCCCTCCTTCACTCAACCTCTCATGTACAAGCGCATTGAATCTCAGGTGCCACAGATCGACAAGTATGTCAAGAAACTACTCGACGAGGGCACATTCACCAAGGAAGATATTGATGAGCATAAGAAGTGGGTTTTGGGAATGCTCAACGACAGCTTTGACCGCAGCAAAGACTATCAACCTACTGGAAAAGAATGGCTGACCTCTGCCTGGAACGGTTTCAAATCCCCCAAGGAGCTTGCCACAGAGGTTCTACCGCACCCTCCCACCGGCGTTCCTACTGATATCTTGAAAGAAGTGGGCACCAAGATCGCCGAAGCCCCCGAAGGGTTTACCGTTCACCGAAACCTCAAGCGTATTCTAGGTGCCAGGAAAAAGGCAGTCGACGAAGGCAAGAACATTGATTGGTCCACCGCTGAGGCACTTGCCTTTGGATCTCTTTGTCTCGAAGGTCACCATGTTCGTGTTTCTGGCCAAGATGTGGAACGTGGCACATTCTCGCAAAGGCACGCCGTTCTCCATGACCAAGAGACCGAAAAGACATGGACTCCCCTCAATAACCTAACAAAAGAACAAGGAGCCTTCTCCATCTCGAACTCGTCACTGAGCGAATTCGGGTGCCTCGGCTTCGAATATGGCTATTCTCTATCCTCTCCCAATGCCCTAGTCATGTGGGAAGCACAGTTTGGCGACTTCGCCAACAACGCACAGTGTATCATCGATCAATTTATCGCTTCGGGTGAAGTCAAGTGGCTGCAACGATCCGGTCTTGTCTGCTCGCTTCCTCATGGCTACGATGGACAAGGCCCAGAGCATTCTTCAGGCCGTATGGAGCGATATCTGCAGCTCTGCAATGAGGAGCCTCGCATCTTTCCCTCAGCCGACAAGTTAGAACGCCAGCATCAAGATTGCAATATGCAAGTTGCCTACATGACTGAGCCTTCCAACTACTTCCACATTCTGAGACGCCAGATGAACAGACAATTCAGAAAACGTAAGTTTCTTCTCCATTTCATCAGGTTTCGCTAACCCATTTCAGCTCTCATCATCTTCTTCTCCAAATCTTTGTTGCGCCATCCTATCGCCCGCTCCAGCATCGAAGATTTTACTGGAGACTCTCACTTCAAGTGGATCATCCCTGATCCAGAGCACGGTAAGGCCATTGCCGAGCCTGAAGAGATCGACCGTGTAGTATTGTGTACTGGCCAAGTTTATGCCGCTCTTCACAAGTACCGTGGCGAGAAGGGTCACACCAAGACTGCCATCACACGTATCGAACAGCTCAACCCGTTCCCATGGGCCCAACTGAAAGAAAACTTGGACACCTACAAGAATGCCAAGACCATCGTTTGGTGCCAAGAAGAACCCCTCAATGCTGGTGCCTGGAGTTTTGTTCAGCCTCGCATTGAGACATTGCTAAATGAGACAGAATACCACAACAGACGCCACGTTATGTACGCTGGCAGAGATCCTAGTGCATCAGTAGCCACTGGGCTAAAGGCTAGCCACGTGAAGGAGGAGAACCAGTTGTTGGAGGATGCTTTTTCGGTCAGTCAGGATAAGCTCAAAGGAGAGTAGGCGATCTATCTGCCGAGCTGGGCGCGTGCTGGGATGACCAAGACAAAGGCGAGCTAGAACCCATGCAGATGGAATTTTAGCTAGCTATGGGAAAAGGGACGATGTACAAACGGATAATGGCTGGCTGACCACTATGCATGGATCCACGAGAGGCCAAACATCTTGCGTCGAGCCTTAGCACATCATTGCACTTTTCTATGTAAGCGTTCGATGCCTATGATGTCGTGGAAACATGACTATGCCTGCCATCAAGTAATGAGGGAGATAGATGAGGATTGAAAAATTGGCAATGTAAATATAAAGTTCCCAGGAGCCGAACGCGCTCTTGATACTTGAAGGGGCTAACAACATCATGAATATTTTTCAGAACTTCCGGCTACTATAGCTAAAATACCATTCGACGTTTCCAAGTGGGCCACCTTGTCTCTGGCCCCCGGGTATGTGAGAGAGCTACAGGGCGTCGTTCAGGGGTGAGGTTTATGTTTCTGCGGGAGGCCTTTTCGATTGTCAGTACGGAGTACTGACCACTTACAGATAATAGTTATCTGATTCCGAGGCCGAATGCTCGTATATTTCCATATCTTGGCGATCACGCATCGCGTACCCCTGCCAGCCTCGTGAGAAATGACGAGTGAAAACTCCAGAAATTTGGTCCATCGATGTGCACTGCGGACCAGCCAGCTTCATCAGGTAATTACTGATCAGCGCATGGCGGCGTCGAAATTGGAATTGCAAACTACTCCGGAGAGCTAATGCTGCATCCATACCTCGTATGTTTTCCTACGTCTCCCTCACCCGGCCTCCTTCGACGTGTCGTTACAAAGACATCGATTCAATTTCCTCAAATAATGGCTTTTAATGCTGGGGTGCAACACCTTGGTCCAATGAGATTCTATTTTCCTTGGTGAGTTATCAATACTGCGGGTTCGGGACTGCCGCGCTCGTATGTTACGAAGATGAGGTAGTGACTCAGAGACCCTACGGCCAGTGGCTGCTGTTCCTGCTGTGGTGATTTGTTGAGTTGTCTTTCTTCCTCGGATCGGATAGATTGTTGCACCGAGTTGTTTCAGTATGATGGCTTTGCTGATACGCCTCTGGGCATATATGAAGCTCTATCGGGTGAATCTTGGGGCATGTCATGTCAAAACTCAAGTATTTATAAACGTCGGTATTTCTTCCGGTTCTCCAGTTGGTCTAGCTATTCTAATTCTCGATAATGCACTCAAATACCCTGATCCGAGCTCATCGTGTCACCTTTCCATAACGTTGTTACTCTCCCTGTCCTGTGGACTTTCCCCCGCCTGGGTGACGCCCTCTTCCGAATACCCAAGTATGAAATCGCAGCAGTGGGTGATTCGGGGGACGCATGGGATTGAGAGCCTTTTCCTGGAAGACGTCAACGTCCCCGACCCTGGGGACTACGAAATCCAGATCAAATTACATGCTGCGTCGCTCAATTTTAGGGATTTGAAGGTTGCAGATGTAAGCAAAGGCCCAAAGCTAGATATCACCTATATATTCCTTAATTTCTCTGACTGCGGAGCGGTTGCGCCTTAGGGAAAATATATGTTGAAGGCTAGGGATGGTGTGGTCCAGGGGCAAGTAGACAAGAGAATATCAATCCATCCAAGACGCCCAGAATTATGTCCAACTAACAAGAGATCACGCTCTTCTTCAGATCCGACGGGGCTGGCGAAGTCATCAAAGTCGGTCCAAAGGTGACTCGATTCGCCGTCGGGCAGAGAGTTTCGCCTATCTTCCATGGAACACACCTTTACGGCACGCTGAGTATCCAGGATACGGCATCCCAGCTCGGGACATCCCACGATGGTGCGCTCCGCCAGTACGCCATCTTCAATGAGCAGGCCTGCGTAGCCATTCCCGGTCATTTGTCCTACAGAGAAGCGGCGACCCTTCCATGCGCGGCCTTGACCGCGTGGAATGCGCTGTATGGCGGAGCCAGGATCCTGAAACCCGGAGAGACGGTCTTGACTCAGGGGACGGGTGGAGTGAGTGTTTTTGCCCTGCAGTTTGCTAAGCTTGGTGGGGCGCAGGTCATCGCGACAACAAGTACGGCTGCGAAAGCGAACAGGCTCAGGGAACTGGGCGCGGACCATGTGATCAACTACACCGAAGATGCTGCTTGGGGACTGGCAGCGCGAAAGCTATCGTACCGTGGACAGGGCGTCGATTTCGTGGTTGAGATCGGCGGCGGGGGCACACTTCGGCAGTCAAAGTTGGCTTCTGGAATTGAAGCACAACTGTCGATGGTCGGTGCGCGTGGTGAGCGAGAGCAAGGACAGGCATCGGGGGAAACCTACGACGAGGAGGTGACTAACCGTCGAAGGATCCTTGTGGGGAGCAGGCAGTTGCAGGAGGAAATGAACAGACTGATTCAAGTGTCTGGACTCAAGCCTGTCATTGACGAAAAGGTGTTCCCTTTCGCAGAGGTCAAGGAGGCGTACCGCTATCTGCAGGAGGCAAGACACTTCGGAAAGGTGGTTGTGGATATATTTTAGATTGAAGGAGCCGAGTATTTCTCGATTCAATTTATATCGAACGTTAATGAGAGTTCCAATGACAGCGTAAGCCACAGGTGGAATATCAGAAACACTCCAGACCATGGGCCTGGTTCAATGATCTTCGTGTAGAGCCCTATCCATCACTACCTCTGAACCAACCCTTGGTCGAGAGACCCTGTTCAACTCGGTATCGGTCATTCAGCCAGCCCGTCAGCAGCCCGGGAATTCAAATTACCGGCAGCCCCGGCCATACTGCTCGAAAAATGTCTTGCTGTGATCAGGAAGTTGGACGTTTGATGACAAGGGAGAGACCCCGCTGGTTTGCCGCAACAGGTATTGCTGTAGGTCAGACGGTGTTCTTTTCGTCTCTGAAATGTTGAATGGGCCAGCCATCGTCCTGTGATCCTGTGGTCTCAATTGACAAGGATGGCAATAGGGCTATTGGAATCCTCGGGGACCAATATGCCGCCGAAAATCGGTGCCTCCTAACTCTTCCGGCCCTTCAGAACGTAGTACCACACTAGACCATTGACAGTGACAAAGAAACCCAAAATCTGTAGAGGTGTGACAACTGTATTCCAGAAGATTACAGAACCTGCCATAACGAGAACAGTTCGCACCAGACCGAGCAATGGGATTGTCAACGCACCGGTCCGTTTGAGCTAAAAGTGAGAGAAAGAGGTGTTAATTTTCAACATGCTGGAAAACGCGGAAAGATGGTTACGACGGTGGACGGTATACATACCAGAGCTGTGATCACTATGTTGAGCGAAAAGGCCATAAGGCCATTTGTAATGAAGATTCCTGGATGGACTGCTCGGACGTGGCTCCAAACCTCGCCAGTCTGGCCCCAGATATCCCCCTGCCATTCGGTCGCTGCCGCAACTGTGCCTACGGCGAGGGTTGATACGGGGGAGAAGAGGTAAAGAAAGGCAAGCGGGTCCAATCGTTCCTCCTGCGTGAAACACTTCTGCGTCAATCCGCCACGGTATGCCTCGAACCAGAGCCCAATGAGTTGGTACATTGTACCTTGGAGTGAAAATTTGATTTCACCTAGAATGCATAGCAGGAAGCCACCAATGATTAAACTGATGGCCATACACTCTTTCGAAGACGGTGTGGCGAGGTCAAGGGTATAAAGTGCAAAGACTATTGATGCAGGACCGAGTGACTGAAGGAGGCAGAAGGTGTTAAGTTAGTCCAACTTCTTCACATAGAACCAAATCACGATGGCTTGGTGGTCTACCTTGATCATCTGAATGAATGCCACGTTGAGTGTTAGATAGGGGAGATTGTTGAAGATCAAGCTGCCAGTGAACATGAGGCCTATCGGCACAATGACGGTGAAGAACTGCTTGGAGTTCGCCCGCGATCGTTTTCCGGTATCGATTGCAGCCGTGAAACGTGCGATCACCTGTGTAGCTGCCATTGTGCATATGCAGTGCCAGAACGCAAGTGTTGTGGCTATCGGAGGTCGTACATATCAGTTGAGGTTCGACTCGAGCCCCGTACTTGGGCTTTCGGACAACGGACGATCAAAGAGGAGACGTACGGTATGCTGTAAGAGGTGGTCTGTCAGCAAGTTTCTAGCTATTCACACGTTTTGATAGGCATCTCTGTGAAGTTGTATAGGTTCAGGGTGCTTACGGAAGTCCAGTTCGCCAATAATGTATTTATTGAACATGATCAATCCCGAGCTCAGCAATACCCAACACCTGAGATGGTCCCATGTTAGCCTGGAGCCCGGCGCGGTTTTAACTCGTGATTTTCGTTCTGGCGAGGTGTTTGAATACATACAATAGGAGCAGGAAGGCGATGTGAACACTTCCTGGTTGCGCGGGAGGGACAGGCGTTCGCGTTTCTGCAGCATCTTCGTCTTCGGGGGCTGCAGACACAGGCGTATAGCCTTGCTTCTCCATGATCACTGCCTGGCGGGCTTTTGGCCTTCAGCAGACCCTTTCAACAAAGAAGCAAAGCAGCAGTGCAGCAGTGCTTAACCCGAAGTGGGTTTCACTCCGGGTACATATAAACATAAACATCCATGGTGTCATTGTTGAGGAAGCTCAGAGTCTGCCTGCCGGGTTGTTCGGAACCTCTAGCCTCAGGGGAAGAATATGATGGATGTCCGGCTGAGCTGTTAGGCTAGTCACGCTGTCAAGCGTGTCATTTAGATTAACTCTGTGCCTTCAGAGACTCCTGAGGTCTGGATTTGAGGTCTTGTGGGACACTTCAGATCTCGAGGCTAAATTTATACGAGTTTAAGTTTCGGTTCAGTTGAACGCGCACGCTGGTGGCCTCTTGAGTTTAGAAGGGAATGGCCGATGCTGTTGTGTGGTGTTTAAACTCCACGTAATACTCCGTACTCGTATAAGAATTAGGACGAACCAACGGCTCTGCTGACGTACCCGTGCCCCAAGTGGCTAGCCGAAGGGAATAGGCAGGGGCTCGAGGGGCCCGAGGGCGAGGAGGAGTTAAGTAGTTGGCAAATAGTAAATACTGAGGCTGTCGGCTGCGTAACTCTCCCCTGGCCCTTGGTTGACGACCTGACTCCTGATATAGCCGGTACTGGGATTCAGTAAACAGCCCCCGTGAATCATGGCCATTCGATGATTCCATCGTAGACGAACCCTATATATCACCGATCTTTCAACTTCGGATCCAGCGACATGATCCCGTTGCCTCTCAGCCTCCATGGGATCTTGGACGTGCTCATCTCGGTACATTCACCTGAGGCCGTGTAACAGGGACTGAAGAATCTGCAAGCCACAAGCGTACCTGGAACCTCCTTCTGCTAGTTCCATTCATGGTGAGCTGTACACGAAGACTTGGCAGTGAAAGTCAAGCTCATGCAGACTCTGGTCACCTGCAAGGATTCGGGAACATCGTGCAACCCCGGCCATGAACGCCATCTCATCTCAGCCAGCGCCTGACGTATCCAGCACTCCTTCAGTAGCTCTCATGTCAGACTCATGTCACTTGTCGCAGCTTTGATGACCTCCGTTTCCTTGAACTCAGGGGCATGGACCTGTCGTTCAACCCTCGTGGACGACATGGCATGATGCCGTCCGTGATGGCGTGGTCTGCTCATAAAGTTGAGTTGGCTGTCAAAGCCTCGCGAGCACGTACCTTCTCTACAACTACGACGAGTTAACACTGCGCTGTCTACCATCGTTGCAAGAGAACATCTCTTGCAGTCCTTGAGTTGGATCGATCAGATTAATCAGCCATGGACTACGACAAACTTTCTCCAATGGTTTCTCGGATGGGATCGCGGCCCTCTCACAAGATCATCGGCGTCGGGATTGTTATGGTGGTTATCCTATACGTCGCTAATCAATTCTCAGGCCATCAGATCCCAACATCGACTCTTCTCACTAGCACAGCAACTGCAGATACAACATATGGCTCCAATGCCAGAACTGTCGTTGCCGGGCGGGTCGAGGCGGAATTCGAGCCCATCCCCAATATCGTCCATTATGTCTGGATCCTAAACCAACGGCAAGACAACATGCGCTTGGGGTTCGAGCATTTCCTGTCGTTGTATGCTGCCTCGACGCTTTGGAATCCCGACAAGATCTACATCCATACCGACATCCCGGAGGGCAAATTTCTGCCTGAGGCGGGTGCTGAATCCCCCAGCGACAAGTGGAATATCCTCATCGCCAACACGTCAAATGTTGAGATCAATCACATCATTGCCCCGGCTCTAGTTCCCGGTACGAACAAGACAATTACCAGAATCGAACACAAGTCGGATTTCATCCGGCTGCAGATGATGAGGAGGTATGGTGGAGTGTACCTGGATTGGGATGCCCACCCCCTCCGTGACATCAAGCCGTTGCGATACTCCGGGTTCAAGGCCATCGTTGGGAGAGAGCCCAGTCACAGGGTCCAGACCGGCACGTACATGGCCACGAAGGACTCATTGTTGATGAAAATATGGTCTGAGAAAATGAGCCTGTCCTATGATGGAACCTGGGCACGCCACAGCAATCGGCTGCTCACCTATCTGGCTCCGAGAATCGTATCCCACCCTCGTGAGGTTTTAATCATGGAGCAAGACGCGTTCACCCCGGGGGATTTCACCACGCCTTCATACAATCGATTCTACGACACCCACTTCGACAGCCCGATCCAGGATCTCAGTGACATGTGGGAAGGGCTCTTCGACCGCTACGATGAACCAAACCGATGGCCAAAATGGCATATCAACTATGACGCAACCTACGTTCTCCACGTCTTCGGTCTTCAACGTGCTCACAAGGACCTGGTGTTGAATAATGGCTACACCGAATTGACCCCGGAGTATGTCCTTGCCAGGCAGAGCAACGCCGCCCGAGCCTTATACCCAACGGCGAGGCGCATGGTCGAGCAGAGTCTAATAGTAGACCCTTACGCAGAGTAGGGATAACCCTCTGGACGGCTTCCTCCTCATACTTCAGCGTTCCAGAGATAGAATTTACTGTTATTATGTAGTAACCAGCCTGGATGTGGATATGGACTGGAAGACCACCAAGCAGTTTAGAAATATGAGCGGTGTTTATTTGTGTTCAACTACGCATGCATAACCGTTTTCCCTACAGTAGTTATTGTTTTGGCCTACCAAGGGGTAGGATTCTGGTGCCCCTGACGCTTCCGACGGTTTCGGATCGCCACTTATTAGTTGGCCTTCAATGAGCCATACCGGTACTGGTAAGTTGCAGGGCAAGCCGCAAGCCCCGTGCCTTACTGACTAACTTAGTTCCTTTGTAGGCGGTCTGGCGCAAAGATGCCTCTTCAATCCATAAGAGACGCAAATTTGGGAATTTGCACTGGGCACCAGTTACATTTCTCATGGGGAGCTTGAGTCCCAGTCAGAACGAGTGCAAAACCTGTTCGCGAATCGCGTGGAAGATCTCAAAGTATGAACTTAACTACGATATCCCCTGCGCCGACGTACCACTACCGTCGTTCCTCGACCATCTTGCAATTTTGAATGTGGTTCCCACTGCAGATATCTCGCTTGGCTTGGAATTTGACAGGAGGAAATTCAGCTGAGATAGTAGTCTTCGGCTATTTTTCACCTCACTCCCCGAGTTCTATTTTAGCATTGACTATTTAGGTTGAATGCAGACGATTTCCAGATAGGGTGTCATGTCAGAAAATCCACAAAAATAACAAGGCCGTGCACGCCTTGACATCTGAAGGGATAGAGTTTAGAGGCGGGTTACTAGTATCCGTGCTGCCTATCAAGTATTAAGAATCTACAAGAGGGGAGTTAATAATTACCCATGTACTGGTGAGATTGGTGCAGGTTTGGTGAAGTACCAGGTGTCTTGACACCTCGGCGGACTCTCCAGAAAACTGAGTGAGAGGAATTCGTCCCCGCTGGTGTTTTCGCTTTGTACGGAATACTTGTGCCTCTCTACCAGCTGGCACGGGACGTCTGAAACTTAAGTCTGGTGTTTTGACAGGTGATGGGGTACTGACAGCTTGGACCTCTCTCTGGTAGGTGGTATAAGGCTTTTGGCATTTGGGGCCCTGGTGGAGGCCTAACCCCATCCGTGAGCTGTCCAGTTGCTCTCGGTCTCTGTCATGCATGGTCTTTGCGTGGTGCTAGCCAGCATAAAGTTATGGTGATAAACCAGGAAGTGTCTATTGGTTCGCGACCGCGGCTGCAATCAACGCGCACTTGATTGTCTGCAAATGGTGGTGATTGCAAGGTCCAGCCATCTGGATGGTGCATTCCTGCTCAAGCTCACGGTATCGTTTGTTCCTCCGAGAGTGCGTCCCAGTGTCTCAGTTTTCTTCGCCAGACTTCAGCTGCTGCTTGGCATTAGCATCGCGTACAAGCTCTGATAATGCAGCTTCCAAGTGTTTGATCATGGTATAGTGAGTCTCGCCTTCGCACTCGTGGAGCGTGGCATGCGGTAATCGGTCTGTAAGGTAGCGGATGGCGACAATTGGTGCATTCGTGTCTTGGACTCCATGCCATATTCGAACTGGATTGTACTGGACATCTTCGAACGCGAATCCCCAGTCAGTTGATGATAGGAGCTCAGCTTCATGGGCCGTGGCGCCAGCACCTTGGGCAAATGGCTCTCCGAGCACCAGGTGCACGAGTGCTTCCCTTCGTTCCGAGACCGTCCTGGTCTCGGGGATCTCTTCGGGGATTTTCTCGCTATCCTCAGCCTCAGCCTCAGCCTTACTGCTCTCCTTTTTCTTGTCCTGGGCTTCTAACCAGGCATCGAGGCGCCTTGCCACTGGTCCAGTGTTTACAAGCCATCTCACGCCGCGCACAGTTGCATCCAGTAGTGCTCGCAGTCCGGCTGGCCAATGAACCGCAGTAAATCTCAGTATCCGCCGGCTCAGGGACATATAGTGAGGACCTGCGGCCCACGGCGGTGCTGAGGCGAACAGGCCAACCCCAGTAAGTACATTTCGCGGTAACATATGCGCGCAAGCCAGGGCGTAGGGTCCACCACCGGAGCCGCCCATCACCGAGAATCGGGCCAGCTTTTGAGCCCTTGCGAATTCTTGTACATCTGCAGGCCAATCTATGATACGACGGCCAGGCTGTGGGCTGGACAGGCCGAATCCTGGTCGATCCAACGCAAATGCCCGTATGCCTACGCGTCGAAGAATTTGGTCTACTGGGCCACATTCGAGGCGGGAGGATGGGAAGCCATGGAAGAAGAGCAACGGGGTCCCTTCTGGGTCGCCATACTCTGCAAATCCTATGGTTCTGCCGTCGGAAAGCTGTAATGTTTGGTTCTGACGGGTTGAGGTTGTGATGGTGCGGTGGTTGATGGAGTTGATGTGCCGAACTGCGACCCGCGCAGACATTTTGCACGGGGGTTTCGATGGACGAGGATGACCTCCAGAGAATGAAAGGAATGAAAGGAACGACAAGAAGGAATAGATGAAGATGTACGCAGACTTCAGATATGTACCAGAGGAGAAGGAAGAGTCTCTCCCTGTGTGGTCGTGAAAAAATCAACTCGCCCACCGATTGATAGACACACTACCTTCAATGGGGCCGAAGGCACAACAGTTAATCAACACATACTAGGTCCTTCGTATTTACATATACTCCGTACCTCGAAATCAAGTTGGAAATTCTAGCAGCGAGGAAACGACCCACCGGCTCACGGGTCAAGATGATGTCGCGAGAGGAGCCGCTGCATCTCGAGTGAGAATATTGAGCTGGCTACGCGCACTCCGTCCGAGTAGGAGGGGTACGGAGTACGGAGTACTTGATAATACTACTCAGTAATTTCCGTTCGCTAACGAGAGCAACCCTGGTTTCTGGCTAAGTAACCCTGTGCTCGCTTACAACGCCCTCATTCGAAGGGCCCGAGGAGGGCTGGTCTGGGGCACGGGGCTGGGCATTCTCGTACCCGGGACTCCGTAATTGCGTACTCGTGTTCGTATCTCTCGACACTGACCGTTCGGTTCTAAATTGATGACGCTTCTCGACGCCCGCCGATGCTCGATGTCCCTTCTTGCTCCTACTGGGCAAGCACTGCGCGCGTCTGTGGTTCGTTTGCCGTCGCTTGAAGACACAGACAGATATCCTCAAATCCCCTCATGCCACCACGTCGGTCTCACGCCAAATCGCGCCGAGGCTGCCTAAGTTGCAAAAGTCGACATATCAAGTGTGACGAAAGCGGCCCACCCTGTGAGCGCTGCAAGCTTCGTGGGACCGCATGCGAATATGCAGGCTCTACTGGAACAGAACTCAAGACCGCACCCCTATCGCCAGCCAAACCTCGGAAGGAAATCCCGTCGCACAACGCCGCGAGGATCATACGTGAACTTCAGTTTCCCGCAGATCGTCGCTTACTGGAACTTCAGCTCATGCACCGATGGTCGACATTGACGCACAAAAGCTGCTGCACACCTGGTGCCGGCGATGACGAAGTGTGGGAGCAAATGGTGCCTACATTGGCGGTTCGATACGACTTCCTGTTGAATGGCCTCTTGGCGCTGGCAGCTTTCGACTGTGCGAGGTCGACGACACAGTCTACCTACGAGCAGTATGTGAGATCGGCGGTGGAGTATCACGCACTGGCTCTTGGAACGTTCAGGTCGTACCTCCCACTCATCAATCCGGAAAGCTATGAAGCAGCGCTGTGCTTGTCGCTGATGCTGATGCTCCTTGCCCTGGCCTCGGCGCAATTCACCTCGAAGTCGACCACTACCAAGTCTCCGGACATGGTGGAGAATGCGATTGTTCATTTCGAATTGCTGCGCGGATGTGTGCCGCTTGCAGACATCAACGAAGACTATCTGTTATCGAACCCTTACATCCGGAACTTGAAGCTGTTCGAAGACCTTCCACGAGCCACGATTGACGAGGGAGTGAGGCAAGCACTGTCTCAACTGAGCGACATCAACGATAGAAAGATAGTTTCGACCGTGCACGAGTCAGACGAGCGAAGAGTGAGGCAGATTGCGCATTGGGGCGCCTGCAAAAAGGCTCTCGCGGGGCTCAGGGAGTTCTTTGAGAGATGCGTCGATGACTTCACCCTCGGATACGTCCTGGGCTTCCTGAACATTGCTGGGGAGGAATACATCAAGGCTCTCAAGGATGAAGACAACGCCGCGCTCCTCATCCTGATGTTCTGGGGCGTGCTTATGGATAAGCTTGGACACAAGGTGTGGTGGGCAGACAGATTTGGCAGTTTGTTGGTAAGCGAAATATCTGGTCGAGTGCTGGTGAAAGAGGACGACAAAGAGGTCCACAGTATAATCCTTTGGGCTCGGGAAAGTCTTCGTGACAGGCCTCCAGAGGAGATCGAATCATGAGTTTCTCATACGGTTGTGGGGCGACGACGGCCACAGCATCTCTCGGATCTCCCCTCCTGGCAATGTCGAATGAACGCAGCAATGCTATTTGGAAATGAGTTTTAATTTTCGGGATCGTTAATGACCACATGCCGTATCTCACTTCAGAAAAGTGTCTCCTAATTTTCCAGGCCCCAAGAATGCAATAATAGTCAAATAATGAGCAGGTATAAAGTCCCCCAAATATGCAACCAGTCATGCTAAATGCCGTTATTTACATGTTACGTTGCCGTACAAAATGCCACTCACTCACTCAGCGTCCATCGCTATGAGATGAATCTATAATGAGATGATCTTATGCTTTGAACTCAACGTCTCGCTTGCCGGCTCCCGTTAGGGCTCGGGCAGCATTATCGTTGGGTGTTCCGTCACCAAATCCACAACCACCATCACGAGTTTGTGCAATCACTGCACCAGCGCACTTGCCAGTGTTGAATCCACAGCAACCCGAGGCACAGTCGGCATCACTGAAGCACTGGCCAGTGATGAACTGTGAAGCATTGCCTTTACCAACATTCTGAGAGCCTGGGATACTGGTATTGATGTTGCCTCCAGTGCTGCCAGTGTTTCCGGTGTTGCCAGTATTTCCGGTGTTTCCAGTGTTTCCAGTGTTTCCAGTATTGCCAGTGTTGCCAGTGTTGCCAGTGGCGGGGGCGGGAGATTGACCATTGCGGAAGGCCTGGGCCGCTCTGTCGTTGGGTGTTCCATCACCAAATCCGCAGCCTCCATCACGTTCTTGGGCAACAACAGGACCGGCACACTTGCCAGTGTTGAAACCACAGCAGCCTGATGCACAGTCGGCATCACTGGTGCAAGCGCCGGTAATGAATTGAGTGCCTTTGCCAGTGTTGCCAGTGCTGCCAGTGTTGCCAGTGCTGCCAGTGCTGCCAGTGTTGCCAGTGTTGCCAGTGTTGCCAGTGGCGGGGGCGGGGGACTGGCCATTGCGGAATGCTTGGGCAGCTCTGTCGTTGGGTGTTCCATCGCCGAAGCCACAGCCGCCATCACGCTCCTGAGCAACAACAGGACCGGCACATTTTCCGGTATTGAAGCCACAGCAGCCCGAGGCACAATCGGCGTCACTTGTGCATGGTCCCGTGATGAATTGGTTTTGGGCAAAGACAAGAAGGGCCACTGCAGAGTATGTTAGCGAGGAGCTTAAAACGTGTGTCGTTTTAAATACCCACAGTTTAGGACAACAAAGAGGATGAGTGATTTGGGAGTATTGGCAACCATTTTGACGTTTTGAAAGACTGACCAGCAGTAAAAGAATGGAATGAAGGTTTAAGATTTCAAAGGAAAGGAATGCAAAAGGAGAGACGATGCAGAATGGAGGAAGTTCAGACTGGAATGGATAGAAACAGGCTTCATTTTGTATTCAAGGGCTGTGATGGATAGGAGTGGACAGATGTTGATGGCTTACCAGTACCAAGTCGAGAATCCCCCTGTTCCCTGGTCAAGAGTGATGGTGTAGACGCATTAAGCCCCCAAATCACAGGATGAGCGGGAGGAATGCAAGAATGTGACTTCATTCGACAGGCTGTTTTGGGATAATGAGTGCGCGGATGCAACCACGCACCCAATGGCCAGCTCAAGGGAGGAAAGATCGAATATTCCTCAAACGAGGCGTAGCAAGGCTGTGACGATATGTGGGGGACAGCCTCGTTGAAGTGACTCCAAGTGTAGCAGGTTGTTCCAAGAGGCCAGGGGGGCAGTGGGGATCAGCCGAGGGATTGGCCGCCCATCGACCGCCCAACCCCGGTTTCTGAA
>Ga0105239_10004374_pt1 | contig 16916 bp, 16 predicted proteins | sample KBSC44metaG_FD_92761 | JGI IMG/M metagenome (GOLD analysis project Ga0105239, IMG submission 92761) | Corn rhizosphere microbial communities from Kellogg Biological Station, Michigan, USA - KBS C4-4 metaG | ecosystem: Host-associated > Plants > Roots > Rhizosphere > Soil | place: Michigan, USA...
CCATGAGTGATTCCGATTCGAGCGACGAACTTTCCTTTCGGCATTCTCAGCGCGGTCGCCCGGGACTGCTGCGCACGACGTCCGCGAGCTTCGAGCAAATTCCCGGAATATTGCGCGAAACCGTAGGTGCCACTGAGGGGATGGGTGTCGAAAAATTGCATGCTCTCATCGCGAGACTGCGCAGCGGTCCAACTCAGAAAGATTGCGATATAGCAGCTGATATTCTGACCGACCATCTGGGTCGTTTAAACGCGGAAGGATGAGGCGCGCTGCTGCTACGTCAATGCAGCTATAGGGCAACAAAAAACCCGCGTTAAGCGGGTTTTTTTGTATTTCCGGATCGAGGGAATCGTTTCCGGACTTTGATTGGTGCCAAGGGGGGACTTTAACTATCCTCTATGACGCAGGTCCCATGCGCGTTTCCCGTTTTTGTGTTTTTGGAATGCCCCCGGAAATGCCCCCGCCTTAGTTGTTGTGCCATGTTCTGAGCCCTGCCTCATAGTCCCGACCTTTGGGTATGTGAGTCCCTTTCTGGGACTAGAACCGGCGACGGCCCATTCAAGATGTCGGCGAGTTCGAGTAGACCCTCGAACCCAGAAACCCGGCGCGAAGCCGGGCTCGATGCGTCAGGTGTGCCTCGTCAAATGCTCGCCCGGTCCCTTCTGTTTACTTGCCACTGTTCGCCCAGCGAAGCGTGACCCCATGAAACGCGACATCCGAACTGATGCGAACCGAGCTAAATTCAGCCTTGTCTCGACCCCGCCAATCCGCACGATAAATTGCCTCGACACTGTGCTGCTGCAGAGCTAGTCCTTCGTAGACCAACGGCACGCACTTGTCGCTCTTGTCGCACATCGACGGCTTGATCTTGTCCGCGCCGGGGTACTGCATTTTGTTCGTGATGATCTCGCCAAATTCTTCCTTAGTCAGGTCGGCAAGGTGAATGTAAAGCGCCGCCCTTTCGTTGAGCATGTTCAGCGGCTCAGGTGAGTTAATTTGCCTCTGATTAGCATCAATATCGATCGGCACAGGGGTTAGCAGGACCGACTTGCTGAAAAGCAACGCCATGAAGTATCCAAATATACTTTTTAGCATAACTCACCTCACTTGAAGCATGTCGGGCATTTCTCATGGGCAAGGTAGTCCTCCTTCGCCTTCTGAAGAACAAGTGTCACCCACGTATGGCAATTGATCGCCCCAGCACCCATCGCTGCATCGCCGCCAGGGAGCCCTGGCTCCCCCAGAGGGCAGTAGGTCGGAGCGCCAATTTCTTGAGCTGCTTTAAGTACGTATGAATCAAACTTGTCGTCGTCACAGTACGGACTACAACGCCCATTGTCCTGCTCATCGCTACTGATCTTACCCGGCCCCCAAAACGTCCCGTCATTGACCGGAGTGAATCCCAAGAAGGCTCCACTTACGTTGATGTAATCGTGGCGAAACGGGTGCCACCGTCCGGTAGGTGGACTATTTTTATCGCTCAACTGCCGAGAGCAAATTTTTACCCAAAGACCAAACGGATCGGTGAACCGCAGGGGGTTGTTCAGCACGTAGGCGTAAGTATTCACACCTCCTCGCAGCCCGGCCGGATCGCTCTGCGGATAGCGCCCGGTGCCGGGTTCGTAGTCACGCCACCCGTTATGGAACAGCCCTGTTTCAGCATCGAAGTACTGGCCGGGATACCGCAAGTTCAGTCCGGCCGCCGGGCTGGGCTGCGTCCCACCGAAGGCGCTTGCAAAGAAGTCCCATTTCCACATCAGCGCATCATTGGCCGGCGTCGATCCTGGCTGAATCACGGCCCGCGGTGTACCTACATGATCGGTCTCGACATAGTACAGAGTGCCTCCATACGTCACTCCCACCACCTGGCTGCCGATGCGCAGGTATTCATTGACGGGGGTTCCTGCACTGCCGTATTCCCCAAGCAACGCCCCACTCTCGTCGTAAACGAACTGCTGCTGCGGACTGCCCTTGGCCACGCGTTCGCCCTTGCCGTTGTAAAAATACGGCGTTCCCGCCCCCGTCGCCAAGCGATTGCGGTCGTCGTAAGTCAATGCGGTGGTGCCGATCGTCTGTGTGTTGCCGTTCGCGTCGTAGCTGCGGGCATTCGTGCCATCGGAGGCCAGACGGTGCGTGCCCGTGGCGTAGGTGTAGGTGGTCGGCGTGCCACCCTGCAGCGTCTTGGTCAGCCGATCGCCGGTTTTGTTGTAGGTGTAAGAGACGATCGGCGACATGCTGGTCAGTCGGTACAGCGGGTCGTACTGGAAGGTGACTGTGGGGGAACCGGCTCCCACCGTGTTGCTCGCGTTGGTGATGTTGCCCATCGGATCGACCGTGGGGACGATCGTTAGAGCCGACGAGAGCGAGCTGACGACTTGGCTGATGGCGTAGTTCTGATCGTAGCTCTTGGTCAACGTGTGGCCGTTGCCGTAGGTGAAGACGTTGGCTGGCCCGAATGGGTAGTAAGAGATGCTGGACAGCAGCGTGGCGGTCGCCGCACTGGCATTGGCCTGGTAGGTCGCACTGGTGATCCTGGCCATCGAATCCTGACCGTAGCTCAGAATGGCGCCGCTCGGATAGACGATGCCGATGATGTTGTGCGAATTGTCGAAGTTGTAGGTGGTCGTGTACGACACCCCATTGATCGTCTGAATCTTGGTGCGCAGATTGCCGTGCCAACCGTAGCAGTAGGTGGTGGTACCGGTGCTGTCTGTCATGCCGGTGAGCTGTCCCACCGATGCCGGCGTGGGGCAGGTAGCGTTTGGGTGCGACTGGTCGTATTCGTAGGTGACGTTGAGACTGCTGCTGGTCGGATAGGTGATCTTGGTCAGTCGATTGAGCGCGTCGTACTGGTAGCTCGTCGTCACGCTGCGGGCATCGATTTGTGAGGTACGGTTGCCGGCAGCATCGTAACCGTAAGTCGTCGCCCCGGTGTCCGGACTCTGCAACTGCGTCAGGTTGTTCAGGCCGTCGTAGGTGTAGGTGGTGATCAGGCCGTCCGGGTCGGTGACGGTGCGCAGGTTGTCGCGCGCATCGTAGGTGTATTGCGTGGCGGCGTCGTGGGTGGCACCGGTGCCGGCATGGTCCTGCAAGGTCTTGACCAGGCGATTGAGCGGATCGTACTGCTGCTCCGTGCCGACGCCGTTGCTGTCCACCGAATAGATCGCATTGCCGTTGCCATCGTAGCCGTTGGTGTACGTCACTCCGGTCGGCGGTGCCTCCGCCGGGTTCTGATAGGTCTGTACGGCCACGCTGGTCGCGTTAAGCGTCTTGGTTAGGCGATTCAACTGGTCGTACTGACGCGATAGCGTGCGCTTAAGGGTACTGGAGGGATCTTTCGTATCTTCCTTGGTCCGATTGCCAGCCGCGTCGAGGGTGTAGTGGACCGTGTTGCCAAGTTTATCCGTCACGTCCGTGAGGCGGTGTGCCGCATCGTAGGTGTAGCTCAGGTACTCGCCTACCGGCCCCGCGCTTTTCGTCAGATTGCCGACATTGTCGTAGGTGAACGAATACAACTCGTCGCCGGCGTTCGGATTGCCGGAGGGGTCGGCGCGCAAGATGCGTTGAACTAACCAGCCACGCGGGCTATAGCTGTAGTCCATGTAGACGCCGCTGCCGTCCTTGGTGCGGGTGATGCGACCATTTTTGTCGTAGCTGATGTACGTGGTGACTTGGTTCAGGGCATTGGTCACCTTGTATAGATCGCCGAGGGAATGGCAGGCGCCGCCAAGCGTGGGACAACCGGACAGATCGGTGGTTTGATAGTACGTGTACGTGGTCACATCCGACACATCGGTGCGCGGGCCGTCGACGGTGAGCATTAAACCAACCAGCGGGCAGGTGCCTGCTGTAACACCAGCTTGTTCGCAGTACGTGTACGTGGTTTGGCGCACGCCCGTGGGCGCATTGGCGGACGAACCGCAGGTATACGACGAAGCGCCTGACACCGCTGGGTCGGCTTCACAGCGAGACAGCACTTGGCCACGAGGGTTGTAGGTCCACTTGGTCAGCGACTCGGTCGTGCTACTGGCGTTGAGCACCGTGCGCTGATCGGGAATGTGGAAGTTGGCATTCCACGTCGTATTGCTAGTGCGCTGCGACGTTGTGCTGCTGGCTTCCACACGTTGCGCTAGCAGACCGCGCGTGTTGTAGTTGTAAGTCGTGACGTTGCCGTTAAAATCTGTCGTCTGGTTGGTAAATCCCGTTGTCGCGTCGTAACCGCGCGACTTGATCATCCCGGGACCGCCGCAAAACGCGCATGGCTGCGACACGTTGTCCAGGACCGCCACACCCTGCACGATCTTAAACTGGAAGTTACTAGAGAGGCCGAGCGGATCGGTCACCTGCTTGAGATTGTTGCCCTGGTCAACAATCGTGTATTGCCCGACGGGCAGTGTTTGGCTCGGACCTGACCAAAGGTTTTCACCTGAGGCATTGCCCTGCGAATCGTATATGTACGTCACATAGCGATTACTTTTCTCATCGACGATCCCCGTCAGCGCATTGACAAAGCTGGTGTTCTCGTAAGCATAGGTGCGCGTCGTACCACTTGGCGTAGTAATGGTCGCCAAATTGTTGTTGGCATCGTAGCCATACTGCCAATGCGGTGAGGTGGGGCTCCCCAAGATTGCTTCTGGCTGCCATACATCCGAAATGCGACCATAGCTGTCATAACCGATCTGCAGTTGACGACCGGCTCTGTCAGTGACGAATTGCAGCCGCAGATTGCTGTCGTAAGCAAACCTGAGAGTTTGCGACGTGCGGGGATCATTGATCGCGGTCAGTTTGCCGTTCGTGTCATACGACTCAACGCGATCCGACTTGCCGTCGGTAAGTTGATAGCCAGTGATGTTCCCGCTGCCATCGGTGACCGTTTGCAGTTGATCAGTCACATCAGGGTCACTGACCCAGCTTGAGCTTCCGACCGCCTGTGCGAATTTGATGATACGCCCATCGGCGCGAAAGGCTGCAGCTTGTCCCGCAAACGTGCTGCTACCGCTCACCGCATCGACCGTCAGCGTCAGGTTGTAGATGTGTTGCCAGCCGACGCCAAGCACCATCGCAGGGTTGGCATTGAGCGAGTTGTAGGTGCGCTGGAACTGCAAGCCCGCTGGATTTGCCGGGATATCGGTCTCGACCAACGTCTTGTTTGCGGCGCCGATATTAATAGGTAGACCTGTCAGCACGCCGCCACCCGTGCAGCCGCTACAAGTGCCTTTGTTCTTGTCGGGATCGAAAGGCGGGGCGCCGGGTGCACGAAAGCAGACGCCTAAGTTTTGATATCCCGATGGGCAGCGCACAATTCGCGAGCAGTCCGCCGTGCTGGGCATCTGCGTAGTACTACAAGAGGTGCCGAACGCAATCGATATCAGGAAATTGCGCCAATGCGTATCGAGCAACCCCAACGTATATCGAGTATAAACGTAGCTCGTTGGGTTCCAGTTCGATGAATAGGAGCATACGGGGTCGAAACGGGGGGGGGCAAGCTCCTCGTTGGTGAGAAGAGTCTTCACTTGCTCGTCAGAGGAGCAAATCCCATGCGGACCGCTAGCCGTCTGTGCAGAGCATTGGGGGTCGGAGCCATAATCCGTCGAGTGTCCCGCGCAGTACCATGGGCCGGCCAATGGCGCCGCACATTCTCCACTCGTACCATTGACCGTGCACGGGAGTTCGACGGCACCCGTTGTCGGAGCCCATGAGAACAAGGCGCATAATAGGAGTGAAGCAGCGAGTGTCCGCGCGACGGTGAGGAAGACTTCAAGCTGGGGATTGCCGTACTGAATCCGACTATTCATTGCCACAACCTCATGTCATTGCGGGCGTTTGGACATACTCTGCCATGCATTGACGAGGGGAAGGAAAAGCCAGCCATTGTCATAAACCACCGCAACATAGTCCCTGTTCCTTGTTCAGCTCTGTGGCGAACTCTACCGCAAATTTCTTCCTCATTTCCTACAAGGAAGAGTGTGCAGTCGGGCACCTCACCACAGTTCTGTGACTCATCGCAAATTGGGTGTGCAAATCTTCGGCTTCGTCGGTTGTCCGTTACATCTGGCCTGAACGGTCTCAGGTGCTTTGCTTGCGCCTCGGCATAGCTACGCAATCCATCGCCGTCCGGCCCATTTTCCGGCACTGCTTCCGGGACGGCTAAGAGTGTGCAGACTGGTGGGGCAGTGCGATGTCAGGGAACCACCCGTCGGTATGTAAGCATTTTCCTACACGACGCGCTCACACCATTCATCGATGACCCGATCCGACGCAGCGGTTCGCTTGACCGAGGAGTTAGGACGCACTGGCTTGAATAATAAGCCAGCCCTGTGAAGCGCAATGCTCCGCGACGGAGACGTGCGATTGTGTGACCCACATTTCACGCGGATGGTCGTGGAAGCCGAGTATTGGGCTAGTGCCGTCCAGGATTTCAAAGTTACGGCAAGAGCCGATTCCATGTTGTGTGAGCGGACCAAGCTCAGAGAAGTCCCCGACGCGCTTGCGATTCACTAGAACGACAGGCTCCGCTGCTCTTTGAATTGCGTACAGGGCAATGCTTCGATAGTTCTTCGGCAGAACCGGTATCAATTTCTCCCGAGCCATCTGTGCGACCTAACGCTCAAGGTGAGCGACCGCTGCTGCGACGCACAGATAGTAGCGTAACCGAACCCAGCCGAGCTACTTTAGCCCAGCTCGTTTACGCACCTTGCTGACGACCATGCCGCCTCGAACAATTCTTTCGAGATGCGGACGTTCACGCCGCAATGTGGCTTTACAGCCTGCGACTCGTTCCAAATACCGTCTGGCAGCATCCCCCATCGGTCTTGCAGGTGGACCTCGTTGTACCGGAGCGTCTTGCCATCGGTGCGTATCTCCAGGTAGCGGCGCCAAGCATCAGCGAGGTCGATCTCGGAATACGAGATGTACTCTTCGACGCCGAGCGTGTTGCCGCTGGAGCAGTTGAGTCGGTAGATCATCGGCGTAACCCCTCCGCGATGGTTCACTTGAGCAATTAGTTAGGCGCCATTTCTCGACACCATGCCTCGCACTTGCTCTGCGGCTTCTTTCAGATTCTGCCGGTCGAACTGCATCTCGTCAGCATAGTCCGGAGGTGTGCGCAGAACGATGATCTTGCTCCCAGCTTGAATCTGAAGCGCGGGAAAGAGACGGGAGTCGCGAAACGACGCATCGCGAACCTCAGCTAAAGGGATTCTCTGCCATTTGGCGAACGGCCAGAAGGACTTATATAAGTAGAGAGCGTGATTGGTAAGAACTATGCCGTAATCGGATGTTCTATGGAATGTTGGATTGCTCCGATACCAGGTGATGATTTCCCCGGCAGGGAGCCGAAGCCTACTGAAGGGGAACCACTTCAATACACAATTTTGGCAGGTGCGAATGTAGTCGACCTTGCCTTGAAATAGCGGGATACCGCTCTCGGGCACCTCGCCACAGGATGTGCAACCGACTTGGGGATACTCGGACAGCAGCGCTCTTCCCTCACTCTTCCGACGCTTGTTCAACTCCTGAAGCAAGATCGCCATTGTTCCTTCATCAGGAGCCTGAGTGTTCATGGGATATCACGCCTAACGCTTTATCTCTTGAGATTCTTCTAGTCTAAGCGCCGAGAGCGTCAAGATACCGCAACCCGCCATATAAGTCCGCTGAACCGAATAGTTAGGGCCGACGTTATCTAGTAAATGCGGCGACTGAACCAGAGTGCCAGCAGGAATAGGAGCAGATTGCCAAGCAGTCCAATCAATGCTTTTCCATTTCTTTGAGGCTTGCCCAAAGAACCCAGAGCGACGCCGAGTGGGGCCAGGACAAAAATGCCGAAGGCCACAAGGATTAAAACCATGAGTCCGCCGGGTGGGTGACCACCACCACCGGCGGCATGGGCAACAAGGATTCCTAGCACTGTGCCGATGAGTATCACAAGGAATAGAGAGAAAGATGCAGTGCTAAAGTTTTTGGCAATGCCTTCGGGAACTATGGGTTCGTGTTCTGAGGTTGAGCTAGCGCTAGCAGTGGGCCGTCCGAAGGTAAACGGCGCGGAATATGCGAACACACAGTTGAGAATTAGGAGCACGCAAACAAACCACCTAAGAGATTGCAGGCTCAGGCCTACGCCAATGGCGAGAATTGAAGCGCCCGCCGAAAACGCGATTCCGATAGCGAAGGCTGAGCGAGAATCTGAGTGTCGTCTTGAGACGGTTGTGCCGACCCGGAACAGTAGAAAAGCGAACAGTGAGGGAAGTGCCGAAAAAAGCAAAGAAACTACGAATAAGCCCAATAAGCTGCCGCCGTCGTGCCCTATTCTCATAATACCCAAATAGGCAACGGTGCTCGCTATGGCTACGAGGAGCAAAGAAGCAAGCGCATAGGAAATTGCTGACTGCATAAGCTAACTCTGTGCCAAGTGGCTGTCGCCGTGGAAGGGACGATAATGCCAACGGTGGAGATCATCTGCAATCTGGCAGAGCGCCCCGGCAAAGCTAAGCGGTCCATCGCCGGCGGGTAACCTCTAAAGGCTCAGCGGTGCTTCCGGGGCAGCGCTACTTTGCTTGTGGCTGCTGGGCCTTGCGATAGCAAAACGCTGCGCCGAAACGTAGGAAAATTCCTACTGTAAATGTCTACAGGTTCGCTCACCGCAGAAATGGGATATAGGGCAGACTGAAGGCTCGTGAACTACAGGGGAAGGGGTATGAAGCTGCTCGTTATCAGCATTCTCACGCTGTGGTCATCGTTTGTTTTGGCAGATCAGCCGGTGACGTCTACGGTTGAGGAGCCCGTTTCCGCTTTTATTCCGACTGAGGGCTTATCCCTGCCTATCCCAAGGGAGTGGTCGCAAGTGCCACCATCAACTATTGATCACGTAACAATGAAACTGCGTCAACGCCTGCCCAATGCCAGAATTAACCGTCCAATTGCAGCTTTCCAAAAATCGCCCCTAGTATCCGACGAGTTGGTTTATCCATACATTTTGGTATACAAATTTCCATCGCGGCCACCTAGTAAGAGCGAGCTGAGAGCGATGACGACTCAAGCGTTGTCGCAACATGTGTCGGATGAGGCCAGAGCGAGCACAGACGGCTTTGTGACGTTTAATCCGACCTTTACCTTTGACGAAGATAGTTCGCGCGTGAAGGGCGCGTTTATGTCAAAGGTCGGAGAGATTGGTGATGTTTCGAACTACGTTGAGATCATCCCGGTAAGAGATGGAACGGTTAGCCTCAATGGCTATTTACTCGGCGAAACGCCTGAAATCGCCAAACAATTTTTTGGCCCGGTGTTTGGCCTAGCGAGTTTGGATGGGGCGCATTCGTATATGACGCTGGAGAAGAATCAGTCGTTGTATATACCGTTTGACTGGAGCAAGGCCCTTTCTGCCGCTTTGGTTGGCGCAGCGATCGCTGCAATCTTCAGTAGAAAGAAGAAGCAGAACTAGTGGGAGGATCGAAATGAATTTTCCCATGTCCGTCCCGTCGGACAGCTTCTACAAGTTCCTCGCGATTTCCGGCCTTGTTCTGGTCGTCACGGCCTTTTGGGGCGTGATTACTCAGGGCACCCAGACAAACGACATCGTTTTTACTTCTGCGCCAGAGATAGCCGCGTTGGAGGCAAATCAAACTCCGACTCCAAGCGAGAAGACGCGACTCGAAGTCCTCAAGAGGCGCCTACAAGTTGCCGTCGACGACAAAAAGACGATCGGCAATTACTGCACCGCGTTAGCTGCGTTAGGCGCTCTGATCGGTTACGTTGGGTTCTCGTTGTGGTACACAAAGATTCAGAAGCATCAGGATCGACTTCTAAATCTCCAAGTGCTTGAAGCGGAGCGGAAAGAGCACCAAGCCAACGAGGGGAAAAGTGGCGAAGAGTTGGTATGAAACCACTCCGTGTGTACTTGGATAGCAGCGACTACTCGAACTTCGCAAGGAGAGCTGCGCTGGGCACTGAGCTAGCTGCGATCGATGACGTCGACGTCTGGTTGCAGGCGGGTTACGTGGATACAAAAGTCGGTTGAAGGCGGAGTTACTTTAGACTACGTTCGTATCAAGGCTGGTCGGGGAACCGGTTGTTAAACATGGGGTATTTCGCTTGATTGGACGATCTATTGTCAAAATATGCCAGTTCGTCGTTGGTGTCGCTATTGCCATTTTTTTTGCTATTGGCAGCAGCATTCTCAGCGATCACCGGTACTTTGGCGTGGCTTCCAAGAACGGGGCAATAGCCAGCGCACTTGTTTGCGCCGTTCTCTTTGTCGCTGCCGTCATCGTGCACGAGCTCGGACACTTTTTGCCCGCTAGGGCAACTGGCATGAAAGTCATCTGGGTGCGCCTTGGACCAATCCTTTGCATTTCACGTCGGCGTGGGTTCCAAGTACGTTGGCAGCGGCAGAAAGGTGGCCCTTTGGGAGCCGTCTATGCATTGCCGGATCCGGACCGCAATTTGGCGATGCAGTTCATCCCGTTCATCGCGGGCGGGCCGTCGCTTAACATCGCTATCGCGGCTGTAGCTCTGGTAGCCAGTCACTCGAGTTATACGTCTTCGAGAGACGTATTGACCGTGTTCGCCTACGCCAATTTGTTCCTTGGATTCGCGAACCTGCTGCCGATCGGTACTCGGATACTTAGCGACGGATCGAAACTGGCCGCTTGGCTCTTCAGAAAACAGGCGGAGTCAGAATCTACCCGTCTGTCTATGCTGTTCGGTCATTCGTTGAAAGGGCGGCGCATACGGGACATTGATCGACCTGAGCTCTCGGCCTTGCTGGCATCTGCTGATCCAGCGATTCATCTGGTCGCCGGGTACATCGCCATTAGGCGTGCGATGGATCTCGGTGATGACGCGGAATTCCGAGCCATCGTCGAGGACTGCAAGAACGTTCTCGCCGGCTTGGCCACATCTCATCGACAAGCTTTGCACCCAACATGGTTGCTGATTGAAGCCGAGGTTGCCTACCGGCTTGCACTCGAAGAGCGACGTCCAGATGATCTGCGAAAGGTTCTTTCCGACAAGGCTTCAAAGTACTTTCCACCGTATTTGCGCTATCGCTTGCAAGCGGCAGAGGCCTACGCGACAGGCAACTATGGAGAGGCGCGAGTGCTTTCTGCGAAAGCGCTTCGCGAAAGCGCCGACAGCTTCGACCCCACTGCAGAGGTCGAAGAAGGTGCGCTCCTCGAACAATTGGAGCATGCGATCAGCGCTGATATCGGATGCGACTTCAATAGACAGGAGAGAATTCAATGAATACGCCATTTTGGATTCCGTACGCCGCGTTTTGCGTGTCCATCATTGCGATTCTTTGCTCAATTTTGTCCCTTCTGCTCTCTTACTCAAACTATCGTCGTGATCGTTTCCGCCTTCAATTCACCGGTGCATTGCTGACGACAACAGAAGACAACGACTTCTCCTATGCAATCTACATAGAGGCTGTGAACGTCGGTCGTCGCCCGATTTCAGTAACAGATATCTACTTCAGCACGGATCCGAATAGGTCGGAATTTCCGATTCACACGCCCATTCACGGGTTTTCTGCTGATTCCGTGCATCCAGTTGAGCTTAAAGAGAACGAGACGACATCGTTTAAATCGAAATCAATGGCTCGCAAGGAGATGCTTGAGTTGGCAGAGGTCATTGTGGTTGTCATTAAGGATTCCGCGAACAATCACTATAGAGTTTCGATTGACAACGAAGCATATGACGACTAGTACAACCTATGGGCCGAGGCTCGGGCTAGCTCCGACCACAAGCGTCTGTTGCCACCCGTTTTGTTGATGATTGTCGATCTGCGTCGTTTTCTGATTTGGTGATCGTCGCTTGATAAGCGATGCTGAGTTCATCTCAACGAGGTGAACAACATGGCATCCACTGACATCGACGACGACACGACTAACGCGCGGCCGAAGCGGAGTATTGGGGTTCCGGCAAACCAATTGGCGCAGAACCCGGTCGGGAGAGACTTCACTCGTCCTGGCGCATCAAGCGATGTGCTGGCTGCAATCCAAGGCGGCACACAGCCGGGCCAGTACACGCGCCTTGGGTTGGATAACACGAGCCAGATTTACGGCACGAGCAGCAAGCCCGGTAGCCGTATGGACACCTTTGTTGGCGTTGGCACTCCCGATCCAAACAACCCCTCGACGAAAGTTGGCCAGGATGCCATCACGCTGGCGGGCCTGGGTACACTGCCTGGCACATCGTCAGCCCGGCCGACAACCTATCAACAGGGCGCTATTGCGAGCTCTCTCGGCAGTCTCCCCGCGGGATACAGCGTGGGTGACACCTACAACCGTGCGCCTGGCGCTTACGACCCAACGAGCTCCAGCAGCGACTACGCGTCGGACCTTGCCTCGATTGCCAGTCGTGATCCTCGGAGTGTCTTGGGACGCGCTGCGTGGAATGCTCATGTCGACGATGTGTGGAACAAGAGCACTGGAAAACGCGCGCCCTCGTTGGCCGATCCCCCTGCCTCAGCACTTGCGATGTTCAATGCCCGCAATCAAGCGGGCAACGAGAACGCGCGAGATCAGACCATGTTCGCCGATCAGGCGAACAAGGGCCTCGCTTCATTAGCTGGGATCGACACCAAGGGGCAATACGGACTGGATGCCGCCCAGATTCGCGCGGACGCCATCCAGAACAGACCGAACTTCCAAGTTGGTGCTGACGGAACGCTTTATCGCTTGAGCGACGCTTCCGCTACGCCTGTCACCGGAGCAGACGGCAACCCACTCGTACCAATATGGCCAACGCCATCGCCGAACAGTTGCGGCAGTTGGGTGCAGAAGCTCCGGGCGCGAAACAGGCAATACCGAATGCAGCTTTGGGATCGTCAGGCGTTTCTCCGCGTCGCTTCGGTGAATCTCAGGGCGATTACGCCAAGCGTATTTCTGGCACCAACAAGGATGAGATTCGAGCTGCGACGTCCCTACGTGCACAGCAGAAGGTCATCGGCCGGCATGCGATCCGCGAAATGCTCGCCAAGCGGCAGCGTTCGATGGATGCCGCCGATTCGGCATTCCACGAGTACCGCAAGCTGTTCGACCGGACGGACCCGGCGCATAACCTCGCGAACGTCGATGCCTTCGAAACGGGCGCGCAGATTCGCAACATCAAGCGCTGGCAACGGTCACGCGCTGGTTACGATCCGACGACGGGCATGCTCGGCGGCAGGTACGTCGGCGGCACGATTTCGAAGTAATGAGCCCTCAAGACCTTGGGTAAATGTCCTTGGAGGTCGTATTGAATTTCGCAAGTTCTGCGAAGAATTCCTCGATTGTTGGTGGTGGTCTAGTTTGCAATCCAGACGAAAGTTGCGGTGATTTCATGACCGTGACAGTATCTCCCCAACAAAGGGCTTTCGGGGGGAACTTCTTTGTTCATATTTGGCAGGTCTTTGCGTTTTAGAAGCAGCGCCCCAGGAAATTTCTGGGCATCACTTCTCAAGCTGATCGGGCACCTGGCAGGAACCGCCCTGATCTTTTTGGTCTTTATCTTTCTGACTTGGGTGATTTCCTACGCCGTCAACGGACTCAATACGGCGCAGAAATTTTCGCAAGAAGTGTTCGACCTCATCACGAAAGTTGAGATGTGGTTAATGTATGTTGATATAGTATTGTGTTCGATCGTCCTGATCCTAGGAACCGTTCGATTCTGCCTCGACCTAGTGGAAAACCGCTATGAGTAAACTAATTCTTGCGGCGAGAGACGGGTTCATAGACAGCTTGCTTCTTGCTTTGGCCATACCTGCTACGATTCTTCGCGAATTGGCAAGCATCGCTCGTAAATTCTTGGCGCACTAAGCTAGGCTGAGACGGCGGCGGAACGCTTGTTATACGCACTGCGCTTTTTCGCGACTGGTTTGGTCTTCGGGTTGGTTCGGGCACCATCATTTTTGTAGAATGCGCGCCGTTGCGCTGTAGCCCATGGCCGAACTCCCTTCCTCCAGCATCCAGTCCTCTGTTCTGGCCGTACTTCGCGCGGTCAAGGATGCCGGCTTGCGCTCGGTAGCCAGGACGGCGCTGGTCAAGTACGTTTACCTGCTTGATTGCCTCCACGCGGAAGAACATAGGGGCGCGACGGCTTCGGGCTCCCGTTGGTATTTTGACAAGTTTGGCCCTTTCGCCACCGACCTCATTACCGGCATCGACAACATGGCCCGCGTGGGCATGATTCAGACGCGCGACGGTTCGGGGGGCGACAAAGAGTTCACGCTGTATTGGCTCGACGAGTTTCCACGCGGCCCTGCGTTGAGTGAGGTTGGCTTGTCCGCCGGAAAAGCTGGCCGTTTGGAACAGTGGGTCAGAAAGTTCTCGGGCGATCTGCCGAAGCTTCTCGACTTTGTATACTTCCACACAGAGCCGATGCGCGATACCACCCCCGGCCGCACATTGTCGTTCGATTCTCTAGCCGTATCCGGCTCGACGGCGGCTTACGTCCCTGTTCGAGTCGCTGACCATCAACGCCTGCTTCGCCTTAGGCAACTTTCCAGTGAAATGGGTAAGGCGTATCGCGACGCCGCTACGGCTTCAGATAAGTCCCCAAAGATTGATGTTTACGACGCGGTATACACCAACGCCCTGATAGCCTTCGACGAGGAAGAGAAGGCGGACGACCTAGCATTCCACGCCGACTTGCTACCGTAGCTCGAACATGGCCGATACGGGGACCTGCGTTCACGACATTTTGCCGCCGTACGACGAAAAACGGCGGGCAACGGCTGGCGCCAATCCAGTGGTCGGCCAGATAGTCCGTACAGTCGTGCCGAATCTGTGTGACGGATGGAAGATTTTCGAAGCCCAGAGAGCAGACCAGGTCAAGCACAGTTCGGTCTCGGGTGTCATTCGTTCGGTGGACGACAAGGTCGACTACCGGCCGAAAGCGACCCGCTTGCCCATATACTCTTTGCGCCTACGCGACAGCGAGGAACTATTGGCGGTCAGGTCAAAGCTGCGTCCGTGCTTGGTGCTTATGACTGCTGTAGGCATTCTGCCCCAACACCTGCCAAACGATTGGCAGCGCTCGATGGGTCAGGTCGCGTTCCGCCATACCAGCTACCTGGTTGCTCCGATTTTCTCTATCGCCCAAAAGAACGAAACAAAAGCTTTCGGGCCCGCGATGGCGGCTCGAATCGAGTGCTTGGTTTACCCGCAGTTCGTTTACTTGCCCCGTTCGGGTGGCATCATCCGGACAGACAGTGTCGCCCGATTGGACCGAGCGTTTTGGGCAACGCTAGCGCCTCCTTCTGAGGCCGAACAACTGTTCCTACACGACGAGCGCATAGGCGTTCTCCACAACCAACTCTTAGTGCTCCAGGGCCTTCCGCCTTCCAAGCAATATGTGGAAATGGCCGATATTCTTCGGCTCGAACTCAAGTCCGAATATGAGATCGAAACCTGAGCCGCCGCGATCAGGTAGATTTCCCCTTGGTCGGCACCACGTCGGCTCCAGCACATAACCCGTCGAGATAGTCGGCCCATCGTTGCATCGCCCTACGTCGTTCGTCGGTGAATGTAGTGCGATCGTAGGCTTTTTGGACTTCACCTTTCTTCGCGTGTGCAAGCTGCGCTTCGAGAACATCGACTGGAATGTTCAGCCGCTCGCGTGCGACGGTACGGAGCATGCCGCGAAAGCCGTGCGTGGCGTGTTGTCCAGCGAATCCCATGCGGCGTAAGGCATTGCTCAGGGCATCACGATGCAGATGCGGCGTTTTCTGGCGCGCGATGGGTGGAAACACGTATTCGCGTCCGGTGGTGTAGGCGCGAACGGCATCCAGCTGCGCCAAAGCTTGGCGGGGCAGGGACACGACGTGGGCGTGTCGCATCTTCATCTTCGGGCCAGGGATGTGCCACTCATCGCCGTGAATCTCGTCCCAGCGCATCGCGACAACGACACCGGGACGCTGCGCGGTGTAGGCGCAGGTGAGCAACGCGGCGCGGACGGCATGCGTGCCATAGTCATGGATCGCGCTGAGCAGCTTGGCGATATCGCCCGGCATGGTGACGGCGGGGATATTGCCCTTGTCGAAGCTGGGTAGGATTTCATCCAAGGGCAGCGCGCGTGATTCATCACGTAGACCGTTGCGCTGGGCGTAACGAACAATGCCGCCGATGTACTGCCGGGCCTTGCGGGCTAGGTTGGGCGCGGTGGCAGCGAGCGCGACCAGTGGTTTGGCAACGTCTTTGGTCGCCAGCGTTGCGATGTCGTGTTTGCCGAGTGCGGGCGTCAGGTATCGTTCCAGCACAAACTCAGCCTTGCGCTTGGTCTCGCTTGCCCAGCCTGGGCTTTTGAAGGTGATCCACTCAGCTGCGACCTTCTCGAAGGTGCCGCGTGCATCGTGTTCCGCCTTGGCTTTGGCGGTTTGCTTGTCGGCTTTGCGCGTTGCGCCCGGATCGATGCCGGCAAGCAGCCTTGCACGAGCCGTGTCGCGTGCGCTGCGAGCATCGGCCAGCGACACCTCGGGAAATGGGCCGAACGACAGCCGCTTTTCCTTGCAGGCATAACGATACTTCATGCGCCACAAACGCGAGCCGTGCGGTGCTACTTCCAGATACAGCCCGCGTTCGACCCAGTAACGGCCGGGCGTGCTGGCGTTCTTGGCATCAATCGCCGTTGCGATTTTCTTCCGTCCATCCTGCGGGGGCATTTTGGGCCTCGCTCGATTTCGGGGGCATTACCGGGATGCCCCCGAGAATGCCCCCAGTTTTGTTCGGATGCAAGTGGACGGCCTTGGACGGCAGTAAACAAAAAACCCGCATGGGAGCGGGCTTTTCGGGTGTTTTCCGGACTGCGTTGGACTGCGTCGGACTATGTATTGGTGCCCAAGGGGGGACTCGAACCCCCACACCTTACGGCGCTACCACCTCAAGGTAGTGCGTCTACCAATTCCGCCACCTGGGCAATTGTTCGATTTTTGGCTTCTCGCC
>Ga0105239_10004375_pt1 | contig 16916 bp, 19 predicted proteins | sample KBSC44metaG_FD_92761 | JGI IMG/M metagenome (GOLD analysis project Ga0105239, IMG submission 92761) | Corn rhizosphere microbial communities from Kellogg Biological Station, Michigan, USA - KBS C4-4 metaG | ecosystem: Host-associated > Plants > Roots > Rhizosphere > Soil | place: Michigan, USA...
CATGACCGAGCCTGGCAATCTCCCGTGGCAACGAGCCAACTACATCCGCCAAACCGCCAGTCTTAGCAAATGGAGCGGCTTCTGAAGCGGCGAAAACGATCTGCATCCAATTTCTCCCCTGGTGCGGCAATGTTTCTCTGGAACTTCCGCAGCGGTCGACGGTTCAACCGCCAAGTGTACAACCTAGGGTTTGACGCATTCTTTGAGTCAGAGGATTCCGGTTTTGCATCTTTCACGAATGCACAGTGAAATTGAGGGCTCTGCGGGTAAGGGCAGCATCAATTTCGGCGGAAGAGTCGAGATTGAGAAGCTCCTCGACAATCCGATCTGGAATGCGCTGCGGACCGAGCAGCGATCACTGGCAATCAGCCAGAACGGGGCCGGTCGGTTTCCCCCTGCGATTGGTCCTTTGGCGGGCTCGCCCGACCAGTCGCTCGAAAGCTACGACGCTCTGCGCGTTCTTGCTGGGCCGGGCGGACTACTGGTATTGTTCCTGCCCGCCCCACCGTTATTGCCAGGTGCCTGGAGCCTCTTTCGGGAAGGGATATTGACGCAGATGGTCTGCCCGAAGCCAGCCAGGTTTGATCCAACATTGTTGGCAGAAAGCGCTAAGCTGCGCAGCCTTGGCGCCTCCGACATCCCCGCGATGATCGAGCTTGCCACCCTCACAGAGCCGGGCCCGTTTCGAGACAAGACAATCGAGCTCGGAAATTTCTACGGAGTCTTTGTTGAGGAACGCTTGATGGCGATGGCTGGACAACGAATGCGGCTGCCCGGCTTCGTCGAAGTAAGCGCTGTGTGCACGCATCCTGATGCTCGCGGCCGCGGCTACGCAGGCATCCTGATGAGCAGAGTCACGCAGGATATTCGCGACGAGGGCAAGACCCCCTTTCTTCATGCTTATGAGAGCAACCCAGCTGTATCGCTCTATCGCAAGCTCGGTTTCACACATCGTCGCACGCTCAGGCTCGCCGTGATCAAGCGCGAAGATTGACGCGCTGCTCGCGCCCCACGGCGCTGACCGGTTCATCAGCTAACATCGAGTGGTGCCGCCGAAATCAAAACTCGGGCAGAATTTTCTCCGAGATCCTCAAGCGATTCGGCGTATCGTCGCGGCACTTGGCGAGTGCACTGACCGCACCGTCATCGAAATCGGACCGGGTCGCGGCGCCATCACTTGGGAGCTGGCATCGAGAGCAGGTCGGCTTGTCGCGCTCGAGGTTGATCAGGCGATTGCTGCACAGCTGTCACACGATTGCTCACAACTTGGGCCTGCATGTAGCGACAAGGTCGTCATCAAGACTGTCGATGTTCTTGCTTTCGACTTCGAAGAAGCATCGCGAGCGGCAAGCGGGAAGCTGATCATCATCGGCAATTTGCCCTACTACATCACCTCACCGATCCTGGCCAGGCTGGCCGGGAGTGCGAACATGCTGGATCGTGCCGTACTGATGGTGCAGCGAGAGGTAGCCGATCGAGTCACTGCAAAACCCGGCACGCGAGACTATGGCTTGCTGTCCGTCATGGTGCAAATGAACGGCAATGTTGAGCAGCTGTTCACTCTTCCCCCGAGTGCATTTTCACCACCACCCGAAGTGCACTCAACCGTGTTCCGCTGGCGTTTTGCTCCTCGCTGGCAGGACCTCGGCCTCGACCGCGACTCTTTTCTGTCGTTCTTGCGGCGAGTCTTTGCGCTGAAGCGCAAAACGCTGGCGAACAACCTCCGCGCGGCTGAGATCCCGCCAGACATCATCGTCAGCGCTCTTGCGAGCTCAGGGATTGACCCCAAGTCCCGTGCCGAAGAGTTATCCCTTGAAACGCTCGCGTGCCTGTGGCGTTCGCTGCAAAAGAATGGAGCCATTTCGCTCAGCGAAACAGCTCCATCTTTCAGATCCACGACGTGATTTTTACTTGTGCGGCGACGCGCTTACGTGGCTTCCGCCTCCGCCACCTCCGCCGCTACTGACGCGCGGTGGCGGCGAGCCTCCACCGCCCGAGCGTGGCGCCGGGCTTGGAGCAGATGGCCGATAGCCACCGGAAGGCGCAGAACTCGGCGCACGGTAGCTGCCTCCGCTTCCGGCGTAAGGGCTGGACTGCGGAGAGCGGTTGACATTACCGGAATAGGGCGATGCTGTGGGGGCACGAGAGGGGCCTCCTCCGGATGGGCGATTCCCGATTCCGCCATAAGCCGAACCCCAGCTGGCTGACCGCTGGGTTCCCGGCGAATTCGCCCATGGGTTATACCCGCTTCTTCCACCGACCTCCGAGCCCGAGGATCCTAGTGTCGCCCGTCGGGAAGCCGTCGGACCGGTATGGTTGTACACCGGCCGCGGTGAAAGCGGCTTGATCGGCTCAACAACTGAGCCCGCAATCGTGGCTGCTCTTCCCGCCATGTGGGCTGGTGCTGCTACCGGCACCCCCGGAACTCGATTGACTGCGATGACAGGGTTGGGCTGATAAAAGCCTCCGCGCCGGATAGGCTCAACTGGATGTGCTGGACCGTGTCCAGGCCGATGAGGCGGTTCATACCTGTGGGGACGATTTCCGACGTTGCACCACCATCCGCCCGAATACCACCACGGATATCCATAACCCGGGGTCCATCCCCAGCCGAAATCGTCGTAGTAGTTCCAATAGCCAGCCATGTACGGCATGTAGCCCCAGGATTCACACGAGACCCAGATGTATCCGAACTGCGGTGTGTAGACCCAGTTTCCGCAGCCGTAAGGATCCCAGCTTGCATTGGTGGCCTCGTATGGAGACCACACATACCCTTGCCCGGGAACGTTGTACCAGTTGCCGTTTGTGTCCAGGTCTCCCCAAGCCGGATTGCTGCTGTTCGGCTGGTTGCCAGTTGCCGAGGTCTTGGCCGATTCCTGCGAGCTCAGATCCTGGTCTCGGTCTGCATTCCACGCGTCCCAGGAATTCGGCTCAATGGTCTCAGCCAGGTTGTACTGTTTCGGATCTGTCTCGTTCAGCGCGACACTCTGTCCGCCATGCAGGTCGAGAGAGAGACCGCTTCGCTCGAGATGCGCGTTCCCGGTAAAAACGGCAAGTTCTCCGGGCGGATTGTCCAGGTCTGCGCGAATTACCGTGAACTCGGTGGCCTTTACCGTGCTATCGCCAAAACGCACGGTGGTCTGGTTCGACGCGTTTCCCGCTATCTCGAAGTATCCCAGGCCGCTCCGTAGCAGCACCTCGGCTTTGCCCGTACCGTTGTACTGCCGCAGGATCGCAATCTGTAGTGAGCTATTCGGTGATAAACGGGCAACACTCCCATCATCAAACTGGAGTTCCGCTTGTCCATCGTCACGAGTGCTCACGACGGCGCCTTCAAAAAGTGGAGTATTCACCAAGGCCGGATCGGCAATGATCTGGCTGCCTTGTGTGAGTGCAACGCCGCCCTGGACGAAACTCAGGCGAGCGGCGCGCATGTCCGGGCGCGGTTGTTTCGGCTGATCTGTATCCGAATCCTGAGAGCGTAGCGCAATCGGCAACATCGTTGACAAGGCAAAAACCAACAAGCCGGCAAATGACCTGACCCGAATCCAATACGAGCCGTTCATGGAGCCCCCACCCTTTCCCCTACATCCCCGATGGATGGTCCTCATCTCGGGGAGCCCACTATTCCATCAGACATGCGCAACTGGGGAAAAGTCGCGCTTAAAGTTCAGGCCCGGCGCGGGTTCAGCTTCCGGAGCGTGCCAGTAGAATTCGTGCCTGCTTCCTCACCCGATCGAGCACATGCGGGTCGTCTTCGAGCCGCTCGAGAATTGGGCGGATAGCGCAGATCTGCTGCATGCGACCGTCTTCACTGGCTTCAACTACGAACTGGATAGCCTTATCAAGTCCAAGGGGATCATGCTGATAAAGGAGTTCGAGGCGGGCGCCTTCAATGAGGGTCTGTCCAACCGCGACAAGAGAATCGCCAAGATCTTGTATCTGTCTGTTCGTGGAATAGTTGAACGCGCAGCCGCCTTCAGCGTCCGGGCCGCTATAGTGAATCTTCTTCATGCCTTGAAATGCGACCTTGAGGTGGCTCTCGCATTTGTCATGCAAGATCTTGTCTTCGTGCACGGTCTTGAAGATGCGATTCGTAAATTCAGGGCTCAGGCGCACGTCGCGATCGATCTTGCCCGGGGACATCGTCTCCGGGTAATCCTTTGGACGAGTGCCGCCCTGGGCAAGAAAATGCCCCGTTCCATCGGGATGAATGACCAGCGTCCATTGAGCTGGATAGAGGGCCGGGTTGGAGAAATCGATCTGCACCACCCGGTCCTGGTCCGCGCGAGAAGGCACACAGCAGAAAACGGCAAGAAGCGCCAACAACACTGCTTTCATGCCCGCGCCCCCTGTAGTGCAAGTGTCTGAGATGTATGCAGATGGCATATTGCAATCGCCAGGGCGTCAGCGGCATCCGCCGGCTCTGGAATCTCTTTCAGATCAAGTAGCCTTGCCACCATGAATTGCACCTGTTCCTTCTTGGCAAGACCATATCCTACGACACTCGACTTTATACTGAGCGGCGCGTACTCTGCCACGGCGAGTTGCAGTTCTGCTGCGGCCAGGAGGGCCACTCCACGAACCTGGCCAAGCTTCAGGGCAGACTTTGCATTGACCGAGTAGAAAACCTCTTCGATTGCAACCACATCAGGCTGCCAGCGCTCAAGCTCAGCCGTGAGAGTGCGATGCAACTCCGCCAGTCGGAGCGGCAACGTCTGATTCTTGGGCAGTCGGATGGCGCCTGAGGCGAGACCGACGATGCGGCCCAGGCGGGCGGTTTCAATGGACTCCACTATCCCGAAACCCGTTATTTCGGTTCCACAGTCAATGCCGAATACTCGCATCTGCATGCAAGTCTAAACCGAAAGCGGTTGTATCGATGTCACGAAAGCGGCAGACCCCCGACAGAGGACCAGTTGTGTCATGTGCTGGAAAACGACGTCAAGACCGATTTGCTCCAGCTGTTCTCAAGATGTCATGCTCGAAGGATGAAAAAGAGATTGCTAGCGGCTGGTGTCGCGGGGTGTCTGCACCTTTCCATCGTGGGATTTGCCCAGGACAAGGGGTACTGGCGCGCAGAGAGCAACACCGCCAATCAAATCACCGGAGACATCGTGATCTCTGATTCCAAAATCACGCTTAACTTCCTCAGCTACTCGCTGGCTCCGATTCGGAAGCTGACGCAGGCCGAAGCCGGCGCGGCATTCGACGTCGATAGCAACGCTGCCGGAGGGGGCAATCTCTATCGGTTGAGCATTCCCGCGGATAAGAAGTTCCTGCACCGCAACACTCTTTGCGGCTCTGAAGAGACGCAATGGATGGCCACCTACGTTCAGGATCGAACATTGCATGTTGCGATGTTCTCCGGATCCAATATGCCGGTTCTCACTGCCGAGGCACTGTCGAGCTCCAATGAGGTCTGCGGCATTTTCGGCTACGCCCATTGAGGGTGACGCAAGCTGGTACTCACAATGCCCGGGCCCACCTGAGCTTGATTCGTTTAAGAGCAAGGGTCTCGTGCATCCTCTCGCACCAATTCAAGTGGCTCGGCTTGTATGTGGAAATGACTTCATCTAAGCTCGTGAACTGAGCTGCATGCTTACGCAGGAACAGATCGAGCCTCTTCTCCTGGTCTGAGGTCTCTGTATTTGAGTGCAGGCAGATCGTCCACAAGCCGTTCGGCCTTTCAACCGGTTCCCACAGCTGTTGGGGAATCCAGATGACTCCACCCCATTCGAATGGTCTGTTTGCAAATCCGTCCGACAGGAAGCGAAGGTCTTCTTCGACAAGTGCTCTGAGCGTTGCCGAATCGAATCCGTGACGGGGAGCGACGAAGAGACGGGGAGACAGGTTGTGTCCGCGCAGAATTGCGAGTCCAGTCTGAATCCATTCCCGCTGGGTTGCTTCAGGAACGCCCGCGAATTCCGTTCGGGTATGCAACCCGAGCAATGCTCGACCTGAGTTGTGGCACTTGTGCCGGTAGCCGTGCAGGGCGATCGTCGCTCCCGCTGCTTCAAGTTTGCGCATGCGCGTCCAGAAGTCTGGATCGGGAGCTTCAAGGATCAATTCCTGATCCTGGTTGTCAGGCACTACGGCGAGGATGGGAGGGATGCGATGCCGTTCGACGATATCCATGAAGCGATCGAATCGCTCTGTCGACATCGTTGGGCAAAGGTCATCGAACCGTAGAAGATACTTCGCTTTTCCTGACTGCATCACCGATCGTGCAGACTAACAGCTGATCCGCGAGGATGACTGTTGCCCTGATCACACCTGATCAACGCTTGAAGACCGGCATAAGTATGAAGTGCGGAAACACGCTCGAGCTCAGCAGAGTGCTCTTCGCTAAGAATTGGAGCGGAGAGCGTCTTCGACCGTGGCGGCCATCGGGAGGATTGTGTCTACCTTCGTGAACTTGAACAGCTGTTTCACGTTTGGGCTGGAGCCGACGATGACGACGCGGATGCCCTTTGCACGGCACGCAATGAAGTGACTGACCAGCACACCGAGGCCGGAGGAATCCATCTGCGGCACGCTTGTCAGGTTGAAAATGTGCAGCCTGGGCGCCTCGGCCCCTGGTTCAGGCTTGAACTCGAAAATGTTGCCGAGCTGAACCTGCTTCATTGATCCGTACATATCCCGGGCATTAAATGTTCCGGCAATCTCGTAGATGATCGTCGAGGGCGCCTGTCCCTCGATTCGTTCAATCGTGAACGACTGGTTCTTCCACATTTCCGTGCGAGTCGTCGCCATCACCGCGATTGTAGCGGGTCGGGCGGTGATGGCTCGAAGCCGAATGTGAGCGGGGAATCAATGAGGGGACGAGGGGTTGGGATCGGGGATCCGGATTGGGGCGAGGAGTCCTGATGCAGGGCAGGGATCGGGGCTGGTTCGTGGTGGCGCGTGGTTTTTCGCCGTCGGGTTGTGGGTTTTTGAGCCTGAGATCAGATGATCGAACTGATTTGATGCTCTGGTTTGCGGCTCGCTGTGGCGGTTTCCCTTCGTTTTAAATTTTCACTGTTTTTCGTACTTAATACATGGCGCGGAGGTTATGAAGACGCTGGGGGCTGTCAGCTCCGGGCTCGCGCCGTTTGAGCCTGATCGAACAGGCGGCTCTGCGCGACGAGTTCGCGCACGAGCCGGTCGGTGGATGGATCGACTTCAATTGGCGGTGCGGTTGGCATGGGGTTTCGAGATAAATGTTCGGGAATTCCTTTTGTGGGATCGCCGGAGGCGGCGAGGGCGAAGGTTGCCGGATGGAAGTGGGCGGCGTCTGCGAACCCAGTTGCGTCAGCCTGATTGATTTCGGTGACGAGGCGGTTCGCGAACTTGATGGCGGAGAGAAGGGTCTGGGCGACGGAGCGCTTGATGCGGCCCTCGCCAAGCGCGAGGAAGACCTGGTTGACGGCGGCGAGCATGGAGGGCTTGTCGACGAGGGGTGGGAGGGAGAGAGGCTGGTGTTCCGAAGATTGTGGCTCGGCGCCTTTGCGTGCGAGGAACTGCGAGTCATGGTGGCGGCAGAATTTAGAGCCTTGGATTGCGGGTGCGTTGCAACGCTGGCCATTGTCGAGTGATTGATAGCATCGAGGCGCCATAAGTTCTCCTTAGTGAATAGTGGGTAGTGAATCGGGGTTAGCGTTGAAGCGGTGTTAGCGGAGTTGGTGTCGCCGCGCCGCGTTCGCGAGTTGGCGTGGAGTGCCCCAACTCTCTCTGGTCGAGTGAGGGGCAGATTATTAGCGATTTCTGCGGTGATTTGGTTCAGATTTGACTGCAATTCCATTGTGCGCAGAAAAGGGGAAATAACATGCAAACGGGCGTAAAAATTTTTCGGAATGGAATGAGCAGTTTAGGCAGGGGCTCTGGCTGTTGAGTGTTGACCTATGCGCATCAGGCGGCGGGACGAAGAATGGGGTTACTTCCGAGTAGGCGGTGACTCGACCTCGATGCAAAGATCGCCGAAGAACTCAGGCAGAGTCACTCGCCTCGTTCCTAGGGCACAGCCGGAACTGGCAATACTTCAGTACCGCCGCATTCAGGACCCTTGTAGACAAGCTTCGACTCGTTCGTCAATTCCATGGGCATTGATAACTGGCTTTTTTCTGGGGCATCCGGGCCCATTCTTGTAGATGTTGCAGTCACGCTTAAGGAAAGATGAATTGTAGTTCTGACATAATCAGACTTAGCCCAACTTGAGCTTATTGACCCAATGCCCGGATTGCCCCCGCTGCAACTGATCTTTCCGGTCATCGAGGTGCTCTTAAGCACAATGTAATCGATTTTGCAGTTGCGCCGCACGGGCGGAAGAGGCGCGCCGAAATGGTTAAGCATGTCGGCAGTCGCGCATACCTGCTCCGTTTTCTGTGTGGCTGTGGGTACTGAAACACCTGAACCCGCAGGCGTTGGGAAGCGTTGCCATCTGGTGGTGGTAGTCACCTCCCACAGACCGGGCTTGATTTCCATTTGAGCCAAAACGGAATTTTCCCCGAGTGCAGCTAAACAGATGCAAATGACCGCGAAGCGAATCATACCCAACCACGCGAGCGCGAACCCACAACTCGCCCAAACGAGTCTCTTCATGTTGCAAACAAGTCTACCGAATCATTGTTGCCAGTTAGTCGCCCACACTTCCATAGTCAGGCTATGGAAGTGTAAGCGGTTACTCGGGAGTTTCGTGGCATTTCTGCCAAAAGGAGACCTGATATTCCGTCAAGTCGTCAGGATCATCAGGTACGAAAAACTCCACCGTACAAGGGCGATCTGGGAACTGCCATTGAAGCTTGGCCTCATAAATTTCTTTGAGGATATTACCGAGAACGATCAACTTGTCTTTCGACCTATCTCCGCAGCCCCAATGCTGAATATCAGCGATATGTAGGTGATTCATTACCCATTCGACCGACTGTCGACCTCGTTGACCGCGTTCAAAGTCGCGGAGAACATCTACAGAGAATCCGCTCGGCAAAATATAGTTCTCAAACAAGGTGAATGCAGGCCAGAAGATGGATGCATAGCCAACTGCGAGAGAGAAGCTGCCTTCATTGGCCACCCAAGATTCGAGGTCGATTCCGTCGCCGTTATTCCACGCTGCAAGCTCAGCCTTCATGCTCTCTGGAGCGTCCATCGGTCTCCTCAACGATCCGCAGATTTACTCGTTGCACGCTCCGTCCAGTCTATTTCGGGCGGTTAGTCCGCTACTCGGAACTAATGTAATTCGCTCTTGACGCTCAAACCGCCAACCCGTACCTTCCTGCGTATTCGGATCGTAGCGTGTTTTGGTACCAAGCGTTGAATGTGTCGAACCACTCCGCCACCTCGAACGTTTCTGGCTTAAGGATGGCCAGCCGATTACGATGACGACGAGAATCTACGGATGAAGCGGAGAGGCACATGCCCGTGTGAAAGAGCAGAAGATCGCGCGGAAGGCCCTTGTCCCAATAAAACTCGCTCACCTCAATCACATTGTCGCCTGGTCCGGTAGTCAATGGGCCAAGTAGGGTCTCACTCTCAAAGCAATCTCCTCCACCAGTGCGTCGCCAGAAGCTGACAAGCCCCGGGTGAACTCTGACTGGCAGAACGGCCAACCACGCGTCGAACTCCGGCTGACTTACACCAAACCAGTGAAACAAGTCCGGTCGCGCTATCGAATCTTCGAAGATCGTTGGCGGCATGCGTGAAATCCTCGCTTCCGATGCTCGCACATGCACTCATTTGCGGTCGTGGGCGAGTGGTCCGCAACCCTTCCCCGACTCGATTTGCACCAAAAATGGTTATTGAAGTATGGAGGGTTACTCACCCGGAATGTCTCGGCTCGACATCTTGCAGGGTCATTTCAGGATCAAGTCGCTGCCATCGGCCGAATGACTGGGGCCAGACAAGAATGAAGGTGGGAGTTCCTGATGAATACGGATCGGCCGTTTTTGCTCCGTACCAGAGTTCGAGCTCGGTGCCGCAACAAGAGCACCTGACCTTCTCACGCGGCCACTTCGGTTTCGCGGATTCGAATTGCCAGAGACGATTTTTGTCCCTACATGTCGGACAGAGGGGATACCACAACGGGCGCATTCGGAGCCGCTGATAGATCATTGGGGTCGTGGTTAAGTAGATCGTCACTCCAGCAGCAATGCCGAGGACGATGCCTGTCGGACGCGGTGTCACCCTAGCGAACCCGATGTGACCGACGCCCTCGACCGCAAGGATACCCAAGAGGACAGCCGTCATTCCGATAAAAAGATCGAGTAGCGATAGCCTCATTGGATACCGAAGGGATGAATTTGACTCCGAAAACGTAGACGATTGTAAGGTTAAGAACGTTCGAGAAGTTACAGCAAAACCGCGAGTATCCGTGGTACGAAAGGCGCTGCGGACGGTTGGTCGCCTACCCGGAAGTAATCAAGAATTTGGGTCGTTGTCCGGGTTTGCTTCCCGGTTATGCGGTGATACATCGTCTGGGATTCCTAGCTAGCTTCGGATCGTTATCACGAGGATGCGGCTGAAGAGCAACTAGGGTCCGTCGGCTTCGCTGGGGATGACGGTCGGGGCTCGTTGCTCGAGATGATGTGTGCAGCCGAGGGTGATCGATCGCTGGCTAGCGCTGAACTTTGTCCTGGGCGTAGCGTTTGCGGATGAGATACAGGATGGGCAGGCCGAGAAGAATGAGCACGGTGCCGAGCAGCGAGCCCTTCAGGTTTCCGGCGTAGCTCCAGATGAGCACGGCGCCAGCGCAGAAGACGAAGATCGCGGGCAGGATGGGGTATCCCCAGACGCGATAGGGCCGCGGGAGATCGGGCTGACGCCGCCTATAGAGGAAGATGGTGGTTGCAGTGAGCATGTAGAAGAGCCACTCCGCGAAGACCGCGAGCTCGAAGTGCTGCTGAAACTGGGAGAGGAAGAGCAGCAGAACGGTGGAAAGCAGCGCCTGGATTACGAGCGATGTTGACGGCGACTGAAAGCGCGGATGAATATGCGCGAACTGGCGAAAGAAGAGTCCATCTCGTGCCGCGGCAAAGGGAATGCGGGCTCCAGACATGATCGTCCCGTTGAGGGTGACGAAGATGCTGAGAGCCATGGCACCGGCGACGAATCCCGCGCCGCGCGGACCGGCGACGACGGAAAGCGCTGCGACCGCCGGGCGCTCGGTGGCGGCGATCTGAGCGGCGGGCAGGATGTATTGGATGGCCGCGTTGGTCGCCATGAAGAGGATGCCGACGATGAAGAGGCCGCCGATGAGTGCGACGGGAAGGGATCGCTCGGGCCTGCGGACTTCGCCGGCTACCATGGTCAGATCGTTCCAGCCATCGTAGGCCCATAGCGTGGCGATCAAGGCGAGCATGAATCCGCCGAAGCCGCCGCGTGCGGCCGGCAATGAGGTGGTGAAGTTCGCGAACGAGCCGGAAGCGGATGCGAAGCAGAGTGCGGCGACGATGAGGATAAGGACGGCCTTCAGAACGGTGAATATGAGTTGGAAGTCGCCTGCCTTTTTGATGCCGAGATAGTTCAGTCCTGTGATGAGCCATGTGACGCAGATGGCGAAGATCTGAGACCAGAGAATGGGCGTGCCTGCGATGTGTTCGGTGAGGAAGTGAAACGCTGAAAAGACTCCGAGGGTGCGCGCCAGGCCGCTTGTTACGGCGGCTATGGAGGCGGGCTTAGCCACCGCAAACCATGTCCACATGTAGAGAAAGGCCGGAGTGTCTCCGTAGGCTCCGCGGAGATAGACGTATTCGCCGCCGGCGTAGGGGAGCATCGCGCCGAGTTCGGCGTATGTCATCGCTCCGAAGAGTGACAACAGGCCTCCGGTAATCCAGGCGAGGTAGACGAGGGCGGAGGAGCCGGTGTCGCGCATCATCTCCGTGGGGACGAGGAAGATGCCGCTGCCGATGATGGTTCCGACGACGATTGCCGTGGCTTGCGGCGCGCCCAGCACGCGGGGCAGATCGGCAGGTTGTGTGCGGGATGCAGACGGGACCTGTGTCATGCGGTTATGTGAGGGTACCACCTGCGGTGGGGCTGACCGCCTTCGGCAGGAGAAATGATCTATGGAGCCGGTGCAGTGGGCGTGATGAGGGTCACGGGAAGGCGCGCAGGAATGGCGTAACGTTTCGGGCTGCGGCAGGAGGAATGGTTGTCGTGCCGGCCTGTCTGCATCGCCGAGAAGGAGCGGTTCGCGATGGACGCTCATTGCCAGAAGTGTGGTTTGGTTGTAATGCGGGAGTGGAGGTTTTGTCCTCAGTGCGGCGGTTCAATCGAACATGAGAAGCACGAGGCACAGCTTCACCTGCCGGTGCCGTCGAAGGGGGCGTTTAGCGGGATGTATATCGGCCTGGTTGCCGCCCCGATTCTGATCATCTCCGGGGTGATGCTGTGCTTAACGGGTTGGGGGATTTTCTTTGGTATTCCGTTTATCCTGCTCGGAATTCTGGCACCGCTTTTCGGACCGCTTGTTGGGATGCGAGAGCATCGAGGCAAGTGCCCGTCTTGCGGAACGCGGATGATCAGCATCGCGGACTCGAAACAGCACGAGTGCCCGGTGTGCAGCGAGAAGTTTGCGATTGAGGATCAGACGGCGGCTGCCGCACGGTCGTAGCGCTTGCACCGGGAGTCTATTGGCGCCCCCACCAGCGAGGGCCCGGATACAGAGTAGTTTCGTTTGGAAGACGAAACTGCCAGGTGCTCGCATTGTTGTGTGCGCGGGCGAAGAGCAGATTCTGAACACCGCAATCGAAATGAACCAGCCCCCGGGCGAAGTTTATGCCCGGAGCAACCTTGCCGACCAAGCGCCGCCTCCGGAGGTAGCGCGCGATGAGCATCTGGCCAACGTCATCGGCAATGTTCCATGCGAGCACTCCGGTGATGTTTCGATTACTGCTGAGTTTCATGGTCGTCACCCATCCGGTTTCGGTAAAGGCACCAGTGCGCGTGACGTCGTATGCGTAGTTGGCTACCTGACCCGATGGCCCCGGGCCGCACAGATCGTATTGAATTATTTGCGGATCATAGCGCCGGCCGTCGTCTGAAATGTATGTAACGGCATTGCCGAAAGCGGGACTGTAGCCGCAGATCCATTTTTGGTGTGTCAGGTTTTTGTAGGTGGTCCATGAGTCGAGAGCTTCACCGGCAGAAAGAAAAAGGATTGAGGCGGTATTCAGATTGATGCGGTGGCTTGCACGCTGAGGTGCGGCCGGTGGCCGGGTGGTCATCATTGCGGACGGTTCGGGCTTGGGTGCGCTGGGAAGCTCGGTGCGGGCTAGTTGTTGCTGACCAAGGAACGGCAATGCGGATGTGTAGATGAGCGCCGCTGCGGAGATCTGAAGAGCGCGTGATCTGCGCTGAAGGTGGGCATGCGTTTCCATAGGTCATCAGCCAGCCGACTGCGCAGTGACGGTCCAGATTTGCAGATGATGGCTGATTACCTTATCGGCCAGACGAGGAATTTATCTAGAGCGCGGCAGGCTGGCTGCAAAGATCGACAGTGACGCACGATACCTTTGCGACGTGCCTGGCACGGTTGAGCTGATGGAAAGCAACTCGTGAGCCGTGACATGGAACTTTCCAGCGGCTCGAGTGCGCTCAGTGCTGAGCGAGCTTGGGGCACGGATGAATCCGCGCCATTTCAAAGCGGCGCTGAATTACGGGGTTCGGTTCTTAAGTAGCTGTCTGCGGCTCGTGGAAGTGGCTCCAGATGGACTCGGCGGTTTTGCGGGGCACGACGGATGCGAGGGAGTCGGCTGTGGCTTGCTGAATATCTCTCAAGCTGCCGAAGTGCGCGAGTAGGCGCTGGCGGGTGAGTTGGCCGACGCCGGGGATGTTGAGGAGTTCTGAATCACGATCGCGCATGGCGCGCCGCTGGCGATGATAGCCGATTGCGAAGCGGTGACTCTCGTCGCGAATCATCTGCACCAGATGCAAAACCGGCGAGCGACGGTCGAGCACTACAGGTTCATCTTCGTTGCCGTATAGGTAGATGACTTCTTCCTTCTTGGCAATGGAGGCGAGTGGCTGCGAGGTGAAGCCCAGGGCCTCGAGAGCTTCAGCTGCAGCATGCAATTGACCGAGCCCACCGTCGACAAGGATCAGGGAGGGCATGGGCTTGTCCTCTTCCTTAAGGCGGCGGTAGCGGCGGGTGACGACTTCGCGCATAGACGCGAAGTCGTCGACGCCGAGGACCGTCATCACCTTGAACTTGCGATACTGCGACTTGTTCATCTTGCCGTCTTCCCACACCACCATGGAAGCCACGGTCTCGGCACCCTGAATATGCGAGATGTCGAAGCACTCGATGCGGCTGGGAAGCTCCGGCAGCATCAGCGAGTCGGCCAGCGACTCCTGGATTGCTTTGCGGGTTGGTTCCAGCACGCGGAAGCGCTGGATGTAAGACTGTTTTGCATTTTGTCCGGCGAGGTCGACCAGGGAGCGTTTTTCGCCGCGCTGCGGGACGGCGATTTCGACACGACGATCGATGCGTTCGCTGAGCAGGTCAGCGAGTGCGTCGCGGTCTGCGAAGTCGACGGGCACCAGGATGGAGCGAGGCACGTAGCGCTGATCGATGTAGAGCTGCTTGAGAAGAGCGGAGAAGACAACGCTGGGGTTGAAGACGGCTTCGTTGTTTCCCACCCGTGACTCCGTCATGGACGGGGCACCCAAAACTTCGACGGTCGAAGCCGCCGGAGGAAGAACAGAACCACCCAGATCCTCGACGGTCGAAGGCTCCGCGGTTCCTATGGCTTCCATGAGCTCCGGCAAATCTTCCCAGAAGAATTCACGGCGATCAACGATCTTGCCGCCCCGCATGTGGAACTGGTTGACAGCGAGCGCACCGTCCTCGAAGTGATAGCCGAAGACATCCGCATCGTCGCTCTGTTCCGCGGTTGCGATTCGCTGCTTTTCCTGCAGCTGGTGGACGGTCGACAGCTGGTCGCGCAATCGCGCGGCTGCTTCGAATTGTTGCTGCTCGGCGGCCGCCATCATGCGCGCGCTCAGGGAGCGCTCGAGTTCTGCCTGTTTGCCTTCCAGGAAAAGTTGAGCATCCTTTACTGCCTGCGCATAGATGTCGGGAGTGGTGAGGTCCTGCACGCACGGTCCGAGGCAACGATGGATGTAGTACTGCAGGCAAGCACGCTGGTGATACCGCGTCAGATCGATCTTGCAACTTGGCAACAGAAAACTGCGATGAATCAGCTCCACGACACGATAAGCAAGGTTGCCGGGAAAGTAAGGGCCGTAGTAGGCAGAACCGTCTTTTCGGAGTCGCCGCGTGACGAAAACCTTCGGATAACGGTCTGCGAGCGTGAGCTTGACGTAGGGGTAAGTCTTGTCATCGCGCAGCAGAATATTGAACCGCGGCTTGCGCTGTTTGATCAGGTTGTTTTCAAGCGCCAGAGCCTCATGCTCGTTCGCTACGAGGATGTAGTCCACATCGACGGCCTCGCGCATCAAGGAGCCGGTTTTGGCGTTTGCCTGAGAGGCTTCGAGCAGATAGGACCGTACGCGCGAGCGAAGGTTCTTGGCCTTGCCTACGTAGATGACCTCGCCCTCAGCGTTCTTGTAGAGATACACGCCCGGCTGAGTGGGTAGAGAACGGATTTTCTCGATTAAATCCATGAAAGTACGGCAGGAGTGAGCCCCAGTTCATAGGATAGCTGTCCCGCGAAAAGGGAGCAGTGGAGGCGACGATAGGGTGCAAACTTACCGCAACAGGTAAAACTTACATGGCATTTTGAGTATGAAACCAGTTCCTTTACCTCCACTAACCGATGTGCATTGTGTGGCTTGCGAGTACGGCTAGATTTGGCTCGACGCATGCTCTATCCAAGGCGACACGAAAATCGCCGCCGGGCCTGAGGTGGTTCAAAAGGGTTCAGGCAAATCAGAGGCGGTCGAACAGAATGGGGAATCAATGAAAAATTCAAATGGATTGTTGATTGCAGCTGCCGTTGCACTTATAGGCGTTACCGGTTGCGCAAGCAAGAACTACGTCAAGTCCCAGACGGCGCCAATCGTTGACCACACCAACCAACTCGATCAGAAGACTGCCGAGAACAACCGCAACCTGCATGATGTCGATGACAAGGCAACCGCCGGTATCAAGCAGGCGCAGACCGCAGCAGAAGCTGCCGCGCAGAACGCACAGAACGCAGGCAAGGCAGCAGGCGACGCCACGACCGCAGCAACTGACGCTGTGCATCGCGCTGACTCGCTCGACTCAGTGGTGAAGGGTCTCGACAGCTACAAATCTATGGCCAACGTCACCGTGACCTTTGGATTCGATAAAGCCACGCTCAGCAAGGACGACAAGGAGCAGCTCGACCAGTTTGCACAGCAGCTGACAAGCGCCAAGAGCTACATACTCGAAGTCACCGGTGGAACGGATTCCACGGGATCTGCCGCTTATAACTACGACCTCAGCAATCGCCGCGCCGATGCAGTCGTGCAGTATCTGGCCTCGAAGTACGGCGTTGCCGCACACCGCTTCTACCTGATCGGTATCGGCAAGGACAAGGAAGTTGCTCCTAACACCACCGCCGAAGGCCGGAAGCAGAATCGCCGCGTAGAAGTTCAGCTCCTGAGCAACATGGGTGCTGGTCAGGCCGCCCCGGCAGCAGCAGCGCCGGCGACTACGGGCCCGGGCAGCAACTAGTTGAACTAGCCAAACTCATCAATCGAAGGATTGAACAACTAACATTCGAAAACTTCGTTACTAGATTAGGAAGAAATTAAAGGCGACAGCCGAAAGTACCAATTAGAGGGACTGAGAAGTCGTAAAGGTGAGAACCGATATTTCTAAATTAGATTTACCTTGTAGTGGTTTAGAAAGACTAGATTAAATAAACAGCAACGATGAATTGCCAGGCCATTCAGCTAAACGCTCGAATGGCCTGATTTATTTGAGTTAGAGTATGGGGAGTTGAAGGTCAGGG
>Ga0105239_10004378_pt1 | contig 16912 bp, 15 predicted proteins | sample KBSC44metaG_FD_92761 | JGI IMG/M metagenome (GOLD analysis project Ga0105239, IMG submission 92761) | Corn rhizosphere microbial communities from Kellogg Biological Station, Michigan, USA - KBS C4-4 metaG | ecosystem: Host-associated > Plants > Roots > Rhizosphere > Soil | place: Michigan, USA...
GTTTGGGTCTCAAGTTAAGTCATCGAATTTCTTAGCTGATCATAACAATATAGGTGAAAACACCTTTTTTTGCCACGTATTCTTCTAGCGAAATTTATTTCATTATTTTTAAGTTGCGAACTTAACAACAATTTATACATTATTCCTATATTAATAATGTAATATTTAATGGCAGACGTTCATTCGGCCGAAACGAGGAGTTACAATATGAGTCAAATCAGGGCAAAGGATACCAAGCCTGAGATCATAGTTCGTAAATTCCTGTTTTCGAAAGGTTTCAGATATAGATTGCATGAACGAAGCCTACCCGGGCGTCCGGACATTGTTCTCCCAAAATACAAGACAGCCATCTTCATACACGGATGTTTCTGGCACGGGCATAAGGATTGTCCATACTTTGTTGTGCCTAAAACAAATACAAATTGGTGGTTAAATAAAATAGAGACCAACCAAAAAAATGACAAAAAGGCCATTTTTTCTCTAAAAAAGGCTGGATGGCAGGTTATAGTACTGTGGGAATGTGCATTAAAAGGTGAACGTCTTGACAAAAATCTTGCTAAATTGCCAAAAATATTAGTATCTTAGGCCATGCTATATATAGATTTGTTTGCCGGCGCGGGCGGTTTATCGGAGGGGTTTACAAGAGCGGGTTTTACATCCATTGCGCACGTTGAAATGGATGAAGCTGCCTGCTACTCTTTGAAGACTCGCACAGCTTACCATTATCTCAAGCAGAAGAAACGCCTCAATATATATGTCGCCTATTTAAAAGGGGAGATCACAAGACCCGAACTATACAAGCAAATTCCTCAGGAAATGCTTGACAGCGTGATTAACCTATCCATTGGAGCAGAGAATAACGAAAAAATTCACCGCGTAATTAGCAATCATCTTAATGATAAGGAAGTAGACCTTATCATTGGCGGCCCACCTTGTCAAGCCTATTCCGTAGTAGGCCGAGCAAGAGATGCAAATAGCATGAAGGGCGATCCACGTAATTATTTGTACGTTCAATATGCCAAATACCTGGAGAAATACGAGCCCAAAGTATTTGTCTTCGAAAATGTACTCGGATTAAAATCTGCGAAGGACGGACTGTATCTTAATAACATGGAGAAACTATTCTTTAAGAAGGGTTACAAGATGCACGTTTATACGGTGGAAGCGAATAATTTTGGGGTCTTACAAAACAGGAAACGAGTTATTATTATTGGTTGGAAGGACGATTTTATTCCTAATCTTCCAAACCTGGAGTCGATAAGAGTTTCAAACGACTTTAAAGTAAAAAGTGTTTTCGGAGATCTGCCCAAAGTTAATGCTGGAGGAGGCAAAGATAAATATCTGAACTACAGAACAGTTACAAACACCTATCTCGAGAAAGCCGGTATTCGCAACGGAATTGAAGTTCTTACACAGCATATTACACGGCCGCACACAGACCAGGATAAAAAAATCTATCGGATTGCAGTTGATAAATGGAATCAAAAAAAAGAGCGTCTTGATTACAACGATCTTCCGGAGAAGCTGAAAACGCACAAGAACCGTCATTCCTTTTTTGATCGTTTTAAAGTGGTTGCCCAAGACCTTACTTATTCTCAAACAGTTGTGGCCCATATCGCAAAGGATGGACACTATTATATTCATCCCGACATCGAGCAAAACCGATCCATCAGTATCCGAGAAGCAGCCAGGCTGCAGTCCTTTCCTGATGATTATTATTTCGAAGGTATCAAGGAAGGAGCGAACAGGACTCCGGCATTCAGACAAATAGGCAATGCTGTACCCCCATTGATGGCTTATGAGATCGCGCAGAGTATAAAGGAAATATTTGCCAAAAAATGATCAATGACGAATCCAAATTAAGAATACAGAAAGCAAATTTCAAGTGGCCACGAATGTGACAATAGCAATTCAAGGGAAAAATGAATTTGCGCGGATGTGTAATCAAGATGGTTAAACGGAAAATGCTCGAGTTATAGAAATAATAAAGCAGATCAAACTGCGTGCTTAAATGTTAGAAGAAACGTGCGTTCCTAACCCGGAGTACCTGATTAAATCTATCGCCGAACAAGGCTATAGTCTGGAAACCTCGATTGCCGACCTTATCGACAATTCCATCAGCGCCGGGGCAAAACAAATTGAAGTATTGGTAGATACTCAATCTAACCCGCTAACTCTTTTTATTGCGGACAATGGCCGGGGAATGTCAAGCGCCGAACTGAAGGAGAACATGAAATTTCCAAGCAGCTCTATGGACGCCCCCAGGGATGCGTCGGATTTGGGCCGTTTCGGATTGGGTATGAAAACAGCTTCGTTTGCACAAACGAGACGTTTCACTGTTATATCTAGACTTCAGCATTCAAAAACTTATCACGCACGGACGTGGGATGTCGAACATCTGAAATCAACGGGTAAATGGAATATTATTATAAACGCGGAAGCAGAAATAAGGGATCTGCTGAGTCGGTACTTAGAACTCAGTGAGGGTTTTCTGAATCGCTTCGATGGGTATATTCCAAGCACGATCATCGTATGGAACGGGCTTTATAAATTTGAAAAAAACCACGACCTGCAAGATAAGTCCGAAATCTTCCAGAAAGAGCTCTCAGAAACAACCAGGGAATATTTACAATTGATCTTCCATCGGTTTCTGGCCAGGCCCGAAACCCTCAGAATAAGACTTAACAACGAGCAACTTAGTCCTTTTGACCCCTTCCCGGAATCAGCCAGAAATATATCCAGCCGGCAGAAATTGCTTATGGGAGACAGCCTGCGTCTGGAAGGATTCGTTCTACCCAACAGAAGCCTGGAAGAAAGCAAAGGGCCGTCAGCGTGGACCATGTCTCATAAAAGCCTGATGGATATGGAGGGGATTTACATCTACCGCGCTGACCGGCTGATTGTCTTCGGCGGCTGGATTGGAATGACGAAAAGCGCCCCACGTCTTCAATTGGCCAGATTAAAAGTTGAAATCGGAAATGGTATCGATCACCTTTTTCATCTCAATGTCGCCAAATCATCCATTATTATTCCTTTCGGCGAACGCTTCGCCTTTAGAAGATATGTCAGCGAGCTAAGGCAGGAGGCCGAAAAGGAATATTATAATTATGAGACGCGGGCTAAACCAGCAAATACTGCCGTAAAGGCAATCTTCGCAAAAGTTCCCACCAGCAGGGGGATGGCGCTGGAAATTGACGATACCTTCCCACTCCTCGAGGAGCTGATGACTTCATTAAACGAAAAACAGCAAAAGAAGCTCCGGATTATTTTACGGATGATCACTACCATAGTCAATAAGGTAAAAAAGGTGCATGAAGATGCCTCCTATACCGAATGGACAGAAAAAGACAAGTTTTCTGAAGCCGACCTGATCAATACTATAACCTTAATGCTGAAAAGCGGCATAACTAAAAAAGACCTGCTCAATGAAATGATCCCCGCCATGGGCATAAACGCCTCCTCCCTTCCTCAATCTGTCATGAACCTGTTAAACCAATCCAAATAATGAACGCTCAGGATATTATTGAAGCAATCAAGATGCTCATTAAGATGCTGACAGCAAATGAGCCAGTTATACCGCCTGCCTTTTTTGAAGAAAAAAAGGAAACTATCCTTTCTATTTTGACTTCAACACAACCCGCACTTAAACAGCTCGATACCATATCCATCAATCATCTGTTTGATATAGCGGTAAAAGAATACAAATCCGTTTATCAGACGGATATCGATCCCTCAAGCTCCCTGACGAAGGCCGGCTTTACGACTTGGTTGACCGACGAAAGAAAAAGGACGCTGCCGAAACATTATATAAACCGGTACATCGACCATCTGAAGCGGGAAGGCCGGTCCAACAAGGTGCTGGCCGAGCTCGAACGCTCCAGCGAATCGATCCTGAGCAAAATGGGCGACCCGGAGTCAAAGAATGCGTTTTATACAAAGGGATTAGTAGTAGGTAGCGTTCAATCCGGCAAGACGGGAAATTTCAACGCCGTCATAAACCGCGCTATAGACGCAGGCTACAACCTGATCATCATCCTGTCCGGTATAATGGAGGACCTCCGCAGTCAGACACAGCTCCGTTTGGAATCCGACGTCATCGGCGAGGGGATTGTCGATCTCCAGACAGAAAAGCCGGACCGTAAAGGCGTGGGCAACATCGCCCGGTTTGGTGTATTGGGAAATTCATCTGTTCCGCAGGTTTTTCCTATCACCTCTTACAAATCAGACTTCAAGAGACAGGTAAAGGATGTCAACTTTTCGCTGAACAATAAAAATCTGCTGGTCTGCAAAAAGAACACGGGTGTATTGACTAACCTGTTGATCTGGTTGAAAGATTATTTGCCGGAAGGTTCCGAACAGCATTCTATACCGCTGCTGATCATCGACGACGAAGCGGATAATGCATCGCTGAATAATCTTGGATATAAAGGGAAGGAGTATGCCACTAAGATCAACGGCCATATCCGTGCCATCTTGGGTTTATTCTCCCGAAAAACCTATCTGGGTTATACTGCCACTCCCTTTGCCAATGTGATCCAGGACAGAAATCTGCCTGCAGATGGCCTATGGCCCATTACCTATAAACGAAATGGAGAAACAGTTGCAAAAGACTTCCAGCAGGTGTCAAATATATTCCCGGATGATTTTATCGAACTGCTGGAAAGCCCATCCAATTATATCGGCGCTAAACAGATCTTCGATACCACGCTCAATCCTGATACCAAGAAGCTTCCGCTCCTCGAGTGCATTTCCGATCATCTGCCCTCTTTCCCTGCAAAACTCATCGATACAGAAGAAGGATCGCGGCCTGCAACGCAAGGAGAACTGGACAGCGAGGATATCGACATGCGGGCTCCCCGAAAAGACGACCCGTATCCCGCTCAGCTCCCGGAATCTTTAAAAGATGCGATAGAGTGTTTTATTCTCGGTATCGCCATCCGACTAAAACGGCAATCGGACATGGCAGGAGCAAAGTCCTGGAATCCACATAATACCATGCTGATCCATGTTTCCAGGTTTACCGACTGGCAGAATAGAACCCGAGAACTTGTACAGAAGGAGTTGGATACGCTCATACAGCGTACGCTCGAATTACCCACTTCGCCAAATTCCATCTATGCCCGGCTGGAACGCACCTGGAACAAATATTATGCAGCGATCGTAGAGAATATCCGGACTTACCTGTCTGTTGATTATAAGGACGAATTCCTCACGCCTTTGACCTTCGACGAGATCAAATCCTTGCTCCCCGCAGCTGTACAGGGTGTCGAAGTAAAAGCCATCAACAACATTACAAAAGATAAGCTGGTTTATTCAGAAGACCAGTCGGGTAACGGAAAAAAGATCATCGCCGTCGGCGGTAACCGTCTCTCCCGCGGCTTTACGCTCGAAGGTCTCACCATTAACTATTTTATTCGCGATACCAGCTTTGCCGATACGCTCCTGCAGATGGGCCGATGGTTTGGTTATCGCCCGGGATATATCGATTGCTGTAAACTGTTTACCACCAGGGATGCAATTGAAAAATTTAACGCGGCAACACGAACCATCGAAGAGCTGGAGGTGGAGTTTAAAAGGATGGAACGACTGAAGAAGACTCCTCAGGATTTTATCCTTCGGGTCCGAACCTATCCCGGTGTGCTAGACATTACCAGACCCTCCATCCTGCGAAACGCCAAAATGGTCAAGTGGTCCTATCAGGATACCCTGACACAAACGACCCAGTTTGAACTAAAGGCGGATAGGATTGCCAATGCCTGGTCACAACTTAAGACACTCTTTCAAACCAATCAGTTTGTTTCATTCAGAGATTCAAGTTTTTGCATTCTCGATACAGATGTCAAGGGGCTGTTCGATTTTTTAGATGCCGCCAATTCTTTTTACAAATTCGACGAGCAACTGAAGCATATAAAGGAATTTATAGAACTCTGTGTCAAAAAAAATAAACTAAAGACATGGCGTATCGCCGTAAGGGCAAAAGGGGGAAGTAATGAAACAATAATGGAGTCAGAATCGGGACTTCCGATACCCGTTGCATTGACCAAACGCTCCGGTCCTGGGAGTCCGGGAAATTATTACACCGAGTTCAAGAAAAACGGGATATTCACGGGTTCCGGAGGCTCCGCCAATATCGTCACAACCGGTAGAGATATGTCTCTATGGCTGGATGAGAGCCAGATAGAAAAGGCCGAGGAGGAATTCGTGTCTTGGAAGGAGGCCGAGATGATAAGAAAAGACGAGAATAAAACAGCGGAGCAGGCATCAGCGGAAGCTAAAAGAGCAACTAAGCCTGAAAGGATCTACCGGGAGAAAATGAGCGATCAAACTGGTCTTTTGGTAATTTATCTCATGGATCTAAGGGAAGTTTTTAAACCAGAAGACCTTTCAGAAGTTCGCGACGAAAGACAAATCGATGAAACCATCCCTCTGATCGGATACGCCATCGGCATCCCACCCATATCGGGCGATGTCGGCGGAGTATATGCACAGGGGGACTACAACATCGAAGAGGATGAACAGGTGGAAGAACCGGAAGAAGAAGATGACGAAACGCTTAACGACAAGGTGGTAGAAATATGACAGCAGAGGAACTGGAAATAAAATGGAAGTCGATCACACACGGCGGTCTAAAGGCCTACCGGTCGCTTCGGATAGATGCTGTCTGCATCCCCGAATTATACCTTGCCCTTGATATAAAGAGCAACCGCTTTCTGATCCTGCAAGTACCGCAGGGAGTTCAGGTAAACTGCAAATCGCTTGAAAAAGAATACCTGACCATCGAATGGCATGAATCAACCCGGTTTATCCTGATCGGTCTGAGGGATAATAGCTTTTCCGATCTCTTCAATGATCTGACACTTTCCTTGTTTAACAAGATCAAAGACCTGTCTGCCCCGAATACCTATACCCGGGAGTTCATCAATATCTTCCATAAATGGGCGGAATTTTTTGACAAAGATTGTTCTGCTTTGCTGACGGAACCCGAATTAAAAGGCCTGTTCGGTGAACTGGTCATGCTGAGAAGGTATCTGGGGCATATGCAGGGCCTTACGGGCGATCAGATCCTGGCTGCCTGGCAGGGTCCGTTTAATAAGGCTCAGGATTTTTTCTTTGCAGGATACAATGCAGAGATTAAAACAAAAGAAGCGGACGAAGTGCATGTCACGATTTCCAGTGAATATCAGCTGGAGAATGAACCTGGCAAAGGGCTCGAATTTGTCATTGTTAATATTACACAGCAGTCTGATGGGATTACCATCCGGGACCTGATCTCGGATATACGGTCCATTATTTTGGCAAAAGGGGGAGACCTGTCTGTTTTTGCCAGATTGATTGCCAGGGCAGGATTAAATTTTTCAGATGCAGGGCAGTACGACGCTTTCATCTGGAAAATATCGTCCATTGCTATATACAACTGTGACAGTGTGGCCTTTCCAAAAATTACCGCCGGTCAGCTGATGACAGGAATCGAACAGGTCCGCTACCGGTTGTATGAAGAGGCTCTGGCGCCATTTTTAATCCAAACATTCATACCATAATGGAATTAAAAGAACTTTTTTTATTTCGGGAAACAATGCTGGAAAGCAGCCGGGATAACGAAGGATATATTTCCGATGCGGATATTCTTGAAAACTGCCTCACGTCACTGAATGACACAAAATATATAGACTCGACTGACGTCAGCAATACCTATGATCCGCAGGAAGGCGGCTCTATAAAGGTAAACGCCTATCTCTGCAATGAATCCGGCGAAAGACTGCAGCTATTTGTCGTCAACGAAGACAGTCTGGATCCCAAAGCCTCAGAAGAGCACATTATGGTTAGTCAAAAAGCAGTTTACGACAAGCAGCTTAATAGAGCGCTATCTTTTCTAAAAAAGTCTGCCAAAAAGCAGCTTTCTTCACTTTTGCATGATGGGAGCCCGGCATGGGTCCTTGTTCATCAGCTGAGTAATCCTGACTTTCTGGAACAGATTGACGTCGTTGAAATTTTTCTGATCAGCATGACCGCGACAGTTGAATCGAGAGGAATTTCTCCATCTGCGAAAATGCTGGAATTTGAAGTCGAGTCAATATCGGTTAGTTACGTCTATGAAAATCAGAAAAAGACGAAGGAGATCACCATCATTAAAAGACTGATAGATCTCAATTTTCTGTATAATGTACAGATAGCCGAAGGAAGCCGGTATCCGTTGGTCATCGACTTCTCGGAACCTCCTTTCCACCCAATCCCATTTCTTCACGCCGCCAGCGAAAAAGATTTCGATTCGTATCTCTGTGCTCTTCCCGCAAAGTTGCTGGCAGAACTGTATAAAAAACATAGCAACCGCTTGTTGGAAAAGAATGTGCGTTCTTTTTTGCAGCTGAAAGGCGTAAACAAGGGTATGCAAGAAACGATCAGAAGTGAACCAGAAAAATTCATAGCCTATAACAATGGCCTGACGATTACCGCCACCGCCATGGAGCTGACGGAACACTCAGGAACACCTTGCATCAGAACGTTGTCGGATTTTCAAATCGTAAACGGGGGCCAAACTACAGCCACCATCTATTTTTCCCATAAGGCCGGGCTACCGGTGGATGCAATTCAAGTGATGGCAAAAATAAACGTTGCCAAAAATGCTTCAGAAGAAGTACTGGATGAACTCATATCCAAAATCAGTACCTTTTCAAATGCACAATCGAAGGTATCCAAAGTCGATCTCCGGGCCAGAAGCACGCAACTTATAAAACTTAAGGCCCTATCAGAAAGTGTCCTCACTGTAAGCGGCAAAAAATGGTTTTTTGAAAGGGCCAAAGGCGAATATGCCACGATGATAAGGATCAACAGTGCAAAAAAATCGCAGATTGAAAAAGCCTATCCAAAGGAACGAAGATTCACAAAGGAGGACCTTGCAAAATACCACTCCTCATGGGGCGACAAACCTTATGCTGTCAAAAAAGGAGGTGAAAAGATCTTTCGCCTGTTCCTGGAAGAAATATCTGGGGAGGGGAAAAGTCGAAAATACACCATTATAAACAGAGGATTTTACGAAGACCTCATAGCGAGGATGATTCTTTTCAGAAGTCTTGAGAAGATGTATGGTTATGGCAATTCGGCCATCGGACAACTGAGATCTGCAGTTGTGCCTTATTCCATTTCGGCTCTTTACCAATTTACAACAGGCGGGAAAAAGACACCGCACTTCGACTTGCTGAAAATTTGGAAAGCCGAAAAAATCGATGACGATCTGGCTCATTTCTTTAAGGCTTTGATGAGGCTGATAAACAAACTTATTAAGAAATACAGCAAAAGTGACGACGTCGGAGAGTATTCCAAGAAGCAGGAACTATGGGATGACATCGCCGATTCCACGGAATTGTATGAATTTATGACCGCACCGGATCACAAGGCAATGATCAAGAAATACAGCATTTCGGCAGAAGAAATGAAAAAACGGGAAAAAGAGGCATCTTCCATAGAAATAATGAACTTTGAGCCCCTGCGGCAAATGGCCGATATATTCGACCGAGGCCTAAGCTTTTATAAATTAATTGACCATCGTATCGGTGTCAATCTTAGCGATTCAAAACAGCTTAAGCTCAACGAAATCATGGCTGCTATCCGGGAAAGCAGAGTGATTGACGATAAATATCTCCAATTTGAAAAAGAGCTGATAAAAACTATCTTAGCTGACTTCCCCGAATTGCTGGATTCTATACCTTCGGGCAACCTGTATGCCAATACTGTGGAGTTTATCGTAAAGAAATATAATTCTGCGATTACTTCCGGCAATAGCATTGAAGGAACGTTCAGCGCAGTCAGAGAGATGGCTGATAGAAAAGGTATAAGAAATTGCAGCGTATTTGGCGAGATCGGAAAGCGAATTCAAAATGATGAATTGCCATCTATTTTACAAGTATTGCAGGCGTCCGAATATGTAAATGCCGGTTAACAAGGATAAGTTAGAAAATGAATACAGAAGAAATTTGTGAAGAATTAACCCGGATTTCAAGCGCAGAAATTAGAGCATTAGAGCAATTGTTGCCTGAAGATGCAGAGTCATGTTTCATTCTCTTTACTGAAATGACTCGAGTCTCGGATTACTGGGGCCTTGGCCAAAATTATACATCGGAAGATGCGAGTGCAACCGTTCAGACGCTTGATATAATGAAAATGGGCTGGAACCTGGCCGCTTCCTATTTATACAAAGTGCCACAAACGAATGGATTTCCATTTCATGAGAGTACAGATTCAACAAGAAGGCATGCCGCTAATTTATTGTACAAATTTGGATGCTTAAACCTTCTTAAAAGAACCCAAGATATGCTGAAAGCGGATATTTTGGCGATGGAAGTGAAAGGAGACAAATATATTTTCCGAAAAAAAGGCCACTCTTCCAGTCAATATCTGGATCAACTGGAATTTGAAAATTTGGATAACCTGGCAGCGAAAATAGAAACAAGTCTGGATGAAGTGTATGGGTCGTGGAACTTGGTTGAACGTAAACACGTTCCTGATGCTTTGATGAGAGTAGGGAATTTTCTTTCTCTAGAAAGTTCAATCTGGCAGACTATCTTCTAGCCGATATTGACTCTATAATGACATCTCTCATTAAGCCAAAGAATTATGGATATGGGATTATGCTTAGCTACGGCGCCACACTTGAAGTTGACGATCATTTTTTGGCTTTGGCTACGGAATTGGTCATTCGCTGGAGAGATGACGCAGGACTTCACCCCGATATCAAAATAGGAAAAATCAATTCCAAGGATCTAATAAAAGTAGTAGTATATATCGTCAGCTTACACCTTAAGCACATAAGATTCGCCTCTTTGGCGGCGGAAAGATATCCGGAAATAATGATACCGCAAAGCCTTCCGCTTTGGGAACGGCTGGAAATACTGATACAAAGTATTGCTGAGTTTTCGGGAATGAATCAAAAACTAGTTTCGGATGCCTTTGACATTCTCATGTTAAGGCCAAGTGATTCAGAATTTCTAAAAATGCATACGTCGAAATTCATGCCGTTAATATTGGACATGGGAAATGCTTGGGTACTAAGGCCGGTTTCAAGTGTAAACATAAATCCTTTTTTTTCTATCCTTTCGTTGTTGGAATACCGAAATACTAATGTCAGGCATACCATTTCAAGTCCGAGGGAGGACTGGCTCAGGAACGATTTGTACGCTTTATTTTGGGGAACAAGATATCAAAGGGTTAAAAAAAATATAAGACTCCGGGAAGGGAACTCCGTTCTTACCGACATCGATGCGGCCATATACGACAATTTGACTGGAGAACTAGCGCTCTTTCAAATTAAATGGCAGGACTATTTTTTTAATGATGTCAAAAAATTGCGGAGTAAAGCCAGCAATCTATCAAAGGATCTTGATGAATGGAGTGAAAGAGTCACTCAATGGGTTGAGGCGAATGGGCTGAGTAAACTGACAAGGACTTTGGGTATAAAGGATATTCCCGAAAAGACGACATCGCTTTATTTGTTTGGCATTTCCAGAAATGCGGCCCGGATGCAGGGGTATGGATTCAGGACCCATGCTGAACATCTTGCAATTTCCAATTGGCCACAATTCATTAGACATAGGTGCAATATCGGCCCAGCGCCATGCGTCTTTCAGACATTATTCGGGGTGCTCAGGAACGAGCAGGACCATCAACTTGCACTTAAACCAATGAGCATAGAAATAGTTGTTTCCAGCAAAATCATGAGATATGAAGATTTATGGAATTCGATTGAGAGCTAGGTATTTGACGGAAGCAAATTGAGCTTATAAACCCCTTGTGTCATTATCTCGAAATAAATCAAGGCGAGCCAGTTTGCAAATTTGTCATTTAGAGATTCAAAAAATGCTTCACTATCAAATTGAAGGTTACTTATATTATCTGAACGATCATATTGAAAATGAAAGTATCGATTTCGAAGGTTTATCATAAAATCTAAAAGATATAGATATCTGATCTCTACAACTGATCCATCAGTCGAAGGCTTAAGATCCGAGCATAGTCTTTGAATGATTGATAGCTTTCTTGTATCAAAGACATTTTCACCAACATAAGTATCAATTTTAAATCTGTATTCCAAGTATCGGTTATCGAATAGCGATTGATCCAGGCTACCTGTTTGCCATAGCTGCTCGTCATCCGCCGTGTTGGAAAATTCCCAGGCCGGATTGAATCGGCTGAGCCATTCGCCGCGGCGGCCACAGACGGTGGCTACGGATTGCCGGAGATCCTTGTGTTGGATGGCGCGGTTCAGCAGGGTGGGGACCAGCTCGGGAGGGATGATCCTTTGCGCGGCGATACAGCGCTCGAGCCAGAGGACGAGGACGGGCTGGCTTTCTTCTTCGAGGATGTCATTTAGCGCCTGGGCGGCGCTTTGCGAACAGTAGGTTAACGATTCGGCGGCGGCTTGCGTCCCCTTTAACATGGGTTGGCGCAGGGGCTTTGTTCCGCTTTGGCGAACGTTGAAGCTCAGGGCCGCGAGTTGCAGGAATTGCTCTTCCTTGTCGAGGCCGGCCTGGTCGGTGATCTGCGCCATGGCTTGTTGCAGGACATGGGCGCCGGTTTGTGGGACTGAGGTGCCGGCTTGCCCTGCGAGCGACTTTTTCTCTGTTCCCAGCAGGGCAGTGTTGATGATATCGTTCCAGCCTTCCATCAGAGCATTTTGTATTCGTTATCGGTCCATACGCCCAGGGGCGTGTATTCCTTTTCCTTTCCGACTAGGGACATGCGAAGCGGGGCGCCACCGCTGAGGGCCAGGAGCCGCCAGAGCGCGGTTTCGTTGGCGCGGATGCGCATCAATTGTTGCTGATCGTCCTGCAGCCACCATTCGTTGTTGAGAGATACGGGCGTAAGCTGGGTGACGATGCAGGGCCATGTGTCGGCGAAGGGGTGGCGGGCGTTGGCAATGGTTTCCCGATCGATGACGGCTGTCCAATTGTTCATTCCGTACGGGAGGGTTTTGGCTTTCAAGGTGTTGTACTGGTCTTTGACCAGGGCTCTTAGCGTTACGGCCGATGGGAAATAGACGAACGTGGCGTCGACCACCAATCCCGGGGTGTAGCTGGCCGGGGGCGGCTGGCTTTTGACGTAGAACTGCAGGATGAGGGCGTAGCGGTGCGTCTTTAGACCATAGAACCAATTTCGTTCGACGATGAGCTTGTCTTCTTCACTCGTTTGGCGGGCCAGCACGAACCATTCATCGCGGATGCCTTCCCGTGATCTCAGCTCGTCCTGGTTTTGGGGGAAGCCGATGAGCGACCGGATGTCCTGTTGCAAGGCCGGTTGGAGGGTTTCGATGTTCTTATAGCCCTGAATGATGAGATATAATTTGAGAATTTGGTCGAGGCATAGGGTTTGCCAGCCTTCTTTGAAGAAATTGATCTCTGCGATGGACTTCAGTTGCGCGGCGAGGCCCGGGGCCTGGGCGTCGATCATGCGGCGGGCCATGTTCTCCCAGAAGGCAGAGCCTTTTTCGGGGAGGCTGTGCAGGCCCTGCCGGACAATGTCCTTTATAAATGTGTTTAGTTCTTCCAGTCCGCCGGCGACCTTTTGCTGACGGGCCTGCTGACGTCGGGCCTGGGCCGCTTCGTCCACCGGTTTGTCTTTCTTTTCGGTCTTCTTCTCTTCTTTTTCGGAGCGTTTGCTGAGCCATTCGGCGACCCAGGCCGGCGGTTGGGTTTCGGTGAAGGGGCCGGGTTGGCGGGCTTTTAGTAGTAAGAGGCCCAGGCCATGTTTGCAGGGGAATTTGCGGCTGGGGCAAGAGCATTTGAAGGCCAGGTTGGCGAGGTCTATTTGCGTTTGATAGGGTTTGCTTCCGCTGCCCTAGCATTCGCCCCAGAGGGCTACTTCATTGGAGCCTTTGGAGACCCATTTGGCGGGAGTGGCGAGGTCCTTGCCGGATTTCCGGGAGGAGTCATCGGTTGCGAGGGCAAGAATTTGTTCTTCGGAGAGGTTCAAGGATCAGTGCGTTGGTGCAATAAAGTGGGAATATACGAAAGAGTTGGCAGAACTATATGCAAGGCCGGCTTTCGAAGGCAAAGACCTTCCTCGTCTCGGCAGCTATCGTATTGATCTGCGCTGCGCTTCTCGTTTGCCGGTTGTTTTTGCTTCAAAACGGCAATATTAGCTGCTTGAAGATTACGTTCCAGGCTTAGCTTTTGCAAATTCTTCCAGAATATTTGAAAATTGCTGTTTCAATACCGGAAGATTGATTTGGGCAATTTGCCAGACGATCCGAAAATTGACACCAAAATATTCGTGTATGGAAATGTTCCGGAAGCCAACGATATTTTTCCAGTCGACATCGGGATATCTCTCTTTTATGTCTGGGGTAATGCGAGCACATGCTTCGCCAATGATCTCTATCTGCTTGATTGTGGCGAAACGCTTTTCGGAATTCGAGAGAAAACTTTCTTCAGACACATAGTGAAGGTAAGACTCAATTTCCTTGATCGCATCCAGGACATGTCGGACACGGAGCTCGTCGCTAAGCGGTGGCTTCATAAATCAGGATCTTGTCTTTTTCGACATACGGCAGTACGTATTTAGAAAGGCCATCACTGGTAACGACATCGACTTTATTGTGCAAAAGGGCTTCCAATTCTCGCTGAAAGCTGAAGAATTTCATCCCAATTGGTTTGGAATAATCCAATTCCAGCAGGATGTCGATGTCGCTGGCCCCTTTTACGGCGGCGTCTCTCGCATAAGACCCAAATAGATAGACCCTCCTCACCGGCTTATCGGCAAAGTATTGTCGAAGAAGGTTAGTATCATGTGTCGAAAGTGCCATCAAACAAATATAGTAATTTTTGGCTCGCCTATCCATACTATTTTCCAATCAAGGCACGATGACTTGCATTGATCAGAGCACGATAACCTGCTGGGTATAGGCCTCTTGCCAATCGGGGTGCGACAGCCGGATGATATAGGCTCCCGGCGAAAGGGTGGTGGGCAGGGTTAGCGGGACGCTGCCGGATAATTGATCGCGGCTGGCCTTTGTCGACTCCATTAATTCACCGCCGATATTAAATAGTTGTACGACATAGGTCCCCGGCTTATCGAGTTGCGCTGTGATGGTAATCGAACTACCGCGGGAGATAGGATTGGGGTAGAGGGTGAAATTCTTTTTAATAGGGCTGAGGCAGGAGGCGATGGTGTCCTTGATTATGGCAAGGGTATCGGCGATGGGTTTCTTTCTGCGGTGTCGGGCCACGATAACTACCTCGCCCGTCATCAATATTTCCATCTGCATAGCCGGAAGAGTCAGCATACCTCCGTTCAGATTCAATTTTTTCACGTCGACTTTTAGCGTCACGTACCCCACTGCGGTAATGATCAAAGTGCGAACGCCGGCCAGATCTGCGGCGGCGATGGAAAAATTGCCATCCGCGTCCGCGGCGACGCCCTTATGTTCCTTGTACATGATCGTCGCAAAGGGCACCGGGTGTCCATAGTTGTCCAATAGTTGACCCCGGAGAATGACAGGTGGCGAGGTTAGTCCGGGGACCATCACCGTGTCTCCGAGCAGATGCTGGCCTTTCCGGTCGAATGGGAGCTGCTGGGTAGTGGAGGGCTGCGCCGGCTGTGTCTGGGCAGCGAGTTCCGATGACGAAAGCAGCAACGCGATGAAATAGTGCCAATAGCGTCCGGGGCTGGGCTTTTTAGAGGGTTGCCCGGTAAGCGGCCGGTTGAGCTGGTCCTGGTGAAAGCGTCCGCATATGGACCCAGCGGAGCCTGTCAACCAATCGAGTACCTGCTGGTCGGTCATTGTGGCGAAGTTGACGACTGTCTTGCTGCAGGAAGAGCAGAAGCGGCCTTGCGGCTTGGGGGACATTTCATCCCAGGATTCGGAGCAGGGGTTCGATACGGACAGATACCAATCTTTGGACATAAGCAGCGGTTTCCGGTAAGATGCGGGAACCGTCGGGATTACATATTCAGGGGGTTTTTATTTTACTGAATGGAATTTGCCGCATCGACCGTTTCCGCGCGACGGGAGGGTTGGATCGGACGCCCACAATATTGCCCCAGGGCCCAGGTAAAACAGGCCCCGAAATAAAAGATAAAGGAGCAATAGAAGACGAACAGCAGCAACAGCGCCAGGGAGGTGGAAGCACCATAGATGACCTTCATGTTGTCATAATCTAAAAGGCGACGCAGCAGCAGTTGCCCGGCGGTGAACAGTAGACTTGTAAAAAATGCGCCCGCCCAGGCGATCTCCGCGCGGGGGCGGCCGTAGGAGAGGTATTTCAACAGGACGAAGAACCAGATGGTCACGGCCAGGAACATGATCAGCCGGTAATAAAAAGCATTCACCTGTAACGGCAGGAGCCAACCGCCGGCATCTCCCAACAAGACAATGGAGAACAGGATCCCCGCCAGCAGAATGATAACGACGGCGCGTATCCTGTTGACGAGCGCGAAGCCGAGGCCCTGTTGCGGCTTTGACTCGATCTTCCATAACTGGTTGATCGAGTTCTTCACGACCTCGAAAAGGGTGGTGGCGACAAACAGCAGGAAAACGAACCCGCCGATCTTCATTCCGGTGTTGAGGGGCAAGCGGTGGATATTCCTTACCACATCGCGCACCTGGGAGGCGATGCTGTTGTCGAGGCCGACGCTCAATTGCTGGAAGAGATCGTGGCGGATGATCCTGGGGTCGCCGACGAATCCCAAGATGACAATGAGGATGTAAAGTATGGGTGGCAGCGCGAAGCTGACGAAAAAGGAGGTGGCCGCGGCCATCTGGAGCGGATCGTTTTGGCGGAACAGTTGGAAGGCTGTCCGCAATACCTGCCATGCAGCGGAAGCGGTGAGCCGGCTATGTTTGGTTGTATCCATTTTTCTATTTCATTCCTGCGGACTTTTTGATGCCGGTGAACAGGGTCTTCCACATGAGATTAAAAATGGA
>Ga0105239_10004379_pt1 | contig 16910 bp, 12 predicted proteins | sample KBSC44metaG_FD_92761 | JGI IMG/M metagenome (GOLD analysis project Ga0105239, IMG submission 92761) | Corn rhizosphere microbial communities from Kellogg Biological Station, Michigan, USA - KBS C4-4 metaG | ecosystem: Host-associated > Plants > Roots > Rhizosphere > Soil | place: Michigan, USA...
AGTGTCTTCCAGGAGAAAGCCGACTTCCGGCCCTACACGTTCCATAAGAACGAGATCGCCCTCAACCTGATCAACCCGCCTCTCAAAAAGTTGGCGGGCGAACCACGCCACTGGGCAGCCGTCTCCGCGCAACTCGACTTCTCCGCTCCCGACCGCGCCGATCCGGAGCAGTTGACGGAAGTCCTCTGGCACCACACCCACGGCTCCGAAGCCTATCCCCCACCCACCGCCTCCCGGTAGTTCCTCGCTTCCACTTTCAAAGCCCGCCTCTCGATTGTAGGGAGACGGGCTTTTTCTTGCCTGATTCCTGGCTTGGTCTCTTCCATCCGGAAGCGCTCTCTCGCTGTGTGCGCAACGCAACAGACGGCGCGTGATTTGGGTCACAGATTAGCGGCGTGTACTCCCCTATACTGAAAAGCAGAAGGACGGAGCGGTGCCACACCCATGGAAGCGCTTGCGGTCTACCTGAGTTGGAGAAATAAGAATGGTAGGATTCACCTTTCCCCCACGAGGCTGGGCCTTATGCAACGGTCAGCTCCTGAGCAAAAACGGAAACTCTGCGTCGTTTCCTAACGACAGAGGCGCTGAGATAGACATCTGTGCGGTATCGGATCTGGAAGACCGCATTGCGAATCACGCCAATGTCGTGCCTGAGGATGGCACCGCATCGACGACCGGGTATAATGGGAGAGCATTGCACCATGCGATAGTTTCGTGACTCCAGGGAGATATGCCTCATGGCAGAGCCGCCGATCAATAAGCGGGAATGGGTAACCCGACTGCTGCAGGAGGCAATTCTATGTGGTCAGTTGAGACCTGGCACCCGACTGCCGGAGATTCGGCTGGGCCGGGAGCTCGGCGTCTCGCAGGCGATCGTACGGGAAGCGCTTCAGGAGTTGGAAGGTCTCGGCCTGATCGCCAAAAAGCCGAGGCAGGGCTCCTATGTCATAGAACTCGATGCCGACGATCTGGTGCAGATCTATCAGGTGCGCAGTGAGTTGGAGGCGCTTGCCTGCGCGCTCACCACAAGCGCCTACACTCAGGCCATTCACGAGACGCTCCAACCCTGTATCGACGGCATGCACGCCGCTGCCCTCCGCCACGATTTCCTCGCCTACTCCCGCGCCGACGTACAGTTCCACCGCAATATATGGGCGGCTCAATCCAATCGCTTCCTGGAAAAGACACTGGAGTCGGTCTGCCTGCCCCTCTTCGCCTACGACCAGATCCGGCGTGGTGCGACCACCTCATTGGACTATGCGCGTGTCACCCGCCAGCACGAACTCATCCTGAGCGCCCTCCGCGCCGGAGACCCGGACCGAACCGCCCGCCTCATGAAACGCATGATGCAGCGCTGGCTCCGAATTCATCTCAGCGAATACGAACGAATCGACCAGGCCCCCCGCGCCACCGACAACAACACCGTCGATGCCTTCACCTACCTGCGCACACAGGCAAGCCAACTCCTCACCAATCCCTGATTCCTGATTCCCATTTAATCGATTAAAAATTCGCCGCTATCGTTTTGACGATCCATCCCATTATTCATGAATCCGGGGCTCTCTCTATCAACACGGCCTCTTCACCTCCGTGCTCGCTTCGCTCGCTTACCTAACCCCCGTCCCCTTCCCGAAACGGGAAGGGGTGCCCCAACACTCACCCGACATACCGCATTCATCTCAGTGCAGTCCCATACGGGGTGCCTCAACAAGCACCCGACATACAGCATCTCACTCTACCCAGTCCCATCAATAGTAATTGCGAGACGATCCAAAGTTGCAGTGCAGAAAACACAGTTGGATGCTGTTCGGTCGTTGCTTGTTTGGGCACCCCTTCCCGTGTCGGGAAGGGGACGGGGGTTAGGTCCGCGAGCGAAGCGAGCACGGAGGTGAACGCACTATGTCGGGTAGGTGTTGGGGCGCCTCTTCCCGAAACAGAAAGGGGACGGGGGTTAGGTCCGCGGAAGGTAGCCTGTCAGCGGTTTGAAGTCATCAAATAAAGCTGCTTGTCAAAATGTAGGATCTATGCTATGATAGTTTAATCGATTAAGATTTGCCTTTGTGACGCATTTCGCGTTTCATGAAGGTGAGGCGCAACTCTGGTTCACGGGAGAACCCGAATGCATTCAGACGATGTCAAGTCGATGCCAACGACACAGATGCATGCGGAATGGCTGGCGTTAAGAGCCGGACCACTTTCGCTCGCTTTCGATCCTTCGACGGCTGCCTTGCGCCACATTCGGTTAGGCGACCACGAGATCGTGCAGGAGATCTATGTCGCGGTGCGGGATCGTGTCTGGGAAACGGTTACGCCACAGATATCCGGATTGCGTGTCGAGAGGGAGGCGAATCGTTTCAACCTGACCTTCGACGTTCTCTGTCAGGAAGAGGAGATTCGGTTTTATTGGAAGGGCGAGATCTCCGGAGATGCGCAGGGCACAGTGCGCTTCCAGATGAACGGGCTGGCGCACACCTCCTTCTGGAAGAATCGAATTGGTCTCTGCGTGCTGCATCCGAGTTCGGAGTGCGCCGGTCAACTGTGCGTGGTGGAGACGACCGACGATCGAGCCACCACTGCCCACTTTCCGGACCTGATCTCTCCGCACCAGCCGTTTCTGAATGTGCGATCGCTCGTACACGAGGTCGTGCCGGGAATTTGGGCGGAAGTGCGATTCGAAGGCGACACTTTCGAGATGGAGGACCAGCGCAACTGGACCGATGCCTCCTTCAAAACCTATTCGACGCCCATCGCCTTGCCCCATCCCGTGGAAGTTCACGCAGGAACCACTGTCGTTCAGTCCGTGACGCTTACGTTGGCCACAGGAGTGGTCGCCACGTCGCCCCCTTCCGTATCACAAAATGCGGATGCAACCGTTCCTCTTTCTCAATTTTCCGGCTACCTCGCGACGCCGAAAACGCTTGTTACGCTCCGCTTGACTGAAGCGCCTCTCCTCCCCTTGCCCCAGATCGGGCTTGGGGTCGCCAGTCACGATGTTCCCCTGTCCACCCGGGAGACCGCCCGATTGAAAGCGTTGTCGCTCTCGCATCTGCGGCTTGACCTGAACCTCTCCGATGCAGATTGGGAAGCGAAGTTGATGCGCGCCACTGAGGAGGCGCGTGCCCTGGAGGTGCGACTGGAGATCGCGCTGTTCCTGTCGGCGCGGCTTGAGGAGGAGTTGGCGAAATTGGTGGAGGTTTTGGGGCGATGCCAGCCTCCGATCCTGCGCTGGCTGGTCTTTCGAAAGGGGGAGAAGACGACCTCCGAGGAGATTGTACAGGCGGCTCGCAGGCACCTTCCTGCCGCCACCCCGACTGCACAGATCGGCGGTGGAACGAATCACTATTTTGCCGAACTGAACCGTGAGAGAGCCTCCGGGGATGCTCTCGACTGCGTCTGCTACTCGATGAATCCGCAGGTCCATACGTTCGATACGCCCTCGCTGATGGAAAACCTGGCCGGTCAGGCGGAGACGGTGCGGAGTGCGCGCGCCTTCTGGCCGGAGTTGCCCATCGTCGTCTCTCCGGTCACATTGAAACCCCGCTTCAACCCGGACGCCGACGCTCAGAGTGCGACTGCCGAGAGTGCAGACACCTTGCCTTCTGCGGTGGATGCACGACAGTGTTCCCCTGTGGGAGCGGCGTGGACATTGGGGAGCCTTATCGCGCTGTGCGCAAGTGGGGCGCAGAGTGTCACCTACTATGAGACTACGGGTTGGCGCGGTGTCATGGAGACGGACGCAGGCACACCGCTCCCGGATCTGTTTCCCTCTACGCCGGACGAACGCTTTCCGCTCTACGATGTTTTCGCGGATGTCGGGGAGTTCCAAGGCGGTCTGGCCTCGCCCCTGAAATCGAGTGCGCCGCAGCGCGTGGTCGGGATGGTCTTACAGTCCGAACGGCACCGGGCGCTCCTCTGCGCCAATCTCACCGCCGAGCCGCAACAGGTACAGTTCGCGTGCCCCCCTACCCTCACGCACCTGATCGTCCGACAGCGAACGGATACAGACGGCACGGAACTGCCATTACGAAACCAGAAACAGCAAGCCTCGGCCGATTCAGGGAAAGCCATCCCGGTGCGGGAGGGCCTGACCGAACTGGAACTTCCGGCGTATGCGTATGTGCGCCTGGATTGGAAGGAGTAACGGTGTGAAGAACCTGCGGGGCGGACTGATCGGTTGCGGCTTCTTCGCCCGCAACCATATGCACGGGTGGAGCGAGGTCGCCGGGGCGGAGATCGTGGCGGTCTGCGATGCGGAACCGACACGCGCAGAGTCCTTTGCACGCGATTTCGGAGCAGCGCAGACTTATGCCGATGCCGCGCAGATGCTGGCTACCGAAGCGCTCGATTTCGTGGACATCGTGACACAGCCAGGTTCGCACCGGATGTTGGTGGAGATAGCGGCCGCGCATGGCGTGCCTGCTATCTGTCAGAAGCCGCTCGCGCCTGAAATGGCAGACGCCGAAGCGATGGTTGAGGCGTGTCAAAGTGCAGGGGTGCCGTTGATGGTCCATGAGAACTTCCGGTGGCAGCGACCGATGCGCGCGCTTCAGGATCAGGCGTCTGACCTCGGCCCGCTCTTCTTCGGGCGCATCAGTTTCCGCACCCCCTACGACGTCTACGCAGATCAGCCGTACCTCGCCACCGATCCGCGCTTCATCATCGCCGACCTGGGGGTGCATCTCCTCGATCTGGCCCGTTTCTTCTTCGGGGAGGCGGCCCAGGTGACGTGCCACACCCAACGCGTCAATCCACGCATCCAGGGCGAAGATGTCGCCACGATCCTGCTGAAGATGCAGTGCGGCGCGACCTGTCTCGTCGATATGAGCTACGCATCGCAACTGGAGGAAGATCTCTTCCCGCAGACCCTGGTGCATCTGGAAGGCAGCCAGGGCTCCGCTACCCTTGGCCCTCACTTCGCCCTGACCACCGTCGTGAACGGCAAGGCAACGCACCAGGATGCCTCGCCTCACCTCTACGACTGGAGTGTTCCGCCGCGCCATGCTACTCAAGAGGCGGTCGTCGCGCTCCAGCAGCACTGGGTGGACTGCCTGCGAACCGGCGCCTCGCCCGAGACCAGCGGCGCTGACAACCTGAAGACCCTGGAACTGGTGTTCGGGGCGTACCAATCGGCTGAGCAGAAGCAGCCTTATGAGACGAGGCAGACATGATGAGTTCCGACCGCATCCTGGCCACCTACTTTATCGAGACCCCCTATCCGGTCGAACGCGCCGCAGAGGTGATCGCCGGAGAGCAGTCTTCCGGTACCTTTGTCGCCGTGCCTGGAGAGACGCCGGAACTCAAAGCACGCTTCGGCGCACGCGTCGAACGCATCGAACTGCTGGAGACCGTAGACACCCCTGCGCTCCCAGGATGCCGCCCTCCGAAGGGAGGCGCCACGCCAGTGCGGTATCAACGGGCGCACATCGTGCTCTCCTTTCCGTTCGAAAACGTCGGCGCGAACCTGCCGACGCTGAACGCCACGGTCTGCGGCAATCTCTACGAGTTGAGCGATCACTCCGGCCTGCGCCTGCTGGATCTGGAACTGCCGGAGGCGTTCGCCGACGCCTACCCTGGCCCGCAGTTCGGCATCGATGGCACCCGTCGCCTGAGCGGAGTCTACGATCGCCCGCTCCTCGGCACCATCGTCAAACCGAGCGTCGGCCTCTCTCCGGAGCAGACAGCGATCCTGGCCGGTGAACTGGCCGAAGCCGGTCTGGACTTTATCAAGGACGACGAACTGATGGCGAACCCGCCGCACTCGCCGTTCCACCTACGCGTACAGCGCGTCATGCAGGTCCTCAATGCTCACGCCGACCGTACCGGCAAAAAGGTCATGTACGCCTTCAACATCACCGATGAACTCGACGCCATGAAACGCCACCACGACACCGTGCTGGAAGCGGGCGGCAACTGCATCATGATGAGCCTGAACAGCGTCGGCCTCGTCGGCGTCGCCGCCATGCGCCGCCACAGCCAGCTCGTGATCCACGGTCATCGCAACGGCTGGGGTATGCTGACACGCTGCCCCGAACTGGGTATCGCCTTCCGCGCCTACCAGAAACTCTGGCGGCTCGCAGGCGTGGATCACCTGCATGTCAACGGGCTCCAGAACAAATTCTGGGAGCCGGACGATTCTGTCGTCGGCTCCCTCCACGCCTGCCTCACTCCCCTCTTTCCCGGCGGCGACCGCGACTATCTCGCGATGCCGATCGTCGCCTCCGGACAGTGGGCCGGTCAGGCGCCCGAAACCTACCGCCGCGCAGGCACCACCGATCTGATCCATGTCGCAGGCGGCGGCATCATGGCGCATCCCGGCGGCCCGACTGCAGGCGTCGCCTCCATGCGCCAGGCGTGGGAAGCCGCCGTACAAAACATCCCCCTGGATACCTATGCGCAGGAACATCCCGAACTCCGGCAAGCCATCGTGAAGTTCGGACACATGCGATAACCAGGAAAAAAGGAAAAATACAAATGCAGGACAGGAAGGCAGGAAGAAAAGAAGCCAGGAAAAAGACAGAAGAATTGCATCGCGAAGGCAGAAGACAAGCGCCTGCTCTTAATCTATTTTCAACCAACAAGAAATGAAACAGGCAATGTGCCCACGCAGGTGGGCCTTCGGTGCGAAGCACCTCTAGCGAAGGAATTCATTCCATCGCTCTCGCTGTGGCGCGACGTTAGGGAGAAGAAGCGTTGAACTTGCCGGAAGGGTTGCTGTTGAGTTTTTATGGGGATGACTTTACGGGTTCCACGGACACGATGGAGGTCCTGGCGAAGGCGGGGCTGCGCACGGCGCTCTTTCTCGAACCGCCTTCAGGAGAGGTATTGGCGCGGTTTGAGGGGCTGCGTGCGGTCGGGGTTGCAGGGGTCAGTCGGAGCCTTTCGCCGCAGGAGATGGATCGTCAATTGCCGCAGATCTTTGGGGCGCTGCGGGATCTGGATGCTCCGCTGTTTCATGTCAAGGTCTGTTCGACGTTTGACTCTGCGCCGGAGATCGGCAGTATCGGGCATACGATCAGGTTGGGACAGCATGTGTTTGGATCCGAATTCGTGCCGCTTGTAGTCGGAGCGCCTGCGCTCAATCGGTTCTGTGTATTCGGGAATCTATTTGCCCGATCCGGGCCGGAGAGTGAGGTGTTTCGACTGGATCGGCATCCGACGATGTCCCGGCATCCGGTGACGCCGATGGAGGAGAGCGATCTGCGTCTCCACCTGGCCCAGCAGACGACGCAAGGGATTGGCCTGATCGATGTGCTGCAACTGGAACATCCGCGAGAACGGCTGATGGCGGAAGTAGAGGCATTGGTAAAGGCTGGTCAGGAGATCATTCTCTTCGATACGCTGACCGCGGAGCACTTGAGGACGATGGGGCAGTTTTTGTGGGAGCGCGCGCAGTCTCGGCCAGGTCTCTTTGTGGTCGGCTCTTCCGGGGTGGAGTATGCGCTGGCGAGTTATTGGCAGGCGCAGAATCTGTTATCTGATCCGCCGGAGTTTGCGGCGAGTGCGGTGGAACAGATCGTGGTGGTGTCGGGGAGTTGTTCGCCGGTGACGGCTCGGCAGATCGAATGGGCAAACGCGAACGGTTTCGCAGTGGTGGCGCTCGATCCGATACGACTGTTGCAGGCAGAAGGAGGAGCCAGTTGGGAGACGCCTCTCCGAGAGGCAATGGCGGCTCTGGATCGGGGTGGCAGCGTGGTTCTGCACACCTGTTTGGGGCCGGACGATCCGCGTCTGGAGGCGACGCGGGCATACCTGGCACAGACACGCGAGGTTGGAAGCTCTCGGATCGGGCAGGTGTTAGGCCGTTTGCTGAAGACGATATTGGAACGAAGTCGGGTGCGGCGGGCGGTCGTGGCGGGTGGGGACACATGCGGATACGCGGCCCGCGAGCTGGGCATAACGGCCCTGGAGATGGTCGCGCCGATGGCTCCGGGGTCGCCGTTGTGTCGCGTCTATGCCGAGGACAAGAAGATCGACGGCATGGAGATACTCTTCAAGGGAGGGCAGGTCGGGCGAATCGACCTGTTCGGAAGCATTCTCAAGGGATCGGTGTAGCAGAAAGGAACGCAAACCGTGACGACGATCGCGTTGATGGGAGCGGGCGGCAAGATGGGTTGCCGCCTGACAGACAATCTAAAGGATCATCCCGATTACGAGATGCTGTATATCGAGGTGAATGCGGTGGGGCTGGCCCGACTGGCTGCAAAAGGGGTGGCTCCGACACCACGCGATACAGCGTTGGCGCGGGCGGACGTGGTCATCCTCGCACTGCCGGACGCCCTGATCGGGACGATCTGCCGGGAGATCGTGCCGCAACTCCGACCGGGCACGCTTGTCATGGGATTGGACCCGGCGGCCGGCTATGCGGGGGTGTTTCCTGAGCGTGCCGACATCTCCTACTTTGCCGCGCATCCCTGCCATCCGCCGCTCTTTATGGAAGAGCTGACGCGAGAGGCGCAGACAGATTGGTTCGGCGGCTATCATGCCCGACAGAGCGTCGTCTGCGCGCTCATTCAGGGGCCGGAGAAACACTACACACTGGGCGAACAGATCGCGGCAGCAATGTACGCTCCGATCCTGCGGATGCACCGGATCACCGTGGAGCAGATGGCCATTCTCGAACCCGGCGTGGTGGAGACCACCTGCGCCTCGTTTGTCACGGCCATGAAGGAGGCGCTGGACGAATCGATCCGTATGGGCGTGCCTGCCGAGGCCGCCTGGGATTTCGTGATGGGACACATTCGCATCGAGCTTGCGATCGTCTTCGGGTATGCCGGGTTTCCTTTTTCGGACGGAGCGCAGTTGGCGATCCGAGAAGCGCAGTCGAAGCTGCTGCAACCGGACTGGAAACAGAATGTTCTTTCGCTGGAAGCGATCCGTGAACAGGTCGCCGCGATCACGCACTCTCCGGGAACCGAACCATGAAGATCCTGATCATCGGCGGAACGGGACTGATCAGCACCCCGATGACACGGGCTTTGCTGGCGCGAGGGGACGAGGTTACTGTCTACAATCGCGGCAAACGCGCTCCGGATCTGCCAGGGGGTGTCCGGCAGATCGTCGGGGATCGTACCGACTACGCGGCCTTCGAAGTGACGATGCAGGCTGAAAAACCGTTCGATGTCGTAATCGATATGATCTGTTACAAGCCGGAAGAGGCACAGAGCCTCGTCCGGGCTTTCGCCGGACGCGTGGGGCATCTGATCGTCTGCAGCACGATCGATGTCTATGCCAAACCGGCAGGTCGCTATCCGATCACAGAGGCGGAGCCCCATCGTCCGCCACCCTGGGACTACGCGCAGAACAAAGCGATCCTGGAAGCGCTGTTGCAGGAGGCGCACGCGCGGGGAGATTTCCCGGTGACGATCATTCGCCCTGCCCACACCTACCACGATGGCGGCGCGCTGCTGCACAGTCTGGGCGGCAAAACGACCTATCTGGATCGGCTGCGCAAGGGCAAACCGATCGTGGTGCATGGAGACGGCAGTTCGCTCTGGGGCTCGTGCCATGCCGAGGACGTCGCGCGCGCCTTTGTCGAAGCGGCAGGCAAGGCCGTAGCGTTCGGCAAAACCTACCATACGACCGGAGAAGAGTGGATGTCGTGGAACCGCATTCACGCGATGGTCGCGGAGGCAATGGGCGCGCCGCCCCCCGCCCTCGTCCACATTCCGACCGATCTGCTGGCGCGAGTCGCAAAGCGGGCCTTCATTTCGGAGGTCAACTTCCAGTACAACAACATCTTCGACAATCGCGCGGCCCATCAGGACTTGAACTTTCGGTACACCATTCCCTTCGCGGAAGGAGCCGCACGAGTCGTCGCCTGGTTGGACGCTCACGACAGGATCGAAAACAGCGACAATGATCCCTACGATGACCGCGTGATCGCCGCCTGGGAGCGCCAAAGCGCGCGGATGGTCCAGGACCTGCACGATATTGACGCGTAGAGGAGGAGACGAGTATGAGCCTGCGATTACAGGTGAGCGATAATCGACGCTATTTGACTTTCGAGAACGGGTCGCCGTTCTTCTATCTGGGCGATACCGCCTGGGAACTGTTCCATCGACTGAACCGCGAAGAGGCGGATCTCTATCTGGAGACCCGGGCCGCGCAAGGCTTCACGGTCATTCAGGCGGTCGTCCTGGCGGAACACGAGTTTGCGCAGCCCAATCCCTACGGCAACCATCCGCTCCACGCCAACGATCCGACGCAGCCGAACGAAGCCTATTTTCAGCATGTGGACTACATCGTCGATCGGGCCGCGGAGTTGGGAATGTTCATCGGGATGCTGCCGACCTGGGGCGATAAGTGGAACACGAAGTGGGGCCAGGGGCCGGAGATCTTTACGCCGGAGAACGCCCATGCCTTTGGAGTCTATGTGGGCCGGCGCTACCGCGAAAAGCCGATCATCTGGATCTTAGGCGGCGACCGCCCCGTCGAGAATGAAGGACATGCCGAGATCATTCGAGCGATGGCGGCAGGAGTGAGCGAAGGCGATGGCGGGCGGCATCTGCGGACGTGGCACCCCCAGGGAGGTCAGTCCTCTTCGCAATACTTCCACCAGGAAGACTGGCTGGATTTCAATATGTACCAGACCGGTCATGCGCGTAATCGCGACTGCTACGATTTGATTGCGAGCGACTACGCGCTGACGCCGACGAAGCCCTGCATGGATGCCGAGCCGGGATACGAGGATCATCCCAACGGCTTCAAAGTAGAGAACGGCTATCTGGACGAATACGACGTGCGCAAATCCGCCTACTGGGACCTCTTCGCCGGGGCGCACGGCCACACCTACGGCTGCCACGACATCTGGCAGTTCCTCGATACCGGTCGGTTCCCGGCGGTCAGTTGGGCGCGCACCCCCTGGCGAGAGGCGATCCAGTTGCCGGGCGCCTGGCAGATGCAGTGGGTGCGCAAACTGATCGAATCGCGGCCGTTCCTCTCTCGTATTCCGGATCAGGCGCTCCTGCTCTCCGATCCCGATACCGGGGCCGACCATGTGCAGGCGACACGCGACAGGGACGGCGCTTATGCCTTCGTCTACATCCCCTCCGGCAAACCGGTCACCGTCGGTCTGAGCCGACTCTCCGGTCAGACGATCACCGCGCACTGGTACGACCCAAGAACGGGAGCAGCAACAGCGATCGGCGCCTTCCCTCAAAGCCAGGCGCAGGAGTTCACACCGCCCACTGATGGACCGGACTGGGTGCTGGTTCTCGACGATGCCGCGCAGGCATTCGCAACGCCAGGTCAGTAACATTAAAACGGTTGGATGGAGCGACCGTCTCTGATGGTCGCTCCATCCCTATGCGAAGGCTAGGCGTGACCGGAGATGCCGCGGTGGCGAGCGATGCCGGTATAGGCGAGGGTCGCGAACTGGTCGGGTTTCAGGAAGCCGCCGCCCCATTTGGCGTCGAAATCCTTCGTCGGTTTCGCGGCGACGACCTGCGCCGCGGTCTTGCCGCTTTTAACCATCGGTTCGACACGTGTCTGGATCGTATACAGCATTGTGCGGAACGCGGCGACTTCCGCCTTCGTCGCCATCGGCCCATGGCCGGGAATGATCTTCGTCGTCGCGTTCGAGAGCTTCAGGATCAGATCGAGTCCCGCGACCATCCCCCCGATCCACCCCTTGCTGGAGTAGTCGATAAACGGATAGAAGCCGTTGAACAGCAGATCCCCTGCGTGGAGCACGTTGGCTTTACGGAAATAGACTACGATATCCGTATCCGTATGGGCTGGCGCGACATGCGTCATCGCGATCTCTTCGCCGTTGGCGTAGAGGGTCAGATTCTCTGCGAAGGTGATCACTGGCAGCGCGATCGCTGGAGAGGGAGGCGTGTGCATGTTCATGAATTCGATCGTCTGATCCGTCGCCATACGCGCCCTGGTGCTCTTCTGCGCGATAATTCGGGCTCCGGCCTTGCCGACCGCCTCGTTCCCTCCCACATGATCGAGATGCCAGTGCGTGTTGATCAGCGTCGTGACGGGTTGCGCGCTCAACTCTCCGATGGCTTTGGTAAGATCCGCGGCCTGGTTGGCGTAGCCGCTATCTACCTGGAGGGTGCCTTCGTCCCCGGTCAGAACCGCGATATTACCGCCATCCCCCATGATGACCGCGAGATGGTCGGTCAGTTTCACGGTGTTGAGCGGTCCCGGCGTCTGCGGATCGAAGTCTTCGAAGCGGGGTGAAGCGAAGGCCGAGGTTCGAATCAGCAGGCTCTCCACGGTAAACAGGGCTCCGAGGCCGGCGGCGGTCGTCAGCAGTTCACGTCGGTTCATAAAATACACCTCATTTCATACAGGATCGGGAACAGGTTCTCCTGTCCGGATGCGTTTTCTTTGGACAGGATTGACGGGACTTTCAGGATTTACAGGAATGTGGTTCAGGGTTCGGGTTTGCTGAACACGTACTTACAGATCCGGATAGAAGCGCCAGTGGGAGACGAAATCACGGGTCAGGGGCTGCTGTGTCAGGGCGGCGCGGAGCATCTCGATCGGGAGGCTGTTCTGGCGCAGGATGGCGTCGTGGAACGCGCGATCCGTCAGAACGCCCTGCTCGACGAGTTCCCCATGCAGCGCCCTCATCTGGAGTCCACCCAACATATAGGCGGCCTGATAGAGCGGGCCGTAGTCGCCTTTGAAGGAGCGACGCACCTCAGCCTCGGCGTTGGCCGGCTCGTGCCCTACACGCTCGATCAGCATCGCGATACACTCCGGCGCGGTCATCTGCTCCAGATGGAATTTTAAGGAGAAGACGATGCGCGCTGCGCGGTGAGAGCGCCAGAACAGCATTCCCAGGCGGTTTTCGGGGGTTAGAGGAAATCCCAGGTCCCAGAGGCGCATCTCCCAGTAGAGCGCCCAGCCCTCGATCCAGAACGAGGTGCCGACGGTGCGTCGATAAGGTCGATACCGCGACATCATAAACATCTGCAGGTGGTGTCCCGGCATCAGTTCGTGCTGCACGGTCGCGCGGGCGAAATGGGGGTTGTTGCCGCGCATGCTCATCTGCTTCTGCGTATGTGTCATCGTATCGGTCGGGAAGGAGACCTGAATCATCTCGCCGCCCAGAAAGAACGGGTTGACCAACTGCGCTTCCGGCGTCATCATCTCCATGCGCCAGGTCTCCACGGCCAGCAGCGGCAGCGTGACGAGATCGTGCGCCTGCAGAAACTCCACAGCCTCTACGGCCATCGCGCGGATCATCTCCGGCTGCTCCCCCGGTTGGCGGTGCAGCGACTTGATATGCTCCAGCGCGGCGTGGTGGTCCGACAGACCCAGTTCCGCAGCGGCTTTCCGGATCTCGGTCTCACACCACGCGAACTCTTTCTCCCCGATCGCGATCAACTCTTCCGGCGAATAGGGGATCATCTCGAAGCCGAGTTCCGACATCAGGGCGTCACGCCCGAGGGGATCCCCGATGATCGCGCCCTTCTCTCCTCCGACCAGATGCTCTCTCAAGAAGGCCGCGTACTCCTCCAGCGCGGTATCCACCGCCTTATACGGCACGGCAACCCACCAGTTGAAGAGAGGATCGTAGCCGTTGTAGAACGTGTTCCAGCGCTTCAAGGCGTGGCGCAGCGTCTCCACGGCATCGGCGGCACGGTTGGCGACGGTCGGTTTCCAGGTCGATTTCGCTTCGGGATCCGCCAGGAGGTCGCGCTGCACCTGCCGGACCTGCTTCTCGGCTGCGTCCAGCAGCGTCGCCGCCGCTTCCGGCCGGACCCACTCCATTTTCAACCTCTCCTCTTCAAGGGAGAGCAGGCTCGCTTGAAACGGTGCCAGAGGCGCAGTCTCGTCGGCACGGTCCGCTTCGATCTCCAGGCGTCGCAACTGGTGGCGCAGACGGTTGTGAAACAGCAGATAGTCGATCTGATCGTCATGGGTCAAAGTTGCGAAATCGAGTGTTTCCAGGGCCTTCCCCCACCCCGCAAAGAACTGCTGCATTCGCTCCCTTCGAACCGGCGACAGCGCCAGCGGATACTTCCGCTCCAGACTGTGACGATCCGCCTCGTACCGCTCCATGATCGGCCGCATCTTCCCCGGCGTCTCCGCAAGTGCGTCCAGCATCGTCTCCTTGATCGTCGTACCCTGCTCCCCTGCTGTCATTGCGGCGTAACCCTTTCCCACTTCTTCTCTCAACTGCCGGACAGTTCGGGACGAGAGCGGCAAACTCCTCTTCGGGAACTATCTTCCGATCGGATCGTCATACGACCGTAATAAGGATACCAGGAAAGGATTTCAGAAAATGTCCACCGAGAAACGCCGTCTCTGTTCGCTCTGTCTCTTCTGCCTGCTGACACTTCTGCTGGCGGGTCGCTCCGCTCAAGCAGACATCGACTTCAATCGTGATAACCACACGGATCTTCTTTTTCAGAATCAATCTACCGGCAAGTTGATCTTCTGGGCAATGAACGGCCCAACCTACCTGGGCGGCGCCAGGCTGCCGGATCCGTTCTCCTCCGACTGGACAGCCGTCGATAGCGCCGACTTCAATGAAGATGGGAAATCGGATATCGTGTTTCAGAACGCGGCGACCGGACAGGTCGTGATATGGTTCATGGATGGCAGCGCCTTTATCGGAGGAGGAGCCATTTCGCTGGTCCCGTCACCGGGCTACAAGGTCGTGGGCGCCGCGGATTTCAATAGTGATGGGCATCGGGATCTGGTTTTCGAGGACGCCGGCACAGGTAATATCGCCGTCTGGTATATGCACGGCTTGACCCTTCTCGGCAGCGCGGCTCTCACACATACTCCTGTCTCCCCGAATGCCGACAATCAGGTCGTGGGAGTAGCCGACATCAGTGGCGACGGGAAGCGCGACCTTATCTTTCAGAACCGTTCGACGCGGGAGATCTCGTTCTGGACTCTCCAGGGGACCGAGGTCGTTGGCAGCAGCACTCTCCCGCTTGTCCCCCTGGCAGGCTATAGTGTGGTGGGGTTGGGTGACTTCAATGGAGACGGCAAAGCCGACTTGCTCTTTCAGGATACGACCAGCGGCCAACTCGCCTACTGGCTGCTTGACGGCGCAACCTTCGTGGGAGGGGCGTCGCTTTCCACGCCCGTATCTCCAGGCTGGCGCGTGACGGGCCTGCGGAGCTTTGCTTCCTATACGCATGGCCCCTTTTAGCGGCGCATCGCCTCTTACCCTCTGTTCGCGTTCGAATTGTGTCATCCAGACGCAGTTCTCAGGCGCAATTTCCTGGATCTCTCACGGAGAGCATTAAAGTTCCGGCCAGCCCTGCACAAGGGTCGGCCGGAACTTAAACTGCCGTGTCGCCGTTTCTCAGGATCTTGACGGCGCACAACTCTGGCGGCCGAAAGCGTCAGCTCAGAGTGACAACAAGCTCCGGTGATCGATTGGCCCAGACCCCGGAAGGGTCTGCCAGAATCATCCGAACGACCTGTCCGCTTGCGTACTGGATATTCAAGGGACGAACGCCGCCTTGCTGCATCAGGTCCGCGAGACGAACACGGACACGTGGAGCGGCAAGGTCCTCGACATAGAGCAGCAGCAGCAGGTCACCGGCCAGAGAGGCGGGGGTTCCCTGCGAGAAGGTCACTTCCAGTCGTGAGAGGCGTCCACTGGGGGCGAACGCAAGGGTCGTGTTCGTCGAGTCGAACAGGACGGCTTCACCGTTGACAAAGGTCGGCACTCCAGAGAACACCTGTCCGGTGCGGAGCACCTCCTCCTGGCGAGCCTGGAGCTCCATCTCCGGCATTCCTTCGTGGACCGTGCCGGGGGCAACCGATGCTTCCCTCCGAACCAGCGCCGCATCAACAGGGGTATTGGAAGAGGCGCTTCCGGCTTTGCCTCGCCCTAGAAATCCGCCAAGCGCATCCACCGCCTGCTGGACAAATCCCGGCTTCGCGTGGGGCGCCGTCTTCGTCATGTCCGCCTCCTCAAAGGAGCTCTCCGAGGCCTGAGACGGAAGCGCATCGTAGTCAGCGAGGGGAGTGTAGGATGCAGCCACCGAAGGAGGCACAGGTGCAGGCGAGGAAAGAGAGAAACGTGCGCTGCCTCCGCCCGACCGGAGGGCCATTCCTCTTGGCGCCATACTGCTGCCGAACCGATCCGACCAGCCGTGTGGCAGGGCATTGGGAATGGCGACCGTCTCTTCGACCTTCTCGCCGGCTTTGGTGCGCACGGCGACGAAGGCGGTTTCGGCGGACGCCAGTCCATAGTCCAGCGCTTCACGGGCCAGCAGACTGCGCAACGCCGCGTTAGAGTCCTGCTGTACATTCTCCCCATAGAGTTTGCGCTTTGCGTTCGGGTCTATCAGGGCGGTGTCGGGATCGTAGCCCAGGCGGACCAGTTGCCCGCGCAACTCGTCTTTGTCGTAGTGGGCGGTCGTGAGGAACTCCAGGCCCAGCACGCGCCGCGCGCCAAAGAGCGCCTTGAGGGCAGGATGCTGCGCCGAGACTGCCTCCAGATCGCGACGGCAGGCGGCGACTTCGACGCCGCCTTCGGCGATCAGGCGGAAGGAGAGATCGGCAGAATCGCCGCTTGGAACACGTCCCGCGACCCAGACCGCGCGACCCGCGGGCAGATCGCCGATGTCGATCCAACTGCCTCCCTGCTGCGAATCCGATTGGACGGCATGTTCGACCGCTTCTGCTTTCGGTCGATTGATGGCCAGGCGCACTCCGGTCAGAACAGGAGCGCCCCAATCCTCCAGAACGGTATCCAGCGCCGTCGTGATGTCTTCCTGCTGAGGATCGCTCGTCAGGAAGCGGGACACGCCGCCCCCACGCTCCGCCAGTTCGGTGGCCAGCAACGCGTTCGGCGCGGCGTCGATACAGATCACACTGATCCGCCGGCGCTGAGGCTGCTGCGCCTCTTCGCTCGCCAGCCGCAATACCCGGCCCCCATCGGAGACCTCGGCGTCGGTCACCAGGAGCGTGTGCCGGGC
>Ga0105239_10004381_pt1 | contig 16907 bp, 15 predicted proteins | sample KBSC44metaG_FD_92761 | JGI IMG/M metagenome (GOLD analysis project Ga0105239, IMG submission 92761) | Corn rhizosphere microbial communities from Kellogg Biological Station, Michigan, USA - KBS C4-4 metaG | ecosystem: Host-associated > Plants > Roots > Rhizosphere > Soil | place: Michigan, USA...
AAAAAGTTAAACATATTTTAAGTCTTAAGTCGAAAGTCTGAAGTTTTGAGTCAAATTACAACATTACTTTTGACTTAAGACTTTAGACTCAAGACTATCGACTCCCACCTCGCTCAATTCTTTAATATGCTCCATTACTCTTAAGTGCACATTCCGGGTAATGCTTTCGGCCCAAATATCGTAATACCAAACCGGGAAAACGTATAGCCTGTACCAACTGTTGCCGGTAAGCGTGGTTGTTCCGTCATGGTTGTCCTTCAATAAAAACTGGCCGCGTAAAATGTCTATGTGGTTCATTATCTCCGGATCGCGGGGCTGGTGGGTAACATCAAACGTGAGATTAACACCTGGCTGGTAGGTGGCTATTCTTTCATCAAAAATGTACCCGTTGCTAAAAATGCATTTGCGGCCGGCACCTTCATAATACCCCGTAACTGTCGACTCTACCGGGCTGGGCATCCCAATGCGGAACAACCAGTATTTATTTGGTTGTTTAATCCTCTTAAAAGCTACAACGTTTTTCCAAACCTCATCGGGCGGGGCATTTATGGTGATGGTATCAGATACCATATTTTCGTAATGGTGAGTTGATAGCGAGTCGGCCACAAAAATAAACATCAAGGCAGCAATGATGCTTACATTTAGCTTTTGGTTATTGCGTTTAAACATCATGTCGCCCATAAATACTCCGCCTGCTACAAAGCACATAATGAGCGGCGAAACAATTACGAGACAAATTACTCCCTCAGACAAAAGCCAATAGCTTAATAATATGACTAGAAAGACATTATAGACTGAATATAGCGTACGCTGCCGCCCGGGCAGTTCCTGGTTTCGCCAAAACCAGGCGCTTATCATACCCATTAGAATAGGGATAATTATAAATTCCGAAAATATTAGAACGCCGCTATCCATCTGGGTGTATTTGGTCAAAGCAATAATCGCGACGGCAAATATATTGGGCAAAAGGAAGCCATTTAGTTTGGGCGTAAATAGTTTTTTCATTGTTATAGGTTAAGTTATATTATTTAGTTTTCAGTAATTTTTGAAATATATCATCATAAAAAAAATCTACTTAAAGATTTTTAAAACTGAACCCCAAAACCAGTTTTCATCTGCCTTTATCATGGTCTCAAGGGTTTTGTCGACGTTTTTAGCCAGCTTATTTATATCGGTAACCGATTTATTAAAGGTTTTAAAAGCGGGGTCCTTTGCGTCGCCTTGTACTTTCGAAAGTTCGTCCAAAATTTTAATAACCGGGTCAAGCTCGCGTTTGCGGCGTTCTTTGGCTACCTGGCGGGCAATATTCCAAACATCTTTATCGGCAAAAAAGTATTCCTTGCGCTCGCCGGGCTTGTGCTGTTTTTCAACCAGGCCCCAGTTTATCAGGTCGCGCACGGTCATGTTGGCATTGCCCCGCGATATACTGAGCGACTCCATAATTTCTTCGGTAGTCAATGCTTCCGGGCTAATCAGCAGCAGGGCATGCACCTGGGCCATGGTGCGGTTGATGCCCCACTCGGAACCCAGCTTGCCCCATGCCTCTATAAATTTCTGCCTTGCCTCTGTTAATTCCATATACAAAGGTATATATATTATCGAACTTTCAAAATATAATGAAAGTTTATTTTAAATTTAGTATTCCTGTCACGCTTGCCGCTGATGTATCGTCAACATCTAATAAAATCGTTACCAAACCATTTTTGGCTTTAGTAATAAATAAACTAAATTTGATTACCAATTAAAACCAAACCAATAACTCATTAACTATTATAACCCGTTATGAAAACAGAAAATTTTTCGCGGCGCCGGTTTATCGGCACCGGTATGCTCGCGGCGGCAGGGATGGCCCTCGCCTCAAAAACATCGTTCGCCAGTTCAATTTTTGCGGACAAGCCAAATTCACTGATAAACGGCGTGCAAATAGGCGTTATTACCTATTCGTTCCGCAGTATGCCGGGCAGTGTTGAGCAGTTGCTACAATACTGTAAAGATTGCAACATTAACGCAATTGAGCTGATGGGTGATGCTGCCGAAGCCTATGCAGGTGCACCAAAGTATACAAGTGGCAGCACCGATTTTGCCGCTAAAATGGCCGACTGGCGCATGAATGTTGCAATGGATAAGTTTGTAGAGATCCGTAAAATGTACAACGACGCTGGCATCAAGATCTACGCGTGGAAGCCCAATGCGCTTGGCTCAAAAAATACAGATGCTGAAATTAACTACGCCTTTAATGCCGGCAAAGCCCTTGGCTGTACCCATGTTACTGTAGAGTTGCCAGAAGATGATGAATTAACCCAGCGCCTGGGCGATAAAGCCGCCGAACATAAAATATATGTTGGCTATCATGCCCATACACAGGCTACCCCAACGTTATGGGACACAGCACTGCGTCAATCAGACTACAATGCCATTAACCTCGATATCGGGCACTATGTGGCGGGCACCAGCAGCAGCCCGGTAGACTTTATCCTGAAAAACAGCGACAGGATTGTGAGCATGCATATAAAAGACCGCAAATTTAAAAACGGCCCTAACGCGCCATGGGGCGCAGGCGATACACCGATAAAAGAAGTGCTGGCGCTGATGAAAAAGAAAAAATATAAATTTCCGGCTACTATCGAGTTGGAATATAACATCCCTGCCGGCTCAGATGCAGTTAAGGAGGTTATTAAGTGCCGCGAATATGCTAAAAATGCTTTAGCTTAGTTTGACCCGATGCCTTTAGATTTTACAACTTTTAAACAGTTGCAAAATCTAAAGTGTAAAATTTGCCCCTAACGGTTGTTTTTGTGCCAAATGAATTGTTATATTTGAATATACCACAATAACCTATGAAAGAAGTTGCGATTTTAATTCATGAAGATGCCGTGCTGTCGACCGTGTCGGGAGCCATGGATATGTTTATCCATACCAACCGCCTGTTTAAGGAAACAGGTAAGCCTCAGCCTTTTAAAGTTAACCTGGTAGGCGAAACCCCGGAAAATAATTTCATGCGTAATCCCGAGCCCTATATCGGGTACAGCGATTTTAAAAATGTAGCCCAGCCCGGGCTTATCATCGTTCCGGCGTTTTATGGCGACAGGGGAACAACTCCGCAAAAACATCAAAAGCTTATTGATTGGGTAAGCAGCATGAACAAAAAAGGGGCTGAAGTAGCCAGCTTGTGCTCTGGCAGTTACTTTTTGGCTGAAGCAGGTTTGCTTAACGGCCGCTCGTGCACATCGCACTGGTTTGATAAGGATGATATTACCAGCCGCTATCCTGAAGTGAATTTCCTGTCGGACATGGTGATAACCGACGACAGGGGCATTTATACCAGCGGCGGGGCGTTTTCGTCGTTAAACCTGGTATTGTACCTGCTGGATAAATTTTTAGGGCGCGATATCGGTGTTTGGGCCAGCAAGATGTTCAGCCTGGATATGGACAGGACGAGCCAATCGCACTTTGCGGTATTTAAGGGCCAACACCAGCATAATGACGTTGATATATTAAAGGCACAGCATTACATCGAACAAAATCACCAGCAGCAGCTCAATATTGATGAAATTGCCGACCACACCAACATGAGCAAGCGTAATTTTATCCGCAGGTTTAAAAAGGCGACCCAAAACACGCCATTTGAATACCTGCAGCGTGTAAAAATAGAGGCCGCCAAAAAAGCGCTCGAGAAAGGTGCGCAGAATATTAATATTTTGATGTACGATGCCGGTTATAACGACATTAAAACCTTCCGCGAGGTATTTAAAAAAATAACCGGCTTAACACCGCAGGACTATCGTAAAAAATACAGCCGCGATATCCCCGAATATGTAGGTGTTGATATTTATAGTAACAGCGGCATGCTCAATTAAAAAAGAAGAGCCCCCGGAGGGCGGGAGCTCATTCTAACCAATTATAAACCTAAATTATGAAGAGTGGTTACAGGGGATGGATTCGAACCATCTCCGGGTAACCATCTCAATTGCAATTGAAAGATGTTTCCCCGGCAACCGGCCCCCGTGGTGCAATGGTTAGTCATTACAGTGGCAAATATAGAAACAATTTTAATATCTACAAAAAAGATAGACTAAATAGATATTATTGCATTTGTATTACATTTATGGGTAAAACAAGGATCCAGATAAAAGTTTAAGGCGTATGTTGGCCATACTTATGGTAATTACGCGTTCTTAAATAACGAATCCATCGCGTATCTGCCGCCGCCCCAATACATAAATACAATAGCAAATAAACAAAACGACACCGCAATTGTGCCATCAAATGCTTTGTTTCCTTCTATATTAGCTGTTAGTGTTATAATCAGAATAGTTAGTGCAACCAGCGCGGCGCCAAAGCGGGTAAACAAGCCTAAAAAAACGAATAATCCGCCAAAAAACTCAGCTCCCTTTGCTTCGAAAGCTATTATTAAGGGAAGCGGGAAACGCATATCGTTACCAACAAACAAGCTCTCAAAAAATTGGCGGTCGCCGTTTGATGCAAACAACTCAAAAAACACCTTTCCGTTCTTCATCATGACATACCCAAACCAAACACGAAGAATGAGCAGGATAACATCCCAAAACGCGTTGGTTTTAACAACCGGCTTGTTACGGTACACATCACTCATAATAGGTTATTGGACAAAGATTGTTTTTCCAACGTGCTTTAAATCACCACCTTAAAACTAAGGCCTTCCATCAAAAAGACACTAACCCTAAACGGGGGATTTAACTTGCAGCACGCCTGAAATTTCGTCCATTTAATTCATTACGATAATTTAAATAGTTAACTGTTGTATTTTGCCGATATTTGACTGCTATTATTCATGCTTGCTGTAAAAAAAAGCGTTATAAGTATATCTATTCCGCTTCCAATTACGTAAAAATGATTATTGAAAATTTAAACTAATTACTAGTTGATTTAAACTGTTTTTCTTTCATAGGAAAAACTGGCTGATTTGATTTAACTGATAGGTATTGTTGATTTTACTCAGGGAGTTAGCCTGGTCTATCGGTTTATTTTATTGATTTTGAGGGGGCGGTCGTGATTTGGAAAAAAATCCGACAAATGGAAGACTATTTTAAAAAAGCCAGTCCCGAATTAAGGCTTCGGGCCTTTAGGGCAATTGACGAGCCGGAAACCTGTGAGCTGTTTATTGAAGGGCATACAGCCGTTTTAACGAGTATAGGGGTTACAAAGGTTACCTCTTCAAAAAATGGGTGGGCAAAAAACCCCGCAGTTTTTGTAATAATTGTAGAATCGAAAGACGGGAAAACTTTATATGGAGGAGCAAGGGTACATGTTGCAGGCGGGTCTGAGCCATTACCAATAGAGCAGGCAACAGGCAAAATGGATCCCGGGATATTTAAACTTGTTTGGGATTTTTCGAAACAAGGTACCGGCGAAATTTGCGGGCTGTGGAATTCGCAGGAACTTGCCGGGTATGGAATAGGGACACCATTGCTTATACGGACACTTATTGCAATTTCATCACAAATAGGATTACAATCACTTTTTGCATTATGTGCACCGTATACTGTAAAACCTGTTGTAAATTGCGGAATGGTGCTGGTAGATAATATCGGCAACAACGGAACCTTTTATTACCCTAAACTCGACCTTATTGCAACAGCCATGATTTTAAAAGATGTTTCGGATTTAAGCCTGGCTGCTGAGGAGGATAAGCTTGCAATAATGCAAATGCGGGCCAATCCAGATAGCTTAAGGATACACGAATTAAAGAAAAAAGAGATAACTATAGATTTTGAACTCGTTATCCCCCATCTTGACAGGTGGGATTTATCACATGCTATTGCGGCAGCAGACAGTGCGTTTTTAGAATCAGAAATCCACGAGGAAAGCATCAGTTTTTACTAAAAAACTTAAATATACCATGGCAACTAAACATTACGACATCAACTATCTGCAAAATTCAAGACGACTGTTGCTAAACTTAAAAGAGCATTCTTACACTTTTTTTCAGGGTGTAAATAACGGAACTATTATTGACCTTGGATGCGGGGCTGGTAATGATGTTATTGAACTGGCGAAAATTACCGGGGAAGATGTTAAAATAATCGGCATCGACCACGACCCCGTGATGCTTCAGCAGGCAACAGAACAATCAAAAGAAATCGGCAATGTCGATTTTATATTATCAGAAGCTTATCCTTTACCATTTGAAGATGAAACGATATCGGGACTAAGAACCGAACGTGTGATACAGCATTTGTATAATCCGGAGCAAGTTATAAGTGAAATCAGCAGGATACTAAAGAAGGACGGCCCGTTAGTTATTATTGAAACTGACTGGAGCAGCTTATCTTTCTACACGGAGTTTGTTGATATACAAAAGAAAGTAAATGGTTATTATACCGATGTCAAAATAAACAACGGTTTTGCGGCCGCAAAGCTCCTCAGTTATTTGCAGCAAAATAATTTCAGGAACATCCAATTTGAAATACATCCTTTTGTTACTGATAATTTAAAAACGGCGAACGAACTTTTCAAGATAGAGCAGATGATAACTGAGGCAGCCGAAAAAGGTCATATCCGGGAAGAAGAGGGCCGTGCTTTCTCAGACGCTTTGCAAAAAGCAGACGACGGGCACTATTTCGCCTGTTCTATTAACCTTGTAATCGCGTCATGCATTAAATAATAACCAATATGGCTAAGCATTTTTCCAGGTTGTTAATTTTTCTTTCTTTCCTGTTGGTTAATACCCGGGCGAGTGCCGACGTAGTCATCCACGATTCAGACGGAAGGATCATGATTGGCAGGCAAATTTCGGTATTGCAAAGCAAACAGGAACTTACTTTTGCGGATGTAGTTCGGTCGGCAGGGTTCAAACAATACGATAAAGATGTCCCTAACCTTGGATTCTCTGCAGTTAGTACCTGGTTGCGGTTTACGGTTACCAATCAAACTAAAAACGCCGACCTGCTTTTAGATGTGGCCTACCCCATACTTGATGAAGTGGAGTTTTTTGCGCCTGACGCGCAAAATCATTACCAGGGGATTTTAATGGGTGAGATCAGGAATTTTAATACCCGCAAATACCAGCACCCCGATTATATTTTTGATCTCAATGTCCCCTACAATACCAGCAAAACCTATTACCTGCGGATTAAAAGTTCCGAGCAATTAATTTTACCAATATCGATAAACCAAAAAACCGATTTGTGGCAGTTTCTAAGTAAAGAAAACCAGTTATCGGGTATATTTTTAGGCGCGGTATTAATTATGTTTTTGTATAACCTCTTTATCTTTTTTACGGTAAAAGATAAAAGCTATCTGTACTATGTTACTTACGTTGCGTCGGTTGGCCTTACCCAAATTGGTATTAAAGGCTTTACCTTTCAATACTTGTGGGGGAATTTTCCGGCATTTGAATTAAGGAGCGTAATACTTTTTGCTTGCCTGGGCGCAATAGCCGCTACCCTGTTTACCAGGTCATTTCTGTCAACACGGCAACGGGCCAGGAAATTTGACTTTGTTCTTATTGCAGTTATTGCATTACTATCGGTGGCATTTGTACTCACGCTTGCCGGCATGGTACAGGTCGGTTTCCAGGTGATGCAACTGTCGACCACTTTGTTTGCCTTTAGCATCCTGATTGTATCTGCCATTGTGATGCGAAAGGGATACCGGCCGGCGAAGTTCGTTTTCTTTTCGTGGTCGGTTTTACTCATAGGAGCCATCATATTTGCCCTTAAAGACAACGGCGTTTTACCGTATAATACGTTTACCAGCTATTCCATGCAGGGCGCGTCGGTAATTGAAATGGCGCTGCTATCCTTTGGTTTGGCCGACAGGATAAACATTTTAAAACGTGAAAAGGCAGAATCGCAAGCCGAGGCCCTGAGTATTGCCATGGAAAATGAGCGCATAATAAGGGAACAAAATGTAATATTGGAACTAAAGGTAAGTGAACGCACAACAGCGTTAAGCGAATCGAACCTGGAACTGAACCAAACACTTGAAGATTTAAAACAGGCACAAACCCAGCTGGTAGAGGCGGAAAAAATGGCTTCGCTGGGCCAGTTAACAGCAGGTATAGCACACGAAATTAATAACCCGATAAATTTTGTTACCTCAAACATAAAACCATTAAACCGGGATATTGAAATAATGCTGGAGGCCCTTACTGTTATTGAAAATGTAGGCATATCCGATTCCTCGCCGGCCGACAAACAAAAACAGATACAAGACTATAAGGAAGAACTGGACTTTGACTACCTAACCCACGAAATAAAACATTTGGTAAAAGGGATAAACGAAGGCGCAACCCGTACCGCCGAAATTGTTAAAGGGCTGAAAATATTTTCGCGGTTAGATGAGGATGACCTGAAAAAAGCCGATATTAATGAAGGGCTGGAGTCAACCATGATTATTGCAAATAACATGCTGAATAAAATAAAGGTAATTAAACACTATGGTGATTTGCCAAAGGTGGAGTGCTACGCCGGCAAGATGAACCAGGTATTTTTGAATATAATTTCGAATGCCGTTTATGCAGTACATAAAAAATATGGCGAAAATGAGGGCGGCGAAATAACCATTTTAACCAATCACGACGAAAAGAATGTATTTATAACCATAAAAGACAACGGAACAGGTATGGATGAAAATATTCAGAAAAAGGTGTTTGAGCCCTTTTTTACTACCAAAGACGTGGGAGAGGGTACTGGATTAGGAATGTCAATTGCATATAACACAATTAAAAAACATAATGGAAAAATTGGTGTTGATAGCGTACCGGGCGAGGGATCTGCCTTTGTTTTACAAATACCCATAAATCATTAAATATTAAGGGTTGGGTAAAGCACATGCTGTTTTCATATCACATCTGTTAACACCATTTATTAAGATACAAGCCTGATAACCAGGCAAATACTGACACAGGTCATTTATTTACACGGGCCTGATCATTTTTTGCCCCAGTATAGTGCTTATATTTGATTGTAAATTAAAGTAGATTGGTTTACCTGTAATCACCTAAACTGTAACACAGTGGACGAGAAAATAAAAATTTTGTATGTAGATGATGAGCCGGGGAACCTTATAGGCTTTAAGGCATCATTTAGGGTGGACTTTCATGTTCTTACAGCGGTAAACATTCCACAGGCAATTAATTACCTGGAAAATAATCCTGATATTAAAATTATTTTTTGCGACCAACGCATGCCCGGCAAAACCGGGGTCGATTTTTTTGAAGAGATCCGGATTAGCCACCCCCTTCCTGTGCGCATCCTGCTCACGGCTTACACCGATGTTGAATCAATAATTGAAGCGATAAACAGGGGTAATATATTCAGGTACGTAAAAAAACCATGGGCCGAAGCCGACATCCTTTCGTCGATAGACGAGGCCAATAAATTTTATACGGCCAACTCAATGCTAATGGTTAAAAATGACGAACTGCAAAAAGCATATGCTGAATTAACCAAGTTTGCCTATAGCGTTAGCCACGACATCAGGGGCCCGCTTTCGGGTATGCTGGGGGCCATCAACCTGGCAGGCGAGATTGACGATATTGAGGAGATAAAGGAGATGTTGTTTTTGATGGGGAAATCGTTAACAAAGCTTGATACTTATATTTTAAGTATGCACGATTACTATAGTTTACAAAGGGGTGAATTAAAAATAACGGATATCGATTTCAATAAAATTATTGATGATTTGAAACCTATGTATATGGTGATTTCAAAATCAAGTAAAATTGCGTTTACCACAACCGTCGACCAGAGAGAAGTTTTCAGGAGCGACGAGGTCCCGCTAAGGCTTATACTTAATAATTTATTATCAAACGCATTTAAATACCAGGATAAACAAAGCACTAATAAATCCGTAGAAGTAAGTATTGAGGTGCATAAAAACCAGGCAATAATTTATGTAAAAGACACCGGCATTGGTATTTTAGGGAACCATATCGGCGAGATATTTGACCTGTTTTACCGCGCTAATTTCCAGGAGGCCGGATCGGGCTTTGGCTTATACAATGTTAAAAGTGCCATACTAAAGCTAAGCGGCAATATTGAAGTTAACTCTGTTCTGCACAAGGGAACAACATTCAAAATAATAATTCCTTCTATCTGATGGATAAAGAATATTCATTTATTATTGTTGATGACAGCGAGCTAGATTGCTTTGTTATTCAAAAGGTTATCGAGCGCGCTTTTAAAAATCCGGATATTGTATCTTTTCAAAATGCCAACCATGCACTTGACGCAATAAAAGAGCAGGGCGTGAAAACCAATCCTGCTATAATTTTGCTTGATATACAGATGCCGTTGATGAATGGCTTTCAATTTATTGAGGAGTTTGAACAATTCAGCCCCCAGATACAGGATTGTTATACTGTTATTATACTATCTATCTTATCGTCAACAAGGGCCCCGGCTGATATACATACTGAATTTAATAAAAGAATAGTAGGAAGCATCATTGAGAAACCCTTTACAATTGAAAAACTGCTGGCGCTATTAAAAAAAATGGGGTTAGCTGATGAAAAAACGGTTCTGTCACGAAAGAAGTTTTTGCCGGAGTAAAAATTCTAATTGTTCGTTTGATACTTCCAGCTTTGCATTTGTCTCTTTCAGTTGCAGTCTTTCCAGGTATTTTGCATAGGCCGATTGTATGGTCAAATCCAGTTCTTCTTCGTCCCAGGGCTTTGCCAGGTAATGAAAAATTTTTCCTTTGTTAACCGCATCTACCACTGCATCCATATCCGCATAGCCCGTTAGAAGAATCCGCATTGGGTCGGGGTATTTTTCCAGTACTTTTTCTAAAAACTCAACTCCCGTCATTTCGGGCATCCGCTGGTCAGTGACAATAATGTGCACTAAAGTTTTCTGCAATATTGCTAAGGCTCCGTCGCCGCTGAGTGCGGTAAGCACATTGTATTTTATCCTGAAAGTGGCCTTAAAAGAAAACAAATTGTTTTCCTCGTCATCTACATAAAGTATAGTTATTTTATCCGCCGCCATACTATTTAACTTATTATACAACTATAGTACTAATATAACTATAATACTTTTATGTACCTAATATCCCGTTTTGTTTTGAAGTAAAACTGCTTACTCCCCGTTATCCTCTGTTTCCTTAATTTCGTCATCCTTTTTGGCTTTGCCTAACCGAATTTTAGGGTTTGCCTGTGTGCCGGTTATCGTCATGGGGATACCGAAAATACCAAAAGGCGGCAGGCCCAGCCTGAACTGCAGGTTAAGCACATTATCAAAGCTAACCTGGCCCGAAAACTTTAGCCGGAAGCCGGCCATACGCATTTTAGTTTGTTTTATGGTGATGACATTGTTGGCTATAGTAGTTTCGATATTCACTTTTTTGGCGTCGCCGCTGTCTATTTTATGGTCGGTTTCCTTAGCCACAGAGCCAAAGAGCTTGAACCCGTGGAAAGCCACTTTTTCGGCTGACAACACGCCACCGCCCTTAATTGATGGATAAACAGGCTGCATATTGCTGTTTAACCTGCCACTTAACTTATAATCGAGCGACACCATGCCTTGCGCGCTTTTGGCCGAAGTGGCCATATCGCGGAACAATTTAATCTGCTTATATGCCTTTTGTATATCGAATTGCTTGGCGCTAATGTGGTAGTCGAATGTAGCTTTCTTTTCGCTTTGGCTGCTATAAGTGGCATCCATGGTTACGGGGGCGTCAATAATGGTAAACCCGGTTTGGGTTAATACGATGTTGCCATTGGTGATAGCCATTTGCCCTTTGGCATCTTTAATATCGAGTCCGTTGTATTTAACATTTTTCACATCGGCCGTAAAGGTTAAATCTAACGTTTTAGGCACCATAATTACCCCTGATGTTGCTGAGCCGGGATGCCCGCTTTGAGTTGGCGAAGTGCTTGCGAAGGCCATAAAGTCGTCGGCAATAAGCAATGGACTGCCGAAGTTTAAAGTGCCTTTAAGTACCGAACCAGGTTTGGTAGCATACTCAATAACATTGGATAACGAACCGTTTAGGGTGATGGTTGATTTACCATAGGTAGCTTTAAAAGCATCGAACATCATCTTATCGTCCTTAAAGCTAAACAGGCCGTTGTTGATTAAGAATGGTTTGGGGAACAACGCTGATGTTACCGCCAGGTTTTTCACATCCATGGAACCTGAATTATGCAGCTTTGCATAATTGCCTGCCGCCGCATCGCTCTGCCTGCCGTTTAATGATAGCCTGGTTTTTATCAGCCCGTGCACATTGTAGTTTTTAACTGCAAATACCTGGTAAATTTTGCCCACATCAAGCGTTCCCGATGAGTTTATTTTATAGTTAATGTTATCAAAGTTTTTTAAATCAGCACTAAATGTAAAAGGCTTGCCCTCGAACATAAACGACACCGGTTTGATGAGCACCTTCATCCCGGTCAGCGTGCCTGTGCTGTTGGAAATATTAGTGTTTACCTGTATGTTTTCAATGGGGTGCGGGTAATATTTTGTTTTTATCTGCCCGTTTTGAAGGCTGATATTGATTTTGGTGACCGGGAATATCTTTTTAGCGGGCAGGTACTTTCCTTTTGTTTCCAAATTTGCCGCAAGGTTACCTGCCAGCGAAACACCGAGGCTATCGATAGGATAAACTTTCCGGATATCTGCCATATTAAATTTAGCCTGCAAAGCTGCATCCATCGGGAACCCGGGCGCCGCCGTCATTTTAAAATGGCCTTTTATAAAGTTTTCCAGCACGTTGGCATTCAAATCGCTTATGGCGAAGCTAGTATGCTCATAATTGTTATCCGGGCATTCGGCAGTCATATTAAAGCTGATATTTTTAACCGCCTCGGGTACGCTTGCATATTTAATATACCCGTTGCTGAAGGTTGATTTTACGCTGAACCTGGGGATACTCGTAATAACTGTATCAACTCTTTTATGTATACCACCCGTGCGCTTTATGCCGGTGGTATACCTCCCCTGTGCCAGCATGTTTAAAGCAAACCGGCCCTTTAAATCTACCGCTTTTATGCCGAATGCCTTGTTCCATTTCTCAAGGTCGAGCTCGGTATTGAGTTTGGCATAAATAAGCGGTTTCGACGCGCCCTTAATGTGGAGCACCGAGTTTAAATAATCTTTACCCATGTTAAGGTGCAGCGAATCTAAATTAATGCGCAGGCTATCAGGATCCAGACCCGGTAGCTGCGTATCAAAATCCATGTAAAGGTTGCTGATAGGCGATGGCGCTTTTTTATTATTGATATAGCCGTCGCGTATCTTAATACTCAGGCTCAAATCTGGCAGGGTACTGTCAGCAGCGTTGTACAAACCGGCCAGCTTCATCTTAATATTGCCGGTGCCTTTCACCTCGGTATTATCCAGTCTTTTTAAATATTCCGGCGGCAACGCGCTTACAATATCCTCCAGCCGGCTGTCCTGAGAGTTTATGGCAAAATCCATACTATACCCGGTCTTTAAAAACGCAAACTTGCCGATAAAATTAACGGGTAGCTTATTCAACAACAGGTTGTTTTTCTGGAAAAAGAAGGCCAGCGACTTAGTATTTATTTCAGTAACCAAATCGGCATTCAGGCTTTTATTGATTACATATGGCACGTCGAAATAATAAAAATCAACCGATTTCATTTCCGTGTGGGTGGACAAGTCGAATACATCTTTGCTTAAGTCGCCCGAACCTGAATAGGTTATCCCGCGGGCCACAAATTTCATGGGCAGCGAACGGTCGTTATAAACCAGCCGGCTGTTTTCAATCAAAATCTGGTTAATGCCTAATGACGCACTGCCGGTATCAGCAGCTGCTGCTTTATCCCCTTTACCCTTGTACACATTATAATTTACACGGCCCGCCGTATCCGACTGGATATTTATAAAAGCATCGTTCAAAAATACTTTGTTAATCGTCAGCTTTTTTTCAAAAAGGGTGGTCAAATCAATCCCGAACGAAACCTCTTTCGCAGCCACAAGTGTGTCTTTATCAAAGGGGGCGCTGCCGTGCAGGTCAAGGTCGTATAAAGTAAGGGTAAGATTCGGAAAATGCTTAAAAAACGACAGGCTTGTTTTTGAAAAATCCAGCTTGCCGTTTATGCTGCCGTTTGCAAATTGCTTTATTTTATTGCTTACCGTTTGCGGAAACAACCAGGGTAGCGCAAATAAAAGAATAAGCAGCGAACCGATTGTAATGCCGGTTATTTTCAGCGTTTTGAATATGATTTTTTTGACGGATAGGCTCATATAAATTCAGTTGTGACCGGCAAGCAGGCGTCTACAGCCCTTAATTTAAGAATTATCACGCTAAAATAACGAAACATACCGCACTATGCGTTGCGAATGTTAATATTTAACGTTGGCTTAAACAAGAAAATTTAAATCAACCATATTATTTTATCAAAATACAACAGCATATTGAAGGGTTGAAGGTATGGCCTCCTGTGTATAATAAGTGTATAATAATATGTGCAAACAGGTGTAAAATTGCACATATAGTATTTACACCTACATAAATGTTACTTTTCCCGCTTGTAAAGCGTTATTTTTATTGAATATTAATGCCTTTTTTGATAAATTATCTTAATATTTAATATCATGGCAACTAATAACAAAAGCACAGACAACAGCCTTTTTGACCAAAGTACGCCAATAGGGTTTAAGGACAAAAGCACCCCAATTGGGTTAGCGGATGAGGGTTCGGAAACCGGCCCCGTAGAAGCTGAGGAAGTCTCGAATTCTGGTGAAAATACGCCGGAAGAACAGCCGGAATAACTGCGACACAACAAATTGTTGCCTGATAATGCCAGGCGACGTATCCACCTATACAAAGCATTTTACCCCAATAAATGATTTGCATGTACACTTTATTGCTTTTTACCGCCGTTTTTTTCAACCAAACGGGTGAGATCAACCTGTTAGGCATACAGCTTGTTTCGCCCCTGACTGATACTTTGAATGTTAGCCGGCTGGTAGCCAAAAGCAAACTCATTCAATTATTAAAACCCGACAGCGCCCTGATATATGCACAGCAGGGACTGGACTATGCAAGGACGATGGGCTATAAAAAGGGCGAAGCCGACTGCCTGAACCGTCTGGGCGTGGTTTTAATGCAAAATGGAAAATATGATAAAGCACTCGCCAATTTTCTAAGTTCGCTAAAAATACGGGAAAAGATAAATGACCTGCCCGGCGTTTTAGGAAGCCTAAATAATATGGGTATTATTTACTCAAATCAAAGCGATTATAAGCAAGCACTTTTATACCACTTTAAAGCAAAAAAAATTGCTGAGCTAATTCAAGATAAGGCTGGCTTAAGCGCCATCCTCTCAAATATCGGCAACTGTTATATTAAACTTAACAGGATAGATTCAGCATTAAACTTCGAAATGCAGGCCTATTCCATTCAGCATACCATAGCCAATCATCCAGCCATACAAAACACCGTTTCAATTTTAGGGGATATCAATTATAAAATGGGGCATAAAGAGCTGGCGCTCGACTATTACAGGCTGGCGTTAAAATATGCTTCAAAAAATAACGACAAAAGTGCACTTGCCGATACTTATAACAGCGTGGCTAAATTATATGACAGTACGGGGCGGGCTGACCTGGCCATTGTGTATGCCCGTAATGCGCTCAATGCAGCAAAAAGCATCCAGTATCCCGAAGGCATTTTAACGGCAAGCAACCTTTTAACCAGGCTTTATTCCGGCCGAAATGAACATTATGAATTACTGTATATTAAAATGGCATCGGCGGCAAAGGATAGTTTATATAACTTAGAACGAATTAAGCAGATACAGGAACTTAGTTTTAGCGAAGCCGCGCGACAACAGGAAATAGCCCAGGAACAAAAACGCGAAGCCGAGAAAAGGATAATCAACCTGCAGCTAATAGCCATTGCAGTATTCATTCCCACTTTTTTTCTGATTTTTTTAATACTCACCAAAAGCCACACCCATCCCCGGGTTATTGAATTTATGGGCGTAACATCGCTTTTATTGGTTTTTGAGTTTATTACTTTATTTATACACCCGTTTGTGCTGCAAATAAGCAATCATTTGCCCGCAGTTGAATTATTGATAATGGTGATTGTGGCCGCTGTTTTGGTCCCCATGCACCATAAGCTAACCCATTGGCTAAAGGAAAAACTAGTGCAGGCAAAACATCACAGGCCAGCGAAGCCAGGCATAGTTAAACCCGCCGGTAAAAACGATTCCGAACAATAATAGTGGCGCGCCAGTTTTGTGTTTGAGTACTCTCCTGCTAAATAAGAACATGAAAAAGCCCATTGCGAGCATTCGCAATGGGCTTTCCTTTTATATGATGGGTACTATTATAATAAAGCTAACTCAACTTCTTCGCTTTTTACCTCAGCAGTTTTAGCCAGGTGCGAAACTTTTAAATCTTTAGTATTTAAGTTAGCTGTGATGTTTGCCTTAAGGCTGCCTTCATTAACATCACCGGTTAAATTGGCTTTCGCATTGTCGTTTACTTTAACGTTGGCAGCAAATGCGTCCATGTTTAATTGTGCTGACGCGTTGTTATAAAGCTCAACATCAAGATTGATGGCTGATAATTTTCCGAATGATTTTACTGTTGCATTATCGTATGCGCTTAGTTTAGCCAATTGATTAGCAGTGACCCAAACGGTTAATTTTTGTGTGCTGTATGATGCGATGCGCAACACACCTTTGTCGTCCTGTACCAATGCGTTGTTCGAATAGTAGTTGTTGTAAACTTTTACCTGGTCGGTTGTGCCGGCTGATACGTAAAGCTCAACATTACCGCGGATTTCGATTTCGCTGATGTTGCTAACGTTGGTTAAAGTTGTTGTGGTGGCTTGTTCGGTTTTGCCGGTTGCGGCAAAAGTTGAATTGCTTGTACCTAATATAGTGGCTGTTAAAAGGGCGATTGTAAATATTGTAGTTTTCATGACTGTATGTTTTAGCGGTT
>Ga0105239_10004383_pt1 | contig 16901 bp, 19 predicted proteins | sample KBSC44metaG_FD_92761 | JGI IMG/M metagenome (GOLD analysis project Ga0105239, IMG submission 92761) | Corn rhizosphere microbial communities from Kellogg Biological Station, Michigan, USA - KBS C4-4 metaG | ecosystem: Host-associated > Plants > Roots > Rhizosphere > Soil | place: Michigan, USA...
AAAGACCCGCATATGCGAGTCATTTTTCTTGGCTGGGGCGGAGGGATTCGAACCCCCGAATGTCGGCACCAAAAGCCGATGCCTTACCACTTGGCGACGCCCCATTAAATCTTTATGCTACGTAATTAGAAAACCTGCCTTATGGCTTTTGGTTCGGGCACTATTTTTCTTTCATTGTCTTCGACAATAGGCCGATGCCTTACCACTTGGCGACGCCCCATTACGCGCGCTCTTTATTATAACCTAAGGGGTACAAATCAAGAAGACCCCGAGCTTATGGGGTCTTCTCGTATTTGTATGAACTGTCTATTTAGCGACGTGCGTTGCTTTGGCGGTTGAACCAAAGTAGCCGCGAATCTGGAACAGGAAGTAGGCAAAGATACCGAGGCCGATAAGACTAAAGATGAGGCCGATGATATTAAGTGAAATTAAGTCACCAACAACATTCAGCACGAGACTTATTAGGAATAGTAGGTAGAGTAACCTCCAACCCTTGAGCTTCATAGCCTTTAGTGGACTAATCGCGAGTGCAGCCAGAACCACACTGGCAATTATCACGAGTAATGAAAAGATGAGCGAAACAACTGATGGTCCGACATAGCTTTGGGTAATAGTTGATCCATAACCATAAATACCGTAATTAATGACTGACGAGAATGTCGCAAAGGTAATGATCGCGGCAATCGTCGTAAAGATGCCAATAATCGAAATAATCAGGTCGATAAGAACAATCCACCATGCGTTCTGTGCAACCCATTTTTGACCATTTACTGGCAAGTTTGGTATCGGTTTAAGCCAACTTGCAAACATTTTTTCTGTCTTACTAATAAACTCCATGTCCCTCACTCCTTGTTTATAGTTTCATCATACTCTCAGGCTAGTGATTCAACAACTATTTTTTTCTGGGTTTAAACGGCCACATGCCCCAACTAGCCCATATCGATAGAATTCCGAGCGCGACGCTGAATAACACCGCCCACCAACCGGGTTCAAGCGGCAAAACGGTGCCCAGAAATCCCACGTTATGGATTGCGTTGACCGTCAGCATAATCCATAGGCTGATGAACAGCCAGAGTGCAGGCACCAGCCAGCCAAAAGCCATACTCAGCACCCTCATAGCCTTACTGAGACGCATCTGTAGTAGGAACGGTAATGCCAAGACTTCCGCAATTACGACGATGGCCGCAAGCAAGTGCGTAAATCGCTCCCCTCCGGGCAACCAGAAGCTTTCAAACAAGCTGTATAGTTTATCAAAGCTAAATAGCTGCGTGAGAGCGAATACGACAAGAACGCCCGCATAAAAGAGCGCTATCGTCCGTACATTCTCGGTTTTTGGCTTGGTCCCGGGGGTTGCCTTGGCAAATACGGTCATGCTTACACTATAAACCGGGTACGTTGTGCATGCAAATGTTGTTATTTTTATCATTATGCTTGCGCTTTTCCTCAGTGTGCCGTACAGTATGAACAAGCGAAAGTTACAAAAACAAACATAAAACTCCAAAAAAACATATGTTGTGACTGCTCGCTCTACGATATCCACCACAACAACAAACCACCCTCCCAGTGAGGGTGGTTTTGTATCTGTTGAGCATTGCAAATATGTATTAAAAATGATATAATAGTCACGTCCTCGTCCCACGACGAAAGGAAGACAAGGATGCGTAATTACACGATTGACCGAGCCCTGAGCGCACTACCTGCGCGCTTGGTGAACGGTGGACCGGAACTGCGTATATCAAGACTGCCGGTCCGCGAACAGGCCAAATACTGGGTCAGCCGTCTACTGGTCGCTGCGAACTGCAACCAGAGCGACTTGATCGGTCAGGCCATCCACGGTCGGGTGAGGATCAGCGTCACAGGCGAGTCACGGCAGGACCTTGAGGAACTGTTCCAACACATCCACGCCCTGATCATCGAGCTGTTCGCTGCCTCTCACGAGATCACGTTCACCCCGTACATCATGGACTCGACCAAGCGCATCTCGCCCATCAGTGAGAGCGACATCACCATGGTCCTCAAGCCGCGGTAATGGCAGCAAGCGCCCTCCCGAGAGCGTCACATCTCTCAGCACCATGCCCCAAGGGGCAGCTGCTGGTCGAGAAGTGGAATCTCGGGCAACAGCTAGAAGGATCCTGCCGGGATGCTTCTAGCTGTTGTTTATTCTCTAGGCTTTCTCAGAGTTTTCTTCGCGCCATTTAGCTATGGCTGCATGGTTGCCACTGAGGAGTACTTCAGGTACTTTCATTCCCTTAAAATCCTCGGGTCTCGTGTACTGCGGGAATTCTAGGGTTTCGCCGTCGCTAAAGCTTTCAATCGCCGTGCTATCCTCACCACCCAGGACACCTGGAATAAGGCGCACAATACTATCAATAATCGTCATAGCGGGTAATTCTCCACCAGTTAGTACATAATCACCTACACTTACCTGCTCGTCCACCAGGCTCAAAATCCGTTCGTCATAGCCTTCGTAACGGCCACAAATAAATATGTAGTTATCACCGCTATCCGCCCAATTTTGCGCGATGGCTTGTTTCCAGCGCTGTCCTCGTGGTGTCATGATGACGACTTTAGCGGTCGAGTCATATTTCTTGGCATCTTCAACTGCAGCAAATAGAGGCTCGGGCATCAGAAGCATTCCATCACCGCCGCCATAAGGCGTATCATCAACGCGCTTACGTGGACCTAGGCCAAAGTCACGCAAATTGATCAGTCGAAACTCGACCGCCTTTTGCTCCTGAGCCTTCCACATCATCGAGCTATTCAGTACGCCGTCAAACATTTCAGGAAACAGGGTGATAACTTGTATTTTTCTCATCTTGTTAAGTGTACGGGCATTTACAACAAAAAACCACCCTAACGGATGGTTTTTTATACATATAAGGCTCTCAAACCTACTCTTTTGCAAGAGGTTTGCTCGCATGAGCGTTCTCGCAGTTCAAAGCCTTAGCTTTGTAACTTGCTATGATTATATATCGAGGTCGTCGAGTTCTGCAAGCTCTTCGCGAGTCTTTTTTGAGTAATCACTAGCGTTATCCACAGGCTCATCTGTAGAGTTATCAACAGGCTCGTCTACATCCGCTACAGGCTCGTCAGAATCATCACCTACTGGTGCCGGAGTGTCTGCTGGAACGTCATCAGACGCTATAGAATAGTGTTCACGATCGTCATCGTTGTTAACGATTTTGAGATTATAGCGGGCGTCATTCTTGGTACCAAGTGCTCGCAGTAACGTGCGTAGGCTTTGGGCCGTTACGCCGCGTTTGCCGATGACGCGGCCTAGGTCTTCTGGGTTGACTGTTAGGCTTAATAGAACGCCTTTTTCATCAATAATACGGTCTACTACAACGTCATCTGGGTGTCCGACGACTGATTTTACGATATATTCTACGAATTGTTGGTCGATTGTTGCCATACTGCCCTCCATGAATCACTGATTACAAACATTATCGTACTTCCATTGTACCATAAGCATTTACTCGCCTCCTGTATCCTCCACAACCTTAATTTTCACTGAGCAAAGGTCTCTCCTTTGCTCAGTAAATTCTCAGAAATGAAAGGATCTGAAATCAGTTTAATAACAAATAACGCCCGAGATGGGCGTTATTTTTAAACGAGAAATAAACTATTCTTCTGTTGCTTCTGGCTCAGTTTCAGCTACTTCTTCAGCAGCCTCGTCTTCGGCAACGGCAGGTTCAGATTCTGCTGCTGCTTCCGGTGTGGTCTCTTCGGCTGGCGCTTCAGTTGGCTCTTCGGTGACTTCAGGGACAACATCTGCCACAACGTCTTCGACTGGCTCTGCGACGACTTCCGAAGGAGCCTCAACCTTTGGTTGGTTCTTGCGAAGCTTTTCAGCGTTACGAGTCGTTTTGGTCTTGTTGGCTGCTTTGACGACCCAGTTAGGAAGTTTGACGCCGGCATCAGCAAGAAGCTTGACAACACGTGGGGTTGGCTGTGCACCATTATCAAGGTATTTCTGCGCCAGTTCTACTTGGATCGAGGCGACTTTGGTGTGAGGGTTGTAGCTGCCGACATAGGCAACAACACGGCCACTGCTTGGGTGACGGCTAGCCTCTTGAACAGCGAGGCGGTAGGTTGCGTAGCCTTGGCGGCCGACGCGTTGCAATCGAATTGCGAGCATAAATAGTAATCTTCCTTAACTTGTCTCTTAAATAATTTACGACTCGCTCTAGTTTACACTGTTTTAGAGCGTTCGTCAATCTGTTTTGCTGCGTTTGGCGTAGGTTTCAAGTGCGGCCTGAGCAGCCTGTTGCTGCGCGACCTGTTTACTTGGCCCACTTCCCTTGCCAAGAAGCTGGTCTTTGACGTACACGCCAAGCGTAAATACCTTGTCGTGATCGGGCCCAACTTCTTCGATCACTCGGTATTGCGGTGTCTGGCCATCGATGTGCTGCGACACTTCCTGCAAATGAGATTTGGCATCACGCCAGCTGCCAGCAGTAAGAATTGCCTCAAGTTTAGACGTAATGTGTTTATGAATAAAGGCGGCCGCGTCGTCGTAGCCACGTTCAAGATAAATGGCACCAATAACGGCCTCAAAGGCATTGGCAAGGATCTGCTGGCGAGCCCTATCGCTCCCCTGCTTTTCACCACGGCTCATCCGTACCAGCGGCTCGTAGCCAAGCTTATCGCCCGCCGCACCGATACTCTCGGTTCGGACTAAGGCAGCCCGCCAACTAGTTAGGATACCTTCTTGTTCGGTGTAATTTCTGAATAAATAGTCGGTCACTACCAGTTCGAGGACGGCATCACCAAGAAACTCGAGACGTTCATTGTGTTCATTAACGCTTTTCTTGTGCTCGTTAACATAGCTGCGGTGTGTCAGTGCCGTGATCAGAAGTTGGATATCGTTAAACTCGAATCCAAGTACATCTCGTGCGAAGTCCTGATACGGTGCGGTCAGCATGCCAGTCATAATGCCGCCTCCGGCTCATGAGACAAACCAAAATGGTTTTTCTCATCGCGCAGGACGCCGGAATGAATCCGGACGTACTGGCTGCTCTTTTCCTTTATATTGCTCATAGATTCTCCTGTCGTATTCGTTTCATGGCAAGCAGCATCAGCTTACCAATATCTTCGTATTCAATCGCATCCAGCGCATCGTGAAATTTAAACCACTTAATTCCATTCATCCACTCTTCTTTTTGGATTGCGTTAGTGTCGCCTTTGGCACGGACCAAATAAATCTGAGTGGTCATCAGAACGAGTTTGTCGACTCGTCGGTAACGGAAGTGAATTTTGCCAAGCCATCCCAGGACGTCAGTATCACTTAATCCTGCTTCTTCGCCAATTTCGCGCTTGGCCGTTTGTTGAGCCGTCTCACCCTCTTCGATATGGCCTTTTGGAATTGTCCAACGGTCTTTTGCGTCCTGAATAAGCAGAATCTCGATGCCACCTTCTTTGTCGCGACGGAATACAATGCCCCCCGAGGTGGGTTCGCGAACTATTTCTTGAATCGACGGCTTTTTGCGGCTGAAGTATTTTTTGAATTTATCAAACTGTGGCGCTGCCATTGGTTGTATCCTCCACAAGTGTGCGATAGGCCGTACCGAGTACGCCGTTCACGAACTTGCTTGAGTTATCAGAACCAAACGCTTTGGCTAGCTCTACCGCTTCGTTGATTGCCACTTTTGGCGGCACGACATCGGCTTGATGAAGCAATTCATAGACTCCAATTCGCAGGATATTTCGATCGATTCGGGCGATTTGGTCGATTGGCCAATCCGGAGCAATCGGTACGATCTTGGCATCAAGATCATCTTGAACTTTCAAGACGCCTTTGACGAGTGCTTCAACAAATGCTTTATCTTCAATTGCAGATTCGTATCTATCGAGGTTGCGAACCAGAATTTCGTCGATATCAACCGTTTTATCCTCGGATTGCAGACGAAATTCGTACTCATACAAACTCTGCAATGCGACGATGCGACCGAGGTGGCGATTAGATGCCATAGCGTTTTATTCTTTCTTTGATGTAAATGTTAAAGGTAATAACAGTGGTGGACTGTATTAATTAGCGGCTTTTGCGGCTGCCTTGACTGACTTTATGGCCAATGTTTTGCCGGTTTCGTTGCGGGTAGTGCGGGCTTTTACCGGTGATTTCGCATTGACACGACGAGCTAGCTCGAGGCGCAAATGGCTCCTACGAAGACCAGTCTTACGAGGACTGCTCTGTTTTTTTGGTTGTCCCATGTAAAGAACTCCTTTATCGGTTATATGTTAAAACTTACCTGTTATTATAGCGGACATCTCGCCTCTATTCAAGTGGGTACGCATAAGCGTTGACATCTATTAGCATAAGTGACATGATGTTAAGTAACATGACCGAAGAAACAAACACACCAATAGATCAAGACCAACAACCCTGGGATCAACATATCGACGACGCGCTAGAAATGGGAAACCAGCCAGATCCGACTGATGTTGCTATTCAAAGCGCAGCTCGAAAAATCAATGGATTTGATCCCACTCCGACAACCAGCCGTGGAGATGTTTTACCTTTTAAGTCTCGTGGAGAGAATCTCACTAAGGCCGAGCTCATACGAGCACTTAAAATTGGCGGTAGTGTTCTTGGTGCAGTTGGTGTCGTAGTCCTTGCATCGGCGCTTATCCTTGGGCCCAGCCTTCAACGACATAACAATACTAATATTGCGTCGGGTGTTGCGACTGATCAAGCTGCAGCTTCTACGGAATTACAAGATGCAGTTAAACTTGCGGCGAGTACTTACAGTCCTGATGAGCAACTGATCGGTACGTTCACAATTGATGCCCAAAATCCCACGGTAACCGACGGTATCGATAATGTGCTTAAAGCGCACCCGGAAGTAACGATTGACCCTGCAAATCTTGGGCTTAGTAAACAGACCGCCGAACTGAGCGCGCAGGATGTAGAAGGTGATGATAACTCTGTTAGTGCTGGCGATGCGTTTCAGGTAGTTAAAGAACCTATTCAGGGGAAAGAAGTAATTATCGTCGAGCCATCTTTACCACCTGCCGCACCTCTCGGTCAGAATCAGTGATCTAAATAACGATATTCACGAGCCGGCCAGGGACGTAAATAACCTTGGCTGGTTTTTTATCACCCGTAAAGGCAATGACATTTTCGTGAGCAAGTGCCAAACTTTTAATCTCGTCTTCAGTGACATCGGTCGCCACGTCGAGTTTTGCACGAAGCTTGCCATTGACCTGAACAATGATGGTAAGTGTTTCGTCAACGATGAGCTTATCATCCCAAACCGGCCACGGCGTATTTTGGACCAGACTGTCACTACCCAACTCTTTGTTAATCTCATCAGCAATGTGCGGCGCAAATGGCGCAATCAAATGCGAGAGCGTTATTAATGCCTCGTGCCATGGCTTATCGGAAAAGCCGTCAACCTTCAATTTATATAGCTCATTTACATATTCCATAAGTGCAGAAATTGCCGTATTAAAACTCATACGGTGAAAATCATCCGTCACGCGGCGAATTGTTTTATGCTGAGCCCGGACCAATTTTTCATCATTACCATTAAATGATTTCTCACTCTCTATATACTCCTGGACCAGTACCCAGACGCGGTTTAAGAACCGGTACACTCCCGCAATGCCCTTGGAACTCCAGGCGGCGTCAAGTTCGATTGGACCCATAAAAAGCACGTAGGTACGAAGCGCATCAGCACCATACCCTTGGTCGATAACGTCAAGCGGGTCAACAACATTACCTAGCGATTTACTCATTTTACGCTTATCTTCGGCAATAATCTGACCATGGTAAATAAGCTTTTTAATCGGCTCTTTAAAGTCAGTTAGGCCCATTTCCTTAAAAACGTGCGTCCAAAAACGGACATATAACAGATGTGCCACTGCATGTGAACCACCAACATAATAGTCGACTGGATTCCAATAGTTAATCGTCGTCGGATCCCAGGCACGTTCATTATCATGGGGATCACCGTAACGCAGTAAGTACCAGCTACTACAGGCAAAGCTATCCATTGTGTCAGTTTCGCGCTTTGCGGGTTTTCCACATTCCGGACAAGTTGTATTGACCCACTCTGTGTCACGCGCTAACGCTGAAATACCGTCGCCTTTTGGTATAAAATCTTCAATATCTGGCAGGATAACCGGCAGCTGATCTTCGGGCACTGCGACCGCGCCGTGATCAGGACAATGAATAATTGGAATCGGTGCACCCCAATAGCGCTGACGTCCAATCGACCAATCGCGCATTTTGTAGGTCGTTTTGCTTTGGCCTAGTTTCTGCTCCTCTAGCCATGCCACGATTTTTTCGCGCGCGTCACTACTTGTCATGCCATCGAATGCGCCACTGTTGACGAGCACTCCTTCTGCTTTATAAATACCAGCGCCTTGCTTCAACTCGTTCCAGTTATGACGTTGTGATTCTGGCAATCGGAATGCTTCCATTTCATCCGGTGTAAGCCAGACAACCTCATGAATTTGTTTTTCATCATCACCCATTTCCTCACGTTCGTCGTCAATGAGTTCAAACTGAAACACGTTAAAATGTGCGAATCGATTCTCGTTTTTTGGCACATGGAAAAACTTCGAGTGAACATTGCCCAACTGTTTCACGAGTCGTAGGTTTTTATAGCCTGTTTCTTCCTCTATTTCACGACGTGCTGCGTCTTCGGCTGTTTGGCCTTCCTCAATACCGCCGGTAATAATCGTATCCCAATCAACTTTTTTCCATTTCAGACCAATGTATTTATCTTCGGACCAGTGCTTGACGATTGCCGCAATCGCGTTACGTTCCACAAAAGGCTCATCAGGTCGTACCTTACTGTCGGTGTCAGTCTGAACGAATAGCGGTTCGATAACTCGTTCGATTGGTAGATTATATTTTTCGGCAAAGGCAAAATCTCGTTCGTCGTGACCCGGGACCGCCATAATTGCGCCAGTACCATATCCAGATAGGACATAGTCTGCGACCCAGATGGGAACTTTTTCGCCGTTTACAGGATTGATAGCGTAACTTCCGGTAAAGACGCCAGTTTTTTCACGGCTATCATTCATACGGTCGATTTCAGATTTTTTGATAGAGGCCTTTATATAGTCATTAACCGGCTGCTTAAACTCGCCCGTCGTAAGCTGTTTTGCAAGCTCATGTTCGGGAGCCAGCACCACGAACGTCGCGCCAAAAAGCGTGTCAGGGCGCGTCGAAAAGACAGTGATAATATCTTTTTTACCATCAACCTTAAACTCAATTTCAGCACCCTGGCTCTTCCCGATCCAGTTCGTCTGTGCCGTCTTGATTGCCTGTGGCCAATCAAGATCGGGAATCTCATCAAGTAGCGCCTCAGCATAGTTTGTGATGCGGAAAAACCACTGCTTCATCGATTTTTTCTCAACTAAACTACCACAGCGCCAACAATGGCCGCCTTCAACCTGTTCATTGGCAAGCACTGTTTTATCAACAGGACACCACCATTGCAAACTTTCTTTTTGGTATGCTAGGTCGCGCTCAAACAACTTTGTAAAAATCCACTGCGTCCATCTGTAATACTCGGGATCACTGGTGTTCAGTTCGCGTGACCAGTCGATACTAACCCCCATGCGGTTAAACTGTTTCTTGAAGTTCGAAATATTTTGCTCGGTCACAATAGCTGGAGCAATGCCCGATTTGATTGCATAGTTTTCTGCAGGTAAGCCAAAAGTATCCCAGCCCATGGGATTCAAAACATTACGGCCATGTTGCCTGTGGAATCTCGCTATCGCGTCAACAATTGTGTAGCTGAAGGCATGGCCCGCGTGAAGACCTGCGCCACTTGGATACGGAAACATACCAGACACGTAAATTTTTTGTTTATCCGAATCAACAGTCACCTCATTGACGTGCTCGTCTTTCCAAACAGTTTGCCACTTTGGCTCGATCTCACTCGGGTTGTAACGCTTCATATTGCAACTAGTATAGCAAATTCACCCCTCAGGCGATAGGAGTGAGTTTGCACCCGACTACTTACTGGCCAGAAACAGTTGATTCAAGAATATTCGTAATATCTTTTTCTAGGTCGGACAAGGCAATTGAACTAGTCGGTGTGGTGACTGTCACTGGTTTACCGAACATTGTGTTGATTGTTCCATCCGCAGTCGTGCCATTACTCGCAGTTGTAAAAGTAGTCTTTGCTAGTTGGTGTGACCATTGGCCCACCCACACCTGTAAGGAACCAGTGCTGGTTGAAGGGGTTGAATCGACTGCCGATGAATCAATCGCCAAGCTACTGTCACAAGCAACAAGCGAAGTATAGATTTTTGTCGACTTGAAACCATCTGTAAAGGCAGTGGCTGCTGCGTCGTCTTCCTTTAACTGATAGCCGATAGTACCGTCCTTAATACCAAGTTCTTTATCGACGACGATAAATTGGTGCTTTGAATATAGATCGCTAATTTCTTTCATAGCAGATGAGTCGCTTTGGAATTTGTCGAGCGTGCTCGTAATACACCCTTCGCCAGTTGCCACCTCGTCGCTATATGACTTGAGATCGCTGCTCGCAATTTTAATCCAGCTACCATCTATCTCCTTGGACAGCGCATCGACGGTCTTATCACTCGAAGTGCCGAGTGACGATTTAGCCAGTGTCGTAATATCACCTAGATCTGAAAATTTGACAAAAAGATCACCTTTATCATTCATCAGACCATCGCCAGTCAGGTTATATGTTTTACCGCCTGCGGTCAGCGCTAACTTGACATTGAGACTGCCCGCAACGGTTGCCTGCTGGCCAGTAATTGTTATTGCGCCTGTAAACTCACTTGACTTAACTGTGAACGTGCCGTCATAGGCAATCGACTTGGCATTCACCATATTGATGAATGCATCTGTAATTACTTTTTGGGGATTTTCATATAGCGTATAAGCAAGTGCACTGGCGCCACCGAGTACCGCTAGAACTAGGACAATAATCAGAGTTATAATGAGCGGCTTTTTTGACTTCTTTGGACTGGATGCAATGACGGGCGCAGGTTGAGACGGTGCTACACTAGACGTATCTTCGATTTCAGAGGCAATACTTGCTGAAATATCTTCAGGAACCGTGGCAGGCTCAGCCGTTAGAGGAGACGTAGGTGTAGCTATTGGTGCCGCGGAATCGTCGACTGCTATAGGTTCAGCTGGAGCAACAGGCCTAGGCGTTTCCCATGGGTTAGGCGTGCTTGGTTGCGGATCAACTGGTGGCGTAACGGGGTCTTGTTGTGGTTCTTCTGGCATCTGTTATCTCCATAAAGACTTATATATGTACTCAGATTACCATAAACACTATTAAATGACGAAAAACTCGCCCTTTAAAGACGAGTTTTTGTTTCGCTGTTACGCGCCCACCCGGGGCACGTTTTGTTTGAATGTGTTTATGTTAATCGCGCAAGAGTTACCCCTTTTGCGTACCAGCTCTACCTACTATTATTACTCCGCTGCTCAAAAAACACAAGCACATTAGGGTAACTATCCCGCTCATACTAGCAATTGTAACGAGAGTATGCTTAAATAATGGTGTTCAGAAAGCATACGCGTATTAAGGCAAAAGGCGGGCGCTTACTTCTTTAGTAAACTCTCTTCTTCGCAACCAATCGCTAGAGCGGTCGATCTGACGGTAATTTTCAATCAGATAAGAAGAAAAGAGTACATATATTATGGCATCACAGAACCTATTTATCGGTAGCCTAGCTTACGCTACTACCGATGACACATTGAAGGCATTTTTCGAGCAAATCGGAGAAGTCGAAAGCGCACGAGTAATCACAGACCGCGATAGCGGCCGTTCAAAGGGCTTCGGCTTTGTTGAATTCAAAGATGAAGCAGACAACCAAAAGGCCGTTGACCAGCTTGATGGCAAAGAACTTGATGGCCGCGCAATCAGCGTTGGTCTAGCTCGTCCTAAGGAAGATCGCCCAAAGCGTGATTTCGGTGGAAACGACCGCGGTGGTAATGGCGGCGGACAAGGCGGTTCATTCCGTCAGCGTAGCTGGTAGTTCAGACTACCTCACCCATAAAAATACCTCGCTCTCGTAGCGGGGTGTTTTTTTGTTTTAACCCCTCCCAAGGTCTCTCCTTTGCTCAGTTTATTCTCAGTTAATCTTGGGTGAGGAATGCCCGAAGGCCTTCAAGATCACGAATTTTGTTATAGGATTCAATGTCTTGTTCTGGTGATAGTTCAGCACGAGTTAGTCCGCCATAGCCCTCGGGTTCAAAGATCGGATCCCAGCCGAAGCCACCTTCACCACGTGGATGATCAGCGATTGTGCCATCTAATCGCCCCGTAAAAAACCGTAGCTCCTTCCCGTCATAATACCCATAAATAGCACTTGCGTAGGCACTCCGATCCTTGAAGCTATCAAGCATTCGACAAAGGTTTTCGAGCCCATTTGGTACTGCCAGGAAATACTTCATAAACGGTCCTGGCAGTCCGCCCAACGCCGTAAATCCAGATGCAGTATCCTCAACTAGTACGGGTTGTTTTAATAATTCGTATGCTTGGAGCACTTTATGTTCAACTAGTCGTTTATGATCGACCTCTTGAATTTCGTCGAGATCCAGCTTTTTGTGCTCGAGAGGAATCCCCAGGGTTTGTGCTAAATAATCTGCCTTATTTTGATTACCAGTAATAAAGACTGGGCTTTTAGGCATAGCTAGAGTTCACTTTCATCGATCAGCGGATAAATATCAAAGGCGACTTCTTCGTATGGATGTGCGGACTTCATGGCAGCAATCGCAGCTTTGGCGTGTTCGCGATCACAGACAACTTCAATTCTTTCTTCTTCAACAATTTCGGATTGACCTGCTTGACCAATATGCGGATGAGCGTTTTCTGATGGCAAGAATCTTCCTTTACCTAGGCTTGAGTAACTGCAAAAACTATATTCGCCAATGTGCCCTGCATCCGCCTCCCCTAGCGCCAATCGAACTGCGTCAGCATTCTCGGACGGAACAAACGTGACAATCTTGACCTTACTCATTCTAAAATCTTCCTTAATTCTTTTTCGTTAATAATTTTCGTGCCATACTCTGTCGCTTTTTTGAGCTTACTGGCACCCACTTTTCCGCCTGCCACGAGGTACGTCGTGTCTTTCGCCACCGCACTTTGGAATGTTCCACCGAGCGCCCTAACGCGATCAGCTACTTGGTCACGACTCATTGATTCAAGCGTGCCAGTTACGACAAACGCCTTACCTACTAGCTTGCCGGTCTTTTTTTCAAAGTGAGGCGTCACGTCAAGTTTCGCAAATTTTTCAAGCAGCTGAACATTATCGGGATCCGCAAACCAGCCAACAATGCTTTCCGCAACAACAGTGCCAATACCATCGACTGCTTCAAGTTGATCAATGGTTGCGTCTACAAGCGCTTCAATCGATTCAAACTGATTTGCGAGATCAATTGCGGTTTGGGTACCAACATGCCGAATCCCAAGGCCTAAAATAAACTTTTCAAGGGCAGGATTCTTTTTCTCGGCAATGGCATCAATAAGTTTATGAGCTGAAATGTCAGCAAAGCGATCAAGTTTTAAAAGGTCTTCAACGGTTAATGTGTAGATGTCAGCGAGGTCTTTGACGAGGCCAGCATCGACCAGCGCTACTACATTTTTCTCACCAAGTGTATCGATATCAAGCGCTCCCTTCGAGGCATAATATTCGACCGAGCGCTTTAGCATCAGATCACTGTCGGCGCCTTTCACCCGGTAAACAACGTCCTGTCCTACTCGCTCAAACTCAAGTTCAGGATATTGGTCGCGTAGTAACTTCTCGAAATCAATTGCGCGAGAATCTTTCGGACGCAGTTCGGTAACGACGGATTGGACCTGTGGAATAATGTCGCCAGCTTTGAATACAACCACCGTATCACCAATACGAATATCGAGTCGGGCGATCTCGTCCGCATTATGGAGACTCGCGTGCTGGACTGTAGTCCCCGCAACTACCACTGGATCAAAGACGGCAACCGGCGTCGCTGCGCCAGTCCTTCCAATGCTTACCACAATATCTTTTACGATTGTCGTCGCCTGCTCGGGAGCATACTTATATGCAACTGCTGCTCGTGGTTGCTTGCCAACAATGCCAAGTTCCGTAAACTGCGCCCGGTCATTAACCTTGATAACGAGGCCGTCGGTATTAAAAGGCAGGTCACGGCGCTTTTCACTCCAATCATTGACGAATTTCATGACGTCTTCAAGTTTAGTAAATACACTTGCCTGCTTGTTACGCGTAATCCCGAGCGCCGATGCCGCCTCGTAGGCAAACATGTTCGTAGGAACTTCACTTAGGTCATCGCGTATGACGTCATAGGCATTAAAAGACAACGGTCGCTCGGCCACGAGCTTGGGATCAAGCTGTCGAATCGTACCAGCAGCCAGATTTCGAGGATTAGCAAACTCAGGTTTGCCGGCCGCTTTTTGTTTCATGTTTAGCGCAACGAAATCTTTTTTGAGCATGACGATTTCACCACGTATTTCAGTACGGCCAACCAAGAACTTTTCGAATCCACTTTGAGACCGCAGGCGTAATGGTACGTTTTTGATGGTTCGAACATTTGCCGTGACGTCTTCACCAACAAAACTATCTCCACGCGTGACTGCCTGAACCAGCAATCCATCCTCATAAATAAGTGCGCATGCCAAGCCGTCCATTTTGATATCTGCAAAGAATTCGTGGGTTCGACCAGGCAGTAATTTATCCATGCGTTTTACCCACGCCTCGACGTCAGTCTTATCAAACACGTCATTAAGACTGAGCATCCGCGAACTGTGTCTTACTTTTTTAAATCCGCCAATAAGTTCTCCGCCGACTCGCTGCGTCGGACTATCAGGCGTTATTAAGTCCGGGTGTTCGGCTTCAATTTTTTTGAGCTCATTAAACAAACTATCGTACACTGCGTCATCAACCGTAGGACTATCAAGGACATGATATTGATAGCTGTACTGGGCTAACAATTCGCGAAGTTCATGGGCTCGCTCACTTGGCTGCATCTGCGTCATCAGAGACAATCCTTCGATAGAGTAAATATATATAGGCCGACGACCATATAAACGTCAGCGAACTCATAATTAAAATTGCGACGGGAATAGTTGGCACAAAATCAATTGCAGGCCATAGGCCCTTTATCCACGTATCAAGCAGGACAATCGGTACCATAACGATAATCCATGACATTACAATAATTCCAACAAGCCATAAAATGCGTAGTAGGATACGCATACGCCGACCGACGACAAGTTCACTTGCAGTTCGAAGCGCCCGCATAGGATACATGCCAGGCAGGGTCACAATCACCAGAGCAATAAATGTACTGGTTATAAGGTACATCGAGAATACAACGAGTAGCCCTGCCGCAATCCAGAACAACATCGCTTCTACACCGCCGTTAAGCAGCCCGCTCGAAACAGCAGCCGAATAGCCAATAAAGGCTATAGCCATTGGAAGAAGCTGCAAAACAAGTACGACCACCAGTAGAAATGTCGATAGAATTGGTGCCGAACCGTTATATAGCCCATCGCGCAACTTGACCTTGTGTCCCGCAAGTATATTCCGCAGCAGCCACACGGTTGTTAGCCAAGTCAGCAAAACAATTATGCCGGCATAGGTGGACTGAGCAGCAGTCAGTGTCTGCGTCAGGCCTCCCGAAACGGCGGTAGCGACAAGTGTGACGGCATTGCCAAGAGCCGCCCCATTCCCCGCTGCGATATCACTACCTGATTGGCGAATACTATCGGTGATTGCCGTGTAGGTGTCTTGCGATGCGATGCCTACTAAAACTGCGGTGAGTAGCGCGTAGACGCCAGCGAGCAAAAAGAATAGCTTTCGATGCGACCATAACGTTTTTCGTACCGAATTTGTAAATGCCCAATATTTCGGCAACGTGAGGGCTCGTTTGTAATCTCGACGCTTAGTGAGGCGAAAGCTTCGATGAGTTCGACCACTAAGGTATGCACGACTTTTATTTCGCATGCTGATGAGTGGCCTTTTTAGCGCGCTCTTTACGTTTTTTGCTTTGCTAGGTTTCACGGACGGTTTTTTTGGATGTGTCATTCTGTCAGCCTACTTAAAATTTATGAGCATTTGCTTTGAGGCGCGCGATACGATCAGGAAGAGGAGGATGCGTACTGAATAACTGGGCTAAGACGCCAGGTTTCAACGGATTTACAAAAAACAAATGTGCCGTTGATGAGTTTTGTTTTGCCATAGGCCGGCTGGCGGTTTCTAGCTTTTCAAGTGCCGACTCCAGCGCTTCCGGGTCGCGAGTTGTCAGCGCGCTTGTAGCATCAGCCAAGTATTCGCGCTGACGACTGATCGCTAATTGTACAATCAAAGCAGCAATCGGCGCTAGGATAACAACCACCAGACCAATAATAAAAATAATCGGATTTGAATTATTATTCCTGTCATTATTACCAAAAAACATCATTCGAAACACAATATCCGAAATAATTCCAATGGCGCTCACCAACCCAAACGTAATCATACTAACGCGAATATCATAATTTTCGACGTGGCCCATCTCGTGTGCCATAACCGCTTCTAATTCTCGATCATCCATAATTGCAAGGAGGCCGGACGTGGCTGCGACGATCGCATGTTTAGGGTCGCGACCCGTTGCAAAGGCGTTCGGCGCTGGATCGTCAATAATAAATACTCGCGGCGTGGGGATACCTGTAGTAATTGCTAGATTTTCAACGATCCGATAATACCTAGGGTTGTCTTTTTTTTCAATTTCCTCGGCGCCTGTCATAGCGACCGCCAGGCTGCTGGCTGCAAAGTATTGAATCAATGCATAGACCGCGGCAATAATAAGCACGATATACGCGATGTTTCGATTGCCGTATATATAACTGACAGCCCACCCAATTGCACCAATTATCGCGACGAAAACAGCCATAATGATATAGGTGTTGCGTTTATTG
>Ga0105239_10004384_pt1 | contig 16901 bp, 24 predicted proteins | sample KBSC44metaG_FD_92761 | JGI IMG/M metagenome (GOLD analysis project Ga0105239, IMG submission 92761) | Corn rhizosphere microbial communities from Kellogg Biological Station, Michigan, USA - KBS C4-4 metaG | ecosystem: Host-associated > Plants > Roots > Rhizosphere > Soil | place: Michigan, USA...
CCTTCATTAGGCTTGCTAAGTTCGCAGACTACGATCAAATCGAAGCGGTGGAGTCCAGGCATGGGCTGACGGTCAAGTCTCGCGACCAATGGCTGGCGCTTTGGCTGAATAATCCAGCCTACTTGGAATTACGCGACTGGCCGATCGGCTGGGTCATCGAAGACGGCCATGGCCAGATCGTCGGGTCTTTGGGAAATGTCCCCACCTTCGCCTATTTTGGCGGTAAAAAGTATGTTTCGGCGGCAGGTCGGGGGTGGGCCGTGGACGTCCAATTTCGAGCATTGTCCGTCATGCTCTTGGCGTGTCAACTCAAACAAAGCGGCGCCGATATGAACGTGATTGCCACGCCCAGCTCGACCACCGCGAAGCTCTGCACGCAGCTAGGCTGGTCCAGGGTGCCAGTGGGGGAATGGAATCGTTCGCAATTCTGGATCGTGAATTATGCGAGCGGATTGCAAGCCTACCTGGACGCTAAACTTTCCAGGCGTATCTCGAGGGCAGTGGGCGCGATCCTCTCGCCGCCACTTCGTTTGAAAGATTCTTTCGACGGGCGGCAGTCGGTGCCGAGTGACTACCGTTTTGACTGGTGCCCGTCCTTTGACGATCGCTTCGATGGGCTGTGGGAGGAATTAAAGGAACGGCGCCCGGACCTGTTGCTTGGATCCCGAGACGCGGACACATTGAACTGGCATTTTCAGCACGCCCTGAAGCAGCATCGCACCTGGATCCTCGCGGCGAGCCGGGACTCGCGCCTGGTGGGCTATGCGGTTTTCGAGCGTCGTGAGATCCAATCTTTGGATCTGGAGCGGGCACTGCTCATCGATTTTCAAACCCTTGTGAAAGATCAAGATCTAAGCCGGGCGATGATCCACCGGGCCCTTGCTCGCTGCCGCCGCGAGGGAGTCCACATTTTGGAGAACATGGGATGCTGGCTGGAAAAGCTTCAACCTGTCACACCGCCGCCCCATAATCGGGCCCTCGAAACCTGGTGTTATTTATACCGCGTCACCAACCCCGAGTTGGATAGCCCCTTACGGAACGCGGCTTGTTGGTACCCCACTCAATACGATGGCGATGCCAGTCTTTAGAGGGAGCGCAAAGGATGCCGCGTCTTGGTCTAGTGGCTTTACTCGTTCACTTCTCCGTAGTTCATTGCGCCGCCGCGATTTACTACGTTGCAGCGGATGGCAGGGACTCCAGCCATGGGTCACGCACCAGGCCTTTTCGTACCGTCATGCGAGGCATGCAGGCCGCGAACGCCGGGGACACCGTGATCGTTCGTGATGGCACATACGGGCACGAGGGGGCGGTGACTGGTGGCGACGAAAACCAGGACAATCACTCCCCGGTAGTTCTTCGCAAATCCGGCAGGCCCGACGCCTGGATCACTCTGCGTGCGGAGCGAAAATGGGGAGCCGTCTTAGATTGTGAAATGCGATGCGATGCTTACATCGATCTCTTCAACGCTTCCTACATTGTTATCGAAGGATTCGTTATCACGAGGGGCTTCAAGGAAGGCATTCACAGTAACGACGCCGCCCATCACATCACGATCCGAGGCAATCGAATCGAACATATCGCCAATCGCCCGTCATCCACCAGCCTGGGGCTCAGCGGGATGTATACCAACCAGGCGTGTCATGACTTTATTGTGGACGGCAACGTCTTTCACGACATCGGCCGCTCGAATCCATCGCAGCTAGATCACGCCTTATATCTTCACGGCTCCGATATTACCGTCGCCAACAACGTTTTTTACAACATCCGTCACGGCTGGTCGATACAGACCGCCGAAGGGTTGCACGGCGCATTGATCGCCCACAATGTCTTCGCTTTCGAGAATACGCCGGGCAAACCCGGTCAGATCATGTTATGGGGCCGGCAGTCGAACTTGATTGTCCGAGATAACATCTTCTATGGCGCCGAGAAGTTCGCGCTCACTCGGTACCAAGCTTCCATTAGTTTTTGCAGTATCGATCACAATATGATCTACGGCGCCACTGCCCCTCAGGTGATGATGGATGCCTCGGGCTGCTCGCTGCACGACAATCGCATCGGGGTGGACCCCCTGTTTGTGAATACAGCACGGGAGCCCTATGACTTCCACCTGCGAGCAGATAGTCCCGCAATCGGCGCCGGAGCGGCCACGTCCATATCCATCGATTTCGATGGGCTGACTCGCGGTTCCTCCCATCCCGACATTGGCGCTTTCGGTTTTCACACGAAATCAAATCGCGGAAGAGCGGATCCCATGAAGAGCGGCCTTGGTATACAATCTCCCCATGGCTCGAACACTCTATCCAGCCTTGGGCATCGTCACTCTGCTTTTCATTTGCAAGATCAGCCCTAGTCAGACGCCGACGAGCGGGCCGATCGTTTCCATTATTCCTCGCACAGCGCCCACTGTTGGTCTCAATCCGGACGCGGTTCCGGGTGATCATCTCCGGGTGGATGTTTCGATGGTCCTGGTGCCGGTCCATGCGGTATCTGCAAGCGGGGCCAATGTGACGGATCTCACCGCAGATAACTTTCGGGTATTTGAAGACGGCGTGGAGCAGAAAATCACCTATTTTTCGCAGGACGATGCAGCGCTCTCTGTAGGCCTGGTGTTTGATTCGAGCGGCAGCATGAGCAATAAGATTCGCAAGTCCGCGAACGCGGCGGCCGCGTTTTTCAAGACTGCCAATGCAGGCGATGAATTCTTTCTGGTTGAGTTCGGCGAGCGGCCGAAGCTTCTCACCCCATTCACGTCCGACTCGGATGAGATCTATCAGAAGATTGCGCGCACAAAAGCATTCGGACGCACGCCTTTAATCGATGCGATCCACCTGGCCTTAATTCAGATGCAGAATGCCAGGAACTCCCGCAAGGTCATCGTAATTCTCTCCGATGGCGGCGACAATCGCAGCCGGCTGACCCGCGGCCAAATCGCAGGGGATTTGCTCGAATCCGATGTGCAACTGTACGCTATGGGAATTTTCGACAGCGGTGACCTTCTTAAACATCCGCGAGAAGAACAAAACGGCCCCCGCTTGCTCGATGAACTGGCCGAGCACACGGGAGGCCGGGTTTACACTGTTGACAATCTAGATAACCTGGAGTCGATTAGCTCGCAACTGAGCAACACGCTGCGGAGTGAGTATCTCCTGGGCTACATGCCGTCAAATCGTAACCGCGACGGCAAGTATCGGCGCATTAAGGTCGACTTGACGGATTCATCGATCCCTCCGGTCCCCCGCATTTCCTACCGGCGCGGTTACTATGCGCCCGTGGAGTGACCCGCTACCAGCGAAAGCCGAACGAAACCGGTATGTAGTCAGTGTGTAAATAGTTGTTCATGAAGATCCGATGGTAACGAGCCTCGGCAAAAAACTTGCCATGCCATTTGGAGCCGAAAGCAAGCCCTGCACCGCCATTCACACCGGGTTTATTCACTGTATAGGACGAAAGGACCTGAGTAGTTGGGATAGCAGCGGTGTAGAAGCCGAAGAATGGATCGAATGCCGTGACAGCCGCAACGCCGGGTTGCGTAAATTCCTGAGTGCGCCGGTAAAGCCCTGCTCCGCCAATCAAGTACACATCCACGTGACCCCGCGGCGTAAGATGAATAATTGGATCTAAAGTCGCCGAGAAAACACTGACATCTCCATCCGGGAAGCCGGCACTATTCAAAGTGGCTTCATTGATTCCGAATCGATTGTAATCAGCCTGGACCATAAGGCCGAAGTATTGCGAAAAATTGAATCCGGCGCCGCCGCGGATATTCCAGCCCTCATCCAAGTGCCGGCTGGTATTTCCCACGGGCTGGGTAAAACCGCCTCCTAGTTCGAACGAAAAACGGGGGACCTCCTGGGCGCCCAAGGTGCCGGCGATCAGGAAACCAAAGCATGCGATTTTAAAGCGTTTCATTATGACTATCCTCTGCCCAGTGTGAGTATTAAAGCTCTAATTTTGTTTCGGCTTGGCATTGCTTTGTGAACCATCAAGCTCGGCTTTGTGAACAATTCAGGCTCGCCGCCCCAATCCCGTGAGCAAAGAAAGAAGAAATAAGATGAGAAACAGGAAAAAAATGAACTTTGCAAGACCCGCGGCGGCTACTGCCACGCCAGCGAACCCAAAGACACCCGCGATTATTGCCACAATCAGAAATATCAACGCCCAATTCAACATGCCAGTTCTCCTTTCACTGAAACAACGCGCGAACCCGCTGTGAAGGCATGCCGCCCTTTAATGCGCGCCATGCCACGCTTTTGCGTTTTTCAACAGCGGCTAGGGCCGAAGCTAGCTTCTCCTTAAAGATGCGCCGCCGCTTTCTTCCCGCTTTCACAATGCCTGCCCGCGTGGCCGCGCCGGCCTTGGGTGCGAAGAGAAGACCAGCCAGGGACCCGCAACCGAATCCCATCAGATAATACGTGCTCTTGTTCTTCATGACGATCTCCTTAGTCGGTCACACTGGCCGCGTGTTTAAGCGGCTATTTGACAAGGTGCGGGTCCTTTCGTACGGGATGCACGAATCGGAAATCCGGGATCCTTGATTCGCGACTGCACAGCCCGGCGCGCGCGTAGCAGCCTAATGCGGACTGCGGTATAGCTAATTCCCTGCCTGCGGGCGATTTCTTCAATCGGATAGCCCTGTAGATAGTCTTCAAATAACTGACGATCGCTGGGGCGGCACCAATCCAGAAATCTTCCTAAATCGATGGCACCCAAGTTCACTTCCGCGCCGGTTGACAAGTCTGTGAGCGGCAGTTGTTGATTTTCGCTGCGCAGAAAACTGCGGTAGCAATTCAAGGCAATTGTATTTACCCAGGTTGTCACGACATTTTCATTGCGCAACTGGTTGATGCGTTCCCATCCCTTGGCCCAGGCTGCTTGAGCCGCCTCCCGGGCGCACTCACTCCGGGCCCCTCGCGACACCAGAAGGCGGATTGTTCGATCAAACCCTCTTTGGTACGCCTGTCCATATGCTTCCACTGTCATTTGTTACTCAAACTCCTCGTCTCGCCATGTGCATTTCGAAGTCCACGAGCCTTAGGGCTGAGCGTACAATCACCTACGCCGCAGTCAGCGAAGGAATTACCCTTTGAGGTTGCACCTGTCGGGCAGAAGTTGCACCGGATCCGAGGATTCCCTTAATTTTTAGCGCTAGATCCAGCGGCACTTAACGTGCTCTTACCTTAGTAGCCTTAATTGTCGAGGAGGTATCCGTGAAGGTCTCGTTTGGATTTATATTATTGATCGCAGGCATACTGGGCATCGCAAGGGGCGGAGTTGACTCGCCCGAGCAAAACTTGGCTCAAATGATAGGAACCGGGCGCGGAGTTGCTTCCTTCGTTACTCTCGCCGCTGCGTTCCTTTTAGTCGGCGGGTTACTCATTCTGGCTAAGACCGGCAGGTTCTCATTTGAAGGTTCCCGTGGCCACGCAAAAACTGATGCAGGCAGGGTCGTGCCTTCCCTTAGGGCTGGAGATGTCCACAGCGCCAACGAGAATACTTAGGATTTGGATTGGTCGCTCTCTACTGCGGCGGCATCGCGGCCTCGGCGCATCTCATTGATTCGATTTTGCAGAGTGCGGAGGCTGATTCCTAGCATTGTCGCGGCATTTTTACGATTCTGATTTACATGTTTTAAAGTCAGATTAATGAATGCCGTCTCTACCTCTGATAGCGAGACGCCGGCGTGAAGCGTAATCGATTTATCCCCATTTGTGGGCTGTGAGTTCGCTGGCGAAGCCGATATGGGGAAAAAGCTTTTTTCCTCGATCTGTACGTGCTGAGGGCCTATCGAACCTGAGCCCGCTAGAATAACGGCGCGTTCCATAACGTTCCTTAGTTCCCGGATATTCCCCGGCCAAGAGTAGGCGCGAAAGCACTCTAATACTTGTGGATTGATGCCGGTGACCTTGACCCCGTGCTTCTCGTTGAGCATCGGCACCATTGATTCGGCCAGCAATCCAATGTCGTCGCCCCGCTCTCGCAGGGGCGGCAGCTCGAGTTGGAACACGTTCAACCGGTAATACAAATCCTCGCGTAGCGTATTGTCTCGCAAAGCATCTTCCGGGCGCCGGTTAGAGGCTGCAATGAGACGAATGTCGATGGGTATCTCGGTTTGCCCTCCTAGCCGTCGAATGGTTCTTTCCTCCAAGGCGCGCAAGAGGCGTGACTGGGTTGAGATAGGCATTTCTAATATTTCGTCCAGAAATAAAGTGCCTCCGTGGGCCTGTTCGAAACAACCCGGCCGGCGTTCAGATGCTCCCGTGAAGGCACCTTTTTCGTAGCCAAATAGTTCGCTTTCGATCAAAGTCTCGGGAAGGGCCGCGCAGTTGACCGCGACAAATGGCCGGTCGGAGCGCAGGCTTAAGTTGTGAATTTCGCGCGCCGCAAGTTCCTTGCCCGTTCCGCTCTCTCCAATGAGCAGGATCGAAACGCTGCTGGGAGCGGCTTGGTGTATCAACGAAAAGACCTTTTGCATTGGCTCGGACCGCCCCGTCAGGCGTCCCAGCGCCCCCCGCAAGGCCAGGTCCCGCTTCAAAGCGGCAGTTTCGCGGAGCAGACGGTTGTGCTGTATGGCCCTTATCAACAGAGAGTACAGCGCCGTGAGCTTCACAGGCTTCTCCAAGAACCAATATGCGTCCAGGTCGCGAATCACAGAGAGCGCCTTTTCTACGCTTCCGAATCCCGTCAGGACAATGGCTGGGATTACCTCTCCTCTCCCGCGCAGCGTCCGCATCAGGTCGAATCCGTCCAGCCGCGGCATCACCAAGTCCGTAATGATAACTTCGGGCGACCAAGAATCGAGCTTCTGAAGAGCCTGCTCTCCATCGCCGGCGGTTGCAATGTCGAATCCCTGAGCGGTGAGAGCACGGGCTAGATCGTTCCGCACTTCCTCCTCGTCGTCCACGATCAGGACCCGGCCCAACGGGGGAACGGTGGGATTTAGTGGCTCCGTCATTTAGGTTCCTTGACTCTTTCCTTCGCGATCGCCCTCGTCCATCTCGGAACCTGCGCGAAGGCTCGGAATAACCCGCCCTTACCTTCCGGTGCTGATATAGTCGTCGAGGGCTCGATCCAGCACGTCGATGCGCTGATTCAAGACTTGAATTCCGCTGAGCAACGACTGACTATTCAGAGGCGCCCGCGATCCAAGCCGGCGGTGTAGCCGCTGTTCGAGAGTGCGGATCCCTATCAGCTCGTCTGCTATCCAGGAAACGGTTCCAAGTACCTCTGGGGTTCGCTCTGGAACGGAGTTCTTCTTGCGAGTCATCATGCACTTCTCCATTGCACATGACTCTCCATAGCTGGACCGTGATGCACTGTCTTTATGCTTCTCCCTATGGCAGCAATGATTTAAGAATCCTGGCTGTGCAGAATCGTCTTTTCCAAGCAAACGTGGGCGTAAATAGGTCAGTGCAGTTTTTGCACGATGCTGGTGCAACTGTCTCAACTTCTTTCTTTTGCAGTTGATTTCCGAACGAACCTTTCGCGTGCCATTGATGGCCCAGGAGTTGCCTTAAGAATTGTGTAGCCTTGGCGTACCAGTTTCGGCTGCGCTAAAAAAAGGAGTAACGAATGACGAATTACCTAAAAACACTTGCTTTTGTAGCAGTCGTGAGTATGGCAGCGACGGGCATCGCCGCGGCGGATCAATGGGACAAGAAAACCATTGTCACCACCGACGAGGTCATGCAACTGCCGAACACGATGCTGCAACCTGGAACTTATGTGATTAAGCTGGCGGAATCGTCTTCCAACCGGCATATCGTGCAGTTCTTCGATAAAGACGAGAAACATTTGATAACCACGGTCCTTGCGATTCCAAACCTGCGTCTTCGCGTGACGGGGAAGAGCGTGTTCGCGTTCTGGGAAGTCCCCGCTGGCCAACCAAAGGCCCTGCGGGCCTGGTTCTACCCGGGCGATAACTTCGGGCAAGAATTCGCTTATCGCCCGCAAGAGGCCGCTACGATCGCCGCATCGAATAATGGAGCTCATGTCCCAATAGATGATCGATCGGCATCTAAAAGCGGCGATTCAGACAACGACGCGACCGCAACTGCTGCAAAGCAGCCCGAGCCCGCGCCAGTAGCGGCAGCGGAGCCCGCTCCGAGTCCTGCTCCGACGGAGGTGGCCGCGGCTCCCCAACAACCTGCTCCAGCCCCTCCCGCTGCTGCACAGGAACCGGTAACGCCGGCCCGTCCGGCAGTGGAAGCGGCTGACGCTCAGCAGGTAAGCCGGGCGCCGCAGCAGCCTGAAAGCCTTCCTAAGACGGCTTCGAATCTGCCCTGGCTGGCGCTAGCCGGCTTTCTATCGATCATCGGCGCCTTGGCGCTGAACCTTGCATACCGTCGAAGCTAGAAGCGACGGTATGCTACGGGCAGGTAGTCTCGCGCTGCCTGCCCTCGTCTTGTCACCGCGATGAAAATCGAACTCTCATCTGTAATACTCGTCTCCGCAGTCTTATACGGACAGCCACAACAATCCTCCGGCGAATTCACTTTGCACGCAGACAGCGAGTTAGTTGTGGTAAACGCCGGTGTGCAAGATAGGCGCGGCGCAAACATTAAGGGTCTCAGCGCCGAAGCTTTTCAGATCTTTGAAGATGGCCGCTTGCAAACCATCAAACAATTCGCGGCGGAGGACCGGCCCGTATCGGTCGGAATCCTAATAGACACCAGCGGCAGCATGCGAACCAAACAGGCTGAAGTTGTAGCGGCGGCCTTAGACTTTGTCGCATTCAGTAATCCGGACGATGAAACTTTCGTTGTCAATTTCAATGACCGTGCCTCATTAGGGCTACCGTCCAATGTGGCGTTTTCCCAAAATCCAGCGCAACTCAGGACAGCGCTTTATGCCCAGCGGGCGGAGGGCCGAACCGCACTATACGATGCCTTGACGCTAGCGGCGAGCCATCTCGCCCAGGGCAAATGGGAAAGTAGAGCGCTGTTGCTAATTTCCGATGGCGGAGATAACAACAGCATGCACACCTTACAGGAAGCTGTTCACGCCGTCGAGTTATCGGGTGCAGCGGTGTATTGCGTAGCTCTCTACGATCCAGATGAGCCGGAGCACAATCTGGGAACGCTTCATCGGCTGGCACAGCTCACTGGAGGGGAAGTTCTCGTGCCGGCCCAACTTTCAGAGATCGGCGCTTTATGCCAGCGCATCGCTAAAGATATTCGCGCCAGCTATACGCTTGCATACACGCCGCCGAATCCGGACCGATACACGACTCCCCGCAAGATTAGGGTAGTCGCGTCCACTCCGGCTACGGGCAAGCTCAGAGTGCGGGCCCGAACGAGTTACATTCTCGGAAAGCAATAGCCCGCTGCAGATTAGTGCAATTTTTGCATCACAAGCTGCAACTTGGCGCTAGTGAGAGTTGAGGTGATTTCTTCGCAGGTTTCCCCATCAGGCAGAGGCAGTTCAGGATGGTCGAGGGATTGCCAGTGACTCGAATCGTCCAAGGCGGAGCAGTGAAGCTCGAAAACGTTCCGAATCTTATTGGCAATAGTGTCAATAATATACGACCGGCGAGCTCCAGGGGTTGCCAGATGTGGAGCGCTTACATTTGCAGAGAGAACGGCGTGCGCCGCCAAGTACGACGCCCTTTCAAGTTGCTTCGCGTTCATCAGTGGTGCTCCTTTGGGTTCTAACTTACAGGAGCACTGTTTGCAGTTGTATTGCCAGGAAGCGGCGTCCGAGACTCTAGCGGCCCGGTGGGATGTCCCGATAAAAGTCGTGAAAGTGATGGCCCTCCCGCGTCAATCCCCGATCCGGTACGCCAATCTGAAGCGCGTGCTCCAGGCGGAAGGTCAGCAGGGATTCCGCGGGAACAGAGAGCGAACGTCCACGGGTAATCACTTGTCCTCCGGCACCGGCCGCCGCGCCCGCGACTGCCCCGATCGCCGCGCCTTTTCCTCCGCCGGCAATGGCCCCGATGATCCCTCCCAAAAGTGCTCCACCTCCGACGTATTCGCCGGTACGCCGGTTGGCGCCAATTCCGTCCTTCGATTCTATTGGCTGGCTCTCCGTGTTAATGCCATATCTCTCGCCATTGACCGTGACCGATTCTAAATCCAGGATAAGGTCCTTGTCGGGTTCGGTGCGGGCAATTAGTTCCACATTCGAACCTTGGGGGATGGCCACTCCGCCGTCGGTTCCGAAAACGTCCTGATCCACGATACCGGAGAATACTCGATAGTCAGCCGCGTTCGCGCGTATGAACTCGTTGGTGCGCACGGGTATTACCGTTCCCGGTGCAAGAACCGTATAACGTCCTGTATCATTCGATACTGTGCCGGACGCTGCGGCGATCGTAAACTCCCCACCACATCCCCGGTCGACCCAAATCCCCCGAGGCGTGTAGCCCCACGAATACCCTTCCTGGCAGGCTGCATCGCTCGTTCGCCTGTCCAGATTCACGCCGCCTCTGGTATCGGCTTCACAAAGATTCCGGCCGCCATTGATCGAACTGCATTCGACAATTCGATTTCGGGATTGAGCTCGCAACGGCAACGCACCAGTACAAATCAACGCTGCTGCGGCAATGGCCAGCCAAACTCGCATACGAAACATTATTTACTCCTTATGTTAAGAATCCCCGTCGGTCATTTGAGTCTCTCTCTCAAAATCTGTTTCGAGGCAAACCGCAACGGCTTGCCTCGTGAGGGGATCTAAAGAGTAAGAGGGTTCCGTATATGTCGTTCTGGGGTTTTGTCGCCGTAACCTTATCCACAGTTACAAACATTCAGGCGCAGTCGGGTGCGGGATCGTCCATTCAGGTATCTCAATCCGCCATGAGCAGGCAGGATCGATCTCGTTGGGTAACGATGACTACCCTGGGTCCGAAGAATCTTGGGGCGGGCGTCTTTATAGCCGCGATTCAGACTTGGCGCGACGAGCCGGAAACTTATGGAACACACTGGGACGGGTATGCGAAACGGTATGGGGCCAGACTCGCCGCTGGCGGCACTACCAACAGTTTGGAGGCGGCGTTCGGTAGTTTCTGGGGTGAGGACCCCCGATATTACAGAACTGAGGGACAACCTCTGACGACTCGCTTGGGCCATGTCGTCAAGATGGCTTTTGTGACTCACAACAAAATCGGAGATCCGCAGCCAGCCTATGCCCGCTATATAGCAGTGCCCGGGGGAATTCTGGTGTCCAACGTTTGGCGGCCGGATTCGCCCTCCACTGCGCGCCACGTAACGTTTCAGGTGGGACTAAGCTTCGTGAGCCGAATCATAGGCAACGCTTTTTCTGAATTCATGCCGGACCTGCTGGATCGCAGCCACAATTCCCAAGGAAACACTCAAGGACCGTAGAGAAGATTAATGAAGCCAGAACCCAAATCGGTCGACGCGCAATCGAGGCAAAGCATCAAGGCGGTCTCCGATCTCGAGCATCAGGCGCTCGCGCGCAGGACTACCGCCGAGACATTTAGCGACTTCGTTGTGTCCCAAGGTGGACGTCCCTGGGTGATCGCTTTGCACGCGCTATGGTTCGCTGGTTGGATGTTATGGAATTCGGGCCGGGTGCCCGGCGTGCGCGGATTCGACCCCTTTCCGTACATGGGACTAACAACAATCGTCTCGCTGGAAGCAATTTTCTTGTCGCTTTTTATCCTGATGAGTCAGAATCGGGCGACTCGCCGGGCCGACGAGCGGGCCCATCTGGACTTACAGATAAACCTCTTGGCCGAGCGCGAAACCACGAAAATGCTGCGTCTCATCCAGGCACTTTGTGCACATCATGGATTGCCCGAAGCAGCGGATTCGGAAGTTGCCGAGATGCTGCAAAAAACAGAACCGGCAAGTATTGCGCGGGAACTGGAAAAGCAGCTTCCTTCCGATGCGGTGCGCATTCGAAACAATCCGGGCGCCGATGACTCTAACGTACGAGATGGCGGTTGCTGAATCGCCAACCAATTCCCTTTCTGGAGGCAACAAATGAAAATTCAAGGCGTGATATTGGCCATGGTGCTCGGGGCGGCCTCCTGGGGCGCCCAAAACACAGACCCCGGCGTGAAACCGGACAACACGAAGGTCAACAAACAAGACCGTGACTCAAACCAGCCCACAGCGGATCAACAAAAGAACAACGCTTCAGATCTGGACCTCACCAAAAACATTCGCCGCTCGATCATGGAGGATAAGTCGCTCTCTACGGACGCCCACAATGTGAAGGTGATCAGCCAGAACGGGATCGTCACGTTGAAAGGCCCAGTGAACTCCGAGGCCGAAAAGAGCGCCATCGTTTCGAAGGCCGTTTCTGTGGCCGGCGGCGCCGACAAGGTCGTCGATCAGATGTCCGTCAAGCAGTAATCGAAGATTTCAAATTTAAAGGGAGACTAATATGGCAGGCAACAATACCGCGGTTTTCGGCATCTATAAGAACTCCATGGCCGCCGAGCGGGCCGTGGATCAAATTCTCGCAGCAGGATTTTCGAACAATGATATTTCGGTGCTGTTACCGGATAACCAAAGCTCCAAGGAATTCGCGCATGAGAAAAACACCAAGGCTCCCGAAGGCACTACTACGGGCGCTACCGCCGGCGGCGTGGTGGGGGGAACACTGGGAGTGCTCGCGGGAATTGGTACTCTCGCTATCCCTGGCCTGGGCCCGTTCATCGCGGCTGGACCAATCATGGCGGGACTCGCCGGCCTGGGAGTGGGCGGAGCGGTTGGCGGCTTGATCGGAGCTCTGGTGGGAATGGGGATTCCGGAGTATGAAGCGAAACGCTACGAAGGCCGTGTGAAAGATGGCGGCGTGCTGCTATCGGTGCATTGTAATGGTTCCCATGAGATCGCGCGAGCCAAGGACCTTCTCAAGCAAAGTGGCGCAGAAGATATCGCGTCGGCGGGTGAAAAGGGAGTGAGCTCGCACGGTGTTGAACCGGAAGTTCATTCACACCGCTAGTTTTGGAAAATTGCCAGTTTGTGAATTGAAGGAACAACGTTCTTTCTGGGCGCCGCGAGGTCGTGGCGCCTTTTTTTCTAGCCACGGAACGGATTTTCAACCCGCACAGCCTTTTGATTTCTAGAATCGTATGATTAGGACAAACTGCCGGGGCCGCCAAGCGGACTGATCCACCCAGCGGCCCAGTGCACATCTAGCGACCCGCTTGGCGCTCGCCGAGAGCGGCTTGTTAGAAGGCTAGACCGTCCTTCCGCTGAAGAGCAAGAAAACCAATCCAATCAAGAGAACCAACCCAAGACCGCCGGCCGGATAATATCCCCAACCCGAGCTGTAAGGCCAAGTTGGCAAAGCTCCAACCAGCAAAAGCACCAGAATAATCATCAATACGGTACTCATTATATTTTCTCCCTTGTGTGAATTAATCCCACTAACGGTTAGAGGGAGGGTGAGAAGGTTTGTTTCCTTTGCTCATGCAGGATTTGCCAGCGAGGAAAAGATACCGGAGGCTTGTGGTTTGTTTCCAAGAGGTCTGGCGTAGGTTGCGAAACGGCCACCGGCTTGCAATTACCAGAGTGAGGAGAATCCGACATGGCAACAAATACCGCGGTCTATGGACTATATAACGATCGCCCGGGAATTGAAGAGGCGGTGGACTCCCTAAAACAGGCGGGCTTTCGGAAGACCGATATCTCCGTGTTGCTGCCGGAGAACGCAGGCTCCAAAGACTTCGCCCATGAAAAAAATACGAAGGCGCCAGAAGGAGCAATCGCTGGAGCGGGCTCCGGTGCGGTAATCGGCGGTGCGTTGGGATGGGTAGCTGGAGTCGGGTTGCTCGCGATTCCAGGAATCGGCCCCTTCATAGCGGCCGGCCCAATCATGGGTTTACTCGCAGGCGTGGGCGTCGGAGGAACTGTAGGTTCGATACTCGGCGCCCTCCTCGGAATGGGATTGCCAGAGTACGAAGCGAAGCGGTTTGAAGGCCGCATCAGGCAGGGCGGGATCCTGATTTCAGTTCATTGCGACGATGCGGAGTGGGTCAAACGCGCCAAGCATATCTTGACCAATACCGGCGCTTACGACGTGGCGTCCACAAGCGAAGCTCGTGCGGATTTTATGGTAACAGATAAGCCGTTTCCCAAACCAACCAATCAAGGAGTGTAACAATATGTTGTGGACAATTGCAGTCATTTTATTCGTAATGTGGGCTTTGGGGCTAGTCACCTCCTACACGCTTTCTGGTTTTATTCACATACTGCTGGTGCTAGCTATTGTAGCCGTAATTCTGGGCATTATTCAGGGCCGCCGGCCGGTGGTTTGAGAACCGCCAACTGACGATGCGAAATTACGACCCGAAGTTGCCGCCGCCGGACCCGGACCCACAAGAACCGGGCCCGGGGCCGGTCCCGATCCGAGAGCCGGAAGACCCCGACCCGGATGTAATCGATCCGAATCCTGAACCTCTACCTGCATAACTGCGGAAGGACCGGACTGGAATGATTCGAAAATTGAAATCTGGTGAATATCGCCTCTATTCGCGCAAGGTAGACGCGAAGCTCAAGAAGCGAAAAAATCTTGGCACCTTTACGACTCGGGCGACGGCCGAAAAGCATGAACGCGAGATTCAATTTTTCAAGCGCCACTAACGCCGAGCGTTTAGTCTTATGCCTACAAACATGTTGGAGAAGTGCCTTTAAGCAGCCCATCCGTTCGATGCGGCATTATCACCAGCATATTCGCAAATCGCGCTGAAATCAGGGTCTGCGACATAATGACGCGGGGAGTTTACTCCCAGTGATCGAGGGAGCAGGGGATCTCGATTGCAGACTTTGTTAGTCACACACTCTGTAAGCGCGATCCATTAGTCGGGCCTCGATTTATCCGCTGGGAGTGGGCCATTTTCTTTCAGAAAGTTTTGAAGAATGGGACCGAGTTTCAAAAAGGCTTCGTAATTGGCCGGTTTGCGGTAATAACTGGCTCCCAGTGCGGTGGCGTCAGCGCGGTCCTCTGGTGCGTCCGACGAGGTAATCACCATAACCGGTAGGGTCTTCCATTGCTCGCGTTCCCGAAGCGTTGGCAAATTGCGAGTCCAATGCCGGTCCCGCCGTACTTCTGGTCGCGATGTAGGCGTTTGAATACTCCAAAAATGTTCTCCTTATATTGCGGATCGATTCCAATCCCGTTGTCCTGGACCGCAAACCGCCATGCGGTGCCTTGATTCGTGGCTCGGATTTGGATGTGCGGTGGCTCTTCAGCCCGGTATTTGAGAGCGTTGCCGCCAAGGAACCCGGGTGATATGGGACCCGCGGTCTACATCCTGATGTTTCCCTATATGGATCGCTACTTGTGGCGACTGATGGCGGCCGCGATCGCAATGGCATTATTGCTTTACCGACTGATTTGGGACAGTCAGTGATCCTATGATCGAAGCATTCCTGGTTGGTGTAATTGCGACAGCTTCAGTGACGGCCGGATTGTTCTTTCTCAAATTTTGGAGAGATACGCGGGATCCTTTCTTTTTATCTTTCGCGGCCTCTTTTACTATTGAAGGGCTCAATTGCATTGGAGTTCTCTTTCTTCCGCGTCCCCATGAAGGAAGCCCCGGGATCTATCTGGTGCAAGAACGGTTGAGGCTCATTTTCTTTCGAGGCGGGGGTGGAATGATCGCGCGTTTTCCGGGGTCCGGCCTATGAAGCGCTGCGAGTCATCGCCGTGGGGACCAAGTAAGGCGCCCCCGGAACTTTGGCGGGGCGGGTCTCGCACAACGCTTCGATCAGCCTTCCAGCCCAGCGATAGACATTGTGTTCGCGAACGGTGACCCGCATTCTTTGCATGCGCATGCGGCGTTCCTCCGGTCTCATCTCCAGCGCCTGGCAAATAGAATCCGCCATCTGCTCGGTATCGTATGGATTCACGGAAACCGCATCACCTAACTCGTGCGAGGCTCCCGCAAACCGGCTCAAGATCAGCACGCCCTGAAGATCGTAGCGTGATGCTACGAATTCCTTCGCGACCAGGTTCATGCCGTCGTGCAATGACGTAACCAGGCAAAAATCTGCCGTTCTGTAATATTGCAGAATCTCCTTGTGACTGTGATGGCGATTCAAGAAGACGATGGGCTTCCAGTCCCTGGTCTGGAAACGGTAGTTAATGCGTTCAGCTTCCTGGACCACTTCATCCATCAACTCCTGATAGCGCCGGATTTGAGTCCGGCTAGGCGAGCCAATCTGGACAAACGTGAGCTCTCGCCGATAGGCCGGATATTTTTCGAAGAAGCGCTCGATCGCACGGAAGCGTTCCGGAATGCCTTTGGTGTAATCGACGCGATCGACGCCGATACCTAAAAACGAGGCTCGCACGCCCAGCTTATCGAGCAAGCCGCCGCGCTCCGGATGCGTTAGTTCGCGCGGCGCGGACAGTTCCTCGAAAGCTCCAGCGACACTGATAGGGAACGGCCGGACCAAGCTGGCGTGCCCATTCCGGTGAACTGCGAAGTCCTCGCGTTCTATGCGGGATTCGAGAGCGCGGCCGACGGTATCCAAAAAATTATTGCAGTGGGCTTGCAGGTGGAAGCCGATCAAATCGGCGCCCAGCAAGCCATCCAGCAATTCGGACTGCCAGGGGCAGATGCCGAATGCCTCGGGATTAGGCCACGGGATGTGCCAGAAGATAGCGACGCGTGCGTCGGGCCGGGCGGCTTTGATCAAGCGCGGCAATAAAGCGAAATGGTAATCCTGCATCAGCACCACGGGGCTGTCTTCGAATTCCATTTCCTCCAGCAGCGCATCGGCGAACTTCCGGTTGACGGCTTGATAATATTCCCAGTCCTCTATACGAAACAGCGGGCGGGTATGAGCGATATGGCAAAGTGGCCACACACCTTCGTTGGCAAAACCGAAATAGAAACCTTGTTCTTCCTCCTCTGTCAGCCATACACGCCGCAGCGAATATTGGGGATGATCGGGAGGGACGCGAACGCGGTCGAATTC
>Ga0105239_10004385_pt1 | contig 16898 bp, 15 predicted proteins | sample KBSC44metaG_FD_92761 | JGI IMG/M metagenome (GOLD analysis project Ga0105239, IMG submission 92761) | Corn rhizosphere microbial communities from Kellogg Biological Station, Michigan, USA - KBS C4-4 metaG | ecosystem: Host-associated > Plants > Roots > Rhizosphere > Soil | place: Michigan, USA...
CATGACGGGCCCGATCTCCCATCCCAGTCTGCCCGGTCCATCCATGGTGGCACTGGCACTGGCACCAACGCCCGCAGCGTGGCCCCCGGCCCTCCCTCCCAAAGAATCCCCGGGGACTCTGTCTTTCCCCTCGCCCAATGCCAATGCCGCCGCCGCTGCTGCTACGCAGCAGGAACTCGCCAAACAGCAGCAAACCTCGTTCTCCTCAAGCACGTCGGAGTCCCACTCACGCCATCCCTCAGACGGCAGCGCAGCGTCACCGAGCACCACCAACACCAGCCTGACGTCCAGCGCCGGGCTGTTGACATGGCGCGAGAAGGCAAAGTACCTCACCATCGCGCAGAGCATTTGGACGAGATGAGATGGATGACTCCGGCCATGGCGCCTAGGGGTTATAGAGACTGACGAAGGGAGGACGTGGGATGGATGGGCAAAAATTTTCGGGCCTCGTAATTTCTCTGCTGGTTTTCTTTGAACTTTTATACCTGGACCGTAGTTATATGCTGTTAGTTGACTGTTATGACCAGACCCAAAAAGGGTGTCAATTTGGACAGGAGTTTCGGGGGAGGGGGGTGAAGGGGTTCGGTGAGGGTGGATTGTGGAACTTCGAAGATTAAAAAGGAACGAAAGAGAAGAGAAAACGGAAAAACACAATGAACAAGTCTCTCCTCAAGAAATCATACAAAGTAGGATGATTAATATTTTGTCCCTCAATGAAGGATTCCGCAAGGATTCCAAAGCTCCTGCTATCGTATCGTATCGACAACTCTGTAACTACCTCCTGCTGGCGAGGGGGTTAATCACTGTACCAAGGTGTAAAACACAGCCAAACATGCCACCTCCTTCAAGCTCTTGCATCGGGTAGGAAGCTTTCAGCGAGACTCTGACCACTATCCTCCTACTCCGCCGCTATGCTACTCCAGAAGGGTGACGATAACACTTCGGACCAATATGTTCTTGTTTCCGAAAGATCATCGTCTTGAACAAACAAGGAAGAAGAAGAAAAGTGCTCGAAATTGTCGAATATGATGGGTGGAAAGTTTCATGTGCTTTTTGTTGGTCCAATCAATTATTTTATGCTTATCATTTCCGTCGTAGTTCATCAGCGAGACATTTCAAGACCTGAGTCAGAGTTAGTCTTCTGAGGTCATAACGGCACAAAAGTGGTGACCTACCTCTCCCGACACAATTCCTTGGTTATACAGGTATTTGGAAAGTCCTTTGACAACCTCGATCTGCTCTTCGACCGTCAGGCCGATGATGGCGGATTCAATGACGCTGCCCACGCTTGCTTTGTAGACGGCGATGAAACTCTGATAGTACATGTAGGAGAACACTCCCATGATGAATTGGCAATCCATGCGATCTGTCATGCCGCCATGGCCCGGAATACTGTCCCCGAAGTCCTTGATCTTGAACGTCCGCTTCAGCCCAGATGCGAAGAAACCCCCGAATGGAGCGATCAAGGACGCGAACGTGGCAAATATGAGGATGTGGAATTGTATGGGGGCGATCCAGAAGATATGGTCGATCCCCGCCCAGTCAAATAGGTTGTACGGCCGAGGGGTGAAGACGGGATTCGGTGTGCATTGTAAACTGGTGAAGATGTTGGATCCGAGGTCATTCACGGGGCAGATGAAGTACTTGTATCGCATCAAGACGTTTGTAAGGGCAAATCCGATTATGATGGTGCAGATCCATGCACCCACGAAGCCCTCGACAGTTTTCTTCGGAGAGATCTTGATGAGTTGAGTTCGGCCAAAGGTGATTCCACAAATATAAGCGAAGATATCGTTGGTGATGACCAAGGAAACAGGCAGGAAAAACCAGATGAGGCCCTCCAACACATTGTTCATCATAAAATGAGCCTGTATAACGATGAGGAACAGGGCCATATGAGTCCACGCAAATTGCGTGAACTGGAACTTGTAATAGCCTTTTTGAAGAGATGCCACGAAGAAAACGAAACCTGTTGCACTGTGTCAGTACCGTTGCTGGGCGCGAGAAGGTGTGCCAACTCACCAAAGATGTACATGGTAAAGCTGATGAAGCGATGGTGGGTCGCAAAAGGGAGTAAGACTTTATCAACCAAGAGGATGTGCTTGAAGTAATAGATAACACTTTCGCCATACACAAAATACATGGTAATCGCGAAGAAGTACCAATTTAAAGACTTTGTCAGAGGCAGATTCTTCTGCTTCGTCGGGACTTGGGCAATGGCAATAACTTCTTTGAAGGATACAATCAGGACGGCAGTGATGACCATAAGCACGTATATGTGGCCGGCGAACATGGCAGTAAAGAAGCCGGATATCATGGCTAGGGTCCATATTGTCCGGGTGATAAACGTGGCTTTCTTCTTCTCATATTCTGATTGTTCGGCAGGCTTCTCAATCTTCTCAGCAGATCCATTTCTCTTGGAGTCGAGGTCTTTGGTAGGGCTGGGAGGGTCGGATGAACTCTCGCTCGCGGTTGAGGAGTTATGGCGTCTGTGGTCGCTGTTGCTATTGCTATTGGAGCGGTGCTGGAACTTGACACCCTTTTGTCGCGGCATGATTGTAGATGTGCTCAGGTCAATGCGCAGCCTGCGACAAATCCGGAGATATCAGCCTGCTCGAGTGTGGAAGATTATGGCGTCGTCTGGAACGGCGAAGAGCAGAGGAGAGGAGGGACTGCTCCGTTCTGCACGTGCTGGCTCTGGGTTGCCTAGCGCGGAAGGGACGCGTCTTTCGACCGGGACGGCCGAGAGGCAAGTGCGAGGTAATCAAATTACCACTGGGATCATGCGAGAATGGCAGAGGAGGGAGAAATCCCCCGTTAAACTCGGTATGGATGGACAGGGCGACGATGGTTGCAAGAGTGATCCATTGATAGAGGACAAGAAACCAGTTCAAGCAAAATCGTGAGTAAGGTTCAAGGCGACGGATAAACTGGGCATGAGTGGTGATGGCTGATGCCAAATGCCAGCTGCGTCATTACCCGCAGCCTTCACGAATAGTGCCAGGTTTAGTCCTTTCCAGACGCTTAGATGAGCACACTAGGCACCCTGCGCACGGATCCTGGGCTTCTTGAGCACCCGAAGAGCCAGGGGCCAACGGGCGCTGTTAGGCACTGCTAGGCGCTGGCTCCCACTGGCAAATTGGCTTTGGAAGCCCCCGCACTGTGCATAATTGCGGAAGGCTGTGTCCCTCCGAGCATCGAGGAGGCACGGCAATACAAAGGTAGCAAACAAGCCAAGCATTCCACGTGACTGGCATCACCTGCACTGCGGGCTGGTGGACTCAGCGCCTCCTTGAAAATCATCACTGCTGACTCGCGTCGCGGTCCATGTCCACGCGTGCCTCATGTCTCCCCAAAAGAAGTAACCCCGCCAATTCCATCTGTTGTTCTGGGTCCTTCACGCCCCATCTCGACAATCCTCGTTCAACTTGAGTGGTCTCTCGCTCTCCATGGAGAATGAATGGCATGGGAGACAACGACGGCGAAGTCGACCTATTCGACGATGACGACGACTTCGACAATTTGTCCGAATCAGCCCTTCGAGAACTTGAACACAATGCGATCCTATCCCAGCGGCAAAAGTCCCAGACCAATGTCTTGTCGAAGTCTGTATTCGCCCCTCGGCCTCGATCGAACCTTGCTACCCACCTCCTAAATCACACTGAGAATTACTTTGACGATGACAGCTTTGAACTCGTTGGAGATGAAGGAGTTGCAACGCCAGTCGAAGAATATGATGCCTTCCCATCACGACCACAGATGGTTGATGAAACTGCCCAGCGAGAACGATTCCGGCAACAACGCTATGGAGAGAGTCACTCGAGGCCCATTCAAAGTGCGGACAGGCTAAGGGCTCCCTATCAAAGGCCATCGGTCCAAGCTCTCCCCGCGGATGGTCGTTATCACGGTGTGTCCGCCATCTCAGACCAAATGGTGCTGGATCAGGCATCTCAGCAAGTTGACGATCCTCAAGGTGGGGATCCCTCTGCCTTTCGGGCTCGTTTCGAAGCCTTGACGAGAGAGAGGGACCAGCTTGCGAAAGATCTGCGAGCAGCTAATGAGGCGGTCTCAATGCAAAAGGGTGAAATATCCATCATTCGTGCCAATGCTGAGAAGGAAAATAAGGTCTTTGATCGACAGATCACTTCCCTGAAGAAGTCCATGGAGGAAGAAGCCATCAAACAAAAAGCTGCCATGGATGCAGTAAACGACAAGAATAGACAATTAACGACTCGCTATCAATTTCTGCAGCAAGAGCATAATCAAGAAATCCAGGATGTCAAGGCTCTCAAACAGCGCTTGAAGGATCGCCCTGACGCGGAAGGACCATCTAATTTCAATTCAACCCCAAAACGCGGCATGGCAGGCTCGTTGAGAGATGGGTTCGATGACGACGATGTCATGCTTTTGTCGCCCTCAAAATCTGCCAGAAGATCCAAACCCAGTACTCCAACGGGTGCGAGCAAGAGGAAGAGGAAGGCTGGTGGTACGAGCCCAGTCAAAGCACTTCCATTGAGATTATCCGGGGCTGCACCTGACATCTCACCCGCACGCCCATCCGTGACTCAGCTAGACATTCGACCGGTCATAATCGTACGGAAGGACCATCAAACCGAGCGAGACTTGCGATTCTTACAAAGCATACTTGACTATCGCGTCAAGACGTCTAGAGAAATACTTGTTGAAAGCTTGATGAAGTTTTCGCTTCCTTCCAAGGCCTCAAAGACTTTCTCGAACACCCTTCTCGACGGCATTGCACGATTAAACGACAAACGGGCCGCGTATGGGATCTTGCAAATTTTTATCGACCTTTGGTTGCAATCAATCAAGGCCCACTACTACCAGCCGATACCCGTGCTACAAGAGATTGTGTACTATATCATAGACGTGGAGATGTTTGTGTTGGATAAAGCGATTCTCACCGATTTGGTACCCTTGCTCCAAGCCTCGATATCACTCAACGCCGAGAAACGCTTCAAGCATTCTCCCGTCAACCACTCTTCATTTGGCAAGTTCCGTGCCACTCCACAATCCGTCTTGATACACGAGGTGGACGGGACGGCCTGTCTCGATTTGCTCCTCACCGTGGCATATACCGTCTCTGATGAGCCTGAACTCATCGACCTCTTCTGGCGCCTGATGGATCCAGAATACGTCCTCATGATGCTCAACGCATGGCAACCTATATCCGATATAACCCTCAACCTTCGCCTCCTCGCGACTTCCATCTTCCCCAACACCTTCGGCAGCATCGCCAGAACGCTAGAAGAGCAAGAAAAGATCGAGCACTGGATTGTCAATCGCGTCTGCTGGCTGCTGTGGGAAACGCCGAAGGTTGACGAAGGTCTACCGCCCAACACACCGCACCAGCTCTGCCAACTTCGTCTCGAAGTCATGGACCTCCTCACTCAAATTGCAATCACCTCCTCGCCATACCCGCACGATGACCCCAACCACCACGGCAGCCTCCTCATCGCGTCTGACGCACACGCAATAGCGCGCATTGTCCGCTCCCTCTACGACGAGGTGGCGGCAATGTACCTCCTCACCCCGACACACGCACTGCACGCAGAGATCGTCAACCGCGGCGTTCGCGTCTTCCACCACGTGCTCACCATGCACAGCGCGACCATCGACCTACAGGAAAAGCTCTCCCTCATCAACGGGGGCGTGCACAAACACCGTGTGGTCCTAACGCGCCTGGCCTTCAGCCAGGGCTTTTTCATCGATAGACTGATTACCGACGACACGGTCGCCATGGCCACAAGCCTGCTGGAGGACAGCGTCACGCCCGATGAAGCGGACGAGCTTATCGAGGCTTTCCCCGGCTTCAAGGGACGGAGTAGCCAGGGCCAGGCTGAGGCGATGGATGTTGACGATGCTTGACCGCAGGGGTGGAGATGGGCACGGGGAGAAGGACGACTTGCGCTTTGTTCTGGATACTGCAGTAGCTTGCTCGCGCCTGCCTGAGAAATGTGACACAGTAGAATGAAATATGATCACCCGAAATGATTGAATGATGATAATATACCCTAATGCATATTCCTACATTCCTAAGATCGCATTGCACTACACAGGGAGACTACATTCACATAGTCAATTAGCATTAGATTTATTTTTCTATTCCCATTCAGAAGGTATCCCAGGCGCAATAGTGCCGTTCTATCACTACTGCCATGATGCCGATAACGCGGCGTTGGCCGTGGGTTTGGGGTGTGCATCGATCCAGTGTGCATCGATCCATGGTATGTATAATGGATACATGCATGGAAGTAATAGTAAAACAACATTGTCCAAGAGAATCACCCTCTCCTTGATTCCATGTTCCTCTTGTTCCGCCGATTATATTTAAAAAGACACATTAAGTACAGTCATAACACATCCATTATCGTCAATAGCAAGGGAATTAAAGCGCTCGACGAACCATCCTTGACCTGAGATCTCGAATCGTTGGAAATTAGACCGCCTCAACCTAACCCTCATCACGCCGTGTCATCTGAATCAAGTACGGCAAGCCGCGGGCGTCCGGCTCATCGTCCGGCCTCGCGAGGCGGATGACGCTGCCCGCCGCGGTGGACCATTTGCTGCTGCTCCTGCTGGTGCCGGAGCGCGTGGACCGCAGGGAGCTGCGAGAGCGCGTGGGCTGCCGGCCGAGTCCCAGGCCCTGGCGCGAGTGCGCGGAGACGAAGCGTGAGCTCGACGTGTGGCCAGCCAGGGTGGGTCGTGAGGATGAGCGTTGCGTGTGTGTTGGCGCCGTGCGTAGGGAGAGGCGTTCTTCGTCTTCGTCTGCTTCGTCGTCGGATGCGTTGCCGTCTTCGTCGGAGTTGAGAGAGGCAGAGCGAGGGGGTGAACCTCCGTGTTCATGGTGGTGATGCCGGTGCCCGTGGTCTCTCTCGAATGAGGACATGGATGGCACAGAATCTTCGGAGATGCGGCGTGGTGGTGGGCGGTTGTGCCGTACGGAGCCTGAGTCGGAGAAGGTCGATGGTATGGACACCTGGTCGCCTCCTTGTTGGGTGTGATCGTATTGATCGTGATGGTGGCGAAGATGATGGCCGCTGTCGTCGTGGATTAGGCTGGACTTCTCGGATTCGTAGTAATAAGATGGTGCCTCCAAGTCCAGGAGATCGAGGTCTACAGGTCTCATCCCGCGAAGAGTCTCGGCAAACATTCGCATCAGTGCCTGGAAGTCCTGCCCGGAGATCGGTTCTGGCGAAAACCGGGCACGCTCGTAGCTGGAGAGAAATGCCACGGTCAGAGAATTGTCCGGGACGACGCCTATCTCGATGAGATGTCGTAGATAAGAACGCATGCCCATTGTCTCGGCCCTCGAAAGCTCGTCGATCACTCGAGGATCAGGCAGTGGTGATCCATCGGGACCTGGCTCAGTCAATGGGTCAACTGGGGCGAGACTGACGGCCTTTGCTTCGATCAAGTCCACCAATTCGTCCACCACTGTGGCGAACTCGAGGTTTGGCGTTTCTGTCGCTGCAGGTGACGACCAGCCGGGATGATCAATGTGCCCCCATCTCTCCTCAAGGTGCGGAACGGTGGATTCCCGCGACTGGCAGATGGCCAGGACTCTCGCACTCGCAACGTGAGTGTCATGCTCAATCCTTATGCTCCTTGGCCGTGCCTGGTACGCAATGACAGCGCTCTTCGCCAGGCAATCTTGAATCAACTTGTGCACACGTTTCTCGGGCAGTTCCTCCTTCTCAATGGGCATAAACGACTTGGGGATGTCTTTCAGAATGGAGCGGTTCGTGTAAAGCCGGGATGCGTAGACAAGGACTGCTATTAGGGCGGTGACGAAATAGGCGCCGCTCAAGAAGAAGATGTCGAGCGTGCGGCGCCGCTTGTAGGATTCGTAGATGGCATCTGCCGGCGTGACGCAGACACAGACGACGAGTAATAGGAAAACTATGGTAAAAGAGGTGCTGTAGAATATGCGGAAGACGACCTGGCGCGCTCGTGGCATGTCTGGATTGCATACATTATGCCATATATAACAATTGTATTTTGAAAGAGAGTACCTAAGCAGGTAGGCGATGAGTTGCTGGTGGACGTGGATCCGAAGTGGATTTGGGGTACTGCGGCTAACGCTCTATCCTCCGCCGTAAATATTACCACTTGGCTCTAATACTCCGCTCTACTCCCCTCTCCTTTGTCATGGGAGGCTACCCAAAACTCAATCCGGACGTCAAAAATAGCCTTTATTGTCCACATGACAGGTTGTTTTGATCCGACATTTTCTCCTACACTTGCTGCATGGGTGCTCATCACCTAGAAACCTGATAATACACGCTCGGGTTCCGAGAATCCATGATATATTATTTTTCCTGACTGGAGTCCGCCGCTTGTACTCTATCGCATCATGGGGCAGGTTCTCGAAAATTTACAATTCATTCGTAATCTAACTAGAGCCCGCCGCTCACTCGCTATTACATCGTCAGGCAGGGTCGCGAGAATACACAATCCATCAATTGTCTGTCTGGAGCCTGCAGCTCATACCATACTCATATTATCGATTGGTTGGCCAGGAGAATAAAGAACTCGAATACACATTCACACCCTCCACGTCCTCAGATTCCAAAATTGGCTTCGTCGAGAGCCGCCCTCCACTCATCATCAAAGGCCATGTTCTCATTCGGCATCCATGCATCTCCAGGGCCCGATGGTGGTGCAGGCGTACCTTCCTGGGGCGGAGCCACCACCATATCGTCCGGGGTGTTTCCTTGTCGATCGACTGTGCTTGGTGCATGGCGTCGCTCCGGGAAATAAGTGGCAGTTCCTGGCTCGCTTCGCGCAGGAGGAATGCAGGTTGGATCGCTCACGTTGTTGGTCAGAAGCTCCCAGATTTCAAGGAAGTCATTGCGTTCAATGTTCAAGGGGAAGTAGCCTTGGTTGTTGAGAGCCACTTCTCCATTTCCAGCGCGTCGAAACATCTCATGATTCTCCACCTTGCCATCTGTACGGAGCCGAACTTCGATCTTGAATACATCATCTTGGCCTCGCTGGATGTTGCGACGGTACCAATGGAAGTAAGGAGTACCATCACGGTTGTATAGCGTTGTGATCCATCGAGAACATCGCATGAGCTGGGTGTTGAAAGATGTTTCTTGCAGAAAGAAAACAGGTTCGGCCAAAATCTTCAGACCGCTGCCATCGAGTGAGTTTTCAAAGTTGAGCCATGGCATCTTTTGCTGTGCAATCTCGAGGAATTGCCACATGTTGAAGGCATTGTGAGCAGGAGCAGCGAAAGGTGGAGTCGCGAATTTGTTGTTGAAACAGAGGCGAATGAGGACAGTTGCACCGCGGGGGTTGAGCACAAGATGGCAGCTTGTGTTTGTTGCTGCTTCAGCGGCTTCGTGAGTGGTGGTGGCTGGGCCCAACTTGGCATCAGTGATCAGCTCCAGGTCATCGTCGCTCATTTCCATGCCATCATCTTCCATGTCATCGTCTCCCATGCCATCAGCTTCCGTGTTGGTGTTATCCATTTCCATACCAATGTCATTGTCAGGAATTTGCATATTGCTGATTCCTTCCGCCACAATGTCAGTCTCCGAGAGCTTGCGCTTGCGAGTAACACGATCGGCCATTTTCACTTGCTTTTTGTCGACAATGGATGAGTGTTTCGAGGCAAACTGAATCGCTTTAGTAGAGGAACTGGATGCAGAACGAGTCGTGATTGAGGAAGGAATGGAGAATTCAAATCACACAGATTTACGTGCGCGGGCTACTTCTTGGCGACAATCGGCTGCCAGTGACTGCCTCTGAGGAAAGTTTTCACTGTCAGTTAGCCGGGAAGGTAGGTTATCTCTGGGGGACACCCCGTGGCTATCACTAACCACACAGCCTCGTGATACTGGGGAAGAGGCTTCACTGTAAGTACTATTCACCCCAAATCCCGTGACCCCACCGCAATATTCAAAGATAAAATTAAGAAAGACAGAAAACCAGTCAACATTTGAGATCATGATCTGGTTGTACAATTTCTGATTTGGTTCCGATGACTGATTTCTCTCAAGTATAACTTGTGCGTCTGTCTCCGACGGGTAAGTCTCTAGCTTGCTAGCCACGCCTGCACAATTCATATCACACTTTATACTTTGAGAGCGATCAGTAGGAAGTTCCAGGGTTCGAATCCCATCTTGAGAGAAATTCGTACAATTCAGCAGAGAATTCAACATTCTCCCCCCCTTTTTTTGCCCCTTTCTCGGCCCCTTATTTTTTGCTCTTGCAGTGTGAGAAGCCCCGGTATTCTACTCTATCTCCCAGCCATCCTTTCCCTTCTAAGACGATACAAACCTCTCTCTCTCTGAAAATGAGTGCGCGCTCGATCGTGAGCGACCAGATGCTTCACTCAGGACTACGATCGTTCCCTCGGAACCGGGCTGCATATGTCAATGATTCAGCACATACTATCCGAGTACCAGCCCAGTCGACCTTCCTATCATATTGGCGGTCTTAGCAGCAAGCCAGCCTCCCAGCTTCGCCATTGGCGTAGTGGCACTATGTCTCCACAGAGTCAACGAATGACGGTCGTCATATGATGAAAGAGGGATTAAAGGACTGCAGACGCACTGCTAGTGGCACCGCAGGAAACCAAAATGCGGATTACAACAGACGAGAAATGGCAGATTACACCCAGGGAGCAAACAAGACACAAGATGGTCAAACAAAACCATGCTACAATACCTACGAGGAGATATGGAGTATTTCAGGCTCGCCCTTCACCCCGACAACCCGCGCTTGAGCCTTCCTTCCTTCCTCCCACTCGGAAGCCCACACAAACCAACACCATCTCGCTAGGCTTTACCCAGCCAATCGATCTTCCCGATCTGCACGCCCTTCATGCGCAGAATGCTGTAGGTGTTGACCGCGTGAAAGTAAAAGTTCGGCAACGCAAAGCCATTGATATAGCTTAGGCCCGTGAAATTCATATCCCTAAAGACCAGCTCATGCGTCTCGCGGCCGTCGAACTGCTCACGCTTGATGGCGTCGAGAAACTCGACCGTCTTGGCGATGCGGGTCTGCAAATCGTCGAAGGTCTTCTCGTCGTCCGCAAAGGGCAGGTTCTCGACGCCTCCGACGCGCACGGCCAGGAACTTGGCCGTGTTGCATGCCGTCTGGACCTGGAATATGAGCGGGTGCATGTCCGGGATGAGCCGCGCCGAGAGGAGCTCCGAGTGTGCGATCCCTTTCTCGTCCGCGAACGCTTCGCCTTTCTTGAGGATCTTGGCCATGTTTTTGAGCGTGCGTGTGATGGGCACGATGGCCGTGTCGTAGAGTGACAGAGCAGTGGACATTTTGGCGGAGTTCCGTTTGGTTCTGGGATTCTTCTTCTTTTTGGGGTTGCGTTTGGACAGTGTCGTAGGTCACTCGCTGTCTTTCCTTATCCCTTTCGTTCCCGTCGTTTGGCAGTATTTAGTATTTATAGTTTTGTAGATTGGGGAGCTGAGAAGCAGGTCGGGGATGGACTAGTAATCAATTTATGCTTGCTCGTATTGTCAACTTGTCCGTCACCGCCCCACTGAACTCAAACGCCAACTACAAAAACAGCAGCTCGATTTGTAAGCTGTTGCGTTGTCGGCAATAGCTCTGACTACTCGTTTCAGTAGCGACCTTTCTTCGATAAATCAAGTTTGTTGGTAGGTTTGCAAGTACAATGTTTGAAACTTTGGAGCCCCCTTGCGTGGCAGGGGTTTTGCAAGGCTGCTGATTGGGACTCACTTATTTCTGCCGTACTCGTATTCCAGAGCGCAAGTCCGCGGAGTACGGAAGATTAGTTGCGCCGAGAGGCAGCTGTCAAAAGGCCAGCACTCCATGGCAGATTTTTTCATGGAAGTTGAAGGAGGTCATGTCGACGGGGGAGTTTGGATAGATATTCGAATGCAGTGTCAATCAGATCTAATGAGAGGGACGTTGGAAAGGGAATAATTTATCCCTATTGGGGTAGCATCTCAGGCATGCCATCCTGCAAAGGCACCCGAAGGGTGATCGTCAAGCAAGATGGCGTCATCCGCATCACCAGCTAAGTAGGCTCGAAGAGCCTCCATCGGATGCTGATGAGTGTCGAATCTGGCCCTGCTCTATGTAGGCCGTCCGAGCGGTCATATCGAACCGACTTTAACCTACTGGCAGCTCAACGTCGACCAGCCAAGGGGCATTCAGCGGGCGATACCTGACCGTCATGATACTTGCATTCACAAACAACGTCTCCCTGCCCGTTTTCAGCCCAGTCGCATCAACGTAAACACTCCGTTGCCTGATCTGCTCCTCGTACGACGATACTCTAGCAGGACACTCCCCTTGCCTTGCGGTGTTGGCAACATTAGTGTTGTAGAACGGTGGCGCTGGCGGTTCAAAGGCTCTCGAGGTCGATGAAGCCCTTTCTTCTTCTTCTTCCTCCTGCTCGGTCCCATCCTCCAAACCCCAGCTCTTGAGAACCGCACCCCACCCTTCATGTATGTGACCGAAGCAATGGACCAAGGGGCGACAGCGCCGTACAGCCTTGCGCAAATGGTCACATCCCACGTCATCACCCCTGACCGTCGTGTCCAGGAAGCCTTTGGGCGGGCCATGTGTGATCATGATATCGACTCCTCCACCGCCAGTGGCGGAAATATCGAAATCAGGTACGGGGTTCGCTGGGCGATCAGAACCTAGAGGAGGAGGATTAAATCGGTCGTCTTCTCTCGCATAGCCAAAAGCCCAGTTGCAGAACTCAGGCTGCCAAGCACTGGCGTAGACGTTCAGGCGGGCGCCGCTCTTGAGGGTGAACGACGCCGTGCCTTCCTCAAGATAGCGGATCCCACTCTGGCGTGCCCTCTCACCGACGTAAAGTTCCTTGATCTCTCCGAGCACCTCGTCTGAGTATTTCTCCCAGTGGCAGTGCGCGTTGGGGTAGCGGTCGTAGAAAGCCCGGTCCAACGTGAGGTCATGATTCCCAGGGATGACAATTTTCAATTCTGCGTCGACGGAATTGATCAGTTCAAGGGCTCGCTGGTGCTGGTCCATCCTGCCGTTGCTAGTCAAGTCGCCGCAGTGGATCAACACATCGGCGGCGGGGAGTGGCGCCTGGAAGGGGATCGGGTTGTCGAGGGCACCATCAGCTTGCCGTGGGAGGGCAGAATGCGTGTCTGAGATGATTAGAAGACGAGTTTTGAGTCTAGGTCTCGAGTGGAAGTCGGCCATGGTCGACATAGTGGATTACTTAGAGCGATCGGTGGGCAAAGAGGTTGTCGTGAATGGCAAGTTTCATGGGGCAAGGAGAAGATATATTCAGGGCGTTTTTTTCGTGGTCAGAAGAATAAGGATGCTCTCATTGGAATACTATATCGAGATAGGGCAAAAGGTGTGATCTCTACACTGCAAGAGCATTTGGTTTACAGCCGCGAAAGTCTCTTCATTCGAGACCCATACTGCAATCAAGAAACAGACACGGCAGAAGCTTATGCCTCATAGAACAAAATACACCTGGGCTCAGCATAATGGTCACGCCCAAAAGGCCGCGTCCCTGCGCTCCTCCATGTCAAACCAATCTACGAAAGATGCTAAATCGACGGGTGAGCATGACCTCAAAATATAGTGAAGACCTGTTGCTTTCTGCATATAATCTCCACAGCCTTGCCTGGCTTGTCCAGTCGAAGATTGCAAAAAGCGGTGCTGAGTCCCAATCGCTAATGGTACACAATCGAAGAAAGAATTGCAACGCGTTCAACCCGCATGTTCAACTATCTCACTCACGAGAGAACCGTTCTTAATCACGCTCCTTATTTGCTCTGGGAAAGGAATTTCCTTGCTGTCGTCGTCCGAGTCGTCTTTCGGGGGGAGAACAACATTGAGAGCACTGCACTTGCTTGTGAAGATCTCGGTGCCTAAACTGGCGTTGGAAAGGTAGATCTGTGCACCATCCACCTGATCAAGAAGTACCGTGGGTACAACACCATCAATCTGAACTTGGAATTTCGAGGCTTTGATGACGTCCAAGCTCGAGACAAGGGAGTCCAGCACAATCGACAAGCCCTTGCAATTGTCGATTGATATAGCGTTGGCCTTGCCCGAAACCTTCAAGACGGCCTTGTTGCACTTGGAGATCAAGATACTGTGGTTCAGTTCGGCAGGGATCTCAATCACTTCTGACTGGGTATTTTCGAAATTCTCAACGATCCATTTGCTGCCGTCAAGTTCCTTTCGGCCAGGTTTCTTAGACCTCAGGCTGTCTGGCTTCTTGGGTATGGGCGACTTGCCTCGTCCTGCCGAGCCGATGGATGTTTGCGAGTCCGATCGCTCTGGCACGGCCGACGATGCTCGAAGAGATGGGTTTTTATGGGTCATTTGAGACTTGTCGACCTTGCGCAAGCCAGCCGTGATGGCAGCACCTTGATTGAGCTGATCGAAAACCGCCGACATGTCACCCCCTTGGGCGCCCCCTCCGGAGGGTGGCGGTGGAGGAGGAGGTGGAGGGCCGTCGTTTTCAAACTTTGGCAAAGGCGGCGGGGGAGGGGGAGGAGGAGGAGGAGGCCCGCCAGCCGCAGGGGCCGGTGTCGAAGTGGTGCCTGATTGGACTTGCTTCAATGCCTCTAGGGCATCGATTCCTTCGGCGTTGTTCCATGTCAAGCCAGTCGCAAAGAATTCTTTCACGTATGCAGCCAAGGAGCGGAAGACCTTGTAGTAAGCTTGAATATACTCGACGTGTGTTTTGTCCCTACACAATGGTTAGCTGGCTTGAAGAAGCTGACGATGGCATCTCCAACACGTACTTTTCCTTATATTCCTTGAGGATTTTATTACCATAGTATTGGGCACCACCCAGTGTCTCTGTGACGAAGTCCGCCGGTCTTTTCTCCACGATCCACCCCAATGCTACGATACCTTCGGAGACGGCGCTGAGATGCACAAACAACGGCGATGGGCGGTTGGCTTCTCGAATCTCGTCCACGGACGAAGTATGGCGGTGCAACTCCGTCATCAACTCGGGCGGTTGCGGATCTGGCTTCTTGGCTTTTGTTGCTACCAGGAGATAGGTGCGTTCAGCCTCGAATGCTGCTTTGACAGCATTTGCCTGTCAAGTGTTAGAGTCCCTCAAGGAACGCCGCCTGTACCATCTTGACATACCTGCTCTTCCACCAGTCCACCTATTTTCTGACTACAGGTGACAAAGGCACCGACTTCATCCTCGATGATCTTGTCGAAAGCTTCGATCGACTTGGGGAGTGGCTCGGGGGGTGGGGGAGGCAGTTCGAGTGCGCCGCTTGAAGGGCTAGAAGATGCGGCCCCAGCTACTGCGAGGCCATTTGTGGTAGCTTGGGAGCCATCCACGGAGCTTGCAATGTCCTCAAGTCGTGAGGTAGCAGCTTCTAATCTGTTCAGGCACCATTGTCAGCACAGACTCGATGCTTTGGGTAGTGGATGGCTTGGTGACCAAGTAGGGAGTGATGCAATGGGGAAAGCAAAGGATTCAGTCGATACCTTTTTATGAGTGTGGTCAAATTGTGCATATTCCCCTGAGCAGCCATCCTGATAGTATCGAAAATGTTAAGAATAAAACGAATGTCTTGTCTGAAGATCTGACCTCACGGAGGACATGTTTAAATTGTTCCCAATCCGGATGAGGGAGAAGAAGCCCGGGGAACTCGCAGCCTGAGCGCCAAGGCCCTAATGATCCTAGGACGGTGATGACGTTGGTGAATCACACGAGTAGCAACAGGGCGAACACACAATTGCAAAAGGACCTTGACAGTTCAACGGGCAGCCTTGGCCCAGAGGGATGCACTTCCAGGGACCAGAACTGACTAAATCATATTCTGACGGCCCATCGAAGAACCCTAGTTAAGTATCTATATTGATGGGTTTTACTTAGGTCTTGAGTATACGAGTCCCACGATCGCATCGGTAAATATACAACCGAGATATGAGGGCATTCTTTGGTACTCTTTCATCGACCAGCATCCTGGGGCCGCATCAGTGATACTGAGACTCAGCGGTCTTCGGCAGTGACAATTCCGACAGGTATAATCCTTGGGGCATCTCCATGCCGCAGTGCTATGGAGCAGGGGTAGGCATTGAATGATCGACTTGAGGGCCACCACCGTTTGGGCAGCATTTTTGTGACCGGTGAATCGCACGACGGGCCATCAATTACTCTCAACCTTTAACTATTCCTCAACTGCAACTCACATCAATGGCCATGGCTGGCTGGTGAGGGAAGTACAGGGTTCTCTTGCTTCGATAAAGGAGGCACCAGAAACGATCCACCGAGCGAGCGGGTTTGAGTATACTGCCTTGTCATGCAGCCAACCTTTAGGCCAAGGGCGCGATGGTCGCGCGTGCTGGAAAGCTTAGATGGGCCGACCCGAGAAATATAAGTTGGCTCGACGCACCAGCAGGATTTTCGGGAGAATTGTGTAGCGATAACGAGATCTCGCCCGTGCTCGCCTTCAACTCACCCTCTACTCACCCACGACCCCCTTTTCATTCCCGTTCCGCGTCGCGACTATGGCGCCCGTCGCGGCGCCAGACCAGGCTCTTGAAAGACGCACAGGGTTCCCTAATTTTGGAACCTCGGAACCTCGAAGTGGATCGTCCACGCCCCCCCTCGTCCTGTGATATAGGCCAGGCAGGGAGGCCAGGAAAGAACCCTGAGCCAGAAATGTGGTCTCCGAAGGCCTAAAGCATCGTGTTCCATTTCAGCCTGTCTGACCCGCTGTTCCCTCCTCCTTCTCCGACCCTCCCTCTTCGACACAACAGCTCATCTCGCGTTAACGGCTACACGGCACTGATCAACCAGTGCTGCCGCTTTGGGAGGAGTTCTTGCCATTCCCCCCCCCCCCCCCCCCCCCCCCCCCCCCCCCCCTCTCCCCCCCCTACTCCCCCTTCCCAGCCCCCCTTCTTAC
>Ga0105239_10004386_pt1 | contig 16898 bp, 18 predicted proteins | sample KBSC44metaG_FD_92761 | JGI IMG/M metagenome (GOLD analysis project Ga0105239, IMG submission 92761) | Corn rhizosphere microbial communities from Kellogg Biological Station, Michigan, USA - KBS C4-4 metaG | ecosystem: Host-associated > Plants > Roots > Rhizosphere > Soil | place: Michigan, USA...
CAATAACAGAACGGTCAATTGTGACCGGCTAATATGAACGTATACTGCGTATCATGCTTAATCCCTTGTAATGTCTTTCTTCAACTCAGGGGTGCTTCCCGATATAATCAAATGGGTTTGTTACACTCCGGCGGCCGGCCTTCAGGGAAGAATACGCCTGAAAACAAATATGGAGTAGGATCATGCCGGCCGCCTGTTACAGATATGATGCAATACTTAACCGAAGCAGGTTTTCAATTGATAAAACTGCTGGCGTAATTTGCTGTTGCCATTTCTCATCAACGATCTTTCAAATCATTTGGGATAAATGAATTGAATTATAGTTTTGCATTTCTGCACGATGATAGATTTCACCCGCTTTGAAGTTAGCTGCCAATATGATCAAATATTGAAAGGTGTAAATATTTATGCTTAGTGTTCAGTGTTTTTTTAATACTTCTTTTGTCAAAACTTATTTTAGATTGTTTTTATGTTAGCAGAAGTATAATCAGAAAGGATATTTATTATTAGAATTGATTTAAAACAACATTTCGAAAACCTGTTTGGAAATATAGCTGTAGATTAGTAATGTTGTAATACTGCGCAATTTTTTTCTTATCAAAGTGGATTTGTAATACTCACATACCGTAATCTGATTCCCGTTAATTTTTTGATCGACACCAAGGTTAATTAAGCTCACGGTAGCCTCGTATTTTATTTTTTGTTGCCCCTAAACTGTTCGTCTATGGCGAAGCTGCATCCTATTGTCATGCTTATGGCATGCCTGTTTATTAGTGCATTGCTTTCCGCGCAGGATAGCATTGCTTTTGTTGATAAGGCATTATCATTTCCCACCCGTTTTGTAGATAATATCAACAAAAAAACTTCCCGTTTAAACGATAACCTATTTAATAAAAGTGAACAGGTCTTAAAAAATATTTCAAAGCAGGAAAGACGCTTGCAAAAAAAGGTATATAAAAAAGATTCTTTGTTAGCAAAGCAATTATTCCAGGATGCTAAAAAACAATACCAATCGCTGCAATCAGAACTAAAAGATAAAACGGCTAAAATTACCGGTCGTCTCGAATATATTCCCCTCCTGGATACGCTTACTACTTCCCTTCACTTTCTTGAAAAAAGCAGTGTATTAAAGAACAATCAGTTAATAGCACAGTCACTAAATAATATCAACGACATGCAAGACCGGTTTAAACAAGCAGACCGGATACAACAATACCTGCGAAACCGGCAACAATATTTAAATGAGCAGTTAAGCAAACTCAATATGGCGAGCGAGCTTAAGAAATATAATAAGCAACTCTGGTACTATCAGGCACAGGTTCAGGAATACAAATCGATATTAAAACAACCCCAAAAAGCAGAACGCAAAGCACTTGACCTGCTTAGTAAAACAAAGCCATTTCAGAATTTCATGCGTAAATACAGTTTGCTGGCTACTTTATTTCCAATGCCTGATAATCCCGGTAACTCGCCTAACGCCGCAAGTTTAGCAGGGTTACAAACCCGGGCACAAGTAAACAGTTTGATTCAATCAACCGTTGCTACCAGCGGCCCTAACGCCTTACAACAAATTCAACAAAATATTGCACAAGCTCAATCGCAACTAACTAACCTGAAAAATAAACTGGCTTCCAACTCATACTCCAACAGTGATGCCCAGATTGAAATGCCCGATTTTAAAGTGAACACCCAACGTTTAAAAAACTTCTGGGGACGTTGGGAGCTCGGTACCAACATTCAAAGTACCCGTAATAACAACTGGTTGCCAGCAACCACTCAACTTGGCTTATCAACAGGATATAAAATTAATGATGGCGCAACTATCGGATTAGGCATAGCGGGCAGCATCGGCTGGGGAAAAGATATTCGCCACATGGTCCTTAGCTATGAAGGATTAAGCGGCCGCAGCTATTTTGAGTGGAGGTTAAAAGGCTCTTTCTGGTTTTCTTCAGGATATGAAATGAATTACCGGTCATCCTTCACAAAGATTGAACAATTGAGTGTATTAAACTCCTGGCAGCAAAGTGGTCTTGTAGGTGTTACCAAAAAATATAAGGTCAGTAAAAAGGTTAAAGGAAATATGAGCTTGCTATGGGATTTTTTGAGTTATGAGCAGGTGCCACGCCCGCAAGCTATACTGTTTCGAATAGGGTACTCTGTAAAATAAATTATTCAACTTCTATAAAATCGCCATCGATGCGTAGCAAACTGTTAATGCTGATTTGCACTTGTTCAGTAATTGCAAATGCACAGGATAGAGTTCCCGAGGTAAAGCCCTTACCTCCAAATGCAGCAGCATTGTTCAAAGTTTTGGAAAGACCAACCGGAACTTTTACCGGCACAGTACCTGTTCAATTTCCTTTATGTGGCGTAAACAGTGGAGGAGTTTCTTCTTCACTCAGTCTTAGCTATAATGGCACTGGCGGTATTCGTGTAGAAGAAGCTGCCAGTTGCGTAGGTATTGGTTTTGGTTTAAACGATGGCGGAGGAAGAATTACTCAAATAGTACATGGTCAGGGTGATGACTGGTCTTATGGATTTCTGACTAATACCATTAAACCTTCAAACTTTGATTGTTATGATATGAATGGAGATGTGTACGCGGCATACTATGCTTCTTACCAGGTAGATCTGGAGCCAGATATTTTCATGTATAATTTTAACGGCGAAAGCGGAAAGTTCTTTTTTAATGAGCAAGGCAAGATCATCATGCTGCAAAAAACTGGGATTAAGATAGAATACACTACCAGCACAGGCCCCAATTATATTGCTACCTGGACCATAACAGATGAAAGCGGGAATAAATACTTTTTTGGCGACAAACAGGAATTACAGTATTCCTACTACGATCAAAGTACTAACAATACCAGTTATGGTGTTTCAAGCTTTAATTGGTATCTGGATTCTGCAAAAGATATAACCGGGAAAAATGCGCTCTATTTTGATCATCAGGTGTCTGGTGAAGTATTTACAACCTATTCAGGTGGGCGCATGGTACTGCCGCCAACTGCAGGATGTGATTTATTCGATTTGAACACGCACGATAATGTGGTAACTACAGATGGATCAGAATTAATTGTTTCTAAAATAACAGGAAGAAGCGGGTTTATTGTGATTAGTGGAAGTACCGGAAGGCAAGATAGTTATGGAAGAAAAATAGACAGCATCAAACTTTTTACTCCCGATAGCCAGTTAGTAAAAAAATATAAGTTCAATTATGACTACTTCAGTGTGGGTTCGAATATGTATGAGAAACGGCTCTATTTAAAAGATTTCTCAGAGTTTGGCAGTACGGGTAACGATAGCCTCACGCACAAGTTTGAATATTACACTGATTATATTTTGCCCAGTAGATTATCTGCCAGTGTAGATTCATGGGGATTTTACAATGGTACTTACAACAACACCATGTTCCCCAATTATGTTTTAAAAACAGGTGGTGCAGAATACCGAAGAACCGACCTGGCAGATAAAAGCGCCAACCCCGATTATGCGAAAGCATGTGTACTGAAAAAGATCAATTATCCAACCGGTGGTTACCGTGAATTTATTTATGAGGGAAACACAGCTCTCGTTACATTTAATCCTAACCTTTTTCATCCTGACGCCACTAACAGCAGAACACAAAGCTTTTATCATGACGAATATGATTTCAGTGCTGACTACGGGAGTACACCTTTTCTCACTGAATATTTTGATGTAAGTAGCACCGATGGGGGCGCCAATTTCGCCTACAGCATGGTTGTTCCTTATTCCTGTGGCATTGAGGTAAAGTTATATAAAACAGTATTGCATAACCAAAGTACAGGTGGTGCACTTATTTACGATTATAACACCGAAAGTTCCAAAGACAATCTGGATAACGGGTATTATAGAATAGAATTTTATCGCAATAGCGTCGATTGCTGGATTTCTTCTTTATGGGCCAGCTGGTCAGAATGTATTCTGTCGCTGGGAACTGTTACAACGCCACATTATCCTTATGCCAGTTTTAATGAAAATGTAAAAACGGTTGGTGGATTGCGTGTAAGTGAAATAAGAGATTATGATCCGGTTACTGCAACGCTTAGTACTACAGATTATAAATACAAAATCTATTCCGGTGATTCTACGCTTTCCAGCGGACTACTGATCACAGAACCACAGTACATTGCCGGGCAGCAGCCTTCCGGCGTTGAATGTTATGTGAATGCGGTGCTGGCTTCCAGTAATTATCCGCTGGCATCTGAAGGCGGTTCATTTGTAGTATATCCTGAAGTTCGCACGATAGAGAATGGCAATGGTTGGACTGACCGCATTTATAGCTATGCTCCTGACAATATCACATCTTCCTCTTTTCCCTACACACCACCAACTGATAATGGCCCTTTCAGGGGAAAATTGATTCAGGAAAAAGTTTATAATAACAGCGGAACGGTATTAAAGAAAAAAACGACAAGCTACGACTATGAAGGATGGCAATTAGGGCAGTCTGCATTACGAGTAAGTGCTTACTGGGATGATTATATTCACTGTGGCCATTGGGCTGATCATCCATGTCCTACATCAGGCATCTCGCCCCAGGCTGCTTATTGTAATTCTTACAGTATACAAGGTAATGCCTGCGATTTGTACGAGGTTATCGATTCCACATTTACTGCTGCTGCTACGCTTGTACAGAAAACGCACTACGATTATGATACCCTGATGTACGGCCGCATGTTTTTAAAGAAAATAAAAACTTACCTGAGTAACGGACAAATCAAAGTTACTACCCTCAGGTATCCCTATACATCGAATGGGCAATTTTTATTTGGACTCACCAGCGGTGAACAGACCATAAAAACTTCTTTGCAGAATTTAAACTACTTCCAGCCGATTGAAATGGTCGACTCACTTTATCTCGCCAATGGTAGTGGAATTTTTACCGGTGGCAGCAAATACATATTTAGTAACTCCGGCAATGATTATTTCTTATCCAAAGTGAGAACATATACCACTCTTAGCGACTCTAATGAAATCAATCTTAGTGCCTACGATTCCAAATGGAACCTCACTGAAAAATATAAGACCAATGATATAAAGGAGGTGTATCTGTGGGGTTACAACTATAGCTATCCTGTTGCCAAAGTTGTAGGCAGTAACTACAGTACTGTAGCGAGTTTGGTGAATAATTCAACAGTTCAAAACCCTGCGAACGATGCTTCCTTACGGTCTGAACTCAATAATATACGCACGGCACTATCAGGCACCATGGCTCAGGTGACAACCTATACCTATAAGAAGGGAGTAGGTATAACTTCAGAAACAGATCCTGCAGGTAGAACCATCTATTATGAATATGACAATCATGGAAGGCTGATGCTGATAAGAGATCAGAATAACCGGATCATGAAGAAGTTCAACTATAATATGGCAAATCCACAATAAAATTTAAAACTAATTACTATGAGCAGGTTTATTCTTTCTGTCATTTTATTAATTATAGTATCCTCTCAGGCGATAAGTCAGAGCATTGATAGCGCCGTAACAAGAACTTTTGCCAATAAAATGAAAGATAGTCTATCCCTAACACGGGGGCAGGCTGATTCTATTTTTAGAATATTCAGGGCCAGCCGTATCGAAAAAAGACAAGTATGGTCCCAATACCGTGCAAGCGGAGATTTGCAAAAACGCATGCTTCAGGAAGATAACCGCAGGGACTCTTTGATCAAAACAATCATTGGTGATGAAAAGTATACGCTCTACATGCAGAGAAGATGGCATTTTTTAACCTCCAATTAAAGGCTGCAACATTTTTAGATCTCTAAACTACTATACATGAAAAAGTATTTATTCCCCTCTATAATAGGCTTTGCCACACTTGTATCAACTCATGTGTTGGCCCAAAATACTTATCCCTGGCCTTCAAGTGGAAATATTGGCATCGGCACCACATCACCAGCATATACACTTGATGTGGCAGGATCTATCAAAGGCACTTTCATTGATGTAAACAATGGTGATGCCGATGGAGGCAGGCTGGTTTTTCGATCCAACGGATATTCAGAATGGAGAGCGAGAAATTTTTATGGTGGCCTTGGTTTCTTTCCGGGTGAAGGGCAACCCACATTGCTTTTTTTATCCAGCTCCGGCTATGTTGGTATTGGTACTACTAATCCTCAGGCAAAACTGGCAGTGAATGGTGACGTATACGCTAAAAAGGTAAAAGTTACCCAATCTGGTTGGTCAGATTATGTTTTTTACCCAGGCTATCGTTTACGCCCATTGCCCGAAATTGAAAAGTACATACACGAACAGCAGCATTTACCCGATGTGCCTTCTGCATCCGATGTTGAAAAAGATGGTATCGATCTGGGCGATAATCAGGCCACACTGCTCAGGAAAATTGAAGAACTCACCTTGTATGTTATTGCACAGGATAAAAAGCTAAAGCGGCTGGAAAAACAGCTACGTCAATTAAAGAGTACGAAATAACCCTTGCCTGCAATTCATAAAAAATATCAGATGAAACGATTTGCCATCATATCGATATGTGCTGCGATTATATTGCTGTGCTATAATTGCAGCCAGGCGCAGGATGCAAGCGTATATACACCTTCTGCCTATTCTTCTTCGTTAAACAATTATATCAGGAACTGGACGGCGGTAAAACCAGATACAACGAACAGCAACTTCTCCACATTCTCAGCTGTCACCCATTCACGCTTGACTACTCAATACTTCGACGGCCTGGGCAGACCCATTCAAACGATACTAAAACAGGGCTCGATGATAACAGGCGGCACTGCCGTAGATCTGGTGAGTCCGGTTGTGTATGACGATCTTGGAAGAGTGCAACGACAATACCTGCCTTTTGCGGCCAGTAATTATGGTGGCAATAGTTCTATCTCAGATGGTGGATTTAAACAAAACCCCTTTCAAGAACAACAAAATTTTTACAGCGATAATAATGCTAACAGTCCCATTAAAGGTCAGGGCGAAACTTATTATTATTCTAAAACCGAATTTGAACCATCTCCATTAAACCGGGTTGACCGAAGCTACGCTGCCGGCAATAACTGGGTAAATCAGGGTAGGGGAGTAAAGATGAAATATTGGGTAAATACTACCACCGATTCAGTGAGGATTTGGAATGTAACAATAAGTAGCACATTGGGCATATTTTCTACTTATTCGTGCGATAGCCTTTACAAAGCAGGTGACCTCTATAAAAGCGTCACCACTGACGAAAATAACAAACAGCTTATTGAATTTAAAGATAAGGACGGAAAAACGGTTTTAAAGAAAGTACAATTTACTGCCGCCTCTGACACTGGCACCGGAAAAGGGCACACCGGCTGGCTTTGTACCTACTATATTTATGATTACTATAATCAGCTAAGGGCAGTTATTCAACCAAAAGGTGTAGAACTGCTTCAGGCTAATAGCTGGAACATTAATGCGCTTAGTGGCGTCATTTTAAATGAGCAATGTTTCAGGTATGAATATGACCCTCGGCGCAGAATGACCATGAAAAAAGTACCGGGTGCCGGCGCTGTTTACATGGTTTACGATACCAGAGACAGGCTGGTTTTTACACAGGATTCCATCATGCGCAGCAACAACCAGTGGTTGACTACTTTATACGATGGCATTAATCGCCCGGTTATGACAGGCATAATGACCTATACCAGCACGCTGAGTAATTTGCAGCAAACTGTAACTACACAAACTGTCACTCCTTCCAGTCCGAATACCAGCATACCCGTAGATATTACTGTAAATGGCAGCAGTCAATCGGGTAATAAGCAGGCATTGCGAACTGTTACGCTGGGTGATGAATTTGAATCAACAACCGGTGGTGAAATGACTGCAGAAATTGTAGCCGGGCCAGCTGGCGATGACGGCGAAACCCAAATTATAAACGGACAGGCGGTTAATAAATATCCCATTCCGTCAACAGCTGGTTTTAGTGCATTAACGTATACATATTACGACAATTATGACTGGCTTGGTCTGAATCACAACCCATTTGGGAATACCAGAAATACTACTTATGACACTTATCTTTTAACAGCTGATGACAATACGTATCCTTACCCGCAATCCGTTACACAAAGCAGTTTATTAAAAGGTATGGTTACGGGCACAGCGGTAAAGAGTTTAGAAGATAGTACTTTGTTATATAGCATAAACTATTACGATGATAAGGCAAGAATTATTCAGGCGCAAAGCAATAATGTAACAGGGGCAGCTGATATTGTTACTACCCAATATAGTTTTGCAGGCCAGCCGCTCATTGTAATCAACACAATCAGTAAAGGTGGGTACAACATACAAACTTCGGTTGCCGTAACCAAACTAAGTTATGACAGCTTGAGCCGGCTTGTTAAAACTGAAAAGAAATTAAGCAACACCCTGGTAAACGGTGGCGCTATGAGTAGCTGGACAACCCTCTCTGAACTATCTTACGATGCGCTTGGGCAATTAAAAAGAAAACTACTTTCGACCACAACAGGTACCCCACTGGATTCAATTAATTACGATTATAATATAAGAGGCTGGCTACTTGGGGCCAATCGTGCATTTGCAAAAGATACATTAAGTACTGCGAATTATTTTGGGTTTGATTTAGGATATGATAAAACAGCCATAACTATCAATGGCACTTCAAAGAGTTATAATGCTGCTCAATACAATGGCAACATTACTGGTGAATTATGGAAAAGTGCAGGCGATGGACAGGTTCGTAAATATGACTTTACATACGACTCAGTAAACCGACTTACTAATGCTGCATTTACTCAGTTAACCAATAATTCATTTAGTACAAATGCGAAAATTGATTTTAGTGTATACAATCTAACTTATGACGCCAATGGCAATATCTTAAGCATGCAGCAAAAAGGCTGGAAGCCTGGCGGTAGTGTTATTATTGACAGCCTCTTGTATAATTATTACAGTAGTAGCAACCGTTTGCAGAATGTAATTGATCTGGTAAATGATACCGCGAGTGTTCTAGGGGACTATCGCTCTTCAAAATCCTACATGACCTCCCTGAGTAATAATAAAACATCTTCTGCAACAGACTATAGTTACGATGGAAATGGCAACCTGATTCAGGACCTTAATAAAGATATTAAAAGGCCATCGGCGAACGGCATAGTATATAACTATCTCAATTTACCTCAAACTATTTATGTAAGCGGTAAAGGAAAGGTCGATTTTGTGTATGATGCTTCAGGTAATAAGCTAAAGAAAATTATAACCGACAGTACAGTTAGTCCGGTTAAAATAACTACCACCCTATATATAGCCGGAAATATTTATGAAAATGATGTATTACAATTTACTGTTAGTGAGGAAGGCCGGATACGGTTTACACTGAAAAGCACTCCGGATTCTTCTTTTACCTACGATTACTTTTTAAAAGACCATCTTGGTAATGTGCGTATGGTACTTACGAGCGAAAAGAAACAAGATATTTATCCGGCTGCTACATTAGAAGGTAATTTAAATACCAGTACCGATGCCGCTTATGTTGAAAAGCAATATTATAATATTGATCCCAGTAATGTAGTTGATAAGTCGCAGGCAACTGGTATAACAGATTATCAGAATAATAATGGCAATCCGCCGCCGAACAATAATCCTAATAGCAACACTACAGCCAACAGTGCGAAGCTATATAAATTAACGGCCACTACAGGCGGTGGTGTTTCCGGACTAGGTATTACATTAAAAGTAATGGCTGGGGATACGCTTAATATTTTTGGTAAAAGTTATTATTTTCAAAACAACACAAGCACCAATAATTATAATGTGCCGGTGCTGGATATCTTAACCGGTTTATTGGGCGCTCCAACTGGCGCTGCTGCCACTAAGGGCGCTACTGCTGCCGGTTTGAATGGTGTAACTGACATTTATAATGCCGTAAACGGGTTTTTAACCAATACTGGTCGTGGAAGCGGCACAGTACCAAAAGCTTATATTAACTGGATCCTGTTCGATGATCAGTTTAATTATGTAACCGGCAACTTCAGTCGCGTAGGCAGCGCCAATACCGTCAAAAGTCATTACAGTGATGCAGCTTTACAAAACATACCTGTTAGTAAAAACGGTTATATTTATGTATATTGTTCAAATGAAAGCCCGGTCAGTGTCTTCTTTGATAATTTACAGGTGATTCACACCAGAGGAAGGGTATTGGAAGAGACGCATTATTATCCGTTTGGGCTGACGATGGCGGGGATTTCTTCGACAAGGTTACCAAATATCACACCTAATAAGAATCTTTACAATTCGAAAGAGTTACAGCATAAAGAATTTTCAGATGGGGCAGGGTTGGAGCTTTATGATTATGGGGCGAGAATGTATGATGTGCAGATTGGAAGGTGGCATATTGGTGATCCAATGTGTGAAAAATACTATAGACATTCAATTTACAGCTATTCAATAAATAATCCTTTACGTTTTGTCGACCCAACTGGCAATGAGATAAAACCTGTAGGCACTGCAGATGAGGTGAAAAGGATTAATAGTGCATTGGAAATTGTGAAAAAAACAAATCCGGAAATTTATAAGGCGCTTGACGAATCAAAAACGGTTTTTACTGTGAAAGTTGGTGATTTGGTAGAGAAAAAAGCACCTAATTTAGAAACGGGAAATAAAAGTAAGGTAAATCTTGAAGGAACTCCTGAAAAGTCAGATCAAATCGGTGATTTTTCAACGGCATTTAGAGAATATCAAGGAGTACAGTCAGATGACAACTCTCCTAATGGCTCAAAGTATTCAAAAATTGACGACTCAGGAGAACAGCCCACAAGAGTAGCAATTTCAGAAGATGAAGCTAATAAGCTCATTACTTTGGATAAACCTGAAATAACAGTAGATGGCGGATTAGATTCAAAGCAGTTCGGAAGAACTCTTGCTCATGAATTTGGTCACGCGTCTTTTACCTTAAAACATAAAGCAAAGGCAGATTTTCATCAAGGTGATCCAAATTTGAAAGGGCATGATAAAGGAAATCCGAATGGCGATGCGGCAGATGCAGCTGAAGGCGATTACAATAAAAACTACAAAGCAGCTATAAGAGAGATTGAAAAGGAAAAAGAAGAAGAAAAAAAGAAAAAAAATAATAACCAACAATGAAAAAGCTTTTCAATGTAAGTGTTATTGTATTAGTTTACAGCGTATCATTTGCACAGGATTCGGTTACGAATGCCAACGCATATTTATATAATGCGGTTTATAAAAATATAGCAGCATATAATATAAGGAATAGTAGCTTCACTTTTAATGGAGTTATCGTAAGTGACATGTTTCGAAGTAATGCAGATTTTTTTTACGACAGATTGTTGCCTGATTATGGGTATAGATTAAAAATGGATATTGATAAGTCTGATTTGAAATATCCCCTTTCTAGCTTCGCTTTGTATAAGATACACACTTATGGATTTACATTTGTAAATGAAAGAGGAGATACCGCATTAAGCTCAAATCATTGGACCCCTAATAATTATTTAATAGCACTTGATCGATCCAATGGCGATATAAAATTCGTTAGTGGGCAATATTTTATCAGTGCTATTGGGGATGATTTTAAGGTGACCCCCGACAACCCATCGACTTTAATTCCTTATTTACAATTAAGGGCTTTCTATGTAGGCGCTAAAAACATTACATTCAAGAGAAAGAGAAGTAAAACATTTATTTACGAAGGCTATTCAAATGAATACAATCGTACACTGCGTATTGTGGTTCCTATAAAGGATATTGAGCACATTAAAGTAATTGTTAAAAAATGAGAAAACCGGGAACTCTACTTTGGCACATGACACAAAATACGAGGGCTAAATGACTTTATGAGAAAAATAACCTTAATCTTCGTGTGTATTCTCCCATGCGTTTATTCTGCATATACACAGAGATCAGGATATGATTAAGCAAGGGTTTAAGTATTATAATGATAACAAGAATAACTTAAAAGAAGAAGACTAACTATGAAACCAGGTATTATAATATCACTTGTGATGTTTCTTCAATGTTGTAATATGTTTGAGAAGGATGAGAAGCTTTTAAAGGAGCATGTAAAAAGCAATGGAGAAAAAATAGGAATTTATTATGTTGGCTTAGGTGCTACAACTAATGATGTAATCCAAGTTCGAAAAGAAGGCCAAGGCAAACTTTAAAAGTGTTTGAGAAGTATAATGCTTTAGACGGCTCTAAGCTGATGGACGATACAACCTTACTGATTGTGCTTAATGATACGGGATATTTTAAAAATAAAGCTGATACATTTTTAGTCAATATTAAATAAAAGCATGGGCTAGACATTTATGTATGTAAAAGAATATGAGGCTATCTCTTTTTAGGGAAACATTAAAGTTAAATATTGAAGCGGAAGAAAATCAGTATAATTATTGCGATTATTCTATTTATTCTTATTGTGACCTTTATATTACTCGATAGATATTAGGTAATACATTCAACCTACACCCATAGCTATAAATACTTTATAAACAGAACAATGAATATAAATGGCATAATTCAAGAATTAACGTTATTCTCGGAAAAAATAATTACATTAAATGGGCCTGTAAGCCATGAATCAATATTTGCGTTTGAAAGTGAGTATAACATAAAATTACCCGAAGATTATCTTGCTTTCGTAAGAAAAATTAATGGATTAAGTTTAATGGGTACTATTGTATATGGGGTTGGCGAAGAAAGTTGGCAATTTTCCCTTAACAAGAATTATAAATTCGAACATAAGGAAGTCGCCAATCCTATGTATGATTATTTAGTACCATTTTCTCCAGATGGCGGAGGTAATCATTATTGCTTTGATACCCGAACTAGTAATGGAGATTCATGCAATGTGATTTTTTGGCAACATGATTATCCCTATACTGTAGACGATCCCCCTGAAATAACAAATAACTCTTTTGCTGCATGGATGAAACAAGTAGTAATCGATTGGACGTTGGAGGATTATGATTATAATGGTAATGCCATAGCGGATGAAAACTAAATCTATGAGTATAAACGATGTTTTATCCGAACTACAATTATTCTCTGATCGGGTATTAACATTAGAAGAACCTGTTAATTTAAATGACATAAAAGATTTTGAGAATAGATTTGGGCTGCAGTTGCCAAATGATTATAAAGAATTGCTAAAGAGATTCAATGGAATTGACTTAGTCGGAAAATCAGTGTATGGCGTTGGTAAAAAATCTGCGTTCTATGTCATTAGAAGACGCATACCTTTATGAGCATAATGAAGTAAATAATCCAATGTTTGCCTACTTAATACCTTTTTCTCCTGATGGAGCCGGTAATCACTATTGTTTTGACGTGAGAAAAACTAATAATGAATCGTGTACTATAATATTCTGGCAATATGATTATCATTACACGGAGGAGGATGCTCCTGAAATAACACATCCATCATTTACCGACTGGTTTAAGCAGGTTATTATTGACTGGACTTTAGGATATATTGACTATGATGGCAGTTTAAAATTGTAAGGCTTGGCAGATAGAGACACCAAATAATACCATGACACAAGGAAATAGCAAGTATCACATAAAAGAAAACAAATTGATAATCGGTGACAGCCAAATTATTTTTGATTTCCCTATCAAGGATTCTATTGAAATAGGGAATATGTTGATCGTCTTGGAAGATGTGGAGTGATATTAGTTGAACTAAAACAAATAAAAAAGGTAGATCTATTTGTTGCCGGTTTTAAAATGAATAGCAAAAGGTCGAGAGGCGATAATTTTGAGCAATGAGTAAAAATCGGGTAATGAAGTCTTGTATTTTATTTTGTTTTTTCTTATTTCTTGCGCTACGGTTCATTTGGAAGATATGCCTGGAGGCTATTATAAAAAGTATCATCAAAAGCGCGGCTACGATCAGGTGATTTCTTTGACATTGCATAAGGACAGCGTATTTATTTTAAGCGATAAGTGGTTTGAGATAAATTCTACATGTACAGGCAAGTGGTTTGTGGTTTCAAAAGATACAATTGTGTTAAGATGTTTTGATGAGAAATTTCCTGCTCAAATATCTAGTGGATATTTAAATGAAAGAGAGAAGAAGATTATTGTACTAGGAAAGAATAAATTGAAACTGGATAATTCATTTTTGAAGAGGTCAAAAAAGTAGAGACATGTATTTCTTTAGAAATATGAAGGCAGCTTTAATATTTATACTCATATCATATACAAATCATTCTTTTGGCCAAAATATTGATAATACTTTCCAAAAGAATGATGGGAATATCTATTATCAAGGGCTAAAAGAATACCTTGAGTTCAGTGAAAAATTGAACAAGAGAATCGATACGCTTTATTTGGAGGAGGATTACAAAATTACCGATAGTATACTAACCGTATGTGGAAAAACTACTATTATAAAAGTAAATGCCCAAGATTTAAATAATATTATTGCTAAAAAGAAAAGCATTATTCTTTATCGCCTTTATCCCTTAAAATATAATAATGGAAATTTTTCGATTGACATTGTGCCACATAGTATGGAATACAATAAAAAAAGAAAGCGTTATGATGCACTTTACGGAGGTGGGTATATTGTGTTTTTTAAGTTTGATGGAGTTAAGTTTTATTTTAATAAAGTTGAAGTAGGCGGCATTTAACATTGTTTTTTAGTTACTATCCTTTGTTTTAATAATGGCGAAAGTTTCCTGATAGCTTATGTCAGGAAATACATCCGGATAATCACATATGATTCATAAAATACTAATAATTGCTGTGATTTTTATTTCTTGCAAATCCGCGAGAGACTTTGGTGCCACCAGTTATAATAAAAATGATATTGTTTATTATTTACCTTATAAAGTAGATAGCACATTAAACCAAATTGTTAAACAGCAGAAGCAACTTTATTTCTGCCTGTATAATAATTCCGATTCTTTTACTTTATATGCATCTACTTTTGACAAAAAAAGGGTACACCCGTTTGTATTAAAAACTAACAGACAGATTTTTATTGCTGGAAAGTTTTTCCCTATTATTCTTGATGTTGATATGATGTTCGGCACAACATCAACGCCTAAAGAAATTTTAAGCGAGTTTAATTCCAGAAAAGAGGTAACTATTGAAAGGTATTATACAATCCATGAGGGGTTCTATATTAAATTCAAAAGAAATGGAGACATTATAAGTAGCGGATTTGCATTTGAAAACAAGGGCCGCGAAAAAGATTAAATGGTCCAAATCAATTCCAAAATGAGAAAAATAACCTTAATCTTAGTGTGTGTGCTTTCAAGCGTTTATTTTGCGTATACACAGGAAAACCTTTCACTAGAAGGTCAATATAGAAAAATTACCGGGAAATATCCTTTGTTAAGCGAATCATTAAATCTAAAGGCAGATAGTACTTTTGAATATCACTATCAGGGTGAATTTCAGTATGCTAGTTTTCAACTCAAAGGGAAATGGCGCATTGATGATGGTTATCTCATACTAAACAGTGATAACAGGTGGAAACCAAATTTTGAAGTAAAGAAAACATACAATCCTTCCCTTACACATGATAGCTTGTTTTTGCATATTACTGACTTCAGTAATAAAAAAAGGGAATACATGTTGGTAGTTAATAAAGATGATGCAAACGAAAAAGAATATTACAATACGATAGATACCGACACATTGGTAATTCCAAAAAAGGATTTATATAGTTTGACAATTTTTAGTATTGTAAAGTTCAAAACGTTATTTATTAATGAGTGCAGCTCAAACATTTGGGATATAAAAATTAATCCAGTTAGAGTAATGCGGAACGAAAAGTGGTTAATTGTAAATAACGTAATAATTCCTATTGGCGTAAATGGAGAGTACGTGAGTTATTCATTGGTAAAACAAAGCAAGAATTGATTTCTCAAGTAAGTAAGCGTTTTCTTTGACGATTTACAGATGATTCACATCGGAGAAGGATATTTAAAGAGACGCATTCAGACATGAAGAAGTTGCGAATCCAATGTGATTACCTAGTACCATTTTCGCCAGATGGAGGTGGTAATCATTACTGTTTCGACACACGAACTATAAATGAGAATTCATGTAATGTTGTATTTTGGCAACATGATTATCCATATTCCGAGGATGACCCTCCAGAGGTAACAAATACCTCTTTTACAGAATGGATGAAAGAAGTAGTAATCGATTGGACGTTGGAAGATTATGACTATGATGGTAATACAGTTGCAGATAAAAGCTGAACTATGCGTATAAATGATGTTTTATCCGAGCTGCAATTGTTTTCTGATCGGATATCAACATTAGAGGCTCCGGTTAATTTAAATGACGTACGGGATTTTGAAAATAGGTTTGGAATTCAGTTGCACAATGACTATATAGAATTATTAAAGAGATTTAATGGAATTGACTTAATAGGCAAATCGGTGTATGGCGTTGGAAAAAGTCTATCTTCCATGTCATTAGAAGACGCATACCTTTATGAGCACAATGAAGTAAATAATCCAATGTTTGATTATTTGCTTCCCTTTTCTCCTGACGGAGCAGGTAATTATGATCATGTTTAAGGAATTTGACGTTGTAATTGCAAAAAATGAATTGCCAACAGTTCCTAAGGGATCGGTTGGAACAATTCTTATTGTTTATGAAAGTGGTCATGATTATGAGGTGGAGTTTTTAGATAGCGAAGGAAATACTATTGATCTTTTAACGGTGAATGAAAAGGACTTGGAAAAAAATAAATAATAAAAAAGCGCGATTGTCTTTCCAGCTTTTTACTGAGTTCTTCTTCTGTAGGTAGGTATAACTTGAAATAGCTTCAATTTGATCTGACAGTTTGGGATTAACTTTAAAGTAACTACACAATTAAGTAATCCCAAAAGCTGTCAAATCATGAACACGCAAGTTAAATTAATTAAGGGTAAAGTAGG
>Ga0105239_10004387_pt1 | contig 16896 bp, 20 predicted proteins | sample KBSC44metaG_FD_92761 | JGI IMG/M metagenome (GOLD analysis project Ga0105239, IMG submission 92761) | Corn rhizosphere microbial communities from Kellogg Biological Station, Michigan, USA - KBS C4-4 metaG | ecosystem: Host-associated > Plants > Roots > Rhizosphere > Soil | place: Michigan, USA...
CTACTCCTGCCTGCTCAATAAACAATAAGAACAATGACCAGTGACGACCAGCAGTTCTTGGATTTGGTGAGTTCACTCCATCATTTATTCTCTTCTATCCTCAAATCTCTGACAAGTCGCAGCTGGCGAGCATTCCCCAAGATGTCGCCTATTATGGTAGTCGTGTGGCCGACTACATTGAGAAACACACGAATAGCATTGCCACTGAAATCCGAGACGCCATAGATTCAGCAAGCTGGATCCCCGATTCTCTACGTCCCCCCCGTCCATCGAATGGGAACATGGGCAATTTCTTTGCTCGCCCTCCACCACCTCCTCAAGGCTTTGTCGAGCGGACCACTGCATGGGTCTCGAGGAATCGTACTGCGATCGCCATTGTCGTCGCATTCACAAGCACATCCATATTCCTGATCCACCGCAGGAAGAAAGAACATGCAAGAAAACGGAGGGCAAGAAAACTACCCAACGGGGCGAAAAAAGAGATCGTTGTTTTGGCGTGTTCCACATTCCACGATGCTCTCACTCGATCTCTGGCACTCGATCTTGAGAGACGAGGCTACGTCGTTTATATCACTGTTTCTTCCACAGATGAAGATTCTTTGATCCAGCAAGAAGCAAAGGCTGACCTGCGGCCGTTGTGGATTGACCTGACTTCAACGGTCCCAAACCCCGCCGTTGATGTCCACCCCAATCTTGAACCCATCCGAGATCTCCTTTCCCAATCTTCTCGCCCTTCCTCGCCCAGCTCTAGTCGAGCCACCCAAGGTAGTCAAGGTTCGTCATTAGGCGACATGACCTTGGCTGGGGTTGTCGTCTTTCCCGGCTGCTCTGGGTACTCTGAAGGCCCGCTTGCGCTTCTTCCTCCAAGCGACATTGTCGATACCCTAAATACCCGTCTAGTCTCACCAGTCCTCACAATCCAGCAATTCCTTCCCCTCCTTGCCAACCACTCAACAGACCCCACGTCCCCAGCTAGTATTGTCATTGCCTACCCCTCTATTCCTCAGTCCCTCCACTCCCCAAGACAAATCCCTGAATGCTTGGTAACAAGCGCTCTCTCGACACTAGCGTCAAGCTTGAGAAGAGAAATCCACGCAGCAAATGCAAATATCACAGTCAGCGAACTCAAGATGGGCAATTTTGACATGGGTTCCGTCCCAAGCGCCCGGACGACATCCGGACTGACTACAGGCAGACTCGACCCCTCCAATTCCGCGCTTACGCATGCCACTACTCACTGGCACAGTTCCCAGAGAGCAGCAATTCAACGGAGAACTCTAGGCCAGCGCAGTTTCATCCGTGGCAGTGCTGCACGGGAATTCCACAATGCCGTGTTCGACGCCCTGGCACCTCCCCAAACATTCAAGGCATTTGGCCGTTTTGAGTGGCAGAGCATGACGAGACCTGACGTTGCGTTTGTTGGAAGCGGAGCCCAATTATACGACATGATCGGTCGATATCTTCCTCGAGGTTTGGTCGCAGCGATGATGGGCTACCGGACCCAATACCGCAAGATGGACGAAGAATACAAAATTGAAACCGGTGCAAGGGTATATCCTGCCCAGACAGGAGTTGGCGGTGGTTCTGGGCATATAACTCCAGTTCGCTCGTCTTCTGCTGCGTGGGGAGCAAACTCGGCAGGAAGTGAGAGTGGTGTTTGGGAAAAGATTTACTCAAGAGACGGTCACTTCTGATCAGACGCCACCGTTATACCAGCCTCACCTCCTACTTCTTTCGCTACTGCTCATACTGCTTCCAGCCTTTGACATTGAACTCCACTTCATGAACGGCCCAAAACTGGATGTTGATATGAATGAATGATACATACTCTTATCTCCAAACCTTCTACGATGGACTGAACCTCATTGCAAACTTTTGTCCCCCAAAAGTCTCTTCTGAGTCCTCCTCATTCAGGATGAATGGTTGAGTGACGGCCAAGGGATTTGGATGAGACCTAATTCATCTTGTGAAACCAATGCGTGAAATCACAACTTTCTCCTCTGAGTAAAGGGAAGGGGACAAGCTCTTAGCCGTACCTCGGACTCAGGGTCAGACTGAGGCAAAGAGAAGCATCCATAAGCCAGGTGCTCGCTACAGAGGTTGTGTCATGCAAGGTAAGTCCTCTCCGGCCACATCATTGCAGGTATTCATTCACCTTCAACTATGACCACTTTCCCGCACTGGGCAGTCGTTTTCAAACGGGATACAGCCAAGCACCACTGGTTCTTCGGATTATGTCCGGCATCCCCTTGATATTTCACAAATTCCGCTCGGAAGGGACTGGACTGCCAATGCCTTTCCGCTGCTTCGCCATGCCATCCAGTGGCTCTTTTCTTCATTTCTCACCTAGTCATTCATATTACAACCCCTATCTCTCTCTTCATATTAACGCTTCCCGCATCAAGACTATGATGCTGCTCGTGACACAGCCCGTTTGAAACCCTTCACCTGAGTCCATTATGTGGCGCATTGCGCAGAGGTACAAATATTAGATTCTTTGCCATTACGTGGTATCTTTCTTTCTACACTCTTCATCAACTCAGTTTCTTTGAATCCTCAGAAAGCACTCAATCGCCTCCTTTGATTTGTCGGCCTTGATCTTCTTGTCATTCGTTTGGTGATTTTCAAGTTCATATATATGAAGCCATTTATCATCTAATACAAACCGGTCTCTCCCACCCGGTTTGACTCTTTTGGCTTCTTTATTGTTGTTGTCCCCTTGTGCCTCGCAGGGCAGACAAATCCACTTTCAATCGCTCCTGCCTTGTCACACCTTCGCCCGCACGACATCCCGCCGTGGTGCCACGACCGTATCTCCATTCTCTAGGCTAGCCACGCCGTCTACAGCATGACAAATCCCCTCACATACTCTGATGCGGTCTCGAACGACGGGTACTCGGGCTATATGACAAACGCTGCACCATCATCTCTTCAATCGTCGACAACCACATCCAACCCTCCGGGAAACTGTGACCTGGCTGCCAGCAGTAGCGACACACCCGAGCTAGCGACCTTCTACATCCACAACGTACTGCATCGCTCGGGCCAGCTCTTCCACGTCGACAAGCCCGCCGATATCCCCAGTGCACCGCCTGTGACAATCCGACGACCCAAGTTCCCCGAGATGCGGCAGCTCACGATCTGCCGATTTCCGCCCTGCATATTTTACGTGCAGTATCCCTGTGAGCAGAAATGCCGCAGTCTGGGTATCTGCATCCATTACCAGTTCGTCGTGAATTGCAAGACATGTCCCGATGGGCTGCGCTGCGATCTGTGCGTTGCAACTGGAATCGAGGAGGTATGTAGGTTCGCTTGCTCCCGAACGAGAAAAGACCACTCTTTTGGTCCGATGGATTCAATATATTAAGCGCCGCCCTATTCATCCCATCCCTACCCTTTACTGAACCCTCTTCATCTACCCATCGAACCCGCTCCTGCAAGATAAATGAACTCACACTAACGCATATATTCCTCACCGCAAATAACAGCCCATCCGAGCCGGCCGCCGATGCCCACTGCACCAAGACCCGACGCTCGCGAACCCAATCAGCAGCCGTCCGGAGGATTTCCTCGCCACAGACGCACAGAAGCAGGTGTGTGACGAAGTGCTCGCGCGATCGTTTGCCTGCGACTGGGATGACATCCCAGACCCCGCTTGCGCGATCGAACTGGGAGGAGAAGAAGGGCTACCGCTACCCGTCGCTGGGGCCAGCCCCGGAACAGGCCAACCACCCGCGATAGGATATACGACCCTAGATCCTGACGCCGCCGTCGTCGCCACTGGGGAAGCCGTGGTGGCAGTATCTACTCCCGTCGTCGCTGGCGTAGCTACGCATGGTGGAATGACGACCGCGCGTGGCTTCGACCGTGAGGCGACACCGCGGACCCTGCAGGACGTGGCGATGTTGGAGACCGTGAGGGAGGAGGACGAAGGTGAGGATGGAGGTAACGACACTTTCGGCGGAGGACGTTGTGGTGGTGGTGGGCGAGGGCTAGCTGCCAACCAGCCAGCCTCGATGATGATGCCCTATGCTCAGTTTCAGTCTGGACTCCACAGCCAACATCAGCTCTTTGGCAACACCTCACCCGGTGTGCTCAACGCACCACTACCAGGTGGCCTCCCACACACTCACGGCCGCAGGATGGGTCAACACGTGTAGAGGGCAGAGTATGACAGGGTAGGGTAGGGCAAGGCAGGGCAGGGCTGGGCGAGGCTCGTGTCCCTGCATACTTCCTTGGAACGGTCGGAGGGCCCCCAGGATGACTCTTACGGATATGCCACCACGATGAGAACAATGGGCGCCCGTACCTGAACACACACTTGACAACATGCCCTTTGAGAGCTTGCTACGACCACATGCATATATGTATATATCAAATCTCCGCTCAGTGCACTGCCCCTCCCCACCAGCTGAAAAAGCCCAAGCGTAGTGGGAGTGCAGGACAATTTATTTCACATCAATGATTATCATTCTGAACGTGCTTGGAATATCGAATCACTCACTTCGCTTTTACTTCTTTTTCAGGATAAGATGAAAGACGGACGGACGGGCGCGAAATTGACGACTTTTCTTACAGGCGAATCGTGATGTTCCTCAAGAGGAAGAAGGAAGGCTGTGTAAACAGGTACTCGTCGCCAGCTCTGGTCAACTTCGTTTGAGGATTGGTGTGTATCTTCGTCGAAGGCGGGTGAAAAGGCTAGCGAGCCTCTAGATAGAGTCAACCCGATTTCATTTTCATTTGTGAGAGGCTGGGTTGTGTTGTATTGTAGATCAATCGGGCAGAAAGGGCTGCCGCAGCCATTTACATAGAAGAAGCTGGGACTCTGGGAGAGATGGAGGAACAGTAGCGCCGCGAGTATTGGGTTTGTTCCATCTGACCTGTTCAGTGGTTTCTATCGTCCCCTTTTCATGTATTCTATTCCCGTGGGTGACTTCGGCATGGGCCATGGCGCCGATTGATTGACTGGCTGACTGACTGTCGTGGGCCAGGCAGAGTCGGAGGCAAAATGATTCTCGAAAATGTTGATCCACGACTCCACGAGTCTCACTGACTTCCGCGCTATCAAGTACTATTCTACATGAGAAATGAGGTGGCATAATTAAATAACATACTAGAGCAGTATCACGAATTGAGGCGAACCGCTCGCCCACTCTACTCTGAATCCCAACGACATCTCAACGATGATATCTCGTTGTAAGGCATGATGATGAGTCCACGTAAGATAGGGGGTTTCTGGGGAGGCGGGGAGGGAACGCACGAAGGCTCTATTCGAGTCTTCCTGGAGGTATTGCCAACATGGAGGAGCAGCTTCCTCCCTCCCACACCTCATCTGCGTGTTGACGCCCACCCGCCATGCAAGGTCTTTCGTTCATCATGCAGGATAGAATTCGAGAGATAGATCAGGGATGCTCCTGCTCTTGTTGCGCCCACTTACCAGGTCATTGCAAGTCGTGGACAGCATGGCGAACAAAGCATATCCTTTGCCGCGCTCTTGGAAGGAAACGAGGCGTCGTAGACTACCCACCGGTAGTTGGATGTCCTCCTCGTCGAAGGGGGCACGAAAGACCACGCAGCTTTGGATTTTGGTGCCCGATGTCCGCGGGGAGTGAGTGCTCCACGCCAAGGCCAGCGCCATCATGACGCCCTCGAGACGCACTGGTGAGAGGAAGCATCGATGGCGTCGACAATACCAAGGTCTGCACTTGGGCTAAGGACCTTCGCCCATATCATCCGATATACTGATTGACATTGGCAGAAAGAACCCGGCATGCCTCACTCAGTGCCTAATCATGGAGAGAAGGGATTGTCGATGGACCTTCGGAAAGGCTAGCTGTCTGCTGTCTGTCTGGCTGTCTGTTCTGTCTCTATACCCGGTACGGTACAGCACGGGGCACACGACAAACACGAGACATATCACGTTTGGGCATTTGGGCAACAGCTTCGGAGTACAGTAGTGAGGCATGAAACTGAGGCGACGTCGATGGAAATGCATTATCCCAAATTCGTTACGATCGGCGCTGCCAGTGGTCGCATCGCATACTTTGGAGAGTGGCTTGGTGAACTATATCAGGTAGTTAGGCAGGTTGCTTTTTTACTAGGGATATCCGGATAGCGAAAGTCCCCAGCGCACGCAGGGTTCGAACTCGTCACTATTTTGACTTTCGTCGGGGGGGGGGAGGGGTGTGAAGTCGGTATGGTGAACAAGGCTGTACTAGTAAGTATGTAACCCCAAAATGCTGGGTTGATGCTGTTTCGGCAGCCGCCTGAACGATGTCATAGCGTGGGAGTGGTACTGGGAAACTAGGATTGGTGACCCCGTACTGGGTTGTCAGTGGCAAGAGAATTCCTGGTTCGTGATAAAACGACGTCAGGGCAGCATCGGGCTTTTTCCAATGTGGGAGCATATACCGTCCGCAACACATGCAGACCCTTCTTCCGGCGGAGTCCAGCACCATCGAAAGGGCAAAGAAAAAGGACATGTGATTGGGCATGAGATGGCATTTCCGCCGCCGCCAGGCTTTCGGCTGGTGAGTCGCTAGCCTTGAATGTGAAATGCGTGTTGTGGGATTTTTAGCAAAGTGATCATGACTGGTCAATCAGCCCAGTCGGTTGCTGAATTCGTGATGAAATGGTGCATTTTGGACCCTGAAACTCAGCCCGGGGCAGCCAGCAAGGCCAGCAACAGCCAGGATGTTTGGGTAAGATTGCACAGGTGCCAAGGGAACGAAACAAAACGATGTCGGCACCATCGTGGGAGTGGTTGGCGCCCAACACGTCTGGGGTGGTTTGCTGCTGCGGCGCCGGCGTCGTGAGACGCACTCAATCACTGAGCCTGAGCCTGTCCGAGCGAGTGTTTCTCTTATGCCGGTAGTAACTTTGGCAAAGCCTGATTGCGCCAGATTGATTTGCGATGGATGCTGATGGACGAGCTGCGATGGTGGCTGCAGGAAGGGGACGCCGGTGCGGAGACGCCTGGAGCAGTCAGAGTCGTAGGAAAACGCCACTGACGACGGTGGCTCCACGATCAGGGTCGTGCACGATGGGGTGGTCCACACATTCGAAGAGTGGTTGGGGCCATTTCATCCTGGCATGTCACAACGGAGTACGGAGTGCGGATAACTGCTCGTACTCCCCAAAGGTCGCGGTCTGCAAGTTCCAGGACAGGGGACTCTGCTCAGTAAACCACTGGCAGGGCGTCGATGGAGGCCCTGCCTTGTGTTGCTGCAAAATTGGAGTGAGACCAGGGAAGTGAGGAGGGCGACGATTACGATCGAATCGGGGTTACAAACCCATGCGATGAGACGTTGGCTTGACGCAGGGCAGCCATGACATCATCGGGGATGGGACGGGTGTCACGTGATATACCTTGCCTTGACCGCAGCAAGTGTGACTGCAGGCGAGGGAGACAGGCATCAAGCAAGAGAACGCATTTTGAAGCCGCCATTGTTGAGATAGAGTCATGCAAACCATAATTGCATGTCATATTGTAGGACTGGTAACTGCCTAGGCGCTGCCATCCAATCTAAATGCTCCGTAGTCTTGGGTTGCTAATGACAACAGCAATCCATTCCTCGCAGGCCATCTAAACTCTGGCAATGGTTAATCTGTATCGCCCGTCGGGCCAACCTGAACATTTTCCTTCTTCTCCGTACATAGACGAAGAATCAAAACACATTCCTCTGTGTTGCCCGCTATGGTTCTTCCATTCATGAAACACCCTGGTACAGTACTCATCACCGCACACAGTGTTTCACGCCATTTGAGACGAAAGTCATGCCAACGCCTAGCATCGTCGCAACTCAGCGCTCACTCTGGAAGTAACAATAAAGCATCGCAAACCTCAAGCTTGGTGCCATCATCTCTGGGTATCAAGGGGTCGTAAAACTAAGACTAAGGTATATTGTAGCGAGTGTAGCGAAAATAATAATTTTCCAAAAGGGGGTTTCCGTCTTTCTTGAGAAATACTGTTTGACTGATTCAGGGGGTTTGTTGGTGCATTTTGGTGTGGGAATCCCAGTTCCATCTATCACCGGCTGTTGTACAATGGGTAGGGCACGCTGCTCCGCACGCCCCATCGCAAAACGTGATGTACATTGGAGCAGAAGAGTCGTCCGAAAATTTGGTGCTGATTCATGTGCCAAAGAAAATAGCAAGTTGCAGAAACAAGAATTGGGCATATCCGGTCAACGATGATAAGGAGATGACGTTTGTGTCTTGCGTCACCCATTCTCCGATGCTCGGAGTGTGAGTATTTTAATCTTCCCCATCAGAGTGGCTGGCGTTAGACAGAGTCTCGCCCTTGTGGACTTTCTTATGCCGGCGCAGATTGCTGACCACTGAGAAGTGACGGCCACATCCCTCAACATCACAGGCGAATGGTTTCTCACCCGTATGGCTGTACATGTGTGTCTGCAAGGAACTTGGCCGGGTGAAACGCTTGTCGCAAATCTTGCATTTATGTTTCTTTTGAGTGTTGGCCGACATCTTGGATGAGAATTGTCCCATCATCGACTGTGGTGCTGGAGGTCCAAGCGGCAATCCCATCATTTGTGTGGGACGGGGCAATGTACGAGAGGCGGCCATTGATTCGTACCCAGCATCGGATGCCGCCGAGCTGTAATCCGTGGCGCTATCACCTACAGAGCCAACGGAACTCGGGGCGTAGTATGGATAACCACGGCCGGACTCATTCGAAATAGAGGACTGGGTTGAGCTGGTGTGTGGGAAGCCGTACGCGTCCGTCGAGGGACGCTGTGCACGAACCTCGAAAATGTTGCGAGGGGTCAAGTCCTGGAGATTTTGGTGACTAAGAGCCAGCATGCCTCTCGAAGCATCCAGTTCACCAAAACTGGCATGTGCGGCTCGAGAACCGTCGACGCTGTGGAAGTAGATGTTAGTGAGTTTATCATGTGAAAGCGATGGACCAAATACTAACGCGTCAGACACCTTACGGTGTTGTTGTGCTTGTTGCTGCTGGTGCATCGATTGGGCGTAATTCATGGAGGAATATGAGGGCGCGTAGGAGGATGAAGTGACTGAAGGAGCGGTATAAGCCTGCTCTGCGTATGTTGAGCGCGGAATGTCTTGAGGATAACTTAGTAAATCGGTTGCAGAAAACCCGACGCTGGAATAGCCGCTACCTTGAGCTGATGATCCAGTAACTGGGGGCATCTGAGAATATGGCATGGTGAGGCCAGATCGTGAGCTGTCCGTTTTGGACAGTGCCGGAAATGATGAGCCAGAGGTGGCAGTCTGGTGTTGCCAAGGATCGCTGAATTGCGGCGAGGTGTGCATTGTGTTTGGGTACATATGATCGTAACCCATCCCACCGTAATGTCGACCTTGGCTGTCAATGACCATCGTCATGAGGGCGGCTTCTGTGATGGCAGGTAGTTCAAATACAGATTGAACCTAAAACAGCAGATGATCGAGTGCTGTGATGCGAAAGGTTCCAGCCTCGCAGCACAAGTGAGAAAGACGTTGATGAACGGACCCAAGACTCGAGACTCAAGAGCAAGAGGATCTGGTTCCTGAAGAGCGTGGTATGGTGATCGAACTCTCTCTCGGGGGGATCAGCAAAGGTTATGTAGTCCCAAAGAGTGAGTTGTGGAGGTGGGCAGATGTCAGAAAGGGTCCACCGAAGATCGATGCTGATCTTCTTCAGTTGCGGCGATAGTTCGAGTGCAGTGCCCCTTTCCAACTTGAGAGCGATAAGTCTGCTCCAGAGGCGCAATCCTCAAACAAGTTCGGCGAACGGCAGATCGACAAAATTGGTCGTGCAGATTCCAACGGTGATGGCAGTTGGCACTGAAGTTGCTGGTGCCCAAGACTGACAAGACCTGAATGGTGGTTCGGGTGGTTGAGGCAGGCAGTGGCTATCTGATGGTCGGGGGTATGTTGTCATATATGGCTTTGGCCCCTAGAGGTAGTGTTGTATCTCTCTGGGCGTGTCTGGTTTCAGATAGTGGAATGTTGATGGGTGGTTGTTCAATGAAAGAGTTTCAAAACAGATAGACAGGTCCGTTCGAGCGTTGCGGTGGGGAAGGTGAGGGTAAATAAGTCTGTTCGACTGCTAAGTAGAAAATTGAGTGAACTGCCCGTGTGGCAGTCTGGCATCGATGTCTTGTTGTCTGTGCCCGTTACGTCGGTGGGCAGTCTCCAAAAGCCTCTTGCACCATTCTATCAAATCTTGGATTGGCTTCTCTGCAATCCGTACCCTTTGCTTTAACGCAGGGTGTTTTAGCTCGAGATGGTGGTTGGGCGGGTGGGTGGCGGTGGAGAGCATCGGGGTCGAATGACTGGTGGAGCGACGTGTGCCAGGTCGGAAAATGATGAATCCCTTGAGAATGACCACAAAGTACGACAGGGATACTGGCCTGGGACAGTCAAGAATGTTGTCGGAACGGGTGGACAACCCCGGTCGTCTTGATGAGGCTTGGGCTCAAGTTTAGCTTCCAGGACCCTCTTTATCCTCATCTTGCTAAGGTGCCTCAAGCCCTGAAGCCTGAAGGCCTGCAGAGGAAGAGGAGGGGGAGGGGAGTGGATCAGGGACCCTCTTTGAACCTGACATCGGCCAGGATGGCAATTGGACGCCACCCGGCTTCTAGCAGGACGCCCCCATCGAGCACACTCAGACCAGTTGAAGAGGTCGAAAAAGTATGTGGAAACTCTGTGCTGGGGGGTTGTGGGTTGTTTGGCTGTGGGTTGTGGAAAAAAGGCCCAACCCCAGACCAGGTTGACAGGTTTACAGTTTCCAGTTGACAAGGAGTAAACTAGCTCGGTGTGTCGTCGTCTGTAGCAGTCCGTCCCTCGAAGTTAGTGGGGAGGATGTCGGTATGGTAGTGGTAACTTGTAAGACTTGTCCCAGACACCCAGGCAGTTCCAATGCGACCAACGCTATGCTCTGCTACTTCTCTCTCGCCGAGCTGATGCTTTGAGCCCGAGAGCTTGTGATTGCACCATCGGTCTTCCCCAGGACAATAGCTGGACGCGGCGTTTCTTGCCCTCTTCACCAGTACCCATACAGACCGAGCAGGACGACGACCCAGGCCACTGAGACGACCCCTCCACCCTTGCTCGCTCACCTGCTGGTCCTGCTCGTACTGGCTATTTCGCATTTACATCATTGACACGTCGGAGTTTTTCGTCGCGTAACAGGTCCTCCCACCTGTGGACCTCATCGGCCTACAATCTGGCATCTGAACTCTGAATCCACATCTCGAATCCCGGCTAGCGTCTCCTCCAAGACCGCCGCCACCCCGTTGGTTTCGGATGAGACTTGACTCTGCCTGGCATAGCACCAGGCAAAAGCGCGGCGGCCAAGAGAGGGTGTGATTGACTTTTCCCAATTTGGCCGTAATGGTGATAATAGATCCCAAGAAGGTACCTACCAGGGAGGATGCTAGTCAATGGAGGGGATGTACGCAGTGCTCTCGGTGGGATAAGGCGAACAACAAACCATTCCATGACATGCTTGGAAGCTGTACGGATACGTGGGAGTATCGTCGATACAAGGTCACCAAGTCCCCAACTTCGTGATAGCAAAAGCATGAACGGTAAGGGCTTACATGGCACTCAAGCGGCATACTAAGGAAAGCGGTGAGAACTCGAAAGCAGTTTGATGGTCTGTACCAGATATACCAGGTACAAGTCCTCTGGAACGATGGAAGTGTGTCCTGTCGCCTGTCACCTACCAACCACCAAATGCAAGAGATACCAAGGGCGCTCTGAATGGACCGTTCCAAGGTCGTTTATCCTGATGTCGACTTCCGATTCCTGAAAGGTTGCATCATTTGACCTTTGACATCTGCCTTTGGCCCTGGGCATGGGGTATCTCCTCACTCATGGCGCCAGTTGACATCCCCATCCGTCATTCATGGCTGCTAATTACATCCTTCCAGTCCCCAGCAAAGACGACCTGACCTGTATCTACTCGGACTGGCAATGGGAAGCAGGCTAGCTAATTAGTAGGTCTGCCCCAAACACCCAATCAAGACCCCCTGTCCAAAGACCCTCCTCAATTTCCAGTTGGTGGCTTGCAAGGGGCTTTGGCGGGGTGGGACACGTCTGCCAAAAGCTGCCAATGCTCAAGCTGAGAGCAACGCCACTGACGCTGCGTCTTCTGCCCTTCCCATCCAAGTTCCCGTAGCCCAAACTCTCGCTTGACGGCCGCTGCCCATTGCCGTTGCCTGCTGCCCGCTGCCTTTGGGCGCCCTGGGGCCCTTCTCTCTGGGTTGTTCAGGCTCACGAGCCCTTGCAATTTAGTACGTAGGTCCTTATCAGTAGGCCCCTAGGTGGTTCTGCGGTCTGTACCGAGTATCTGACTGCAATCTGTTTGACTAGGCTGGTAGTCCTTCGTACAGAGTACTCCGTGCTTGATATCTGCCTGACTCAAGGGAGCCCTACTCATACCTGGTGTACCTACCCAGGTTCCGAGGTATGTATATAGGCAAGGGAAGCTCATTAGCACTGCTCGTTCTCATTCTCTTGGGACATATCGCCCTCCTCCAAATCTACTCGTCGTAGAATGGAGTTGTGACCTCGACCCGCCTTACAAGCGCTGGACCTCGTCGCCCGTCGCATGACAGCGCAGACGAATCCCGGCATCTTGTCGTTGGGGGTGAAAGCTCAACCAGGGCCCACCACTAGCGCACTCACTGAGCACCCAAACCCTTTTTGCCTAAGCCTTGGACAGGGTAAAAGTCTGTGTGCCGTTTTCCGGTGCTTGTCTTTCTCTGAGGCCTTTCTCTCGTCCAGGGCATCGTACCCGGGGGGTGAAGAGCCCATGTTATTGTTCATACGTAGGTATCGCCCTATTAGTAGGTACCTAGGTAGGGTATGTATCCCAATTCTTCGCTATATAGGCACTCAAGACTTCATCTGCATGAGATCCCGATTTTGATCCATCGATGATCCTGTCCATCACCTGGGGAGAGGGATCATTTGGTCCACGTGAGGAAGAAGCTTGAAGCTCTTTGTCTACGTTGATCCTTGTATTTGCGATCAAAGGATGTTCGTGGTCTGATTGAGCATTGGCTGTTATCTGATCATCAGAAGCCTCGTTCAATGTTGCCCAGATGTTCCTCACCTGGGTAGTCTCGGGCGTCTGCCCGCGAAACGAGTGCAGCTACTGCTACTACAGATACATACTTGTACTAGTAGTGGCGAGTACTTCCGGAACCAATTACTGTGATGAGTTGATAAGTACGGGATACTCGAGGTGAGCTGGGAACTCACTGGCATGCCAGCAGCCGACCCCAACTAGCGTAGGGAGTACCTACTCGTAAGTAGTTAGTATCTAATATGTACATGTCAAGAGTAAAGACGCCAGAGTGAAGCTGCACTCTGGCTTGGCCAGGCTCCAACTGGACTCCTTGTCGGGTAAGCCAATTCCAAGTCCTCTCAGTGTGCAATCGCCTGAATACTCCTCGCATGCATACAAACAACGGAGTACGGAATACTCCTACTCAGAAGTTACGAGTACAACACAAACAGTCGCCACTTTTACCGGCACTGGGTTTGTACCCTGTATCAACATTACCTAGTTACCCTTCCTCATGAACTACCGTTATACTTTCCACAAAGGCTTGATGATGGATACTCCCCCCCTCCCCCCCGAGTAATATGTGTAAACCTGATTCTTCTTTTGCTCAGCCTCCTTTCTCGAATAACTTTCGGGCTTCCTTCTTTTACCACGGCAGACCCTGCAGAGCTTCAGACTTTTTGTTATCACTTTTCTGTCAAAATGCCGATTCAGGGTCTTCGCGGCGACCTTCCCCAGAGCATATACGAGAATTCAGCACCCAGCACACGATCTAGTTGAAATTCACAATCACTAAATAACTCTTCTAGTCCAGGGATCAGATATGTCATCTGTTTGCGCTTGAAGCGCGCTCTCTTGATGACTTCGAACTCAGTCCCCTTCCAACGGACAAGGTATCCAAAACCTGCCAATTTAGACCTGTAATTAGTGCTCTGTCACAAACCCCCAGCATGTTTTGATTTCCTCCAGATTTGAGCAGTGCTCGAGCCCCACAAAACGATAGACGTAGTGTGATCTCCAGGCTTGCCGGCCAGTTCGCTGTGGGCCCATTCTGAAACGCCCGCCAAAATTCGCCATCGGGGGAGGCTTCCAGGGTCCGCTGAGGCCCTGAGGCCTAGCTAGTACATGTCCAGAGTACAGTACTCCGTACCAGTAGTCCCAGTGACGGAGTGCTCTGCAGTGGCCCAGTGGGCGCAAACTAATCTTGCGGGTGGCACACCCACCACTGGAAGTTACAAGCCTTCTTTGTGACGGGTCTGTCGCCTGTAGGAATGAATGGTCACTACCACTTAGGCTGTTTCCGCCGGTGCCTCTCAAGGCTCGACATAGTAGTGAGTTAATTAGCGTTTGGCGTTGACTTTGGCGTCTGCTCCTGGAATATCAGAGTCAGCAACCAGCCCGGCGAGGGATCCACCATCCCCCGGTGCCGCAAACGTCATGCCAACATCTGTGGGGGGTGGAATCTCTATCCCATTGGGCTTCTGGGCATCGTCGATCACCGCGGCTCCAGAGCGGCTGTCTCCTCCGTAAGCCGTTCGTATTTCCAAATGCTCCAGGATGGTGGATGGGATGCCGCAACGAGTCCAACGAGGGCCATTGTGATTGAACTCTGTCGGACACATCCAGAACATGCCTGGTATCTACCCAGATAGCACCAGCACTCTGTAGGTAGGGTTAGGGTGGGTGCGTGGTATGGAGTTCGGAGTACCTGATCGTAGATTGTCGTTGTCTTCGACGTTATCTAATGACTAAACTGAACGACGGCGTCAGAGGCCAGAGACAGAGACAGGGCTGGGCTAGCTTGCCCGAGAAACTACCTTGTACTCGTGTACTAGAGGTCACAACCTTCCATCACTCCTATTGCGGAGGGGACGAGTAGGTCCCAGGCAGTCTTGGTTTCGAACTTCTAACTCTAAATTCTGCCCGCCCCAGTGCAGTAGCTGGCTGTCCCAACTTCCAACCAGATTGCTCAGACAATATCATTCAAAGCGATTGCTAGGGTTGTTCAAAATCCCTAAAATCTCATGTAAATTCATTCTTAGGGGATTCGCTTGAACCCTGTCGGCGCAATCGGTGGCGTTTTCCTTTTGAGCTTGGTGTCCTCTTGCACCTAGTTGGCGTTTTCTTAATGGACTCTTCGCTTGTTGGCAGGCTAAGACGCCTTCCACTTTGGCCATCTTGGGATTTCCTTTAGCATCTTGGAAAGTTGGGATTGTGATGTTTTAGCTCCCTCACAATTTCCCGGTAAGCGTCGTAGCCTGGGATTTCGGTGGCTACAGGCCAACAGCCTAGCTGACACCCGCCTAAACCTCCGAACACAGGCTACGAGTCCAGCTAAAAGCACCAGGCAAGGACCCTGACAAATGAACTAAGCTCATTTCTATCCTTGAACTCGACCGAGTGCTCCGTACTAAGGCTGTGGACCTGTTATCGGGCTCCCCTAACTTTACCCTACTGTCATACTGCGAGCACGGAGCACTGTTATTTGCTGCACTTCCAAGCATGGTGTGCTCTGCTCAAACACCCGGACATAGACTTTACAGCTTGATTGCGCCGACTCGAAATGTCAACTGGAGGGCAATATGTTTCGCACATGACCAGTTGGGATATCTACAAATGCAACACTCGAATGTAACCCCCTTGAAAGTTGACAGACCTTCAATGTGGTTTGCTTGCGCTCGTGCTGCAGATTTCGGTGGGATGGAAATTCCTTCTATTACTCGTCCTTCCGAGACGGTGAACAAGACAGGCCACAAACGCAAGTGAAATTAAGCCTCTCCATTCGTCTGTGCGTCCCAGGCGTTCTCTTCCTGAAACCTGATGATCATTGCAGATCCAGGAACGCCACAACAAACAAGTGGTACTGGCGGAAATGCCCAGCACCAAAAAGTCTTCACAGACCTCTACAAGGTCCGAGGCGAGAGTGCAGATAAGTGGGCACACCTAGCTGCAAAGTACAAGGTCCCCCAGCAAAAACCTCCTCAGGATTTCAATTTCGGAGCGACTCGATTGTGACATTTTGAACTACTAACCGACTGTGCAGGAGGAGCGACGACTCCGAGCTGCAGCGAGGCTAGGAGGGATGAAAACACAAACTCGCAGACTAGCCAGAAGGACTTTTCATCCCAATGTAGCAAAGGCAATCCATTATTAATTGTGGTACCAACCTTTGTCCTTTTCAACAGCGACAAGGATGCCGCGTACCGGCGAGGATTCGCGTAGAATTTCATACAGGACTCCAGTTCTTTAGCGACTTGGAGCCGGCAAGCAAGCGGGAGAAATGGGAAATTGCGAATTCACAAATTCACAATAATGATAAATGGGGGAAGAGCCCGAGAGCTAAGGCTAGCGAGTCTCACTACTTTCACACCCAGCGAGAGTAGATAGAGCCTTGCGCCATTCCCCACAATTCCTTCCCTCCCTCGGTGGCTCCCCTTACCTTGCTGGGCCTCCAGGATCTCAAATAGGGTACCTAGAAACAGTGACCTGGCTCGAATGCGGACGCGCTAACCTGCTCGTTGCTCTGACTTACAGGGACAGAGTACGGAGTACTGGTTCACTACTTAGCTCGCAATCACATCACATCAGCCCCCATCTCACATCTTCTCAATTCACCCCCCGTCTCCCAGACGCGGACCCGTTATGCAAGTGTGAGTGCAAGTCAGCCGGGTTCGACTGGGTTCAACTGCCCTAGAGGCTAGCAGCAGAGAGTGGGAAGAAGGAAACAACCCTTTCGTTCGAACTGACTCCTCCGGGTCTAGTTGACATTCCAGGATCTTGAGAAACACGCCCCCAGATGCCCGTTTTCTTTGAAGATGTACGTAAAATACTGAACTCCAGACCAGGTTTGC
>Ga0105239_10004388_pt1 | contig 16895 bp, 17 predicted proteins | sample KBSC44metaG_FD_92761 | JGI IMG/M metagenome (GOLD analysis project Ga0105239, IMG submission 92761) | Corn rhizosphere microbial communities from Kellogg Biological Station, Michigan, USA - KBS C4-4 metaG | ecosystem: Host-associated > Plants > Roots > Rhizosphere > Soil | place: Michigan, USA...
CCCTCCACCGAAGGCCAGGATCGCTGGATAAGCCTTCCCCGGATCGTATCCGTTGGGAAGAACGACCTTATAGGAGACCGTGGCACCAGCGACCTTCTTTGTCTTCTCCAGTATTTCCGCCCGGATGGGCAGAGTTGCGAGTAACACGATAACGACCGCCGGGGAAAACATCGGTATCCACTTCAATCGTGGCTGATTCATAGCGTGAGCCTCATGTTTCTGAACAGTAAAATGGATTTTATCAATACCTACTTCTTCCCCGCGGCGGCATCCTTGAGCGCTTTCAGGCGGGGAAGATCGCGATCTTCCTCGTGACATGCGGCTTCACTCAATTCGAACTTATTGTCGCGCTTGAGTGGCAGTGCGATCGTCCACGACCGCGTGTACACCACGGGATCCGTGACCGTCGCTTCATAGTTGACGGTATCGGGACCCGCCGGCGTGAATCGCTCGACCACACGCTCGGCGTGGCTGACAATCTCGCCGACCTCGTTCAGCCAGGTCTTGCCGTTAAAGTTCGTGGTATCGACCACCAGGGTGTCGCCTTCCCAATGGCCCAGGGAATCGCCCTGCCACAATCGTATCGAGTCGGGAAGATGGACGCGCCTATTTAGCGCCACGATGCGCCATGACGTGCGCTCATGCAGGATAAGGATGTAATCGGATGTTTGAATGACGTGAAACGACGTTGGCACATACATCGATCGGGGAACACCGGCGGGGAAACAATGCGCTGTCGGATCGTCGTAACCGCGTTCGGTCCGGTTCCGATCGATCTTTTCCTGAACAGCCCATGGCTGCATGGGAAGAGTCCCGTCCGGCGGATCGATGATAACTCCTCGTCCACCCGGGGTGACGCCATCGGCGGCGTGTTTTGCAAGTCCGTAGTTCGCGCCTCCGCCGTCGGGCACGTAAAATCCCTGGAGATCAGGCTTCTCGTCCGGCCGCCGGCGAACATTGGCCGGGATTTTGGCTGCAGCCGTAGGCGAACTCGGAGCCGCGGCCGTCGACGCCGCAGGGATCGCTCCATTGCCCGGATACCAGGTTCGCTCCTCACGAGTGAACGCGCCATTTGCCTCTTCGGCTTCCGCCTGACACACGTACTCGAAAAGCCTGTCCCGATCGGTCCGCCGGTGCAACGCAATTCGGATGGTCCACGGTTTGGTGAACACCTTAGTGTCTTCGATGGTGGCTTCGTACTGAATCGTTCCAGGGTCGGTCATGCGATATCGCTCGACCACGTGGAGCGCATCGCTGTGAAAATCTCCCGCCATGTCGAACCATGTTTTGTCGTTGTTGTTGCTGACGTCCACCACCAGCGTGTCCCCGTCCCACCGGCCCCGCGAGTCACCCATCCAGGAATCTAGATCGGCGGGATGCGAACTCCCGTCAGTGTGGATAAGGCGATAGTCGAGGGACCACTCGAAGGCCATCGCGACGGCCTGAGGTGTCTGGAAGATCTGAAACGGGAAATCCAGATACATGATCCGAGGCACGCCGGGTATATAACATTGATTGAGCGGATCGGCCTTCTGCCGATTCTGAAAATTCTCGGCTTTCTTGGCGGCGGCCCATGGCTGATAGGGGATCTCCGCGCCGACGACCACCGCCCGGCCGGCCAGCATGTTGTTTCTGGCGGCGTGATCCTGGAGATCGGCCGCCGCGGTGCTGGATGCCTGCCAAATGCCTTCAAGGTTTGGCTTGCCATCGGCGGTTCGTGGCAAAGTCGCTGTCACGACCGGAACGCTCTGCGAAAACGCGAGAAGTGCGGTTGTCAGGGCGATGGCCGTGATTGGGACAAAACGGTGCGTGGGCATAATGAGGTTCAATTCGCCTACAGGCCTTTCAGGCGGCTGCGGATGTGATCGTTGATCCAATGGTCATCCCACCATTCGACGGGATTTACCTGGACGCCGTCGACCTGCATCGAGAAGTGAAGATGATCGCCACCGGCCAGGCCCGTGGATCCACTCTTCCCCATCTGTTGACCACGACTGACCATGTCGCCTTCCTTAACCGTGATCTCGCTTAGGTGGCCGTAGATGGATTGCAGTCCGAGTCCGTGGTCGACAACAATGCAATTACCATAAATCCCCAGCGGCGCCGCCCAGATCACTTTCCCGTCGTTGGCTGCCAGCACAGGACCATGCTGGACGGTCGCAAGATCGAATCCCAAGTGCACCTGCTGGTCGATCTTCTTGCCTTTGTACATGTAGGTCCGCACATCGGCGAACGCAGACTCAACCTGCGAGCCGGCGAGTTGCAAGAACGATTGCGTCCACAGGAAGTGTCCTTCGGTTTTCAATCGCAGATCGGAGAGCGTCTTGTTATTGGCGCGCCGGACTTCTCCATTGATCTTAAGAAAGCGGGTAACGAGATCGCCGGATCCTGCGGGATCGATTTGACTGTCTACCTTTTCCAGGAAGGCATCATCGATTGATAGATCCCGCGCACGAAACTTCTTGGGAAACACCTTGAACCAGAAGCGCGCTGTCGCTTCCGTCCCGGCGCTGTTCCTGGCAAACACCACCGGAGCTATATCGGGTGGCGTATCCCAACTGTACGCAAACAGGGAAACTCGTTGTTGGGTTTGCCCAGGCTCGGGGAAGCTACGGAACGTGGCCGTTCCCACGCGAACCCCTGCTTCTTGCCAGGACCCTTCCGGTGTAAGAATGGCGAACTCCGAACCGCCTTGATTGATGTAGTGTTGAAATCCATCCGTGGTTACGGAAGGCGGGCGGAGAATCACATCTGTGTCGATCGAGATCGTGTCAGTCACGGCACGCAGGTCGTTCGATTGAACCTCGACGATCACACGGGCCTTTCCTTCCTTCAAATGGGAGGCACGATCCTTTCCAACGGTGAAGTGGATAATCTCGGTTCCCGCGTGGGTTCGCCAGAAGGTAAATCGCGTGGCTGGCTTCGTATCCTGATCGATCACGGTGTTGTTGCCGGCCTGTTCGATGCGCGCGGTGATGGCGCGAACACCATGCGGGTTCGTGATCCGCACGCCGATGGGAGTGGCCGCGCCGATGCTCGACGGTGGGGGATCGAACGCCAAACTGGAGTGCGAGGACATGGCAAACAATGCCACAGCCGCGCCAGCTAGGATCACCACAATCACCAGAAGGAACGTGATCAGTTTTGCCATATTTAGTCGCGATTCACCTATAGTCTGTAGCTTACCGAAGTGTGGGGCGAGCTCGTCAAAAAAAATATCGTGAGCCTGGGATAGGTGAGGATCAGACACTTTTACGAAGTGCTCCCGCAGGTAGGGCAGGCAGGCGGAGGGGAATCAACTGAAGGGCAGGAGTTTAACTTCCCGAATAAAACCTCTTACTAGTTTATTGACCCACGCGCTGCTGAAACACTAGCAACCGGCGGCGCAAGATGGTTCTCGCCACCAGGAGTTCAGCGATAACGGATCCGCTAATCTTGCCGAGGCGCCTTGTACACGGCTTGCTGTTGGACGGAGGCCGGCGGTTCTTCCGCCGAAACAAGAATCATTTCCCCTATCACCAGCGCCGACAGAATCGCCACAAGGAGTAGGAGTTTCCGGCCAAAAGTGCGCAGGTCGAAGTCTTCCATGGGGATGTAATCGGTCGTACTACCTCGGGCGATTAGGGGCAAGCCAGAGAAAACAAAGGCGTGCCGGGTGGGCCCCGCAAGTACTGTAACTTTCGGTCATTTCCGACGGGACTTCCGGAGGATTCCCCTCCCCGAACCCAGACGGTACACTCAACACGTTAGTAAGTACCTGTTTATAGAAGAGGTTCCACCATGGAGTACTTGAATCCGGTTCTTTTGTTGATGTTGGTAGCCGAAGTCTGCCTGGGTATATGCGCCTGGCACTCGCCGCAGTTCCTACGCCGGGTTGCGGCTCATTTGCTGACCCGTGCCGACGTTGTGGACGTGTCGCGGCTGGAAAGCGAGCGGCGCATGAAGGTCTGGCTGGATGAGTTCGGGTTGGACGCCGATCCAGCAGCCAAGAAGCAGGTACGCGTTCACGAGTTTTCCCGGGACGAAGTGAAGGCATCCTGAGACGCTTCGCAAACAATCGAATTTGAAAGCAAGAAACGGAGTGTGGTGGACTAGTAGTTCGGCTACTCTTCTGTCATGCCGACCGTAAAAGCCAAGAACGACAAGTCCTATCTAACCGACACGGAACGCTGGGAGGCAGTGATCCGCCGGAACAAAGATGCCGACGACGCGTTTGTATATTCCGTGAAGACCACCGGCGTCTACTGCCGCCCGTCCTGCGCGGCACGCCTGGCGCTCCGCGAAAACGTGGCCTTTCACCGCACGCCAAAGGACGCGGAGCGAGCGGGGTTTCGTGCATGCAAGCGCTGCAAACCGAACGGTCCTTCCGCTCAGGGCGAACAAGCGGCCATCGTCGCCAAGGCCTGCAAATTGATTGTCGAGGCCGAAGAGCCGCTGTCGCTGGACGCCTTGGCCGGAGCTGCGGGCCTGAGTCCATGGCATTTTCACCGAGTGTTCAAGTCGATGACAGGCCTGACTCCTAAGGCGTACGCGACCGCTCACCGCACCCGACGCATGCACAATGAACTCTCGCGCAGTGGAACCGTGACGTCGGCAATCTACAATTCCGGATTCAATTCCAACGGACGCTTTTATGCCGAGTCCAACAAGATACTCGGCATGAAGCCCACGGAATTTAAAGCGGGGGGCGACGGAGCGACTATCCGATTCGCCGTGGGCGAATGCTCGCTCGGATCGATCCTCGTGGCCGCTTCCGATTTGGGCATCTGTTCGATCGCCATTGGGAATGATCCCGGAGCTTTGGTTCGGGAACTCCAGGACCGCTTTCGCAATGCCCAGTTGATCGGCGGCGATAAGCAGTTCGAGCGCGTGGTGGCTCAGGTGGTTGCCTTCGTCGAGAATCCATCGGCCGGATTGGAATTGCCCCTGCACGTCCAAGGCACGGCGTTTCAGCAGCGCGTTTGGAAAGCTCTGTCCGAAATCCCCTGGGGCTCGACCTGCACATATTCGGAACTGGCGCAAAAGCTCGGCCTGCCCAATGCCATGCGCGCGGTCGCCGGAGCCTGCGCCGCGAATAACTTGGCCGTGGCTATTCCGTGTCACCGCGTAGTGCGCACGGATGGTTCGCTTTCCGTTTATCGCTGGGGCATCGAGCGAAAGGAGCAGCTACTCCAGATCGAAGGGGCTAGAAACTGAATTGGCGCAAAGTTAGGCTTGCGAAACCAAGGGCAGTTTCGCGGCCTCCCATGCAGCCAGGCCGCCGGCCATCTCGGTCAAATGCGTGATCCCGTATTGATGCAGAATACTGGCGGCAATTGAAGAGCGATAGCCGCCCGCGCAATGGACGGCGATGCGCCGGTCACGGGGGACTTCGCCAATGCGCTCGTGCAGGTGATTGAGGGGAATATTCACGCTGCCCTTGATGTGCTTGGTCGCCCACTCGCGCGGATTCCTAATGTCCAGCACCAGCGGCGGGTCTCGGTCCGCCAGCTCCTCCGCCACCATCGGGGCGCTGAGACGCTCGGTTGGCCACACCAAGTCCGGGCGCCCGGCCAGGGCTTGCATTCCCGCCCGCAAATATCCTTTGACATGATCGAATCCGATACGTCCAAGGCGTAAGGCGGCCTCCTGCTCACGCCCCGGTTCGGCGATGATCACGATCGGTTTAGCGCGATCGAGTATTGTGCCCGCCCACGTGGCATATTGCCCGCCGAGTCCGATGTTGAGGCTGCCAGCCAGATGACCCTTGGCATACTCGGCGGCATCGCGCACATCCAGGATCTGAGCGCCTGCGTCGCCCATTCGAAGCACTTCATCAAGATCGATGGGATGAAGGACCGCTTCCAGATTCTTGTCCAACGTGGCGCGTTCGCGAGTATTGAGAATCGCATCGTAGGTGAAGTAAGCCGGAGCGTCCGGCTGATCGGCCGTGACCAAACGAATGAATTCTTCTTTCGACATGGGCTGCAGCGCGTAATTCAGACGCCGTTGATCGCCCAGAGAAGAAACCGTATCGGAGGAGAGCTGCTTCCCGCATAAGGAGCCCGCGCCATGAGCCGGATAGACGAGCGTTTCATCGGGAAGCGGCAAAAGCTTGTTGTGCAGGGAGTCGTAAAGATGCGCGCCCAGGTCGTTGGCGGTCCAACCGAGAGAAGCCCGCAGGTCGGGACGGCCGACGTCGCCGATAAACAGAGTGTCGCCGGTAAGTACGGCGTGTGGTTTTAGAGGGTCCTTGTGGAGATCAAAGACCAGGATCGAAATAGACTCGATCGTGTGGCCAGGAGTTTCGAGAACTTGAAGCCGCAGCCCGGGGAATTCCAGCGTATCGCCGTCCTTCATTCCCACGAAAGTATATTCCGCTTGCGCCCGCGAGCCGAGATAAATAGTCGCGTGGCAACGGTCGCGCAGTTCCAGATGCCCCGCGACGAAATCGGCGTGGAAGTGGGAGAGGAATACCTGACGGATCTGGAGTCCAAACTTCCCGGCATCGTCGAGGTACTGCTGGATATCGCGTTGCGGGTCGACGACGATGGCGGTCGAGCTAGCCTCGTCTCCCAGCAAATATGAAGCGTGAGCCAGACAGCCTAGGTAGTACTGTTTGAGAATCATGGGATCGCCTTCCCGCACGGCGACGCAGTCAGTGGAGAGGCGCACCTGGACATTTCCTCATTAGCTTAGCCTGTGCGCAGGAGTCCACGCTGTGGGGCTGGCGGGGAGGAATCGGGAGCAAATAAAAGTAGGCGGAGAGCGTTAGCCGCCCTCCGCCCTGGCGTGGCCGGCGCTTAGCGAATATTAATCTTCAACTCCGCGTCCGAATGATTATGGCGCCAACCCCAATAAGCCTGTTGGTCTTCTTCTTTCAACTTGGCAAACGCCCGGTATTTGCGATGGTTTTCTTTGGCCCACATGCGGTACGCCCTGTCCTCACGGCTGTTCCACGCATGATCGTCGTTATGTTCTTTGTCGTGATAAGTCCTGGAATGATCCTCGGCGCCAAACACTACAGGAGCGGTAGGAGCCAAAAGGACAGCACCCAGGACGATCGAATTTAAGAAACGAGGCATAATATTTCTCCTGCTCGGAAGAGAGCAATTAGCACGCCAGTCTGGTCGCGATTGATAAAGAAGGCGTTTAAGGGTGCGCCTGAGAATGCAGGTTTTACCGAAACTTTATAATTTCACGGCTTTTGCCTGATCGAGATGGGCGTGCATTTTAGGAAGCGCACTGTGCGCAAAACCCTTGATGTCCGAGTCTGCCGTTGCGGACTGATCTTCTTTTTCGAACTCCGCGATGGCCTTTAGATGCCCATCAATTTCTTCGCGCACGAACGCCTGATCAAACTCGATACCGATGAGGCGGGCCAGCCGCTCCGCGGAGTCATCAATTTTAGCGGGGTCCGGAAGCACTATGCCTTTTAACCTAGCCAGAGCCTGTATTTCGGCGTTGGATAGCGCGTGGTCATCCAGTATGTGTTGAGCGTAGGCTTTCAGGTCGCTGTTGGTGCCTCGCGCAACGCCCAACATTCCCATCTTTACCTCGTGTTGCCCATTCTGCGCCGCATCTAACAGAAATTTGCGGTCCTCCGGGGAAACCGTCACGGCGCCCCCGCTAGGATTCTGCCCGTGGCTCAGAGTGTTCTGAAACAGCAACAGCCAGCCACTGAAGGCCAAGAGCACCATCCGTTGAGGTGGCATGTATCTTAACCCTCCACTATGGAAGAGCAGGAGATCCTGACTAGCGTTACCCCTGCGAGTTACAATAAGCGATTGGATCTAATGAATGTCGTATTCTAGCGGTCGTCAATTTGTTCAGCTTCCGGGGCCCACTAACGTGCCCGAACGCGTGCTCCGCGCTATGTCGCGCCCGACGATCGACCATCGGGGGCCGGAATGTGGGCTGCTGGGCCTGGAAGTCCTTGAGGGGATGAAGGGGATTTTCCAAACCTCGGGGAAAGTGGTGATCTTCCCTTCCTCAGGATCTGGAGCCTGGGAAGGCGCCCTAACGAACACTTTGTCGCCCGGCGACAAGATATTGATGTTCGAGGTGGGACAATTCGCCGCGTTGTGGATTCAGGTTGCGACAAAACTGGGCCTGGATGTCGAGGTGGTACAAACCGATTGGCGCCACGGCGTCGATGTACAGGTGGTCGAAGCCAAGCTCCGCGAAGATCGCGAGCAGAAGATCAAGGCTGTCGGCGTGGTGCACAATGAGACCTCCTCGGGTGTCACGAGTTCAGTGAGTGCCGTTCGCAAAGCCATGACACGAGCCCAGCATCCGGCGCTCTTGCTGGTGGACGTGATCTCGTCACTCGCGTCCATCGACTACCGGCACGACGAATGGGAAGTCGACGTTTCCATCGGCGGCTCACAGAAAGGCATGATGCTGCCTCCGGGCCTGGGATTTAACGCGATCAGCGACAAGGCGCTGGCGGCATCGAAATCCGCGCGGCTTCCACGGTCGTACTGGGACTGGCAGTTGATGCTCGCGCAAAACACCAACGGCTTTTTTCCATATACGCCGGCGACCAATATGCTCTTCGCGCTGCGGGAATCGCTCAGCATGCTACGCGAGGAAGGGCTGCAGAACGTTTTCAAGCGTCATGAGCGTCACGGCGAAGCCACCCGGCGTGCGGTACGCGCTTGGGGACTGGATAACGTGGCCGTCGATCCCAAGGAGTTCAGCAACTCGGTTACCGCCGTTTATACACCGGCCGGCCACTCCGCGGACGAATTTCGGAAAATCGTTCTTGAGCGCTTTAACATGGCGCTGGGCAGCGGGCTGGGAAAGCTTGCGAATAAGGTTTTTCGTATCGGGCATCTGGGCGACTTCAACGATCTCATGCTCGCCGGAACTCTGAGCGGCGTCGAGATGGGCCTGGATCTCGCCGGCATTCCGCATCGCAAGGGTGGCGTCGCGGTGGCGCTGGAATTTCTTACGGAATCGCTCCGAGAAGTAGCTGCACCGGCGGGCGTTTAAGACGTTACTTCCTGCGGTCCAACTTTTGAAGTGCCGACGCGCACCCACTGGATAATCGAGGCGACGCTTCCGATTACACAGAACGCAATAAATCCGCCCATCATCCACTCGAACTCAGCGGACTCAGCGATCCGAAGAATGCGGCGGCCGAAATAGATCGCGGACCATCCAATCAAGGAATATCGAACCGTGCGGGCAGCCAGCACCAGAGTCAGCAGGCGCGGCCTCGGATATTGCAATGCACTGGCCACCGCAATGGCGGCTCCGAATGGAAACGGCGGGGGCGCGATGCAAGTGATGATCACGACCATGGCCGCGTGCTTCTCCATCCGCTGCTTCAAGTAAACGAGGAGCTTAGGTTTCACCAGCCGCTTGAGGCCCGCCTCTCCGCCCTTGCGGCAGACCAGGTCGAGCAGGAACACGCCGATGGTAGACCCCACGGCTCCGGCCAGCACGTAGAGCGGAAGCCACGCGTGGTTCCGGGCGACCAACACCACCGTCAGCAGGTCACTGCCGATCGGCAGAAACAGAAAAGAATCGTCCGCGATAGATACCAGCAGGATGCCGAAGGCGCCAAGTTGCAGAAAAAAGGTAAGTAGATGGCGGATCGACAAGCTCACGGGACCAGACTAGCAATCCGCAAGCCAATGCCGCCCTGTTTCCGCCTCGAGGGACAATGTAGAAGGGCTTGGTGGCCCTTGTAAGCTATGCGCTTCGTGGTCCTTGCTTTCCTGGCTACTTCCGCGTTCGGCGCCGATCTGAACATCCCGTCCAAGGATCTGTACGAAGGCTGGCTCAAGATGTACGATCTCAAGTTCGACGATGCGCATCAAGTTTTCGGCGAATGGAAGCAGAACCATCCCACCGATGCGCTTGGCCCGGCGTCGGACGCGGCCGCCTATCTTTTCTCTGAGCTGGCTCGATTGGGAATCCTGGAATCCGAGCTATTCGTCGATGACGCGAAATTCGAAAAACGCGCCAAGCCTATCCCCGACCCACAACTGAGGCCGCGGTTCGATCATGAGATTGAACGGACCGAACGTCTTGCCGACGCAGCACTCCAGGTGACTCCGGCCGACGCTAATGCCCTCTTTGCCAAGTCGTTGACCTTCGGGCTGCGTGCCGACCTCGCCTCGCTGGTCGAAAAACAGGATTTCGCAGCGCTCAAGTTTACGAAGCAAGGCCGCGCCTTCACCGACAAGTTGACTGCGATCAATCCGAAGGCCTACGATGCGTATCTCGGTGTGGGCGTCGAGAATTACTTGTTGAGCCTTAAGCCCGCGCCCGTACGTGCCCTACTCTGGGTGACGGGGTCCCAGGTCGATCGCGAAAAAGGACTCCAAGCCCTTCGCATGACGGCGCAGTACGGTCACTATCTGGAGCCGTTCGCCAAGCTGCTGCTCGCGGTCGCGGCCCTGCGCGACAACAATCGAAGTTTGGCTCGGGAATTGTTAACCGGGCTGCACAATCGGTTTCCCGATAATCCGCTGTATCTCAAAGAGCTCGACCGCCTGACCCCGAAAATCGGTCCAAAATAAAATCACCCGATAATTCCCGGTGCTTCATGCCCGATCGCCTGAACGTATTCAATATACGAGCCGGGATAAACCAGGGGTTGTCGATCTGTTCCGCTCTCGCCGCCCAACTCCAGCACCCGTGAGCCCAGACCCCGCAGGAACATGCGGTCGTGCGACACGAATATCATGGTGCCCTCGAAATCCTTGAGCGCCGCCACCAGCATCTCTTTGGTTGCTAGATCCAGGTGATTGGTCGGCTCGTCGAGCACCAGAAAGTTAGGCGGGTTATAAAGCATCCGCGCCATCGCCAAACGCGATTTCTCACCGCCCGATAGCGACCGGATCTTCTTATCCGCATCGTCGCCCGAAAACTGGAACGCTCCCGCCAGCGTTCGCAGCGAACCCAGGCCATCCTGCGGGAAATCGCCAATGAGCTGTTCGATCACCGTCAGATCGGGATCGAGCACGTCCAGCGACTGTTGGGCGAAGTATCCCATGGTGAGACTTGCGCCCAGCCGGACACTTCCGGAATCGGGAGTGCTGGCGCCCGCGATCATTTTGAGCAGCGTGGTCTTCCCTGCGCCGTTGCGGCCCATCACGGCCCAACGCTCGCCCCGGCGAACCGTAAGACTGAATCCGTCATAGATCACGCGCTTGCCATAACTCTTATGCAGATCCTCGATCACGGCCACCTGGTCGCCGGAACGCGGAGGAACGCGAAACTCGAACTTCACCACCTGGCGCTTCTTCGGCAGCTCGATCTTCTCGATCTTATCCAGCGCCTTGATGCGGCTCTGCACCTGGGCCGCCTTGGCCGCGTGCGTGCGAAAGCGGTCGATAAAGCGCTGTTCCTTCGCCAGCATGGACTGCTGACGCGCAAAAGACGCCTGCTGGTTGGTTTCGCGGATCGTTCGCTCGCGTTCGTAGAAATCGTAATCGCCAGAGTAAGCAATAATCTCGCCACCATCGATCTCCGCAATCTTCGAAACGATGCGATTCATAAACTCGCGGTCGTGCGAGGTCATTAGAACCGCGCCCGCGAAGGATTTGAGGAATTGCTCCAGCCACACGATCGACTCGATATCCAGGTGATTCGTGGGCTCGTCCATGAGCAGCACATCGGGCCGGCCCAAGAGTACACGAGCCAGAGCGACGCGCATTTTCCATCCACCCGAAAGCGCCCCCACGTCGCCGTCGATCTGATCATCCTGGAAACCCAAGCCGTGCAGCACCTCACGGGCTTGCGCCTCCAGTGCGTAACCGCCGAGATGGTCGTACTCTTCCTGGACGTGGCCGAAGCGATCGAGGATCTTGTCCATCTCATCCGCTCGGTCAGGATCTTCCATGGCTCGCTGGAGATCCTCTAATTCATGGTGCAGGTCGCCCGCTCGCCCGCTGCCGGCAATCGCTTCGTCGAGGACGGACCGGCCTTTCATCTCTTCCACGTCCTGGCGGAAGTACCCGATTGTCATCTTCTTGGGAACTGAGACTTCGCCTTCGTCGGCCGATTCCTCGCCGACCACCATGCGGAAAAGAGTCGTCTTGCCCGCGCCATTGGGGCCCACCAGGCCGACCTTCTCGCCGGGGTTCAACTGAAAGGAAGCATCGACGAAGATTAACTGCTTGCCGTACTGCTTGTGGATGCTGGAAAAGGAGATCAACTCTCAAGCTAGCAGAGCTTGGCTGATGCCAGCCAATGCCTGGTGGTAATCAGCCAGATGCCAGACGCTATTGGCTTGCTTTGTCAGCAACTTAGATTTGGTAACTGGGTTGCACGTAGACCGGCGGAACTGGGGAGGTTGATATGAAACTCAGTCTGATACCTGTGAGCTTGCTGACCAGCGCGCTCTTGCTCACTGCTCCGATGGTCACTTTCGCTCAGAATCGTGGGGGCGGCGGCGGGAACCGTTCCTCAGGAAGTCGTGGCTCATCGGGAGCCCGGAGTTTTTCTGGATCGGGCGGAGGCGGTAGCGCCGGACGATCGTTCTCCGGCGGGCAGCGCGGATCCGTCCAACGTGGCGGACAATCGTTCTCGGGCGGGCAACGCGGATCCGTTCAACGTGGCGGGCAATCCTTCTCAGGCGGTCAACGAGGATTCTCGAATAGCCGCGAACGCGGCTTCAGTGATCGCGGCCGAGGATTCGAGCGGCGTCCCGTCTATCGCGGAGGTTATCGCGGCGGCACCTATTACGGATACTATGGCGGTCCGTATTACTACGGCGGTTACTACGCCCCATATTATTACGGGAATTACTGCAACAGCGGCTACTACGATCAATGGGGCAACTGGATTCCAACCTGCACCTACGACCCCTATAACTACTACTATCCTTATTAGCGAGACGGCGCGCTAGCGAGCCGCGCGCGCAGTTCAGAAGTTTGTTGCCGGTGGCAGAGCAAGCACAAGGAGCGGATGTTCTCCAGGTCGCATTCGCCTCCGCCTTCTACCACCGGCACAATGTGATCCGCATCCCATAGCGTCTTCCGGCTAATCCGCTTCAGCCCCCAACGCGCCAGCAGCTTTTGCCGATGGAGCCCGCGAGCCCGCTTCAGGTCGAAATAAGCCGCGCGGCAATCCACCCCGCAAATCGCGCAGATGCCTTTGTCGCGGGCCAATACCTGCTCGCGCAAATAGCCGGGATCTGTGCGCAGCCGCCATTCATGAACGCACCAATCGGAACAGAACGTGAAGCGGCGCGCCGGGACTTCAAGATTGCACCAGCGGCACAGGCCACGGCCGTTCGCGCCTTTCTCCAGGGTTGCTCGATCGGCAAACCCTCCGGGCATGGTGCGCGAAGTGCTCAAGAAACATTCTTAGCACAAATTGTTCTTAGCCCATGAAGCCGACGTCGGCGGTCGGGAAATTCGCGATATTCGGGAACACCTGGGGGATTGCTGCGCCGACTCCGAACCATTTTGCCATCGTGGCGCCATACTGATCGATCGACGTCGTCGGGATGAGCACGCCACGATTGTTCGCATCGTCAGGACCTCCCAGCGCCAGCATGGGAAAAGTCCCGTACACATTCCCACCCTTCACCGCTCCGCCCAGCACCAGATGATGACTTCCCCGGCCATGAACTTGGAACTATCCGTGGTGCTGGTAGCTCGCACGCTAACCGCATTGGCGGTGGGCACGGTTGCCGGAGCCTGATAGAGTCCACTTGTCGAAAGAGTCCCATACGTCGAGTTTCCGCCGATGACGCCATTCACGGACCAATTGACCGTCGTGACTGCGAGCGGAACGTACGCCGTCAACTGCTTGCTGGTCCCAATGGCGAGGCTTCCACCGCTGTAGACTGTGATTTGCTGCGCCAACGCGGCGGGCATCGTGAGCGTGGCCATCGCCAGCAACTGCAACGCAAATCTCCACTTGAACATAGGTAGCGATTAATCCTTGGTGCCTCACTTTACAATTGGCCAGGACTTAATGGCTACGGAGTAAGACGAGTTAGGCTTGGGGGATAAGCAGGACGCCTAGGTCACTTCCTTGCCGGGTCAAAGTGCTCGATCGGCAAACCGCCGGGCATGATCGGGCTAACCAAACATTCTCAGCATGGACTGTTTTGCAGGCTGCCGCTATTCTGGTGATAGATTCTCAAATTCCCGATGAATCATGCCGCCTCCCTCCCGCCCGAATCCCCAGCCGCAGACAGACTCTTCGACACTGCTGCGGACCTCTTTTGGCGCCACGGGTATGCGGCCACCACCACTCGCGAGATTGCTACCGCGTTAGGCATCCAACAAGCGTCGCTCTATCACCACATGGCGAGTAAGGAGGATCTGCTCTACCGCATCTGCCTATCCTCGTTGGAAGCCTTCCTTGAACAAGCGAATGTTAGCCGCGCAGAGTGCCCTCTGGACCGGATCAAACTACTAGTCCGCACTCATCTCGGCACGTTGCTGCGATATCAGCAGCGCAACGTTACCCAACTGACGGAGTTACGCTCGCTTTCCGCGCGTCATCGCGCCGAAGTGCTGAGGTTGCGTGACAAATACGAACAGTTCTCGCGATCCATTCTGAAAGAAGCTCAAGCGGCCGGCGCGATTCGGAGCGACGTGCCCGCCAAGTTTCTGAACCTGGAGCTGATGAGCATCCTGAACCATGCATCCCTGTGGTTCCGGAAAGGGAGAGCTCTCACCGAGGATCATCTCGCCGAAATCTTTACGAAAGTGTTCCTCGAGGGTGCGGTAAAACCCGACGCGCGTGGCCGGCTGACATTGCCGGATCTCACGGCGCAAGATAAAAAACCGGCGCGCATCCGGAGGCCGTCGATAGCGCGCGATAATCCAGCGCTCTCGCGTGCGCTCGATGCGGCCGTCGGACTGTTTTCGCGAAAAGGTTATGCTGCTACCAGCACACGCGAAGTAGCAAAGCTTCTGGGCATTCAGAAGGCCACTTTGTATTACCACGTCGAGAGCAAGGAGGATTTGCTCTTTCTCATTTGCCAGTCTGCTCTGACAAAAATCCGGAAAGACGTGGAGGTGGCGATCCGCGACCAGCAGGACCCCATGGAGCGCGTGCAAGCCATGATTTCCAGCCACATCCAGAGTCTTCTGCAGGACGAAGCGGCGCACTCCACTACATTCACGGAGATGCACGCCCTCTCCCAAAAGCGGTTCGAGCAAGTCATGCAGCTGCGCGATGGTTACGAACACATGGTCCGAGCGGAGTTGCAGAAGGCGCAGAACGCCGGCCTCCTGCGGCAAGACATTGAGGCGAAGCACCTGGCCCTTGTCCTGCTGGGGATCACCAACAGGGTCATGATCTGGTACCGGCGCGGTGGGGCCCTCTCGCCCCATCAGATCGGACGTTTGCTCGGCGTGCTTTTCCTCGAAGGCGCCGCTACTTCGCAGCCTTGACGTACCGCTTTAGCGACTTCGATCCTACTTCGGCCCCGTAAATCACGCCATCCCGATCCACCGCAATTCCCTCCGCCGCGCTGGTCGCCGGAAGCGCGCCGGCTTGTGAACCAGTGAGCACTAGAGGATCGGGAATGAAGGCCGTCACCACCCCATCTTTCGCGCTACCGATCCGGATGCCTCGCTTCCATCCCGGGTTGTACCCGTAGCCTTCCTTGTCCGTCGACTCCGAATCGGTGACGTATAGAACGTCGTTCCGGTCGATGTACATTCCGCTCGGCCGGCTGAACTGCTTCCACTGATCCAGGAACTTTCCATCCTGATCGAAGATCTGAATACGATTATTCGCGCGGTCGCCCACAAACAATCGCCCCCGGGAATCGAATGCCAGCGTATGCGGTACTTCCAATTCGCCGGGTCCCGACCCGTGCTTGCCCCACCTCATGAGAAACTTCCCATCCTTGTTGAATTTCAGGATCTGCGCCGAGCCCATCATCGGTGTATGCCCCTCGGAGACAAAAATGTCGCCGTTGAGAGCAACCGCAACATCGTTGGGCTGATTGAAGGTGTAATCCAGCGTCATGAGAACTTTTCCATCCGGGTTGAACTTGACGACGGTAAATCCCTTGCCGTTTGCCGCCTGACCATCGGTAATCCAGATGTTGCCGTCCTGGTCGACGGCGATGCCGTGCGGGAACAGAAACATACCCGATCCGAAGCTCTTGAGGAGTTTCCCGGAGGCGTCGAAATGCAGAATGGGATCATCTGTTTTTCCTGCGCAGCTATTAGCCCCACAGCGTTCCGCAACCCAGATACTTCTGCCGTCGCGATCGATTTCGACCGCGCTGGTTGAGCCCCAGGATCTTCCTTCGGGCAGCTTAGCCCAGTTTTCGATGGTCCGATAAGGATTGGGTTTGGAATTATCTTGCGCAAGCAAACTCGCGCCAATCGTCACGCCAACCATCACAGCGATTGGGAGGAATTTCATGACCAATGATTACAACATACTTAACCTGTCGATAGGTTGACTGTGTAGATTTGCGCGTGATAGCATCGACCCACATGAAACGCAATCTCGGGATCGGTCTTGCATTTATCGCCGCAGTAGCGGCACTCGGAATCGGCTCCGCGTTACTGGAAAAGAAAGCTACCGTCGAAGCAGCGGGAATGCAGGCGCCCCGCTTTGAGGTCGATCCGATGTGGCCCAAGCCGCTGCCCAACCACTGGATCCAGGGCAACACTATTGGCGTGTCGGTGGACAGCAAGGATCACATCTGGATCATTCATCGTGCAGGATCCCTGGAGGCCATGGAGACCTATGCCGCGACCAATCGCGCGGAATGTTGCAAACCCGCGCCTGCGGTTCTCGAGTTCGATGAAGACGGAAATCTGCTCGCTAGTTGGGGTGGCGAGGACGGCCCCGGATATGAGTGGCCCGCCTCGAACCACGGCATCACGGTCGATTACAAGGGCAACGTGTGGATCGGCGGTAACGGCCGCACCGCGAACGCTCCTGCGACGGCCGAGACGGCGGGCAAC
>Ga0105239_10004389_pt1 | contig 16893 bp, 10 predicted proteins | sample KBSC44metaG_FD_92761 | JGI IMG/M metagenome (GOLD analysis project Ga0105239, IMG submission 92761) | Corn rhizosphere microbial communities from Kellogg Biological Station, Michigan, USA - KBS C4-4 metaG | ecosystem: Host-associated > Plants > Roots > Rhizosphere > Soil | place: Michigan, USA...
ACTTCAAATCGCTATGGGTATCCCTCTTCACCGCATCCGTGACATTCGCTTGTTGTACGGTGTGGACCCTCATAGAGCCACCGAGATTGATTTCCACTTCAAGAATGAAATCAGTTTGAAGACTCAGCGACGTCCCCAAGCCAAGGGCCACACTACGGCTTGCCGTATCACTTCCGAAGATCCTGGCGAGGGCTTCAAGCCGTCTGGAGGTACGATGCACGATCTCAATTTCCGATCGAGCTCCAACGTCTGGGGTTACTTCTCCGTTAGCTCGGCTTCCAGCATTCACAGCTTCTCGGACAGTCAATTCGGTCACATCTTCGCCTACGGAGAAAACAGATCGGCCTCCAGAAAACACATGGTTGTTGCACTCAAGGAATTGTCCATTCGTGGTGATTTCAGAACCACCATTGAATACCTGATCAAGCTCTTGGAAACCCCCGCCTTCGAGGACAACACCATCACGACTGGTTGGCTGGATCAGCTCATCACCAACAAGTTGACCGCCGAGCGACCTGATCAAATTCTTGCCGTTCTGGCAGGTGCTTTGACCAAGGCCCACATCGCCAGCGAGGCAAGCATTGCCGAATATCGCAAAGGTCTTGAGAAGGGTCAAGTGCCCTCGAAAGACATTTTGAAGACTGTCTTCCCTATCGATTTCATCTACGAAGGACACCGATATAAATTCACTGCAACTCGGGCAAGTCTTGACAGCTATCACATCTTCATCAATGGCTCGAAATGTCTTATCGGCGTCCGAGCACTTGCTGATGGTGGTTTGCTCATGCTCGTGGCTGGTCGATCCCACAGTCTTTACTGGAAGGAAGAGGCTACTGCCATCCGCCTTAGCGTGGACAGCAAGACCTGCTTGCTCGAGCAAGAGAACGACCCCACTCAGCTACGGACACCCTCACCCGGTAAACTAGTCAAGTTCAGTGTTGAAAATGGCGCGCATGTCAAGGCTGGCCAAGCATTTGCTGAAGTTGAGGTCATGAAGATGTACATGCCACTCATCGCACAGGAAGACGGTGTTGTGCAATTCATTAAGCAGCCAGGAGCAACCCTGGAGGCTGGTGATATCCTTGGTATCCTCGCGCTGGATGACCCATCCAGAGTCAAGAGTGCTGAGACATTCACCGGTCAACTGCCTGATCTCGGCCCACCCCAGATTGTTGGCAACAAGCCTCCTCAGCGATTTGCTTTGCTCCTTAGCATTCTCCAGAACATCCTCCTTGGTTTTGACAATCAAGTCATCCTCGCGGCTACTCTCAAGGAGCTGGTTGCCGTCCTCAGAGACCCTGAACTCCCATACGGAGAATGGGCAGCAAGATCATCTGCTCTGCACTCAAGAACCCCACAGAAGTTGGATGCACAGCTTGAGCAGATCGTGGAGCGAGCTCACTCACGCCACGCAGAATTTCCCGCTAAGCAGCTACAAAAAGCCATCAACCGCTTCATCGAGGAAAACCTCACTTCCGCCGAAGGTGCCGCACTTCACACCACTCTGGCTCCTTTGGAAGAGATCATCGTCAACTACGCCGAGGGATTGAAGGTCCATGAATTCGCAGTCTTCACTGGACTTCTCGAGAAATATTGGGAGGTCGAGAAGCTGTTCGCCTCGGGCAGCCACCGAGATGAAGACGTTATTCTGAAACTCCGAGAGGAGAAGAAGGATGACATCGCCTCTGTGGTCTATACGGTCTTGTCTCACACCCGTGTGTCGTCCAAGAACAACTTGATTGTTGCCATCTTGGACCTATATCGGCCAAATCAACCTAATGTCGGAAACGTTGCCAAATACTTCCGGCCAGCTTTGCGCCGCCTCACCGAGCTAGAATCTCGAGCGACCGCCAAGGTAGCTCTCAAAGCCCGTGAGCTTCTGATCCTCTGCGCCATGCCCTCGCTCGAGGAACGCTCGTCTCAGATGGAGCACATTTTGAAGTCCTCAGTTGTGGATTCCAAGTACGGAGAATCTGGTTGGGAACATCGTGAGCCTGACTTGGACATTATTAGAGAAGTCGTGGACTCTCGCTACACCGTCTTCGATGTCCTTCCACTTTTCTTCGCCCACAGTGACCCATGGGTGGCGCTCGCTGCGCTTGAGGTATACATAAGACGTTCGTACCGTGCTTATACCGTCAAGGAGGTCACATACCACAACGATGTTGAGCCACCATTCCTCCTCTCTTGGGACTTCGTTCTTCGAAAAGTTGGACAGACCGAGTTTGGATTACCCTTGGCCTCTTCATATCCATCCGGTCAGGCAACTCCTTCGGAGCGGGGCAACCCATTCAAGCGAATCACATCCGTTAGTGATCTGTCTTATTTGAACAAGGTTCAAGGAGGCGATGAGCCATCGCGGAAGGGCGTCATTGTACCCTGCCATTACCTCGACGAGGCTGATGAGACCCTTGCACGTGGTCTAGATGTCTTCCCCAAGGGTGGAGAGAAGAAACCCAGCCAAACGTACCTTATGCCAACTCTCGACAGCCAGAGGAGACCACCACAAAAGGCCGAGACCAACGGTGATGACGAATTGACCAACGTCATCAACATTGCTATCCGTGATATCGAGAATCTTGGTGATGAAGAGATCATGCACCGTCTTGAAGCCCTCATTGCTGAGTACAAGAAAGAGCTTCTAGCACGCAAGGTTCGCCGTGTTACGTTTATTTGTGGCCATAAGGAAGGAAGCTATCCTGGATACTTCACTTTCCGCGGCCCTGAATACGAGGAGGACCAAAGCATCCGTCACAACGAGCCTGCGTTGGCCTTCCAGCTTGAGCTTGGAAGATTGTCAAGGTTCAAAATTAAGCCTGTTTTCACTGAAAACAGGAATATTCATGTATATGAAGCTACTGGAAAAGGCATCGACAGTGACAAGGTTGTTGACAAGCGTTACTTCACCCGCGCAGTCGTCCGTGCTGGTCGTCTTAAGGACGAGATTCCTACCGCTGAATATCTCATCTCTGAGACTGATCGGCTGATGAACGATATTTGCGACGCTCTCGAGATCATTGGTAACAATAACTCGGACTTGAACCATATCTTCATCAACTTCACCCCTGTTTTCAACCTTCAGCCACGCGATGTGGAGGAACAAATTGCAGGGTTCTTGGAGCGTTTCTCTCGACGTTTCCTGCGCCTTCGGGTCACTGGAGCTGAGATCAGAATCCTCTGCACCGATCCCGAGTCCGGACTCCCTTATCCCCTGCGTATCATCATCACCAACACCTCGGGCTACGTTGTCCAGGTGGAGAGTTACGTCGAGAAGAAATCGCGCACTGGCGAATGGGTGTTCGAGAGCATCGGTGGAACGACCAAGTTGGGTGCCATGCATCTGAGATCCGTGTCAACGCCTTATGCCTCCAAGGAGTGGTTGCAGCCCAAGCGTTACAAGGCCCATCTCATGGGAACCCAGTATGTTTACGACTTCCCGGAGCTTTTCCGCCAGGCTATCCAGAACAGCTGGACCAGAGCTGTTGCCAAGCACCCTTCGTTGTTGGAGTCCCGACCTGAAATCGGTACCTGCGTCGAGTATAATGAGCTCGTACTTGATGATGCTGACAACCTCACCGAGGTTGCCCGCGAACCTGGAACGAACAATTGTGGTATGGTTGCATGGTTGTTGACAGCCAAGACTCCTGAATATCCAAGAGGCAGACGATTCGTCATCGTTGCCAACGATATCACTTATCAAATTGGTTCGTTCGGCCCAATTGAGGACAACTTCTTCAACAAGGCTACAGAGTTCGCACGCAAGCTTGGTATCCCTCGCATCTACCTCTCCGCCAACTCTGGTGCTCGTATCGGTATGGCCGATGAACTTATCCCCCACTTCTCTGTTGCTTGGAACGATGATGCAAATCCAAGTTCAGGATTCAAGTATCTCTATCTTACCCCCGAGAAGAGAAAGAAGCTCAGCAACAAGGAAGTCATCACCGAGGCCATCTCAGAAGACGGTGAGGAACGCCATAAGATCACCACCATCGTTGGCGCCAAGGATGGTCTTGGTGTCGAGTGCTTGCGAGGCTCTGGTCTCATTGCAGGAGCAACCTCCAAAGCATATGAGGACATCTTCACTATCACACTTGTCACCTGCCGTTCCGTTGGTATCGGTGCATATCTCGTACGTCTCGGACAGCGTGCCATCCAAATTGAGGGCCAGCCAATCATTCTTACTGGCGCTCCTGCACTCAACAAGGTGCTTGGTAAGGAAGTTTACACCTCTAACTTGCAGCTTGGTGGTACGCAAATCATGTACAAGAATGGTGTCTCCCACATGACTGCAAATGACGATTTCCAGGGCGTGGAGAAGATTGTCGACTGGCTGTCCTTTGTTCCTGATAAGAAGGGTCAACCTGTTCCTGTCAGTCCATCGGCGGATCCATGGGATCGTGATATCGCCTTCTTCCCACCACCTCGAGCACCGTATGACGTTCGCCATCTCATCGCCGGCAAGCAGGACGACGAGGGTTTCCTCTCTGGTCTCTTCGACAAGGACTCGTTCCAGGAGTCCCTTGGCGGCTGGGCCAAGACTGTTGTCGTTGGTCGCGCCCGTCTCGGTGGTATTCCCATGGGTGTTATTGCAGTTGAGACCCGAACTGTGGAGAACATTAGCCCTGCCGACCCTGCTAATGCAGATTCCATTGAGCAAGTCGTCCAGGAAGCGGGTGGTGTCTGGTTCCCCAACTCGGCATTCAAGACTGCACAGGCCTTGAAGGACTTCAACTACGGCGAGCAGCTTCCTGTCATGATCCTCGCTAACTGGCGTGGTTTCTCTGGTGGCCAGCGTGACATGTTCAACGAGGTTCTCAAGTATGGATCTTACATTGTCGATGGTCTTGTCAAGTATGAGCAACCTGTCTTTGTCTACATTCCTCCTTTTGGTGAGCTACGTGGTGGTTCATGGGTAAGTCATTCTAGGGTGGCAATTATGAATAAGAGCTAACTTTCTTTTAGGTTGTGGTCGACCCTACAATTAATCCCGAGCAAATGGAGATGTATGCTGACGAAGAATCTCGTGGTGGTGTCCTTGAGCCTGAGGGTATCGTCGGTATCAAATACCGCCGTGAGAAGCAACTCGAGACCATGGCTCGCTTGGATGCCACTTATGGCGAACTCAAGACTCAATCTCTCGCTAAGGGCTTGAGCCCCGAGCAATTGAACGCCATCAAGGCCAAGATGACCGAGCGTGAGCAATTGCTTGGACCCATCTACCAGCAGATTGCAATCCAATTTGCCGATCTCCATGATCGTGCTGGGCGGATGGAGGCCAAGGGAACCATCCGATCTGCGCTGAAATGGCAGAACGCAAGACGATTCTTCTACTGGCGACTTCGACGAAGATTGTCCGAGGAGGTCTTGTTGAAGAAACTCAGCACCAGCCAAGCCGCTGGTGGCGCACCAGTCGTCGCTAATGGGCTTGCACAGAAGGAGAACAACCTCGCAATCCTCAAGAACTGGACCGGCTTACTTGACGTTGAGTTTGACAAGGATGATCGCAAGGTGGCTGAGTGGTATGAGAGCCATCGTAAGGAGGTCTATGCCAAGATCGATGCTCTCAAGAGTGATGCTATCAGCAAGAAGGTTTCTGAACTGTTGATGAGCAATAAGGAGGGCGGATTGAAGGGTGTGCGTGAAGTGCTGAGCCTTGTTCCAACTAGCGAGAGGGAACAGTTGGTCAAGTACCTAACAGGAGCATAAAAGACGGGTCAAAAGCATGGGTTCAGTTATGGCGGGTTGATTTCGAAGATGGACTGTGATGCCTAGAGGGTTATGACAGCGTGATTGTGCCATTGGTTTGGAAGCATTACGCACGACTGTGGTATTGTTATCCCTGTGGGTATTGGATTCGATGGAGTTGTCGTGGATTATTAGCTTTGTCATTACTTTTCTGCTTGGCTAGTGTTTTGTAGCAAGCCTTTATACCCATTCTTGCCCGATTTATTCCAGTGACGTGTAAGTTTGGATTGATGAGATTCGAATCTGATGCGACACACATGCATTGGCATTCGTCATTGCCAAAACTTGGTCCTTGTAGACCTTGTGGAGTATGCAATACTTACTGGATACATCCACTCTGGCGAACTGGTATACTGGCAATTTCACTATGGATGGGCTCGCACAGGAGAGTAGTTTTCTTTGCAATATGTTGGGATGAACAGGTGGGATGATTGGAGTCTTTATTGGGTGGAAAGGCAGTGGAATTAGCAATCCTACAACGTACCCTGTTGCAGGATTCATTCTCCAGCTAAATCTGGACTTCAAAGGAGATGGCGTGATCAATCGGTCAAGGAGCACGAGCGTACACGCAGAGTCCCAGAAGTCTGGAATGGTCTATGATGGATTAACCTTTGATGTTCGTTCCACGAAACTTTCCTCTCCAGCAGCTGTCTACCTTTGTCGCTACGTCAGCTCAGACCTTGGCTGAAGAGGCAAGCTTGCGCAAGCACTTTAAAGTCAAGGGGACACAGCTCTCCCACGATCTGTCAGGCTTCCTCACCAGTACAAGTACCGTTTTGTCTTGGACGGAGCAAGGGATTGCCTCTTCCAGGGATGCTGCCTCTTTCAAAGGTTGATCTGCACTACTGATTTGCAAAGAATATGCCACCTCAGAGCCAGGTTTTGCCCAAGCCGGGCACTTTGGGTCGATCAGTGGTAAACCTTATCTTGATGCACAGAGTCCGCTTGAAACTCAGAACTCCCAAAAAGGTGGCGCGGTATTGGTATTAGGTCTCTCTGGAAGGGAAATCCTACGGGGATCATCCATATTTGAGCTGCGCTCGTGACTCTCGACTCTCTCCGTGTACTCGTGATAGACAAGAAGAAAAAGCAAGTTATTCGAAGTCGGATTTTGTGGACTCGCTTGTCTTAGGCGGTAGATCATTGCTGAAATATCGTTTTTCTTTTGTGTTGGATCGCCCAAGGCGTTCATGGCGAGGGAAGTATGTTGGGGTAAATACCTTAGAAAAGGGGGGCCTCTAACTAATACCTTGGCTGGCCTGGAAGTCTCGGACCATGCGAGTTACCGTACCCACAATTGTGGTACGGTTGGGTTAGCAGATCCATCACAAGTGAAATGCATACCTTTCTGGTAAATCGGGGATTGGATTCCTCACAAACTTGAACATGGAAGGACATCTCCATGGTGGCGTGCTGGTGGGTCAGCACTCCAAGCATGTCAAGCTTCTGCGCCCGACGAAGCCATCCGCGTAGTCCAGTGTCTGTGCTTTCATGTTGCTATTAGGCATGCCTTAGGCACCTACTTAGGTGGGTATCCAGGTATGTACCTCACGTAATAAGTAACATATCAGCCATGGAGGATGTCATTGTCCGTCACGGTCCTCCACATCGCTTTGCCGTAGGGAGGTGGGTCTTGGCACTGATGATGACGACGCCGCGAAGTGGTAGTTATTTCACGTGATAATGGGCCAAACAGTGAGTGCCAAGCACCACCGAGCTCAGGAAGGCGGGGTCGCAAGCATTTCTTAACCGAAGCACTAATGCAACCTCACCTCACACACCGTTCACTGGACGGCACGTTGGCCAGCTGCCCAGCTACATTTCCATCCTGGGAGAAGTGGAATACGATGTCCGATGCATATTTGGCATAAAAGGTGCCGAAATAGCCATTGACTGCCTCGCATCGCCTGATCCGTGGGGCTCAGAGCTTTGCTTGAGGGGTTCGCATCAAGTGGTTGCTGGTAGGACTGCTTACACGAAGGAAGCCTTCGAACTCTAGCGACCTTCTGCCTTCAGCAACTGGCCCTCTCTCAGAGACAATGTATTAAACCCCATTGACACAGCATGCATTTCCCGGCTCGTGCAGAAACCCTCCTCGATGGCGGCTGTTCTTTCGGTCAATGACGATCTTCTTGCGGAGAACTATCGTGTACCCATGCCCCCTCCACCCAACCATCGGTCATCCTGCCCAATGGGAGATGAAGGGGATAGTGGTCTGTGCTCGACGCCACAGAGATGCAGACTGCCTAATGCACACAAATGATCGTGAAGGGTGGTCGGAAACTGCCTCAATGGTCTGATTCTATACTGCTTTCGCATGACGGGGCATTTGCTCTTCCAGCTTTTCCACCACTCCTTTCAACTTGTTCCCTGCAAATTCGAGCTTCAAAATTTGTTGAACCTTGGTGACTCCTGTTCAGTCTTTTTGCACGTTTGCCCTGAGGAGAAAGTCGACGGCTCTTTAATCCAGGGGGCAGAGGACGCAACGTCTGAGCCACAGCAACTCCAGCGTCGTGTGTTTTCCTTTCCAAATGTCAGGTTCTCATTCGACAGCATCTCTGCTGAAATATCGACTTCACACCATGACCCTGGTAGCTTCCCGCATGAGCTACCGGGAACTAGATGTATGTCTCACAGAAAGGTGGGAATGGCTCGACCATCTGTTCTCCAATCTGCTGTTCAATGTCATCGTCATTCATCGCTGCTACAGAATGTCCGTCGAAAAGCATGTACGAGCTTTCCCCGCTGTGATGCAGATGTGGAGGAACATACTGCCGCTCATGTCTCGATCAAGAACAATTTGGTGCTTCAAAAATGACTCGACCTCCGCATGTGCTCTCGACTCTTTTCCCTTCTATTGCTTGCCTGTGAAAGGTGCTGTCGTTGGTTGACCCCTCACAGAGTATTGGACCTTCGCTTCCTCAGTTGTCTACTGACCCTCGTTGACCTCTACACTCGTTGAGTATTGTGTGATCGAAAGTAGGTATCAGAAGAAACCTATACAAGCTTGATCATGCAGGGAACGCTCGCTATTCTGGCTCTGGCCGTTTCGGCCCTGGCCTCGCCGTATCCTCAGGGTGTCACCGAGAGTATTGCACCGACGTCTCCGCCGCCATCAGGCTGCATGACCAGCCATGACGGAACCTTCCAAATCACCGTTGTCAATGTCTCATCCTCGGCCACAAAGAGGGATCTAACCAGCGTCAGTTTGTACCGCATTCTCGCGAAATGATTTATGCTGACCAGAAATAGCGCCAATTGGACGGTCCTCTCACAATGACCCTGACCGACTCGAACTTGTACGACCAAGCTGGTCGCACCGGGGTAAGCAGGATCCCATTTTGATTGGTGCCACCCTCCCGGTCCTCCTATTTCTGGGCATGCCTCAGCATTTTATTTGTTGAAAAACCAGAGAAGGTGGCATTCCAAAACTCCCAGCATCCTAGTGGTTGTCAGATGTTGTAGAAGCACACTCCCGAGCATTCATTCTTCCTTGTGAGCTGTTTCAAAATATCAAAGCTTGTGCTAACTTTTATCTCTTATCAGTACATCGCTGCCAACTACCAGTTCCAGTTTGATAACCCTCCTCAAGCTGGTGCAATCTATACAACTGGTTTCTCCCTGTGTGCGAATAATACTCTTGCCCTGGGTGGCTCCGCCATCTGGTACCAGTGTCTCAGTGGTAGCTTCTACAACCTTTATGACAGAGACTGGGCGTTAGTACCTTACTCCGCGTCCTGAACATGGTCGTTCCGGCCCATAGACAATGCACTTGCTGACACTCTTTTTACAGCGACCATTGCGTTGCTGTTTACTTCGTTGCTTTGATCGCAGGTGGCGCCCCAGCACCAGCACCAGCCGCACCTCCAGCACCTACCGCTACTGTGGTTGCTTCAGTTAGTAAGTGCTCCTTCGTTCTTACAGATATCGCTCAGGAGGTGTTTGCATCTCAGCCAGCATCTACACCGGCTTTCGCTGAACAATTGGATCTTGTTCTACCCGCGTGCTTTTTCGCTTTGTTCTCCTCAAAGAGTTACTTGCTGACATAGTGTCTTTCCTAAACAGCTCAATTATCAGACGGACAGTACGTTATCAAGCCTGCGTCCCTCATTGTCCAGAAAGCCCTTCCCACCTGGATCCGGATGATGGGTCACTATCTGCCAACCATAACCCTCAATCATTGTATCTAACATACTTGGTGAAACAGGCCACAAGCTTCAACAGTCGTTGTTTCGCAAATTTCTGACGGACAGTAAGTCTTCTAAACCAACCATCCTCAACTCCTCAAGGGCGAGGCAGCATACTGCCAACCCGGTCAGGATGCATCGTGGCATTGTTACTGATAATGGCTCAGACCTCAAGCAACAACCGGAGTCCCTCCACCGCCTGTTAGCCAGATTAGCGACGGACAACCACAGGTAAGTTCTTGCCTACCCTGAGTCAACCCAAGAGTATCTGCACAAAAGCTTGGTGTTATTGAATATTCCATGTATCGAGACCACTTCGCTGACCATCTCGTCTTCTTCAGGCCCCTACCGGTGCTCCAGTAAGCCAGATTAGTGATGGCCAGCCCCAAGTATGTATCTTCCAAATGGTTGAAACGTTGGACCCTTGAACTCGTCCGCAAGTTCCAGTGGTTGCTTTTATACTTTCAAAAGACTAATAAATCGTAATCAAAGGCTCCAACTGGCCCTGCTGTCAGCCAAATCAGCGATGGTCAGCCTCAAGCACCAACAGGTGCTCCAGTCTCTCAGATCAGCGACGGTCAACCTCAAGCCCCAACTGGAGCTCCGGTTTCTCAAATTAGCGATGGTCAACCGCAAGCTCCAACAGGCCACCCGGTCACTCAGATCAGTGATGGCCAACCGCAAGCCCCAACAGGCCACCCGGTCACTCAGATCAGTGATGGCCAACCGCAAGCCCCAACAGGAGCTCCGGTTTCTCAGATCAGTGATGGCCAACCTCAAGCACCTACCGGCGCTCCTGTCACTCAAATCAGTGATGGCCAACCACAGGCACCTACGGGAGCCCCTGTTACCCAAATTAGTGATGGCCAACCTCAAGCACCTACCGGTGCTCCTGTCACTCAGATTAGTGATGGCCAGCCTCAAGCTCCAACCGGCGCCCCAGTGACTCAGATCACTGATGGTCAAGTCCAGGCACCGACGGGAAGCTCAGCACCAGCCACTTACACTGGCGCAGCCCACCGCGACGGTCTCTCAGGCAGTCTCGCAATTGCAGGTGCCATTGCAGGCGCAGTTATCCTCCTTTAATTGAGTTGCACAGGTGGACCAAACTCGAGGCCAAAACCCCACGCTCCTTTTCACCATGCACTCACTCTACTTGTCGAGTCGGAATGCGAAGCCACTTTGCGGTATCACTGTTCATCATCTGCACCAGGAAAGTTGGCTGGGGCTGTCCAAAACTTCATCGGGGGCTGAGAAAAATAATAATCCTAAAGCATTATATGAAAGCTAAAGGGTTTCAAAAGGATGAGTACAAATCTAGGAGCCCGGGGGGGGGGGACCTAACACACGTATGCGGTGCTAAGTCATAACCTGTGGCACTAGGTTTCTGTGTCTCCCTCGGCTCCCTAGGTTTTCATCTGGTCATTGGAGAAATGCCATGGATCGATCCCATGCTTAGCACCACCGAATCGTATAGTCTCTTTCCCACCACCCGCTCTTGGGTGCATCAGTAGTTAGTACTTAATACTTAATCTCAACGTCATAGTCTTTCTCAGGTACCCAACGATGTATGTTATCTCTTTCACGTTCGTCGACTAATGACTGAGGCATGCATTCCCATATCTCCCCCCTTTTTCTCTCGTACTGTGCACCGCTCCTCCACATAGCTAGCTTGTCACCTTGGACTCCTCCCACTGTCTGTCCACTGTTGTATCCCCGACAAGGCATACACACTGCCTGGCCGGAACGCCTGTGAAGAGCTTGGGACCGCCACCAGACCAGTGCCTCCTCCCACCGCCATCACTCATGCTCATGCTTGGTGAACTGCACGTAGAAAGCACCTGTGCCCGGCGCAAAATACGGAGCGAGCTTGTCGATCTCTTCTGCGAACAGTGGTGTCTTCGTCGCGGCTTGGTGCAGCTATTCATTCCACTGTTAGTCTCGCATTTTCTTCCTCGTGCTGTAAGTCGACTACTTAGTGCGGAGTTTCGCGGGAGGAGGTGGTGGTGGTGGTGGTGAAACGCGTGTGTTGTTTGGCTTTGGGCAAGCCTGCAAGGGTGCGGATTTTCTTTTCTGACTCGTACATACCTCTGTGCTCTCCCAGCCCAGGCAATATACCGCCAACCTGCGGTCTTCATGCTTCAGGATGAGTCTGACACCGTGTTCCGTGGCCCCGTCATCCCCACCTTCTCCACCCTGAGAGGTTTGGGCGCCGTTGCTATCGTTCCCATCGAGCGCGAAGCTCCACTGTCCTCCGACAAACCCGCGCATCAGATAGCAATCCGTGTACGTCTTCTCGCTGGATTTCTGGAACGCGAGGTTGTCCAAGGGTGTCGTTGCGTTGTAGTTGCACATTGCCTGGCAGCAAAGTGAGTGGGAAATGAGGTATGTAGTTAAGCTGCCAAGTTGAGACTGGGGTTGGGGTGAGTGGGCAGGTGGGAAAGGCTCGGGGGTTGCATTGGTATTGGCATTGGCATTGCACTGCCTTACATTGCATTCCATTACAATACAATTCTTGAGCCATGTTCTAGCTCGGCCAAACGAAGAGGGACATCGAAGGGGGAATGACACTCACAAATTCAGACACACTCGCATCGAAGGCCTTGACTAGCTCGTTCACCTTCCCCTGCTGGAACTGAAGTAGAAGCGAGGTGGGCGGTGTTGCTGATATTTCCGCGAGCTTCGAGAGGATCTCGGCTCTTTTCACGTGCGAGGTCGCGTCGTTCCAATCTGAGTTCAGTCAGTCAGTTTAGATTTTTGTTTTTTTGGGGCTTAAAATAGACACATTCTAGCCATCGTTTCTCCACAGAGAGCCTCATGCTGTCGAGGAGAACGGGTTTTGGGGGAGCCGGGGGGAGGGGGGGAGGGGGGTTGTTTGAGAAGGGTTGCTCGTCAGCTAGCTAGCTATTGCAGCACACTTACGAATCGTCCAACAGACCTCCTCGGCACGCCTCGGCAGCGGCGACGACTTGGTCGGCATCGTGTACCCGTAGTACTGCGAGGAACAGAGCTTGATGGTCGCTTCCCGCAGCGCTCGGAACTCCTGGCTCGACCGCAGCGTCTGGAGCCATGGGAGAGTGAACCGGAGGACCTGCGAGTACATGTTGTTTTGGTGGGAGAGGTCTTTCTTCGGTCAGGTCGCGTGAGAGATGTCCAAGTGCGAAAATTCTTCCAAGATTGGTGGGTTCGATTAAAGAGGGGGGGGAAGGACAGACACACTGCCTGCCTATTCAGTGTCTGAGTTGACTTGGGCAGCTAAGTTTGATGTTGAGGGACCCCAAACCGAAAAAGAGTAGCCAGGAGCCGGCCCTAGGAGAGTCCTGGGGACGATTCCATACTTACCCAGCCGTTCATCTTATGATTTTTATTACCTCTCCTCCAGACGACGGTGGAGTTGGGATGCATGTGACGAACGAACAAGGCTGCGACCAAACCTGTGACAACGAAAGTACTCGGAGGTCCGAGCACGGGGGGCTTACTCAGATGCCGCTCGCGTGCGCCTCAAGGGCCCTTGGGCGACTGACTCATGGTAGCTACTTACAGTACGGAGCACGTGCGGCCCAAACGCTTGCTTACTGATGGCCAATGTGATTTTTGGCGAGGCAGGGGGGGGCGGGGACTCCGCTTGAGAAAGTCTAGATGCGTGCGATACTAGGCTGCACTCGTATTTTGATTTAGGTATGTAAGTAGATTATCTACCTAGTATTTGTTGGGTGCATGTGCTGTAAGTAAGTAAGTAAAGAATGACGCAGGTATGTACCTAATTCCCTACATAGGTAGGTAGCTACTTAGTATTAAATATAGTAAATAAGCCAATTGATTGTTGAACGGACGAACGCATATTTAAGTTAAAGTATTATGTAGTTACAGGTCGGCCGGATGTTGAGCCGAGGGTGGCCGAAGCAAATCCCCGTCCGTCCATCCACTATTAATGATTTACTTAATTAGGACATACCCAATTACATACACCCTCCCCTGCCTTTGCAGAGGTACCCTGAATATCGCCCGCAAGAATTACTTAAGTACTCTGACTGAGCCTTATCAAGTAGTTCTGGCGGAGTGACTTACGTTAGCACAGAACTTTGAGTAAGTGTGATTCTCTCTCGTTTATTCAAATTTTTGGGGGGGATAGTGTTCACGCGGTCGGGAAATGAAATCTAGCAGGTGGGAACCATGGGGGGAAGAGGAGAGGGAGAGTATGATCGAGTTCGTCGCTGTGAGCAGACGGGGCACGGGGCTCACTAACTATGATATGTAGTATCTAATTACTGAAGATAGTGAGTAGCGATAGGGGCCAGAGAAATCCTTTCCTCCGGGGGAGGGGTAGGGGTAATTCCGTGTTTGCCATTTCGAGAGCGAAAAGCGAAAGTGAGAATGTCCCTCAGTCAAGCGTTGGCCTGATGATAGGATGTGGTGCGGCGCGGGGGAGAGTCATATCTATTGTACATACATTAGTATTCTATAGTATGCTCTCCTACGTGGAGAACTATGATCCTATCATTGGCCCAACTTCAGTGATGTAAATACATACAATTGCTATACCCTGGTAGTAGCTGCAAATTGCAAACTGTGTTCTCTTGGAAGCAAGCAGGGTTGAAACTCCTTTGGCCGAAATCTTTAAATTGATCTCTAAGCCTGCACGCTAGGAAAACGCGTTTGAGGACATTCGCGGCGGCTGTGCCCCTCCCTTTTCATTTGACGTCGCCCACTGCGCTTCTGCCTGGAGGAGTATCTCCAAAGCCTTTCGATGTCTCTCTCTTTCCGCCCTTTTCTGTTCGCATTGTACTGTTTGGGCTTGGAGTGGAAATCAAGCCGTTGCAGTGCAATCAATGATTGGACAATTAGGGTGCGGGCTTGCTCTGCTGTAGCTTAACTCGTACTCGTCACTTCGTCCACGTCCTTCGGAGAAAGGCAGAAAGAAGAGCCGCCCACTAGACGCAGCTCTCTTGTTTGTTGTTTGAGGTGTTCGTTCACTTTATGTTGTCAAGACATTTGAAGAATGTAGATCTCATGTAAAGCTGGACGGGAGTCCAAAATGTCGCCAAATGGTCGAACCATCTTCAGGCTCCTTAATCCCCGGTAGAATCTCCCTGAGCAGTTCGTTGATACCCAAGCCTCGGTCTTTCGCGCCTTGCCACTGTCGGGGATACCCTAAGCTGACTTCTTCAAACCTGACGTTGTCTATCCAATCTGTGCGCCGTACATGCAAATGGCCTGTCACCACCACTTTGGCGTTGAAGCGGGAATGCCAGTCCTCTGTCTTCTTGGTCCCGCACCATAGACTGAATCTGGGGACGCTCGGGATGGTGACCAGGTCCTGGCGTAGTGGCCAGTGGTTGATGATGACGAGGGGAATGCCTCTTGCCGCCGCTGCGCTCAAGCGCTCCTGGGCCTTTGCAACGAGCGCTTCGCACCAGGCGTCCCTGGTGTCATATGGGTCCGGGTGGAGGAGTGCTTCATCGGTTGCGTACACGTTTTCCTCCATTGCCCAGTCTAATGCCTTCTCCCGCGGGACATGGTCCGGACGAAAGCTGTAGTCGTAAAGCGTGAAGATCGGGCAGATGATACAGGGGCCACCCTCTCCCTCCCACTTGACATATTCGTCTTCAGGGGTGATGACGCCCCATTCATTCGCCACACGGACGCACTCCTCGTATTTGAACTGTCCCCTCAGCTCCTGATCCAGTTCCTTATCTGAATCGCTGTCGTGCTTCTGACCAGGGAGTGTGTAGAGTTCATGGTTCCCAGGCACCCAAAAGACCTGCTTGAACAGCTTGGTCGTGATCCTGAACGCATCCGAGAGATGCTCCAAACGCTCCCCCACATCCCCACATACGATCAGGCCATCCTCCAAGTGGGGCTTGAGTTCATCCAGGGCTTCGCGGTTATGCTTGTAGCTCAGATGAAGGTCCGCTATTGCATAAAGTCGCATGGTGGAAGGAATGAAGAGACAAGAATTTGTTATCTGAGGATGCTGGGTTTTCAGCGGTGGCCAAGGGCTGGTGATAGCCAAGCCTTGCCCTCGACAATCGGTGGTGGGGAAACAGAGCAAGGCACTGATACAGATAGGCGTGAGATAGGAATCTATGAGATGGAGGATGGTCGTGTGGGCAAGCGCGTATTGTTGGATGCTGCTTCCATTCGTTACCCTCAAAACCCCATCGCTTGGTAGATAGCAGGCAATGCTGGAAAGGCTGGAAGAAGCAAGATCAAAAAATTAAAAGAGGCGGTGAACTGCCAAACACTCTCTATCCTTGGCGTAGCCTGATCTTGATTGTCATAAGAATGCAGCAAGGACTCCTTTCATGCAAGAACTAATGGAGCAAATCAGTCTATATCTGTCGCGAGATCAATCGATGAAATGTGATGAGCCCACGGTCCAATGGACGGCCTCAGCTGATAAAAGAAGAGGATGTCTGATATTTGATAATCGGCGATGGGAGAAACTATTTTCCGGTATACCTTCTGTGGACGGCAGGTTACCCGGGGTTGGGTTTCGAACCGCCCTCTCCATGTTTCTATGTAAATCCACTGGATATCTGACAGCATACTTTTCTATTGGAATACCGTTACTTGCGAATCTGCAACTGAGCCTATATATCTCGGAGTAACAAGTGACGTTTTAGGTATACTCCGTATGCTAGCCCTTATGTAACATCATCTGTCATGGGAGGCCCAAAACCAGATACAAAAAATCATAGCGAGGCCCTCCTCCTTCGAGAAGTGATAACTCCCAGTGGCGAAACTTTTCTGCAATGCTAACAACCACTACATGATACATATCTACTAGGAAAACAGAATTATGTGCTCCGTACTCCGTAGGTGGCTGCTTGCTCGACCTGGTCTCAAATAGTGCCAAGTCCACTCAAGCCCTTCGGTTTACGGAGTTTGCCCGTCGAAGCAGCATAGCACCCGGTTCAGATAAATCCCAACGATGTCGTTAGAAATCCATTTGAAGTTG
>Ga0105239_10004391_pt1 | contig 16885 bp, 12 predicted proteins | sample KBSC44metaG_FD_92761 | JGI IMG/M metagenome (GOLD analysis project Ga0105239, IMG submission 92761) | Corn rhizosphere microbial communities from Kellogg Biological Station, Michigan, USA - KBS C4-4 metaG | ecosystem: Host-associated > Plants > Roots > Rhizosphere > Soil | place: Michigan, USA...
AAATGGGGGGCAGCAGCGAACGATACTCCCTACATAAAGACTTCCAGCTGGCGCCGAGGTGGGGGGGAAATGACGCTCCACACATACGCGCTCTCGCGCACGCGGCCCAGCGACTTCAAGCTGTTCAGGGCGATTGCACGCGTGCACCTGGCGGCGTGGCTGCGCGTTCCGCTCATGGCGACCATCATGTACCGGCCGGAGTTGACCGGTGCGGCGAACAGGGCCAGGTATTTCAACACGGATACCGAGGCGCTGAGGAATGAGGATGAGGTCAGGTTTGTCGTTGTGCTGGATGACCTGCTTGTTCCGGATGAATTGGATGAGGACGAGGACGAGGATGAGGCTGAGGGAGAGACCCGGGATGATCAAAGACCGAAAGGACGTGTAGTCGCCGCGATCAAGTACTACGTCGTGCCTGGCACGGGCGCGCATCCCGACGCCGAGACGCAGAAGGAAATCGACAAGCAATCGGCGACCACCAGTGTCGCAGCGGATAGTACGGAAGCCGCGATCGCCGACACCACCACCAGCGACGGCGACGGCGGCACCACCAGCACCAAGATCCCGCATATGAACCACGAGCTGAGCTCCACCTTCGTGGCGAGCCTCGTGGCGGCGCGACAAGAAGCGACCCGAGTCATCGGGACGCACGTGCTGGTCGACAACTTATACACGGACCCGGCACACCACCGGCGAGGCGCGGGCAAGATGCTGATGCGGATCGCCGTGCAAGAGGCCGATCGGCTGGGCCTGCCGTGTATGCTCGAAGCGAGCCCGATGGGTCTGAAGCTGTATGAGAGTGTCGGGTTCGAGGTCGTTCCGGGCAAGGACATCTGGGTGGATTTGCTGCGGTGGGAGCACGGTGGGGATAAGGGCGAAGAGTTCTCTGAGACGAGGCTCGCTCGGGCGGGCGGCACGAGGAGCGTTGAAGATGGTTGGTATGTTCAGATGACGATGCTGCGCCCGGCTAAGTCGTAAGAAGGAAGGGGGGGGTGGAGGGTGCCGGCATCGTGCAGTCCTAAGGCTGGGTTATAGGAGGTTCGCGCTGCGCGTGCTGGCTCCAGGACGATCCTGTTGACCGTTGTGAATCACTCGTTGGGACCGCAATGCAATGCTGGCCAACTTCGCAGGATTTGATATCTTCCAATCTTTGGAAATGCCGTGGTTGCTGGGCCCAGCCTAAGCCGCGAGCATTATTATCTCGTAACGTAACCGAACAACGGTATGATAGATATTGGGTCGTACAACACAACACGATCCAATAGTTTTATACCTACGCGATCTTGAACTCTCTCAACCCCTCCAGCGCGGTAAACTATGCAAATGAGATTTGTCTGCACCATATAGGTAGTAACCCCGAAGGTAGTGGGTGAGTTTGTCCAGGTTCGACTGTGCCATCGGAGGCATTTGAATGGGAACGCTGGATTGACTGTTGGAAGAAGCAGTGAGGTCCGCTCTAGAACAACAAGGTGGTCTTGTCTCGACCGTGTCGTCCTCCATCAACACGATCATATGGCCCATAAACGGAATCTCCAGCCTCCATGGGCTGAAGGCAGCGGACGATCCGATAGCAACCATGGTCCAGAGTGTGACTTCTCGCTCCGTCACCTTACCGGGACCCTCTGGATTACTCGGACGTGTCAACTCGAGGGCAACATCCGCCAGGATATCTAGATAACTCCTCCCCGCAGAGTTATCCATGGAATCTGATGGTGTGCTTGTCGGACAAGGCGCTGGGGTACATGCGTCTCGCTGGTTGTGAAGGTTGAATATGTAGACCAATAATGCGAGCATGATTCGATGATCCAGATTCTCAAGCTTAACCTGTGCTGTGAGATGTAGCACCCGGCCCATTTCGGTCGTTGGGCTGAAACAGGGATCGGGGATTTCTTGGGATACAAGGTTTTCGTACCTGGCGATGTTGACACTCCCTGTCCGCATGAAGCGCGGCTCCAGGGACAGCTGGTGAAAGATGCTTTGTAGAATATCCACGGTTGGCGATATAAGAAGTCCCTTGGCAGCAATTGTGGGTAGGACCACCGAGACATTGTTTTCGGGCAAGGCTTTCGTGTGGCCGAGCTCCTTAAACCGCACCAGTACATCGTCGTCAGTAAATTCACAGGCAAAACTACCGTACAAAAGAAGGGGTAGAAAGAACTCGCTCCTGGGAAATTTTGTCTGTCAGTGGTGAAAATGGAGTAATGGAGGGAAGAGAACGAACTTGAGTAACTCGTCTTGCAATTCTGGATGCAGCTTGCGGATACCCCCACGAGTTGATACCAAGTGCTCCTGGGCTCGTTTATGCATCGAAAATGCATGGTTATCTCCATTCGCCGCCTGTCACATTTCGCCATCAATAAATTCGTCGCTAGATCGGATCTCAGGCGCGATTGGGGGTTTTACTTACGTCTACATCCATTAGCCACAGCACGGTCAAAATGGAAGCATCGTCGTCCGCCATCCTAGGAGTTTCAAATTTCCGCCTTAGCTGTTTCAACCCTTCGCCTCGATGGTATAACGATATCATGTGTGGTTGACCGAACCCCCGATGGTCGATGTTATAGTATGCCTGGCTCAAGGCGATGAGAACGTGGAAGAGCTCCGGGTTGTGCATGGAAACGTTAAACCACACGAGATATCTGCTGGTCTCAGTTGCAAGGGCGGGACTGAATCTCGGTGTCAGAAAGCGGATAACTACATCCCAGAAAGCAGTCAGTGAGGCAAAGGCATGCATCAGACGGATATGTTGAATACAAATAGGGGTTTCCTGAGATTGATATCTGCGTGGCTTTGACACTCGTGAAAGTCGACAGACTTACAATAATCCACGAGAAAGGGAACATATGGCTTGATGTGAATGGGATAACTTTCAAAAGGATCAACCAACGGACTCCCCAAAGGCGACCCCTTTAAGAATGTCGGTTCCATAACACGGGCGAGTGCTTGCTCAGTATTGTTCTGAGACGAGGAGCCTTCACTGTCGTCCCCTGTCTCCCTTTTGGGCGGGGATTGTCCTTCGCCACGTTGTAGAAAAGGTCGATAGAGCGTTCGACCGAGTACGATTCTCTTGGAGGTCGGACGACAGCTCTTGGAGGCCACTGAAGAGACTGTGCGCCGATTTCTTTTGTTCTTGAATTCATCTGGATTGCTGTATGTGATGAACACATTTTGGTGTAGTTGCGACGACATTGGGCCTGAGCCTAATCCACGGGCAGAATGGGACGGTGCCTAAGGATTTCTTTTGGCACTTGGCCTGGTCCTGCCATATAGCTGCCTATCATTGATACTATATGTGAGGAATACTGGGCAGAAGAGGACCGAATGTCGGGAAGGCCACTCTTTAGCTGGACATGCTGAGGGAAACCGAGCATGTTTGGTGTCTTAGTCATGCCTTCGTGTTATAGCCCCCAGTGAGTGAGCCAAGACAATCGCTTATGGCCACGGTGCCGAGTCTGCCGACCGTCAAGGAAGATCCAATGCAACTTCACACAACAGATCCAGCTAGCTGCAGCTGGTTGTTTGACCTCCAAAGAAGGGCTGGTATAATAATGATACGAGTAATATGTTTACGTAAATGGGGCCGTTGTCGTCGTGGACAACTAGGCCGGTACTAATTAGTTACTAGATTGGCCAAATTTGGGTGGTTACTGGTACTGTGGTTTAAGGACCCATGGAGCTTTGATTGGACATGAGCACCTAAGGGATAATCAGCGTCTTACATCCGAGCCTTACGAGCGGATCGAAAAGGTAGTCGTAACTTCGTAAGACGCTGCGCAATAGGGATAATGTTGAATTATTTTCATCTATATAGAGCCCTACAAGTAGCCTGACCACACATGCAAGTAGCACCTGGGTCCCTACACCTGGTGCCCACCACCCATAGCAGACAAGGAGCTTATTTGTGACATAAGCAACGTGCATCTTGGCTCTTAGGCGGCTCTTCTCGGTCGTGTGGATCACCCCTTGGCCTGGTAGTCGCCATGAGCTGGTGCATCGGGCGTTGTTGGGTATACTGGGGAGCTTGCATTCGGCTGTAACATGAGCAGCGCTTTCATGGATATAAGAACTGTGGCGGGAGCAAGCTGGGCGTGCTTCATGTTGCATTTCTTCACCCACACGAAAGCGAAGATGGCCATTCCGACGCTAGCATTGTGCCCATCCTGTTGGCCGTAGCACTGGTGAAAGCCGACAATGACAATTACCAATGAAATCAGTAAGGCATTATTCCTCTGCCCACCTTTGCTCACGAAGTGGAAGGTCAGAGCCTTCCTTGGCTCGGCTACCGCTTTCCTCTGCTCTCCAAGCAAAGTATTCACCTAGTCGTACTTCTGCGTAGGAGGCATAATCAAAATCGATCTGGGAAATGGTTGCCTGAATCAAAGCCCAGATGCCCCAGTATAAACCAGGCATACCACGCCATCGATCGATTTCTTCCATCAAGATCTCGAGCATATTACCAGGCACGGGTGTGTCGCTGTGGGCTTTGTACGAATCGAGATAGTCTTTGAGGAATTGACGACGAATAGACTTTGTTGGCAGCATACTGTAATCACAGTCATAACCACCCCATTCGGCGAAATGGTTGGCAATATCGAAAGTGGCAGGGCATGGGGTGGCATATTCGTAATCGATGAAAGAGACTTTCAGAGTGGCATCCACCTTACTATTGGCGGACTCGGGGGGCAACATGATGACATTGGCACTTAACAGGTCACAGTGTCCGAAGACAAACCCCTTGACCCCAGGACCTCGCTCATTGTCGAGGTCCTTAAAGGACCGATCGAGTTCCCCCTGGAGAAGTTCCTTTCTGGCTTTCTTCTTGGGCGTGTCATCTGGTAAAGCACTGACCCACTTCTGCATGACATACCAGCAGTTTGGCACCGGCGACCTCGAGCTCAAGGGAGAGTTGGGAGATGTGCCCTTCGCAGTATGCCCATTGGTAGCTTTGGTGTTGTCTGCAACTGTGTCCACAGGGAGTCGGGCATGCCACTCACCCAATCGAGTAGCCACGGCACGCCACACGGGTTCCCTGATCAGATCTTGAGGAGTGCAGACTTTCCCTATGATATACCTGTACAGTAGGCCATTATTGAACCTTGCCAGCAAAGGCGGAGCGAGTCCACGCTCGGCGCATAAAGCATGCGACATAGCTTCTCTGTCTCGATCGATTAAGATTTCGGTGTTGTTGCCATAGGCACGCAATAGAACGGAGTCTCGATCGATCTCATTCTGGGATAAGCCAGGTAGATGTTTGCCGACTTTGAGCAACTAGGAGAGGAGAGACGGTATGAGCACGTGCCTAGCGAGGGATAGGTACCGAGGGGAGGTCTTACAGTATTCGTGATGCCGTCGGTGAACTTGACGACTTCTAGCTTGCCAGGAGCAGCTCGCCATTTGGGTTGGATTCTATAGACCAGTTCTATCGCTGATTCCTCCAAGTTCTTGTTGTTGAAAGTGGCATCGATATGGAGAAGTTGCGAGCCATGCCCGTTTGCGTCGGTCTTAATTGAACCCATATTGTTGCATGATCTTGTGAGGGAAAAGGCAATAGTAAAGAGCGGGATCAAAGGCGAGGATATGGAGAGTACTAGAAGGCGACAAGTCTATGGAATGAGGGAGGAAGCAGGGTTGTGGACGAGGAGTTGGTACACCGATAAAATCGAGGGTTTGAAGTGAATGGGCACATGCCCACAGAATTGGGGATTGATTCTTGACGCTTGACTCTTGGGTGGGGATCTGCCACTGACAGCGTCACGAACTCAGTGCCTGTGGGTGCCTCCCTGCCTGTGCCTGGAAGCGCACAAATCGAAATTGGACAATGACGGAATTGTTGATTATTGGGGCTCAGAGCCACTAAAGTCAACCCCCGCGTGCCCGTTTTCAGCCTGGTCTCGTGCCTAAAGACCCTATCTAAACGGGTCCTCGGGTTGCCACAACCCCCCTAAGATTGGACCCTGACAAGTAATACGAGGAGGGCTTGATCACTAAAAGCAATGCCTTTCTAGAAGGCCGACGGCCGCTTTAAGCCTAAAGGCGCACTAATATCGACTAGTCACGAATACGTCCCGAATAGTCAGGTATGCCGAAGAGCTAACCCGAAAACATCGAACTAATTAGGCACCCCACGTACTTCGGGGTCATGGGTTTTACTGCATACCTAACTTCTCAGAAACAACCCTTCGCCGCTGTCCATTGCAAGGTTGGTGCTTCAAGTCCCTATCCCAGGCAGTCGACTGCTGGATGGTATGCTTTGTACACCTGCAGAGCCCCTTCTATGCTCTGAATCACTCCAAAGAAAACCGTCAACACCACCACAAGGATGGCGACCCAGAAGGTGCACCACCGCAGCCGATTCTCATTATCATGCCATAATTGTCCAAATCTGCGTGGCTGGGCCTTTTCATCAAAGGCCTCCTTTAGGAGAATTAGGCGGTCACGCCAGATCCTGAAATTCTCGATTTGCCTGTCGTCATGTCTGAGACCACCACATTTAACGAAGTGCCGATCTAGATGAGGTTTCTTCGCCTGCACCTTTCGATACCATTTCGCCGTCTTTTTATCGGACTGTGGAAATAGTAAAGCAATTGTACGGAAAGTCTCATCGACTACCTCAGCGGGTAATGCCGAGGAGTTCAAGCTGCTTCGTCAGATAAGTTCACCATAACCTGCTTGATGAATAGTACGTACCTCTGCTGATATTTCAAGAAGGACGCGTGGTGAAATATAGCAACCGTTTTCTTACTGCTGCCCTTGAGGAGTAGGTGATCCTCAAGTTTGCTTGTCCAGTCGATACGAATGCCGCCAACTCGTTCCAGATTGCGGCCTTTGAATGAGCTGCCCAATTTGACATTTGACCCTTGCTCCATTGGCTGGTTGAAGTGCATGCACAAGAAATCTTTCAATGAGCCCTGAGTCCATCTCAACTCCTCCCGTCCGCGACGTTCAGTGCAACATGGTACACCAACGTTCACCATTGATACTAACCGAGCGGCAAGATCAACGGAATTACTCAGCTGTAATGTTCTATCATGCCCCATGTCTCCACCAACATCCGGATGTTTCAAGCTCAGTTGGTGTATTATATCCTCTCTGGGTGACCCCTGCAAAATTTGTTTTGCAAGTTCGCAGATCTCATCGGGGTTGCTGATAAGTATATGGTTTTCATCGTGTTCAGCAGCCCTACGCTGTTGTCCATAATACGCTAGGTAGGCCGCTTCGTCGTACTCAGCCTCGTGGGTTCTGAACCCGTCCCCGAGATTCAGTAGTCTCGCAAGAAGTATGGATTTTTCCTCGGAAGAAATTGGAATCTGGACATTCTCAAAAAGCTGCATATCTTTGATGCTTTTGATGGCCTCTGGAGGGAGGTGTTTCCATGTCTCCGTGTGTCCTTATGTCAATATAATCTGGCATCCTCATTTGAAACAACGTTGGATCAGATCAGATCAGATCATCCTAAAACTGGACACAATTGGCTGCCTCATTAGCTAGGCGACATGCACGCCCGGTGAGCTGTTCAAGACTCGCTGCCAGCAATCAGGCACAGCCGCCTCCCCCTTATTGGTCACCTGCCTCGTAATCGGGTAAAGAAACGAATTCGAATGCGAATGCATTGAATCTTCGTGTCAAATCTACTGGAGACTTTGCCCTCCTGCTGCCCAACCTCCCAGCGCCCCGAAGAGATGGCATTCATCCCCAACCCTCCATGGGTTGGTCCATGCTTATCTTTTTCCTTTAGATTTCCTGTCACTCTTTAACTCTTCAGGTTGCGATGCCTTCGACCGAATGTTTTCTACCATCAGCGGCAGTGAGATGCCATGACTCATTTCATTAGAAGGCCTGCGGCAAATCTCTTTGGCGCAGGGCAAATTGACTGGCCGAATCCCAGAGACTCGCTAGGTAACCAACTCAGTTCGAACGGCAGTTCCAAGCTCTGGAGAGCCACCGGGCCTGCTAAAAATTTATTGGTGGAACTGAGGGACAGAGTCTTGAGACTTATTGCGTCCTGCGGGTACGAGTCACCAAGCTCTGCGATTTGGAGTTTTTCGCTTTGCATGACTGGGGATTGTGAAGATAGGGCTCGTCCTCACCTGTTGTTCGTCCACAACGACATTGCTGTCTACCTGCAAATCCGGAAGTTGATCAAGGACAGTGGGTTGACGAAAGACTACCCCAGCGTAACAATAGGGCAGAAAAATACTCTCAAGTTACTAGCCGCAGGATTGACTACTCACGATTCACAATTAATGGCTACAAGTAGCGACTTGACCACTACGATCAGAATATCTGGCAACAGGCTATTCGATGGGCATTCACCTGCATCTGTATCAACAAGACATGTTGCCACCATCGGAGGCATTGTTAGGCACGGCAGCGAAGCTTTCATATTCTCCGCGGGACACCCCTTCGTCTCAAATTCAGGTGGAATAAAGACTCAAGCAGGGTATTACCGTGAAGATGGAGATTACGAGACGCTCGGAAGTGGTGCAAGCCCGAGAGAAGTTGCCAGCATAGAGTCGTCCGAACATGACCAATCCAGGAGGCAGCTCGATTCAGACTCACACGTACCATTCTCAGACGTGGGCACCCAGAAAATGGTTGACGAGCCATTGAGCTTACCACAGAAGGTTCATCAGCTGAATCTTAATCAGTGTCCTGGGAAAGAGACCAGCTCTATCACTTCCGGCAACTTGGACTACAGCCTCTTTAGACTTTCAGATGAGGCGGTTGAGGATTTGCTTGTCAACCAACCGGGTAGCCGATCGCCCACAAATGTCCTCCGCAGAACCAATATTGTCATACCAGAATCAGATGATGACAATGTCAACGTTCTCTGTCGCACTGCATCAGGCAGGTTTATGACTGGAAAGCTGGACGGCACGCCCTCGCATATCCGCCTACCAAACAGCAGCAAGCTTAGTGAAGTGTATGAGGTTCAATTCGATGGCTCTCTTGCACAGGGCGACTGTGGTGCATGGGCTTTGGATGCCGGGAATGGTGGCCTTTACGGGCATCTCATAGCCGGTCTCGAGCGCGACGGAAGCGCCTATATCATGCCGGCGCGAGATGTTTTCGATAATGTACAAACAAAACTCAACCAGGGTCTGTTGGTAGACTGTGACATTGAACTTGAGGCATTGTTGGGATCCGACTATCCAGAGTTTCGGATTGAAAATAACCAGGCATCCGTAGTTCCAAAGAGGTGCGAACAGCTACCACAGATTACAACGCTCCCAATACCGGATGTTATGCCAGAAGACCTCGAGCATATTCACGCTATCCCCGGACGACAGACTGCATCTCGTCAATCAGCACCCGACTCTTGTCCTGGCGCAGATTTCTGCAGAGTGCGGGGCAAACAAATACCGTCTGACGAGAATGTACAAGGCTCAGAGGGGACTCCCCGTGAAATTGACGCTGCAGGAACACCCGTACAACCCGACCCATTCTCCGAGCCTCAATCCCACAGTTGGCCCGGGCCCTCACTACCGCACAATGCATGGCCCGCTGAATTTAAGAGACGAAGATACTTGAATTATGCAGCAGAGAACGTGCCTTACATCGAAGTAGCGGCATTGGATCACGACGAAACCATGGTCGAATGCTTTATGCAAGACCCTGAAAGATATCACGACGGCATTTCGCATCAAGTGGATCTGGTGACACAGTTCTGTCGAGGAACGAGTCTGCGCACCATTCAGGAACAACAGGACGCTCCTCTTGTAGCATTGGTGGACGAAAGGAGCTTTGAGCATGGCAAATGCCTCCCGAGGGCTTACCAAGGTCCACTTACAGCCAGTGGGCTCTACGAGCTATTGAAAAAAAAGGTAGAATATTCCCTGCTAGGTCCGATAAAGAATAATATGATGCTCACGTTTCTTCTTTGTCTAGCGCTTTCGAGCTCGGCCATCTTTAGGACAGAACCAGGATGAGAATCCAGCAAAAGTGGTAGTTCCGATGAACATTAGGCGAAGGCGTATCAGACAGCGCTGGCAATCAAACCCAACAGACCGCGTGGCTAGGATCAACACCACAAATGATGCAAAAATGCCAAAAAAATTCGGTGCAGAGCCACAGAATATAGAGCCGGATGCAGAAAGGCGACTGATGTTCGTGTCCCTTTGGTCACTCCAGCTAATCAAAGCTTCCATCCCCTGGTTTCTCTCGCTGACGCATTCGCAGATTCATAACTGATTTAGACTCAGCAACCATTCACGCCTTGATAGCGACCGCTTCCACAACACAGGCCTTCGCTCTTCGAGATGCAATATACAAGTATCTGGATTTCCAAGCCTATATCGGCATGTCATATGGGGTCAGTGTCACTGCATGTATCGTGAGAAACTTAGAACTGATTAAGTAAATTTCAGCAGCCGGGTGGATGTTCAATTTTCCAACTCGCCTTTCACCTACCGTACTTTGTTCTCAGACGCTCGTCGGCTACACCAAATGCAGATGCCCGTCGTGATGGGAATGGGAAACCGTTAAGAGATCGTGTGGATGCTCTGCTCCTGGACTCGACTCAGAGCAATATCCGTACTTTCCTATACGAAGCCCAGATGTCTTGCGTCGTAACCGGCACTGATGAGTCTCGGTGGGTAGCATACTGCTTCGTTGACACGTACTTCGATGAGGGTGATGAGCAACAAGAAGCTGTGGCTGAGTACCACAAAGACCGGGAGTTTGGGGGTGTGGATCCTCTCTCCAATGGCACCTTGGATGCCGACGTGCCGATACGAGATCCTAGACAATACTTTTTACGGGTGCTCGAGAGTCGACTTTCGCAAGTACGGCGAGAGTGGGAGTATGTCATCATGAGTTTGCATAAAAGACTAGGGCAATCGAGTCTGGATCATGTAAGTCTTGACATATGCTCTTCATACCTTTGTGCAACGAGCGTCACTTCGGTCAGCATGCGCAGCGCCTCACTACGATTTGAAATCACCCATACTGGGACTTTGAAATTTGGGCTGCAGTTGGCGCATTGTCATACTGTGCTGGATACATTCGACATGAATACTGACCCATTACAGATTCGAACAAATAGCAGTGCGGAAGCGGACCTATATCGGTCGATCGACCAGTGCACCCATGAAATTCAGGTGACCACCATGTTGCTCGGTAGCTTGAGTCGGGTTCTCGTTGCTTGTCAAAAGTTCAATCATGAACACCCCTTCGCTGAGTTTTTTGAGTGTACCGGCAAAGAAGAGTGTGTCCTGCCTACTAGCCGCATCCAGAGAACAAGTGATGAGCTTGCAGGACTGAAGTCTGTACTTGAAAGCATTGTGGATCGTTGTACTATGAAATCTGAAAGGGTAAGACTCTGTGGATCTCACACATCATGCTTTTTGCATGCCCCCAAGAACACTAACCAATTGTCGGGTGGACAGCTTAAGCACCAATTGAGTATGAGAGCGCTTGACATCAAGCACCAGCAAGATGGCGTCGCGATCGACATTCGAGTTTTGAATATCCTCATGTTGGTACGTTTTCTATATCCTCCAGTTCGATAATGCGTGTGGCTGATAAGATTGTTACGGTAATTTAGTTACTCTCCCCAGTCGCAATAACTACCTCGTTCTTCTCAATGCCGGAAAGCGTTCTACCATTTGTCAGACCGAATCCGATATATTTCTTCGGCCTGTTATTCTTGTTCACCTCTCTTGGGTTGATGATTCACACCATTGCCTCTCTGGACAGATCGAGTTTTGCGAATTGGTTCAGGCACCGGGTGCCTCTCATGGATAACTGGCTGAACTTCCGCGGGAAGCCGCGGTGGGCACCGAAGGAAAAGCTACTTGATGACGGCTTCACGGTCTGAACCTATGCATGGCCAAACGAGCTGGAAATATGCAAATTGTAGCTCTATGTGGGCTAGTTGACCGTTCGGTGAGAGAGTGTGTACTGGTGAGAGTTACTTGCGAGAGCTCGGTATCATACAAGAACGTTACATAGGAAGATATCTGTCCCCTAACCCCGAATGCACCTTTTCTCAGAACATCGTTCGATTTCATGAGGAGAATACCTAATAAGATCAACCCAATCCTCGACCGACAGCAAGTATTACTTGTGCGAGGGCATAAGCTGCCTGAGCATCTGTCGTTATCCTTGAGTTCAAGCAAAATAAGGCCCGAATGTAGAGAAGCCTTCTTAACTGGGTACTAGTTAATTATCCCATCATCCTTCCCTCGCTGCTTTAACCATGGACCAGCAATGGGAAGAAGAGGCTCCATATATCCCTCTACTCGTACAAAAGAAACGAATGATCATCAGATACGTCCACGTCATCTACGGCTTGGCTCGACAGGCACAAAGACTTGGACGGAAAGACCAATCCGAACTGATCGATCCCACCCTGTTGGCCGTTAATTTTCATGGCACATGAACACTTCACAGGAATCTAGACTCTCCATTTCCCTCCACCGGGAGGATCTAACCAGAAGTGAAGGGGACCAGCATTTGAATTTTGGGGGGAGGCGATCATGCGTAGAACAATCGCCTACTGATTCTTGATCGCATACTTCGAGCCTTCGACATATTCAATACTATACTCGTTATCATTCACCGCGATTCGCTTGAATCTGCTTCGACATGTGTAGGCAGCAAGCTAGCCTACTGGGTTCTTGTCGACAACGGCGAATTCATGCTCAATTTTCATTTCTTGGACTTTTTCGACTTCTTCTCCTCCTTGACAACTTGCCCCTCAGCGCCACTCGTCCTCTTTTTCTTTGATTTTTTCTCTTCTTTGACATCTTCAGCTGCTGCTTCACCCGTAGCCGTTGCCTTACCCTTAGACTTAGTCTTGCCCTTCCCCTGGCCCTTGCTTTCGACCTGTTCGTCTGTTGCACCCAGGAAGTTTTTCAAGATGATCCTTGCGCCTGCGATCTCTGGGTTCAGGGAGTCCTTCCTCTGAGTCAACTTCTTCACCAATTCCTGTTTCTGCTCAAAGTCGTCGGCCTCCAACATCGCAACGACGACAAAGGAGTTCGGCCCGTTGGCCCAGTTCACAATCTCTTCTGGGTCCCGAGTGTTGATCTGTTCGAGCAAAAGTCCGTGAAATTTGAGGGCCGGCTCTGCCTTGACGATGGATTTTGTCTCTTTGTCGAACCTGCCACCCTGGACAAGAGCTTTGAGCATTCTGCCAACGGCAGGCGTGCTGAGAACTTGAGCACTTTCCTCACTCTCGTCGCTTCCAAACTTCGCAAGTGCGGACAGGGCAGGCTGTGCATCGCCAATTGCGCCGAAAAGCACTTCTGTAATGAATTGACACCCGAAACTGGACTGTGCTAGGAATTGGGCTTGAGATGCGATCAAGTCGAGTAAAGGTTGGGAGATGGATTTCAGTAGTTCATGACGTCGCGTTTCCGAATCCTTTTTCGAGGTCGTGGTGCGAATCTCACGAACCTCTTTGAGGATCGAAGCAGTATCGTCCGTGACTAGCCACTTCGGCGCTTCTGGTGACATGAGGTAGAGAAGTGGAATGCGAGCTGTAAGATGTTCTGTCTGAGCCATCAGGTCTTGCTCCCTTGCTTCGCTCTCAAGATCTTTGCTGAGAAGTTCTGGGAAAATGGCCTTTGCCGTCATGACAGTGTCGTCAATTGTATCGTATGCTGTCAAGAGCACACTGTGGCCATAGAGATCAGAAGCCAGCAATTTGATGTGAGTCTTGAAGAATTTGAGGATCGTGCGTCTGTCTTTTGAACTGCCATAGGCGAGTGCAAGGCAGACAAGGCGGGACCCTGACTTCGTGAAGGCCAGATTCTTGTAGCAGTCACCCTCCTCGTCATCACGTAGCATTTCAAGAAATTCGGTAACTTCGGGACTGTCGGGCTTGCAATTGAGGAAATATTGCAGGAGGGCATCATGAAGGATTGTGAATCCTGTTGTCTTCTTTTGCACAAGTTGATTGGTCATTTCCTTCAAGTGCTGCATGATCGGAATCCTCTTCTCCGGAGTCTGAGCCAGAATTTCCGAAAGATCCGTGGGGACCTCGTCCGACTTGTTGTTGGCTTTGGCAAAGACGACGAATTCGGACCCATACCACTCGCGAAGCATGATGGCCTTCTGCTGTTTGCTCGCAATTGTGCGATAGATATCATCCACTATCCAACTCGCCTCAGGATGTCTGATGAGTCGTTTGACATGGCCGTAGAACTCCTCCACGACAGCGTCTCGAACCTCGTTATCCTCCGTCACCATTTTCGCAATCAGGAACTTTGCGTACTTTGATTCGGCCAGTTCTCTGTAATGCCCCTTCAACTCAATGGCAATTTGTTTCTTCTGTGCTGGAGTTGCATATTTCAATGCACATTGAACGACGCGGACCGAATCATGCTTGAAGACAAATTCCGTCACTCTCCCGGTAATTATCTCGAACAGCTCTTTGACCAGTTGATCCCGCTCCTCCTTAGGGACATGAGATTTGCGGCGCAGGCGTTCCCAGATCTTCTTTGACCGATAGATCGAGTCGGCGTTAGGTTTGGCTGCTTTCCGTTCTGAAGCAAGTTGTTTCTGCTTTGCGTGGGCTTCACGGGACGTTGAGCCTGTCGCTTCTATCAATTCATCAGTATGGGTTTATCAAACCTAAGGCGTAATAGCATGCGACTTACCACTGAGGTACGAATCAGGTTTGGCCGACTTTTTGTACACCTCGGGGCGGTAATGTTCTTTTGCCTTGGTCGTCCGGTCTCCATCTCGTGAAAATTTGGTCTTCTTACTAGGTCCCTTCTCACCGGTATCCATCGAACGTTTTGTTCCCGTCATCTTGGACATGTTGTAGTGCAAAAAGTCTTGCGCTGGTTCTGAGCCCGTCGAAACACGTGCAAAACTGCAAGTGAACTTTTTTTTCCGTGTCGGTCAAATCATTGACAAACTGAGCAAACTTTCCATATTTCTCCAACTCGAAGTAAAGCTTGGCATCCTTGGCATGTACGGTGCAGTATTAGAGCCAATTGTTCCCAAACTTCAGCCTTGTTCCACCCTTACCTTTACATAGTCTGTCAGACCTAGAGAGATCAATTACGCAGTACTACATGTATCTGCCATTCTGAAGCCTCGATACACCTAGAAGATACATAGTATGGAGCTGCTTTTCGTGATACTATGCTTGCAGGAGACGAATCAGTCAACGCCACGAATGAGCTCGAAAATCATGATAGATTAACAGTCTTGAGAGAAATCCCATTTCCCACCCCCTGAGAATGATGAAGCACTTGTCGACCTTTCCCAAATCGCAGTTTTGAGCAGCATCTGGAGTACTGGATGCCGACCATTTCCCGATCATATTGATTCACTTGCACTTTTGAAATTCGGCTATTCAGTCCTTGCCATGCTGAGCTAGTTGGTACAGCACCAGCCTGTTGGTGTCCCCATCCCGCCTGCTGGGTTCTGACTCAGAATTGACATTGATTGCCTCCTTCCTTCGGGGTTGGGTACATAAGGTAACAACCAAGAGTCTGGGAAAGAAAGTCTGGGGCTCCCACTCCTCTGGCACTGACGATACAGATAAACTCGTGAGCTCGCTTTCCCTCCTAATCTTCTAAAGGGGCAACGGCTATAAATAGAAAGCTCAGCTCGCACAGGAGCTGCATTCTCTCAACCTCTCTAAGATAACAGCGTATCGAGAAGGCGTTGCCCTTCGTTCTAAACCCCGACTCAAGAGTTTACCTTCGAGGAGTCTTCTCCTATCCATATATACTGTATTCAGAGTAGAAGACAACGATTTAAATGGTCATGTTTTCCTCCTTCATTGCCCTCGCAGGTTGGATTTTTAGTTTCGATCTTAGTGAGCTCATTTTTTACCCAGCACATGTTTAGGATATATGTCTGGATTGCTAATAAATACTACGTAGGATTTAGTGGCACTGGCCTTCAAATGCGGTCGTATAGGAAGTCATTTAGGAGACTGCTGAGGTCTGCTTACAAACAGCCCTACAACAGGGCTTAATTTCATTGAAATTGCTTTTCATTGCCCTTGGTGGTGCGATCCCTGGCCCGGTTGGCAATTACCCCAAGTTGGACGCCGCGGCACGATTCAAGTAGGAACAGCTTTCGCAGCCTTTCGCGCCAGAGGAATGAATGTTGGGTACGGCTGGGAACTTCACTGCTTACCTTGTTTGCAACTGCATCGGTGGTATTGGGCTTGGCAATATCATCGCTGCCAGAGTGCGTGACCGTAAGCAAGAGGGGGATGCTGCTCGCTCTGTACAACATTGGACTCGGGAAGGGGAATGCGGTGGCAGCTGCGGTTTGTTTACCTGGGCTCTTCAAGCAATACCAGCAATCTTACATGGCAGGTTCCTATTATTTGCCAGATTCCACTTTCATTGATCCTCGGGTTCAGTGTGCTACTACTAAGCACTTATACTTAATATTCCCAGAGTCCCCTCGCCGGCTCTTAACCAACGTTGGGTCGAGACAACGCTATAAAGAGATTATTTGCGTGGTATTACGCTGAACATCCTTCTTCAAGTGCCGGATATATAACGCCATATTAAAATAGAGAAATTAAATCACGTAAACTTGAGATGGACTGAAATTTAGGGTGGAAACTTTTAACGTATATAGGTACCGTTATCAGTAGACTTATTATAGTAGGGCTTATTATCACTAGCTCTAAGTTTATCGGCCCTTATAGAGTAATATTCCTTACTAGAGTTAGTATTAAAAGCCCATTTCTTAATAACTTCATTCTCGCGAGTTATACTATAGTAGGATCTCTCCTAGGTCCGTTTATTATTAAATAATCAAGTACTTAGGCACCTAAAGTATATAGGTACTTACCTAGGTATATATATATATATAATCTAATACTCTAAATAGATTATCGCGTAACTCTCTTAACTCGTAAGTAACCTTACTACTAAGTATATAGATATAGTAGTTATAC
>Ga0105239_10004393_pt1 | contig 16878 bp, 18 predicted proteins | sample KBSC44metaG_FD_92761 | JGI IMG/M metagenome (GOLD analysis project Ga0105239, IMG submission 92761) | Corn rhizosphere microbial communities from Kellogg Biological Station, Michigan, USA - KBS C4-4 metaG | ecosystem: Host-associated > Plants > Roots > Rhizosphere > Soil | place: Michigan, USA...
CCGGTCGTGTACTTGCGCAGACGCTGAGCAAGCTGCGGACCGGTGCCAGCCATGTGCAGAAGTGTCTCGTAGAGGTCACTGATGGTTGGAGGCAAAGAATTGTGGGTCAATGGGTCGCTGGTGATGCCGGCACGGGCATAGGTATCGATGAGCGCTTGGTCAAGGTCAGCTTCTTCGACCGGCGACAGGGCTGGCATAGTGGCGCCATTTGCAGCCAACTGGGCACCGCCCATCATCAGGCGAAGCAAGCCGTGCAATGTGATGAGGTTGGCTCGCAACGCATCTTCGGCTTCTTCGTTCTCGATGACGCGTGGCAAGTCGAATGGATTGATGCGTGTCTCGGAATTGAGTGCGAGGTGAATGTAGCTACCGCCGACGGCTTCGCACAAGCGTTGATATTCATTCTCTGGGTCGATGATGATAATCTCGCTGCCCATCATCATGCTGCGCAGTGCTTCAAGCTTCACGGCAAACGATTTACCAGCACCAGACTTGGCAAAGACGACCATGTTAGCGTTCTCCAGAGAGAACCGATCAAAGATAACAAGACCGTTGTTGTGCATGTTGATGCCATACAGTACACCCTTTTCCTGCGTCAGGTCGGCGCTGGTGAATGGGAAGCTGGTGCTCAGTGCGCCAGTGTTCATGTTGTGGCGGATCTGAAGTTGGTCAACCATCTGTGGAACGAGCGAGTTGAGGCTCTGCTCCATCTGGCTGGAGGCGACTTTGCTAAAGACAAGCTGCTGGCCCAGGATCGTCTCGATCTTGTGCTGTACGAACGCGATCTCGTCCAAACTGTCGCCATACACCGTGATGTACAGACCAAAGCGGAAGAAACGTTCAGAACCAACCTGCAGCTGGTCGCGCAATTCTTCAGCGTCCTGGATAGCCGCTTCGAGGCCCGGGTCGCGGACCTTGCCGCGCTCTTGGTTGATGGCGATGCTGGCTTCCAGTTGGCCGACTTTTTTGCGCAAGTTGTTGAGGATCACCTGACTCTCGACCGGGTAGATGAACATGTTGACGTCGATAACTTCGTCGATATTGATGATCGGGCTGAGCCAACCGGTGTAGATCTGGCGCGGATAGCCGTAGACGTAAATCGTGCGAGCGTATCGCGTGCCGAGGCGGAAATGACCGGCCTGAATCTCGAGTGAGCTTGGCGCGATAATGTCGCGCAGCGTCGTAATACCGCGCAGGAATTCTTGCTCGATCTCTTGCTGTTCGCGTTGTCGCTGTTGTTCGGCGATTGCGATCGGATCGTTCTTTTTGCCGCCAAATAATGCCATTACATAGCCTCCCTATCGAGCTGTGGCTGCGGCGCTTGCCCCTTGCCTTTGGTGATGATCGGAGCATTCAGCGCGTTGAAGTCACCCAACGGTTCGCGGACGGCCGTGTCGGGGTTGTAGACGTTGTAATACAGCTCCCCTAGCTCCTTCGTGTTGAGCTGCGAACTGCGGATGCCGATCTGGAGCAGGCCATTGATGACCGTCTGGACGCGGTTGCGAATCTCGTCTTTGGACTTGTTGTATGTGGCTTCGTCGATGCGAATGCGCTGCTGTTGGTTATTGCCCAGGAGACTGCCCAACATGTTTTTACTTTGGTTGACAGCACTGCTGACGTCACCAGCCGGGTAATACGGGACAACGATGAAGAAATCTTTGTCCATAATATTCGTCTCTTGCGACAGTACGCTGATGAAATTGATGTAGTCGTCCATCAATACGCCCAGCAACATGTTGTCTTGGTCGCGGCGAATCTTCTCGAGCAAGTCGAGGTATGGACCAATGTCGACTTTCTGGGAGCGGATCATGATCTGAATCGGAAAATACAGCGAGTTCAGGAAGTTCTGGTAGCTGTACTCCACCGCTTCTCTCTCACGGTCGCTCATGAGGTCGAAGTTGATCGACTGGCAAGCAATGACGGCGCGCATACTGCCGTCGTTCATGATAGTCATCTGGTCGCGAAGTTCAGCGATGAGCAATGAGTTCTGTGAGCTGTTGGGGTTGCGCGGCGGTTGCGCTGGCAAGGCCTTCTGAATGCCGCCAGTCACGACACCTGGCTGTTGCGCTGTTGGGGGCTGATACGTCGGTGGCGGCGTACTGATGCCATTAATTTCACCGACTGGCTGTGGAACCGGCCGTGCTACCGCAGGCTGCTGTGGTTGTTGATTTGATTGCTGAGGTTGCATGTAGAAATACCCGCCACTATTACCCGTTAAGCTCGCCTAATGGAGCTTGATAACAACTTCACCCTCATCCCCTTCTTGGAGCCGATGCGCCTCGTGAGCGATCGCACTGATACTGAGATCGTTATTGTTAGCAAGTCTCATTATATCAGGCGAAACGGTCTGTGTCAGCGGCTTCTCGGGCTTTGGTTCCTCAACTTTCTCTAGAGGTTTGAGGTCGGATGACGAAGGCTCTGGGACATGATACGGCTCGACTACTTTCTGGTGAATAGCCGTTGGGTATGGATTGAAATGCGGCGCAACGAGACCTTGATCTGTTGCTGCGGAGAGTGCTGGCGTCGTGGCCGGTGCTGGTTGCTGGAACTGGCGACTCAGAACGTCATCGTATGGGTTGTTGGCGTAGTCCTGATGAGCGATACCCGTGGGGCCGCTCGGTGCAGCTGGCGCGGCTGCGGCTGCTGGCTGCGTGGCTACATTTCGCATGCGATTGATAGCTTCCTGGCGGCTCGTTTCGTTCTTCTTGGCCAGCAATGTGTCGAACGATTTCGCCAGATCAGCATGGTCGTCCATGATGTCAAAAGCATCGGCTGCTTCGGCGGCTACGCCTTCGGAAAGGCTGTCATTTGCCTTGCTGATACCTTTCAGCGACCAACCGCGGCTATCCATGACTCGGGCGAGGTAGTCTAGCCGTTGTTGGGCTGTCTCTTGGTCAAAATCCTTGGTAAGCGAGCGCTCTTGAGCGGGCGGAGTGGTGATGTCGATGTGGCTTGCTGCACCTTCCGGGTCCCACATGCGGCGCTTTGGCTTGAGATAAAAACGAATGACAGCTAGAAGGTATGTTTCCATCGGCTGGTCCTTGCGTAGCGGCAACGCCAGCGCGCCGAATAGGATCATAACCGGCAGTGGAATGATAATCAGCGGGATGAAAATTTGCCCCAAAATAAAGCCCACGAACCCCGCAATCGCCACGATGATCAGATAGATAAACTGGCGAAAACTAAAGGGGCCGATCAGTTTGTCTTCGGCCTCAACATCCTGAGGAACTTTGTACACAGCCACGTTATTATTATGCCACACAAGTGCTTTGGCGCCGCCCCCAAAACGAACTTCAGCCCACTCCCCTGCCCGCTCGTGTGCGGGGCTGGGGAGTGGGCCGGGTGTGCTACTTACCCGAACAGGCGTATTCACTGTTGGTTGGGTGGAGCGCGGTTGGTGCCTGGATTACCTCATCGGTGCCGTAGCTAATGCCGTGAACTCGGCCAAGGCACTCGGCTGGTGCTGCCGTAGGATAGTTTTGATCACTTCGACTAGTAGCGTTAGCTGACCTTCTCTGATGTGCCCACCCGTTGACTCTGTGCACCAGGGTACGTCAGGGATAGCCTTGAGCTCACCTCTGAAGATTATGTTTTGCACACTTCTCCCCATGATGAGCCATTGGCCGGAGGGCGTGATGATTACCTCCGTATCCTGATACCTGCGCTGCCAGCATCCTCTGCTCAAGTCGACGGTGAGTCCTATTAACCCGAAGTCCCAATACTCGAGGCGACCGCGGGCATATTCGTCGTTGATTACGCTTAGGTCGGGGCTATTTAGTCCGACCCAGCGCCGTCCTCGGCGCATATTTTCGGCCAAAAACTGGCAGAGTTGGTTCGCTCTGATCAGCTCTGCCTTCTTCAAGGCTTCCGCGTCCTTGAACTGCTGCAGCTCTGTTGCTCTGCGAATTTTTTCCTGTTCTGCTTTTCTCGCCTCTTTTATGGCCTTGGGGATGACCAAGATTGTGGCGAGGAGCAGGATGGCGCCAAGGAGTAGGATGGGGTTGCCCCAAACGTCCCACCAAGAAAGCGGTTTCATTTTCGCTACCCTTGTTAGGCTAGAACGGACGTCTAAGAAACTATCATATCTTGCCGTCCAAAGTCAAATAGGTCTGTTACTCTCCGGATTTCTAGTAGGCAATCGACTAAGAGTGGATATAACCCATGCTGGTCATAACTGTGTGCATATCTCGAAGAGGGCCTGCACCTTCTGAACGGTTTAGAGTGTTTGGGTTTTTAACAATTTCGTCAAATCGGTCGAACATTTTTTGCCGATCGGTCGGGTTCATGCCATGGAATGCCTTAAATGCCACGTTGTATTTCTCGATTTCGGCTGGTGAAGCACCGGCTCCTGGTGCTGGGCCGGTAGCTAAGTTAACCATATCGGCAGTGTTGCCAAGTACTCCGCCTTTCATTCCGGCGATGCTGTTTGCGCCCGAGTTTGCCATAGCGCCGAAGCGCTGCTGGAGCATCTCTGTTTTTGCCGCCTCTACCCCCGCTGGAGTGCTGAGGTCAAAGTCGCGACCACCGGCAAGCTTAAAGTTTGTGGCAAGATGGTAGCCACCTTTTTCTTTGAGCTTTCCGTCATTACGCCTAATTATGTCGTCTAGCATGGTTTGGTAGTCCTCGTCGCTATTGTTTAGACGGGCGGCTTCAATAGCTCCAACCTCACCTTGTGAAGCTGCTGAATTAAGAAGAGCGCGCTGGAGCCGTGGTGCATTTGCCTTGAAGTCAAATGTCTCACCATTTGCACCGGTAATCTTCTGATTTGCTACAACGTTTGGATCTTGAAGGTACTTACCTGTTGCCGCAGCGAAGGACTTTTGGTCCATTCCTATGCGGCGCATCTCATCATTCAGCAAAGCCATTTCTGCATCGATATCCTCATTGCGGCCTTTGGCAGCGGTATTGGCAGCGTATGCGGCGGCGCGGGTCTGGCCGGCTTGTCCAGATACACCAGCGGCTCGACGACGCATCCATGCGCTGCTGCCGACTGCGCCTGCAACGTATTCTTCCTGTTCGCGCTCGAGGTTGCGGCGACGCTGTTCACGGACGTAGTTACGGCGCATGCCCATTCCTGTCAGGCCACCGACAACTGGGATCTTTTGAGTCCTTCTGGCGAGACGCATTCTGGCTTCTCCGGCCATTTGCGATGCATCTTCTCTGAGCCTGTTGGCGCGCGGCTGGATGAACTTCTTGCCAGCCCAGTTGCCCACGCCGTCGAGGGCGGTTCCGGTCGCGGCAAAGGCAGCAGGTAGAAGCGTCAGCGGCAGGACTCTTGCGATGAACTGCAAGATGACGCGTATTGCTTGAGCCACGTCGTCGTTCACGCCGCTTCCGGTAAGCTTGAAGTCTGGTTGGCTAAGGATAAATCCCAAAATATCACCAAGGGCGAACAGCAGTACGATCGAGGGATACATCGCGGCTACTTTGATTCCTCTCGTTATCTGCTTTTTGGCGCCGCTCGCAAGGTTAGGAAGCATTAGCGCCAGAACGAGAAGCGGTGAGGCGATCACTATGCCAAGGAGGTAGTATTGTCGCACCATCAAGATACCTACGGCTGCGACGACGACAAGGAACGCTAAGCCCAGGAAGCTAAAGAACCAACCGATAGCGGCCCCGCCAGTCGCGACAACGGTCACCAGCGCTGCCCCACCGAGCGCGAACATCTGAAGTGGGCCGGCGCTGCTGCCGGTATTGAGTTGCTGCGTTCCCGCCTGTTGTAGCGCGGCTGTCACCAGCTGAGATACGCCAGCTCCAAATATGTTAAAGGCGTCAAGAACGATTGCCGCCCCAAAGTAGCTCAGGTTCACACCCACCACGACCAAACCCATCCTCGGTAATATACGTTTTATGCCATAGTTACTCAGGCCGATACTTGTGGCTTGCGAGAAGATGACGACAAAGAAGAACAGAATAAAACCAATGTTGGCAAAGTTACGGACGTCTTGCCACAATATATAGACAGGATTGTCGGCATTGGTTGTCAGGGGTGAAGTGGTCAAGAATGGGATGATGATGTTGTTCTCGAAGAACTGCGTTGCCGTGGCGATCAACTGGATCGCTGGGCACAATATCCAGGCAAGCGCGCCGACTAAGCCGTCGCCGGTTGTACAAACTTTTTGATCATCACCCTGCCCTGGAGGTGTGCCGGGTATGACTGAGCCTGGTGTCGATCCATATATGATGTAGGCATCGTATATTTGGCCTGGATTCTTACCGAATAGCTGACAAGCCTTAAAGTTGGTGCTACACACCATGTATGTGCCGGCTGTCACGTTCGTGAATTGACCAGTCCATCCTTTTTCGTCGCCACTGCCTGGACCTTTCTTGTCCTTGAGGGTCTCCAGGTTGTGACTGGTAAGCGGCGGAGCAGACAGTGCGCTGGCCTTTTTTGCCAAGCAGTCTGTGGTGAGGACGTCTAGTTTGTTTGCATAGTCGCCTTTCGCTTCACAGAGGAGGAAGACGTCCGTCTGGGGAATATTATTGTAGTTGCTCGCCGCACCCATGCCTGCCGTAACGTTGACGATTTGCTTGTCGGGACTGTCGTTGCCGCCGGATGGACCACGCTTGTCGACGCTGCCGATGGGAGTATTCTCCAACGAAAGACTGGCGGCGCCGGTGTTGGGATCGTGCACCAGCCCGTTGATATTAGCCTTGAGTGTATCTTGGGAGCATGTCGACGGGCTGCTCGTCGTAAAGACAAGTTCACCTTTAGAATAGTCCAGGTTGCCGCTCGCATCGGGGAAGACATCGAGAGTTAGCGATACTTTACAACCAAAACTCATCGTAACCGGGCCGCTACTAGAGGCCATGAACGCTTGCGCCCCTGCCGGTGCGCCAACGACGCCTCCGACAAAGTTGCCATTCACATCAATAGGGCTCGAGAGGGCGCTACCGCTGAAACGGACAGATGTTGCGCCGGTCCAATCAATCTGAACATTGCTGGCGGCGTGCGCTGGTACGGCTGGCGCTAGCGCTGTGATAAGTAACGAAAAAGCACCGATCGCTAAACCGGCCAGACTGGCTTTACCCCTGCTCAGATGCGCTATAACCATGACTTGGCGTCCCTACCCGTTGTCCTTTAGATGCCACGACAGGCGTGGCGCTTACTTATGCCGTTATTATAGCGAAGCAATGGAGGTTTTACCAACCATATGCAGTGATAAATAGATGATGTAAATTTTGCAATACATATGCCGCAACAGATGTCGCCGCATATTCTGTGGGGTTGTGCTAGCCCGCAGTCGCATGGTAAAATCCCCTGCGTGTTCTTGCTGGGCGGCAAAGCTTTCGTCGTTGGCGCGGTCGTCGGCTTTGCCTCCAGAAGCACATTTTTATTTGGCTTTATGTACGAAACAGCTTCTACTTTATAGCCGTTTTTAATGTTCTAACTATATATTTTATAGAACTTAGGCTGGCAATGCTAGTATTTTTTGTTACCCCGAGCTGCTATAGACTAAACTTTACATTTATGATATAATAATCATAGTCAGTTCTTCCGACACGAAGGAGTGAAGCTATGAACATCATCTGGGACGGTCTCATCTGGCTGTGGTGCGTGACCCCACGCATCATCCGCAAGATCTTCCTGCTCACCGTCGGTGTTCTCGCGATCATCTACGTCCCTAGCTACATGCAGCTGGTGGGGCGCGACATCGTCGAGTACAACGTCAACGGGCGTAGCCCCTGGCGCAGTGAGGCAGATGCACGTGCTGCTCAGCGGGACTGGCCGACGTATTTCTTCTACGCCGGCCTCGCAGCCGCGGTGCTCGTGCTCGTGCTCGCCATCTGGTACCTCTTCCCCAAGAAGTCAAAGAAACCATAGCTCCTCCAACTCAACGTGAAGAACTGACGGCTCCTCGGAGTCGCCCCTCGATCTGCCTGCCCATTGTGGCGTGGCGCGGTCGAGGGGTTCTTCATATTGCGAAAAAGCCACATTAGAGGTACTGTAGTACGTAAGTATATAGGTATAAAAATGAAAAAAATTGCCTCATTAATCTTCGGTACAACATTGGCGTTGACTGTGCTTATCGGCCTCGCCGTCCCTGCCGCCGCCCAGACGGACCAAAAGACAGTAAAATGCGGTGACGATCAAGTTGCTATCGGCGTCGCTATCAATGGCAACAACTGTGTCGATAAGGGCACAACGGTTCAGGACAACGTCATTATTGTATGGCTGAGTAGTATCATCAAGTTCCTCACCGTTGGCGTCGGGTTGGCTGCCACCGGTGGTGTCGTGTTTGGCGGCTTTCTCTACCTCACCGCCCAGGGGAACTCCGGCCAGATACAGAAAGGCGTGGCCACTATCCTGAATGCCTTGATCGGTGTGGGTCTGTACGCCCTTTCATTTGCCATTATCAATTTCTTAATACCTGGCGGAGTTCTAAAGTAATGAAACGATATGTTGCTTCCCTTTTCGTCATGGCGAGTCTGGCCTTGAGCGTGAGCGCATTTCTGCCAGCGCGCGCCGCAAGTCTGCCGACACCGGTAACGCAATTTGCAGCCTGCGACGCGGGCAGTTTCTTTGGCTTTCCAACGTGGTATGCCTGTCTACCAAAGGATTCTGACGGTCACCCAAAACTGACCAAACTTGAGGATGTGTGGCTGATCGCCTTCCCGCTGCTCGAGACAGGCATCAAGGCTGCTGGCTATGTAGCGGTCGGCTTCATACTCTGGGGTGGCATTCGCTTTACCAAAAGCCAGGGTAACCCCGGCGAAATCGCGGCATCGCGCGATACGATCCGCGATGCCATTATTGGCTTAGTTATCTGCGTTTCTTCTGTGGCAATTGTGCAATTTATAGCGTCGAGGCTGTAGAATAAGATCATGGTAGATATACTCGCAAACATCTCGATTGATGCAAATTCCTTGGGTCTCCCAAAGGTTGCGGCAAATGACGCTACATGGGGCAATATTATTGGTGCCGTCTTTGTGTTTACGGGTGCCTGGGCGCTCCTGTTTATCGTTATCGGCGCCATACGCTATTCCGCGAGCGCTGGTGACCAAGGGCTTATTTCGAAGGCGAAAGATACGATCTTGTATGCGGTGATCGGTTTGGTGGTTTCGGTCCTCGCCTTTACTGTTGTACAATTTGTTTTAGGAAGAATTTAAAAGATGAAAAAGATTTTTGTTACAGTTCTCAGCACTCTGGTCATCGTCTTTGTGGCCACAACGTTCGTTCCGCACGCAGCACACGCTGCAGTTGATGTGTTTCAGAACTGCGGGTCCAACGGTGATTCGGCCATCTGTAAAGCCACGAATGACAAGCTTTTTGGCCCCAATAGCATATGGACCAGCATTATTAACACAATTGTGTTTGTGACCGGTGGCGTTTCGGCGCTCATGATTGTGGTCGGTGGCCTCCGCTACACCATCTCTGGTGGCGACCAGGGAAGCATCACGAGCGCAAAGAATACTATTCTCTATGCGGTTGTTGGCCTCATCCTGTCCTTTATGGGCTATGCCATTGTTAATTTCGTTCTCACAAGGATTTAAGGAGTACATGATGAAGAAGATAAAAGTTCTTTTTACAAGCTTACTACTTGTAGTGGGCCTCTCGTTTGCGACTGTCGCGGTGACCGCTGGACCAGCCGCTGCACAGGCCAAGTCGCCTGAACAGTCTGCATGCGAAGGGTCTGGCGGTACATGGAGTGGTACGTGGCCGAACGGTTCTTGTTCGCAAGGCCCGCGAACCGTGACAGGAACCATCAAAAGCGTCGTGAACGTTATCGTTTTCATCACCGGCGCATTGTCCGTGCTTATGATCATCATTGGTGGTCTCCGCTACACCATCTCTGGTGGCGACCAGGGCAGCATCACCGGCGCCAAGAATACGATCCTCTACGCCGTCATCGGTTTGATCGTGTCGGTTATGGCGTACGCGATCGTGAACTTTGTCCTCAAAAACGTGTAGCATCGAATGTTCAAAAAACTGGCGAATACGCCTCGTCGTGATACAATAAACGCATATAGATATATAAGGAGAAACCACATGAAGTCTTTCATGAAAAAAGTCGCTGGTCTCGCTGTTATCGTGCCGGCTTTGGTTTTGGGCCTCACACTGGTAACGCCTAGTGTCGTACATGCCCAGAACTGTACTGATGTAACGAGCGGTGGCATCGGTAATGGCGCAGACTGCGCAAAGCCAACGGGCGCTGCTACTAACCTTTTCGGTGATGGCAGTATTTTCAACACTATCACGAACATATTGCTATTCTTGATTGGCGCTGTCTCTGTGATCATGCTGATCATTGGTGGTGTCCGCTACGTCGTATCCGGTGGCGACCAAGGTGCCGTGACTTCAGCGAAGAACACCATTCTGTACGCTATCATCGGTATTGTCATTGCCTTCCTGGCATTCGCGGCTGTACGCTTCGTTACCGACCAGCTCCAGAAGAGTACCTACACTGGCAGTCACGTCGCTGTCATCGAATAAGATTTCGTTCCTGGCAAACGTAAAAACCGACCTTCCGAGGTCGGTTTTTGGTTGTAAGCTTCATGTCGCTCTTGTCCTTTGGTGACTGTCCTCACCCTACTTTTCCCGAGGTACGACCTGCAATTCGCGTCCAGGCTGGCACCCCGCCCCATTTCCAAAATGACTTAGGCTATGTGCGATCGGCGACCTTTTGCTGATCGCTCGCGAACATATCATCCATCGCTTGGTTCATGTCTATGCCGCGCTCTGCAGCGATATAAAGCGCAACGGCCACAATGTCCGCCAGCTCGTCCTTAAACTCAGCCTCGAGCACCTCCTTGCTCTTGTTGTGTGCCCAACGGTCACCGGATAACTGCAGCGCTACCTTGTGAAGACTACCAATCTGATAGATAAGGTCCTGGGCCGCAACCTGCCACGTCCAATGTCTGGTTCCTTGCTGGTCATAACGGGCAAAGCTTTTCTGTATAGCGTCGCTGAGTTGCGTGAGTGTGTAGTCTGTCATGAGCTCACTATAGCAGTATTGCCGCGCCAAAAACACCGGCGAGCAAAGCCCGTCGGTGAAATTGATGGCGCGAGGAGTTGATTACTGAATTTGGATCTTGCGAGCCTGTTCTTGCTTCACCTTGACGAAGCTGACGGTCAGTACACCGTCTTTCAGAAGGGCTTCTACCTCTTCTTCCTTGACTGCAACAGGCAGCGCGATGGTGCGAGAAAAGTCGCCCCAGTAGCATTCCTGGATGTGCCAGTGCTCGACGTCGTCGTCGCCACTGCTCAATGTGCCGCTGATGGTCAAAATACCATCAGAGATGCTCACGTCGAGGTCTTGCTTGTTTACGCCAGCAGTGCGGGCCTTAACGACCAGCCGCTCAGCAGTTTCATACACGTCCACTGCCAGCTGACCTGGCATTTGTTCGTCTTCCCAATTTTCTTCTTCAACTTGTGCTTGTACTTGATTGCTGTCACCCACCTGAGCATCGTCGTCGTCATTCAGGAATGCCGCCGCGAGTTCGTCTTCCATCAGAAGATCGTCGTTTTGCTTCTGTCCCCGTGCCATTATCTCCTCCACTTTGTATACCAATAGGCTCTTTTGGGTTGGTCTATAGTGACGATTATAGCGGAAACTGTTAAAGTATTGCAATATTATACTGACGAGACGTAAAAATGACATCATTACTCGAGAGAGCCATAAGCGTAATAGCCCCACACAGCTGTATTTGCTGTGGTAAAGAAAGCAACGTTCTATGTGTTGCATGCACTCCACAGGTGTTTGGCGAACCAATCGAAATGTGCTTCTTATGCAATAGACCGACCATAGATTCAAGGGTCTGTCGGTCATGCATGCCGCGCACATCTGTACGCCACGTATGGATGGCGGCGATCTACGACGGCGCCATCAGGAAACTGGTGAAGGATTATAAGTTTAATCGTGTTCGCGCCGCGTACGCGCCACTTGCAAGCGCAATGGCCGATACGCTGCCCTACTTTGCCCACGATATCCTCGTCGTGCCGGTGCCAACAGCGTATAGGCGCGTGCGACAACGTGGATACGACCAGGCGAAGCTTTTGGCTCGTGAAATTGCGCGGCAGAAGGGCTGGAGCACGCAGGCGGCATTACGTCGTCAACATGGGCATAGACAAGTTGGTGCGAGTCGCGCTGCGAGGTTTAGCCAGGCGTCACAAGCCTTTGAATGCACTGGCGATGTGGCTGGCCGACATATTTTGCTTGTTGACGACGTGACGACCTCAGGGGCGACACTTCACGCGGCTGCGGCCATACTCGTAGCTGCTGGCGCTCTCAGCGTAAACGCCGTTGTTGCAGCGAAGCACACGTTCGAATAAACGTAACAGATGTGGTACAATATTCCTGATCTGCGCAGAGCGCACCTGGAGAGGTGTCCGAGCGGTTTAAGGAAACGGTCTTGAAAACCGTCGTGCCGGAAACGGTACCGTGGGTTCGAATCCCACCCTCTCCGCCATGAAAAAGCACTGAGTCATGTACTCGGTGCTTTTTCATGTTGGGGATCAAGTTGTATGTGCTGGCAGGTGGGCGGCCCGCGGATCGAGCCGCTTTTTGGCCGCCCACCTGCCATGTGCTGACGTGTTCAGTCCTTCAGCGTCCGGAGCCGATGGACTTCATTCAGCAGGTCCTGGAGATCAGCATCGGGTTGGACTTCCAGGTCAACCGCGCGAGGGATGGTTCCCAGGTGTAGCGAGATGCCCCCTTCTTCGCGTGCGAGTTCGATTGCTTCGCGCAGACAGTCTTCGACGCTGGCGCCGGGGTGGCCGAAGTAGCCGCCCTGCGGCAGCATGACGAGGCGCTCGGGCATGATAGCTCTTTTCGTAGTTGCGGTTGACGGTCGAACGTTAAGCACAAACGATTACGACTATAGTTCATGCTCTTTTGGCATGCAACACTAAACCCAGACGCAAAGCGCTCGCATTCGGGGTGAATATATAGTACAATACCCCAAGTTGTTAGCCACCTGTGGAGGAGTACCCAAGTGGCTGAAGGGGACGGTTTGCTAAATCGTTAGTGGGGAGCAATCTCCAGCGAGGGTTCGAATCCCTCCTCCTCCGCCATGAAAAAGCACCGAGCTGTATTGTTCGGTGCTTTTTCATGGCGCGAATTATTTCTGGTTTGTCGCGCTTCACCCAGAAGCCTCGCCTGATGCGGGCTTCTGGGTGAAGCGTCTTAGACGGCCTACAGACCGGTCACCGGCTGCTGAATGCCGGGAGTCCGCAAGTCATAGCCGGCAATGACATGACCCTGCTGATGCCTCGTAAAGGCGCCCGGCGGGAACATGGTGGCTTTGACGGGAAGGCCGCCTCGTAGAGTGCCCGTGCTAGGACGCCGTAGTGTTCCGGCGCGCAGTCAGCGGCGCATTGATACTGAGCTCGCCGACGGAAATGATGAACTCGTCGCTCCTGAGTGTACTGTTCTGTTTGTCCAGGAAGCGCGCCAGCTGTTGTTCGAAGCTTGCGATGCGCTCGGGCGTCAGGTTTGCCTTGCGATGCCAGTGTCGTGAGCTTTGATTGCGGGATCTGTTCAGATAGTACGCCCAGTCTGTGTCGCGCAACAGGTTCCCCCACCAGCGCGCTGTGGTCATGGCGGCAATGCTGTATCTGTAAGCCATGTTCTACCTCTCTGCCGGAATTTCTGTAGGAACCACAGTATTAAACGATAAGTGTACGGAAAATGCAACATAGCAGAGAATCCTCTTCCCCTCCACCGCCCTTATGGCTATACTAAACGTATGAATGAGCAGCCGCAGCAACACGATCTGCAGCAAGATGAACATCGAGAGGGTGACCAGTCGCTGTATAGACCGGATAGTTCTGCTGGCTCGTCTTTTAGCGGGTATGATCTTGCGGGCGGTGCCGCGCCTACTGCGCAACCAACCGAGCAAGGGTTAGCGCCTGATACATCTCAACTAGAGATTCCTCATGTTCATCTGAGCTGGGAAGCCTCTGAGTACATTCATCATACGAAATCGCCCCTTTGGTTTGTGGGTTATGCTGTCATAATGTTGGTTTTGCTGGCTGTGGCGTTTTTCTTGACGCATGCCTGGACGTTTGTGATCTTGGTGGTGGTTATGGCTATTGCCATGGGTGTTTTTGCTACTCGGCCGCCGCGCACGCTTCACTACACTCTTACCGAGACTGAGGTACAGATTGAGAAGAGCGTGTATCATTATAGTGATTTTCGTTCTTTTGGCATTGTCAATGACGGCGCTCTGTACTCTATCGTATTAATTCCGACCAAACGCTTTATGCCTGCCGTAAATATTTATTTTGCTGAAGAGGATGGTGAGAAGATTGTCGACATTCTTGGTGCGCGCTTGCCGCTAGAGGACCATCATCTCGATTTGGTGGACTATTTAATGCGACGTTTGCGATTTTAGCGGCCAAGGCCCTTCCATCTGGGTGCTTGCTATGATATAGTCTATCTCTGTTCTGCCAGTGATTTATTACTTTCAGGATGTACCTTCTGGTTCAAGGAGCGGCTGAAATAAGCCGCTACATGCACCTGTAGCTCAGCTGGATAGAGCGTTGGCTTGCGGAGCCAAAGGTCGTAAGTTCGAATCTTGCCAGGTGTACCATGATAAAACCCCTACTTTTTGTAGGGGTTTTATCATGGTATGGTGTTGGTTGTCGACTATGGTTTGGGGTGTGACGCGTCGTTGGGCTCAGTCGTTTTGGCTGGGGCTGGCTCGCCCAATGTTGTTGGGTCGTCTGTTGGCAGTGTCTCGTCTGGCTTCAGTAAAGCGTTTCGTTCGAACTTGCGTTTGATGATCAGGAGTACAATCCAGGCAATCAACGTCACAGCCCCTATTATGCCGCTCACCAAAGCGAGGCGAGCACCAATTGCCGGCGCGGCTTGGTGCACGACGGGCTCCACAACTTGTGACATGATGGTGCTGTTGGCGCTTGTGAAGTCTTTAAGACTGAATGTTCGGCCAATAGTGGCTATCAGCAGGCCAATCGCGCATGTAAGGGCTAGGCCAACTGTCAGGCGGGCGGCTAGATGTTTCGCCGCCCTAAGCTTGTAGCGAGATAGGAGCACCATCAAACAGCCACTCACGATAACGATGATTGGCAGCCATAGCAGCCACTGGCCAAGGCTACTGACAAGCGATTGCGCGCGCTGCGCGGTGGGGTTGCTGGTTAAAGATGTATTGCTTGGCGTGCCACTGTTAGCGGTCGACTGAGCAGCGGTGGCGGCTGTGATGGGCTGCCTGAAGACGCTGTTTTGGTTCGCGACATCAGTAGCAAGCTCGTTGGCTGCCTCCTTGGCTGTTGTTCCTGGTGGTAGACAGGTCGGGTCGCTGGCGTTAAATTGTGCTGTGCTCGTGCAGCGAGGTAGTTGGGCTAATTGAGGCTCCAGAGCTGCTGATAAATTACTGATGAAGGCATCTTTTTGGGCTGGCGTGTTAATCTCAAACGAAATAGTCGATGTCGATCCGGTTAACCAATCGTACGTGCCGTCGATCGCCTTTTCTGCCGCTTGCTTGACATAGCTCGGCGTGAAAGTTTGGTTAAGCCCGGTCTTGAGGCTGTCGGATGACACGATGGAGCTGCCAGTATTCAATTCATTTTGCGCTGCTTGATTATTTGCCAGCGTGGTGTTGAGTAGATTGTTATAGACACCACTTTTATCAAGCCACGATTTGACTTCAGTGCGGTCCAGGACGGTGGTGTTGAGCGTTTGTAATGTGACATAGGCGCTGACGGCGAGCGTACAGACAAGGCCTAAGAGTGATGCGAGGAGTGCGCGTAAAAAATACATAATACCTCTAGTATACTACGCAGCGTTGAGATACATCTGTTATAATACGTCAAAGATTGGGGTGACATCCCCTATTATTTTACGGAGAGGTGGCCGAGTGGTTGAAGGCGCTGGTCTCGAAAACCGGTATGCGGGGCAACTCGTATCGAGGGTTCGAATCCCTCCCTCTCCGCCATGAAAAGAGCATCTGTATTTATGCAGATGCTCTTTTCATGCGATGCGCAGTGCATTCGAACCCGTTAGGGCGAAAGCTGCCTGTGGCAGCTTGAGTTTTCCTACTTTACGCTCGAGTGGAGGCGCTTGCGCTGAACGAGAGGAGGAATGTCGAATCCTCCCCTATCTCTCCGCCAAAAACTTACGCCTCACATCGATGATTGTATCGTTGGCGATTTCTTCTGCGGATAGCTGCTGCATAAAGGCGATCACCTCCTCTGCGAATTCAGGATAGTCGCACTCCGGCCTTATTTTCGGCTGCCTGCCGTTTTTGACAGCATCCAGAGCGGTACGTAGCTGCTTCCAGAAGCTGTAAAAGTCGAGCTTCATTTTGACATGGTAGTGGTTGGCATCCTCGATAACGAAACCCTCAATATGCGTGCCTTCGAGCGTAAACTCAAGTCCCTTTAGACTGTCATACCACGACTCAAATGCTTCCCAGTTCTCAAACGTGGCGGCCAGACGCTTGGTCGTAGCGCCTATTGTTGTGGCGAAGCCCTCACGTTGCTCATCGGTCAGTGCCTCAAAATCAGCTTGTCGTTTAACAATATCCAGAAGCACGACATGGTCAGCCTGATAGTCAATAATGTGCGGGTCGAGATTCGGCAGCATTACTTCGAAGACCAAGCTCGCCTGATTGTCATTTAGAAATTGCTTAATAGCATCTTCGTGCTTGCCAAATTCCTTTAGAAACAGCCGCTTGAACCAATCCGCGAACTCGCCCTCCGTTGTTGATTTGGAAGCAAAGACGAGGTCACCAGATACCGAGTCGTAGCCGACGAGACCGAGATAACCGTTTTCTTTGATCCAGGCTTTCGCCGGAAATGCCATCTTCTCTTTCAGGGCTGGCATCTCTGTGTCGCGACGTTCGTTGATGTTGAAGAATTTGTCGTATGCGCGAATGACGATATCGTTTGTGAGCGTATTGATAAATAATCCTCGA
>Ga0105239_10004394_pt1 | contig 16878 bp, 16 predicted proteins | sample KBSC44metaG_FD_92761 | JGI IMG/M metagenome (GOLD analysis project Ga0105239, IMG submission 92761) | Corn rhizosphere microbial communities from Kellogg Biological Station, Michigan, USA - KBS C4-4 metaG | ecosystem: Host-associated > Plants > Roots > Rhizosphere > Soil | place: Michigan, USA...
ATGGGCAGCCACATCGCCGGCTCCGGCACACTTGAAGCATTTTCGAGAACAAACCAACCATCCGCGTTCTCGCTATACGGCTGTCCTTTTGCGTAACTTCCTGTGAAGGTCAGCACAGCGTGGAACAATATTGGGGTGTCCAAGTCCGGAGCGTTGGGGTAGACCACCATTCCTCCGCCGCAGCACTGGTTGTCTTGCGGTACTAATCCGATGGAGGACATCGGGTTTCCAGTGATCGGGTCGGTCCAAGACAGATCGATCTTGAGACCAGCTGGATAAATCAGGTTGGCGATGGGCGGGTTCGATGCATCCCATAGCCCGCAACAAAGGGCGACGTAGGTGTCGGAGACGCGGAAGTTCAGCTGCAACGGAGTCCAGGACGGGTTTCCCGGTGGAGCGATGGTGTAGGTCGGGGCGTCGGCTGCGGTAGGGGACAGCGGGCTTGGGGTCATCCAAGGACTTCCGATAAACCCACCATTGACTCCGAGGTCGGTCAGAACGATATTCCCCGCCGCTGTGATCGGCAATAACAAGCAGATCAGAACAAGCGTACGCATGGCAGCGTCCTCCGCCGAATTAGAAGTCCGAAGTAGGCCTAGGCCTAAATTGTAGCGCCAAATCTTAGCCACTCAAGTTTGAGCTCAAGTTTAGGGGTAAGTTGGCGATTATGTTAGACTTAGAGTGTATGTGTGGCATCACCGGATTCGTCACGGAAGCGCCGGTTCCCGGTTCCGACGGGATCCTCCGCCGCATGACGGACGCCATCCGGCACCGCGGCCCGGACGACTCGGGCTTTTTTAGCGATGGCTGCGCATTTCTTGGCCACCGTCGACTGAGCATTATCGACGTTGCGGGTGGCCACCAGCCCATGGCCAACCGGTCCGGCTCCGCTTGCATCATTTACAATGGCGAAGTATTCAACCACGCGGACTTGCGGCCCTCCCTGGAGAAGGCCGGGTATCAATACGAGTCCCGCAGCGATACCGAAACCATCCTGCACGCCTACGAACTCTACGGTCCGGATTGCGTCAAACAATTTCGCGGAATGTTCGCGTTTGCGATCTGGAACAAGGATTCGCGAAGCCTGTTTTGCGCTCGCGACCGGCTGGGGATCAAGCCCTTCTATTACTATTGGGACGGCCGCTTTTTTGCGTTCGCGTCCGAAATCAAAGCGCTGCTAGAGTACCCCGGTATCTCACCAGTTCTCGAAGACTCGTTGCTGGGAGAATACCTGGCCTTTGGTTACACCAGCGGTGACCGCACATTGTTTCGCGGAGTTCGCAAGCTAATGCCTGGGCATCACCTGCTGCTTCGGATGGGTGGCGGTAGTCCCCAGCTTTCGATTGAGAAATATTGGGACGTACCGGAGCGTGGCGACTCCGAGACCTTGAGCGACACGGACTGGATCTCGGAAACGCGCCGGCGGCTTGAAGAGACCGTGCGCATGCGGCTCATGAGCGACGTGCCGCTGGGCATGTTCCTTAGCGGGGGTGTGGATTCGAGCGCGATCGCTGCCATTATGAAGCGCGTCACGTCAGCGCCCGTAAAGACTTTCGCGGTGGGCTACGAGGAGCGGGCCTTTAGCGAGTTGAGCTATGCGGCGGAGGTCGCCCGCAGCATCGGCACCGAGCACCGGGAAGTGGTTGTGACCCGGGATCAGTACTTCGAAGCGCTTCCGCAGCTTATCTGGCATGAGGATGAACCCATCGCCTGGCCATCGAGCGTGCCCTTGTATTTCGTTGCGCGCGCCGCAGCTTCCGAAGTGAAAGTGGTGCTCACCGGCGAGGGAAGCGACGAGTTGTTCGGCGGCTATGAGAGATACCGATGGAACCAGCTCAACCTTCGCGGCGCGGCTGTTCTCGGCTGCCTGCCCTCGGGCCTTCGCCGCGGCCTCCGGGCCGCCGTCAGCACCAATCGCTTGATTTCGGCGTCGCTTCGGCGCAAGCTTCGCCATACCTGCATTGGCCGCGAAGGCAGCATTGAGGCACTCTATCTCGACAACTTCTACTCCGCATTTTCCGCCGCCGAGCAGGAGAGTATGGGCATGGCGCCAGCGGACGTATATGGCCAATACCTGAGCTGCTGGAACGCGCGCCCGCATGGTTCCGCTCTGGAGCGCATGCTGTACGCGGATCAAAAGACGTACCTGGTCGAGCTTCTGATGAAGCAGGATCAGATGAGCATGGCGGCCTCGATTGAAAGCCGGGTCCCATTTCTAGACCACACATTCGTCGAATTCGCCGCCCGCATGCCGGATCGACTTAAGATCCGCGGCCGGACTCAGAAGTACGTGCTCAAGAAAGCTGTGGAGGGCCTGTTGCCGCCACAGATCATTTATCGCAAGAAGATGGGTTTCCCCACGCCGCTTCACAATTGGTTTCAGGATTCGCGCGCGGAAACCGTGTTCTCCGCTTTGCGCTCGCGGGATGGATTTGTCGCCGAGTACCTAGACTTGCATGCGATCGAGGATCTCCTGGATCGGCATCGCTCCGGATTCGAGGATGCGACCGACCGCATCTGGAGGTTATTGAATCTGCAGATTTGGGGAGACCTGTTCGTGACCGGGAAGAGCGAGCGTTGGTGGGCCGGCGTCTCGCCAGGTCAACCGGTTCCTTGAGCCAACACCTGTGCTCGCCTTCCTTTTCTGCGCTGCCGCAATCCTTTATATCCTCGCGATCTATCCTTTGATGCTTGCCTGGCTGGCGCGTCATCACGCACGGCCGATTACGAAGAGTGCTGATCTCAAGACCGTCACGGTGGTCATGGCAGTAAGCAACGGAGAACGTTTTCTGGAGGGGAAGCTGGCTTCCATTCTCGCGCTCGATTATCCACGCCATCTTCTGGACGTTCTGGTCGTGTCGGACGGCTCTACGGATGGGACGGATTCGATCGCTGCTGCTCATGCTAAGGATGGCGTGACGTTGGTGCGTATTCCCCGTGCCGGTAAGGCCGCCGCCTTGAACGCGGGGATCGCGCGCGCAAGCGGCGAGATTCTCCTGTTCACCGATGTTCGCCAACATTTGGATCCTGCTTGTCTGCGCCGGTTGGTCGAATGTTTTGCGGATCCTGCCGTCGGCGTGGCCAGTGGTGAGTTGGTGATTCGGCGAGGCGAAAAGCAAGAAGAGGAAGATATTGGCCTATATCGCCGCTACGAGAACTGGCTCCGCCAGCGTCTCAGCCGGATCGACTCCATCTTCGGGGCGACCGGCTGTCTCTATGCGATGCGCCGGGCGCTCGCGAAGCCCATACCGCAGGAGACGCTGCTCGACGACGTCGTCCTTCCCATGGCGGCTTTCTTCCGAGGTTATCGCCTGATCTTCGAGCAGACCGCTCGGGCCGCGGACTATCCGACCACTCTGGACACTGAATTTCGCCGGAAGGTCAGGACCTTGGCGGGAAACTATCAGCTCATTCGCTTCTATCCCGGACTGCTGGGGCCGTCGAATCGCATGTGGCTGCATTTTGTTTCGTACAAGCTCGCCCGCTTGCTGTTGCCCTATCTGCTGGTGGGTCTATTGATTTCGAGCTTGTGGCTGCCAGGGATGAGCGCTTGGTTGGCGCTCGGCGCCCAGGGCCTCCTGTACGCCCTGGCGGCGGTCGATCGCTTCATTCCGCAGAGCCTGAGGTTGAAGAGAGTCTCATCGCCGGCAAGAACCTTCGTGGTACTCATGCTGGCCGCCGCTTGCGCGGGAGCCATCCTGTTTGTCCCCGCGCGCACTCTTTGGAAAGAGAATAAGATCGCCTGAGTTCTCTCCCAAGCACCGAATCGTCCGTTTCTGGGAATCAACTTTGTCAGTTACACTGGGCATAGCGCGTGCGTAACCCAACGGCATGAGTATGGTTGTTTCGCTGAACCGGAAGACACAATAGAGCGGGTGGCATGAGAGCTATTACAGTCCGCATACCTGCCGCCAAAAGAATTCTTGATTTCGGATGCGGAACCGGTTGGTTTTTGACTGAGGCTCAAGTGGATGGGAATCCCTTCCGCGTCGGCGTGGACTATTCACCGGAGTCGCTTGACGGAACGAACGGTGTTCCAAAACTTCAAACTGGTCAAGTGAACCCAGTTCGTTTGGTTTTAGCGGACGGATTGCGTCTGCCCTTCGTTGACCAAAGCTTTGACGTTGTCATTGGGCATGTTTCGATGCCCTACATGGATACTCGCGAAGCCATGCTGCAGGTTTACCGTGTGCTTGTTCCGGGAGGCAGCTTCTTACTTACCTTTCATTCGTTTCGTTATCTTTGGCAAAGGATTTTGAAAAGCCTGGGGTCAGGCAATTGGCGGGATGTCGCCTACATGGTTTACGTCGGAACCAATGGACTCTTGAATCACTTCAATCTTCAACAGAGGCGGTGGTGGAATCGGAACCGTTTCGAGACTGTGAACACTCGGCGCGGAGTTTACGTTGCTGCTAGAAAGGCCGGTTTTATTGGGATCTCATCGGAGGGCCGCACGAAGCGATTCTTCTTCGCAGTGGCAGCGCGAAAGCCCAGCGATGGCCGGGATGTCACGCCGCTGCCCGAAGCAATTTATCCAGGGCTAACAGCAGAGGGTCCGCCCGATTCTGGCGAACGCGGCTAAATGAATTATCTGGACTGGTCAGCCGCTAGGCGGGGCACAAGGGCATCTGCCAGAACATCGGCCATCTGCCGGCTGCCCTCCTCCGTGAAGTGTACGAAATCGGCGAAATAGCGGTCCCCCGTTGGGATCCGCGAAGCGGCGTCGATCAGGAAGAGACCGTCAGCCGCGGCCAACTGACGGAGAATATCGTTTCCGGAACGTTCCATCGGTAGAAATCCATCCTCCCGCAGCAGCGGTCCGAAACGCCGCCAGGCGAGCAGCATGGGCCTGTCTGCGGGCGTGGGTTCCGGTGGAAAGCGGGTGGCGTGCGTCACCAGAATGGGCTCGATGTCGTAACGACGTAAGGTTGCAATCAGGTCCTCCAGATCCGAGCGATAGTAATCGAGATTTTCCTGCGGCAGCCGGTCAAAAGCCGGCGTGCCAAGGCTGGCCAGAGATTGCTGGATGCTGCGCTCACGGAACTTGTCCTGCAGGCTTGCCGGGATCAATTGTTTGGCCAGGTTCCTGACCGGCTCCGCCAAGCGCCACTCGAAATGGTCTCGTGGAGGGGAGGAAAGAGGCTTGCGGTCGGGAAGCCAGATGTAGGTCGCCACACCTGCATATATCAGCGCGAAGCGGGGATGAACCGCGGCCGCCATTGCCGGGATTCGGGTGGTGATGACGGGGAGCGGCATCCCGGGTAAGGCGAAATTGAGGACTTGAAAATCACCGCCGGGGATGCGGGCATTTAGTTGGCGCTCGAGCTGTCGCGGATACTCCTGACCCTCGGGTTCATAGAGACCAAAGGTCTCCGAAGCTCCCAGGCAAAGGATGCGGGTGCCACCGTCGGTCAGCTCCGGTCCGCGGGACCCGACACTGTTGAGTTGCCATTTCCGATAGCGGACGTTAGGGCGGGACCGTTTGCCGATCTGATCGTACTCGTATAGCCGATTCTCGTTATAGGAGAGGGAAAAGATCGGAGCCCCGTAGCCGATCCAGTCGTCGATCCGGGCGCAGAGTTCCAGCGTCAGCACCGAAACGATCAGACAGGTGATGATGCGGACCAGGCCGCGGAAGGAGAGTCGCATGTCTCAGAACTGAAAATAAATAAATGCCTGTGGCTTGGCGGCGCGGAAAAGCATCAGGTACAGCAGCACGGAATACGCCGCGATGCGAAGCTCCAGTGGACGGAGGTTGGCCAGGAATATCAGCTTCCCCGAGAAATACTGCCAGCATTGGACCACCACCAGGGGCCCGGCATAGCCTACCACCTGCCACGCAAGGTCCTTATCGACTTGTTGGAACGGGTGCAACAACGATGCCGTCATGGTAACGATCTGGGTGAATGAAGAGGCACGGAACAGCAGCCAGCCAAAGCAGGTCAGATGGAACATGACCAGGATGCGAAACGTAAGCGAGGCGGCCCGGGCCCAGGCACTTCGAAAGTCGAATATCCTATCCAGCATCGGCTGAAGCGCGCGATGGATCACGAGCAGGATGCCCTGGTAGGCTCCCCACAATACGAAGTTCCAGGCGGCGCCGTGCCAGAGGCCGCCCAGCAGCATGGTGATCATCAGATTGCGATATGTTTTGGCGGCGCCGTCACGGCTACCTCCCAGCGGGAAATACAGGTAATTCCGCAGCCAGGACGAAAGACTGATGTGCCACCGCGTCCAGAATTCCTGAGGGCTGGTGGAGAAATACGGCAGATTGAAGTTGAGGACGAGTTCAAAACCCATTAGCTTGGCTACGCCACGAGCGACGTCGGTATAGCCGGAGAAGTCGCAGTAGATCTGGAAAGCGAAGGCGTAAACGCCGAGCAGAGTGTGAAAGCCGGTCGGCGCTGTCTCAGAAAAGATGCGGTTTACCAGCGGTGCCAGGTTGTCCGCGATGAACATCTTTTTCCACAAACCCCAGACCATCAACTGAATGCCGTCCAGGACCTGCTGGCGGGTGGTGTGACGGGGAGAAAGAATCTGCGGCAACAGGTCGACAGCCCGCATGATGGGGCCGGCCACCAGATGCGGGTAAAAACTCACGAATAGCGCAAAGTCGAGGAAATGCCGGCAAGCGGGCAGCTCTCCGCGGTACACGTCGATGGTGTAACTCATGGACTGAAACGTGTAGAACGAGATGCCGATAGGCAGGAGGATACTCAGAGTGCTAATGGGGGCGGAAATGTGAAGCGCGAGGAGGCTCGAATGGAAGCTGTCGATAAAGAAATTGAAGTACTTGAAGAATCCCAACATGGCCAGGTTGGCACCCATGCTGATTGCCAACACGTATTTGCGCTTACGCTCAGGGGCTCCGATTTTGGCGAGTTCTTCCAAGTACGCAGCGACATAGAAGTCCACCACCATCGTGGTCGCGAGAATGGGAAGGAAACGCCAATCCCAACTGGCATAAAAGAAAAGGCTGGCCGCCAGGAGCCAAAGATTCTGGCCGCGCTGCCGGAGTAAGTAATAGACTCCGGTAACAATGGGGAAAAACAGCGCGAACTCGAGCGAATTAAAAAGCATCCGGAACTGGCCTCAGCAGAGACGAGTGCCGCGCATAAATGCGGCGTTACTTGGGTTCATGGTGGTGTCCATGATTTCATCCGAATGGAAGGCTCCGGTCCTCCCGCAGTGGAGTCCCAGCCACCTGCTGCCCTCCCGTGCAATCCACGAGCAAAGGCGGGGCATCATGAGGACTATCGGCGCTGGGCGGCGGTTCCAATAGGACTGGAACCTGGCCGATCCCGAGCCACAGATACCCTCGGAGCATCCCATCACCGGCTCAGGTAGCCCAGACACGTTTTACGCCTTCCCGGTACATTTCAATGAGGCGGTCCTTCTCTTCGGAAGTGACGAAACCGAATAGTTTAAGTAAAACGCCATAGACCGCCACACATCCGGCGGCCACCGCAATATGCATGGGCAGGCCAGCTGGTTTGCGCGACAAAAGGGCGGACAACACCACGGTCACGATAACAGCCACAGCGAGCTTGGCAATCCTGGAACGCTCAATGTAGAACGGCCAGCACCGTTGTCCCAACCAGTAGCTCACTACCAGCATAGACAGAAAGGCGAGACCCGTGGCAGCGATGGCTCCATAGCTCGAATAGGCCGGTATCAGGATGAGGTAGCCCGCTACGCAAACAACGGCGGAGAACACGGCTATGCCGGCGTCCGTACCGGGCTTCTTCTCAACGTAGAAAATCGACCGGATTTGGTCCGCTGCGGCGCGAATCACGTAAATTATCACGAGCCACGGGATCATGGCGACAGCCGGGTAGAAGGCGGGCACGACCAGAACCCGCAACGCTGCCGGAGCGGCCACGATAATCAGAACGCCACTGGTGGACATCGCAAACATGAAATAGGTGAAAACGCGAGCGAAAATCCGCCTGCCATCAGGACTTGCTAGCAGCTGGTAAACTTGCGCGCTCCAGTAAGAGCTGAATGCCTGCTGCAGAATGCTCACGGACATACTGATCTTGTAAGCCAACGAGTACAACCCCAGACTGTCCAAGCCGGCAAAGCGCTGGAGCAGGAACCGGTCTCCAAAGTTAATGACAAACATAGAAATACTTACCAGCCCGATGGGCGACGAGAACCGGAACAACTTCCAGAAGATCGCTGTGTCGAAGCGGAGTGGGACCCGCGTCCAGCTGTAGACGCTCAGCACTGCGGTGGTAATCGCCACTGAGCCCAGGGTAGACCAGAGCACGCCCGCCACTCTCATCTTGAAACCGAGCATGAGAATGGCTGCCAGTACAATAACCAGACTAAGGCGAAGAATGGATATGGCCACGAATAGATTGGGTTTGTGAATGGCGCGCAGCCAGTTAAAACAGGCTTCCAATGAAAACGTCAGTCCCAGGCTGACGGAGGCAATCCGAAAGAAGTTGGTATCCTGGTCCGTCTGGAAGATCAGTCTGCTGAGGGCTGGCGCCGCGACGAATCCGAGAGTGGCCACAATACCACCTAGAAAGTACGTCCCCAACAGGACCGTGCTAACTGTGGTATCGCGTTCTTGCTGAGTAGAGGCTCGGGCGTAGTAGTAAAACAGCGCCCCGGAGAACTGACCTCCTATCAACATGCCGACCAAGGACAGCGTCAGATCCAGCAATTCGGTAATCGCATAGTCGCTGGTGCTGAGAATCCGAGTGTAGACCGGCAAGAGCAAGATACTTGCCAGCCGCGGTGCGATGACGGCAATCGAATAAGTGCCGCTGGCGGTGATGAGTTTGCGGATGGGACCGGGGTGTTTTTCGCCCGCCTCCTCTGGCATTACCCGCACCGTCGCCCACGGTCATTCATGCGCAGCCGAACCCCTGCGCGTTCCAGCGATCGCCAGTCGGCGACGCATGAAATTATCCATTTCCTCACGGTAACATAGATCCTCGAAACCTCCCGCGCATAGATTGTTGCCATTGATAGGAGTCCACGTCGGGCGCAGCCCGTTGCATCGAGTTCCCGAAGTTGGAGAAGCTGTTGCCGGAGTCTGTGGCGCACACGCCGGCCGAATGGTTTGCGACGGCGGGAAAAAGCCACGCCCACAACTGACCCAGTTCTCATTTGGACGTTCAAAATTCGTGCTACATTGTAGACAACCGCAGTCTGGAAACTCCCCAGTCGGAGTAGAATGATGCCACGGTTGCGGATGCCAAACCGGAATTCGCCCCTTCCGCGCAGCACAGTTGACCATCCACCGCGTTCAAGTTGCCGCGAAGTGTTCCGAAAGGGTGCTCCTCAGTACTTGGGTTCGATTGTCACCAGGACGGATGTTCTATTGTGTCCAGCAAGGTTTCCGCATACCGTAAAAGGCATGTGGTGCGAGGGTTGAAGAAATGATAACCGCTGTGAACCACTCTAATCAGTGAACCGGCCTCGTTTCGCCGTGAGTTCGGACCCCAGTTAACCGTAGGGCAAGGCAACACCAGTGAGTTAAATAGGAGATGATTTCATGTCGAGACCAGTTCCACCGTTTCGTGCGGATCAAGTCGGAAGTTTACTACGGCCCGCTGAACTCAAGCAGGCGCGCGCCCAATTTCAGGCCGGCAAAATCAACGCCGATCAATTGAAGATTGTCGAAGACAAGGCAATTCTCGATCTTATTTCCAAGCAAGAGGCGGTGGGATTGAAAGCCGTCACCGACGGAGAGTTCCGCCGCGAGTTCTGGCATTTCGACTTTCTGGGTGGACTTGACGGCGTTGAGCTATATGAATCGCGGCAAGGAATAAAGTTCAAGGGCGCCGACACGAAACCGAAATCGGTTCACGTAGTCGGGAAGATCGGCTATACGTCCCACCCCATGATCGAGCACTTCAAGTTTCTCAGGGACCACGTGCATCAAACTCCAAAGATGATGATTCCATCGCCTGGAGTTTTGCATTTTCGAGGCGGGCGCGCGGCGGTCCCCGAATCGATCTATCCCTCCATGGATGGATTCTTTGACGACCTGGGAAATGCCTACCGTAAAGCCGTTCGAGCTTTTGCGGATGCAGGTTGTCGTTATCTTCAATTGGACGATACCCCTTTCGCTTATTTCTGTGATGTAGATCAGCGCAAAATGTTGAAGGACCGCGGAGACGATCCAGACCACTTGCAGACGATCTACGCAGAGATGATCAATACGGCGATCTCCGAGATACCGCCGGACATGCGAATTACAATGCACCTTTGCCGGGGGAACTTCAAGTCCCTCTGGATTGGACAAGGGGGATACGAGCCGATCGCCGATCTTTTGTTCAATAGGATCAATGTGGATGGCTACTTCTTGGAGTACGACACTGATCGCGCCGGCGGTTTTGAACCGTTGCGATTCGTACCCAAGGGCAAGACCGTAGTACTGGGCCTGGTCACGTCGAAAAACGGGCTACTTGAATCGCGGGATGAGCTGAATCGCAGAATAGACGAGGCTGCAAAGTTTATTGATATCGACCAGTTGTGCCTCAGCCCTCAATGTGGGTTCGCCAGCACTGAAGAAGGTAACGTTCTGAGCGAAGAAGAGCAGTGGGCGAAGCTGGCCAGGGTCGTCGAAACCGCGGAAGAAGTTTGGGGGAAATCCCGGACAACCACCGTCAGATCGTAGCCATTGGACGTTTCTGGTGGCGGAAATCCACCACGGGCAAACTGCCTGGGCCGCGCGGGGCGCGGTGGCTAAACTGCCCGGCCGCCGTAGTTGCTTTGATAATACTTTTGATACTCGCCGCTTTTGACGCGAGCGGTCCAGTCGGTATGAGTCCGGTACCAGTCCACCGTCGTGCGCAGTCCGTGTTCGAAGGAAACCTGCGCCGTCCAGCCCGTTTCGCGCATCAGCTTTTCGCTGGCGAGTGCATACCTGCGGTCATGCCCGGGACGATCCTTGACCGTCTGCATTAGGCTCTCAGGTTTTCCCACTGCTGCCAGGATCTTGCGCACCACTTCGAGGTTCGGTAGCGCCCGGCTGCCGCCGACGTTGTAAATCTCGCCCGCACGGCCTCGCTCGACGACCGCCAGAATCGCACGTGCGTGATCGTCCACATATAACCAGTCGCGTATCTGCTGGCCATCGCCGTAAATCGGAAGAGGCTTGTCTTCCATGGCGTTTGAAATCATCAGGGGGATTAGTTTCTCGGGGAAATGATAAGGGCCGTAATTGTTCGAAGCTCGGGTCACGCTCACCGGCATTTTGTAGGTTACGAAATAAGACAGGGCGAGAAGATCCGCGCCGGCCTTCGATGCCGAGTAAGGGCTGCTGGCGCGAAGCGGATAGTTCTCGTCGGCCTCGTGCGGCGGATCGATGCTGCCGTAGACTTCGTCAGTCGAAATCTGTACGTAGCGTGGAGTCTGGTGAGTCCGCGCCGCTTCGAGCAGCGTGAAGGTGCCGCGCAGGTTCGTTTCAAACACCGGCGCGGGCGACAGTATGCTGCGGTCGACGTGGGACTCGGCCGCGAAATTCACGATTACGTCCGGTCTCTCTTCGGCTATCAGCGAGTTCACCAGTGCGGCATCGCAAATATCGCCATGGACGAAACGGTAACGAGCGGCGTTCTCCTGAGTGGCTATGGTCGCCAGGTTCTCCAGGTTACCTGCATAGGTGAGCTTATCCAGATTCACCACGGTACGCGAACGCTCGGCATCGCCCATTAGTAGGCGGATGAACGCGCTCCCGATGAATCCGGCGCCTCCGGTAACCAGGAACTTCATTACTTGTGTTGGAGCTCCCAATCGTAGGCGATGGAGGGGTCGTTGTAAGCGACACGTCCTTCGTCTTTGGGGTTGTACAAGCGATTGGTCACATAAACCAGAATCCCCGGTTGCTCGCCAATGACCTTATAGCCGTGTCCGACGCCGGGAGGAATCAGGAGCTGCCAGGGTTTAAGCGCGCCCGTGTACATCGTATTCTTACGCCCGAAAGTGCGGGATTCCGGACGCAGATCTACCAGCGTCACCTGGAACATTCCCGTGGTTGGTACCCAAAGATCGGTTTGATGCAGGTGATAGTGAAAGGCTTTGATGGTGCCCGGATAGCTGAGCGCGGCGGACACCTGAGTGCTCTCCGCGGGAAAGCCGGCTGCCAGGCCTTGGCCTATCCGTACGACTTCCAGGAAGTAGCCGCGGTCGTCTGGCCACAGATCATAAGGGCGCACCACAACCCCATCGATAAGATCGGACGAGTCCGAGGTGCGAATCACCTGGCCAATGCCGGGATCGCACTTAGGAATGGTAATTCGGATGGTCTCTGCCGCGCTCGCGCTCACCTTTGTCAGGGTAGCGCGAATAGCTACGAGTCCGCCACGATGCCGCTCGGTTATCGACGAAGGCGGCGGGACGATTGTGGCAGCAGGTTAGCGCGTTAGGATAGACGTATGTTGCCTGATTCCACTCGCCGCCAGCGGCTGCGGACGCTAGTACAAAAGATCGCTGGGAAGCCCGCCCCCGACGACGAACAGGAATCCTTGTTTGAAAGCGGCTTACTCGATTCGTTCGCGCTTCCCGATCTAGTGAGCGCCATCGAGACGGAATTCGGCGTCAAGGTTCCCGACTCCGACCTTAACCCTCGGAAGTTCGACTCCATCGAACGGATGGACGCCTACTTGGCCGATCGCGCCCAATAGGCGCTCTATGACGGCCCACCTGCACGGCTTCGGAGCCTTTCTGCCGGAGACAGTGGTCGCGAACGCGGAACTGGCCGACCGCCTGGGTTGCACCGCCGAGTGGATAGAGAAGGTCTCTGGTATCCGGGAGCGCCGCTGGGCGGGGACGGACACAACAGTTGCCGATATGGGCGTCGCGGCCGCTGAGGATTGCCTCCGTAAGGTGGGTATCCCCGCAAACACCCTCGGCATGCTGATCGTTGCAAGCGGCAGCGGCGCACGCGGATTTCCGGGTCCTGCCGCTGAGATCGCGGCGCGCTTGGGGATGGATTCGGCGCCCGCGCTCGACCTGCCGATCGCCAGCGCGGGCAGTCTGTTCGGTATGGCCCTGGCGATGCAAATGGCCGAGACTCACGGTGACGTGCTGGTGGTTGGGGCTGAGAAAATGTCGAGTCTCATCCAGACCGAGCCTTTAGATCCGAATACCGCGATCCTGTTCGGAGATGGCGCTGGGGCAGCCCTGGTTTCGGGACGAACAGGCCGCTGGCGCTTGTTGGACGCGGTACTTCATACCGACGGCCAATACCGTGGCGATTTAGCGCTCGACCAGACCGGCCAGCTGCGGATGAACGGATTGAGTGTAATCCTGCAGGCTGCACGTAAGATTCCTGCGTCGATCACAGAGGTGTTGGAACGGCAGAATATTTCCGCTCAGCAGATTTCGGCTTTCCTGTTGCATCAGGCTAATTTCAACCTCCTCACCAGGGTTGCCAAGTCCCTTGGCGTTAGTCCCGATAAGTTGTTTTCCAATGTTCAGCGCTATGGGAACACCTCATCCGCGTCGATGTTGATCGCCGCGTCCGAGTGGTTTGAAGGGAATCCAGATCCAGGGCCTATCGTGTTTTCCGCGTTTGGGGCAGGATTTCACTGGGGTGCGATCGTCGGCGATTCGCGAACTTGATTAGTTCTCTCACGCTCTTCCCGCTCGAGGGGCGTCCAAAGAGTTATAGTCTATATCTGTGCAACAGCTCCCGTTTCTACGAGTAAGCTATTTGGGCCTGGTGGTGTTCCTGGGCTGTTGCGACGTTACCGCCGGGCAAAGCGTCAGGCTCTCCTTGGGCGTAGGCCAGGAAACCGGAGACGGTTCGGTGGTTGTTCCGATCAACCTAGTGTCCTCGGGAGGAATCCAGACCGCTGCCGTCCAATGGTCCTTGAGCTACTCTTCCGACGTGACCGGCGTCACCTTCGCGGCCGGAACAGCGGCCACGGACGCCGATAAATCACTGGTATGCAACGCCAATACCTGCTTGATCTACGGTCTGAATGCAATCGGCATCGCGGACGGGATAGTGGCAACTGCCACATTGCAGATTTCATCCTCTGCATCGTCACCAACGGTTCCTATTCAAATAAACGGAGTGGTTGCGGCTACGCCAGCCGGAGATTCGATTCCAGCCTTCGGCGTTTCAGGACTAGTATTTCTCTCGCCGGCTCCCGCTCTCGGTACCGGTCCCAATGGCTCGAGTTTGGACCAGCCCGCGCCTAAGGCGGTTTCCGTTTCACCAAGCGGGAGTGGAGGCCTAAGTCAGAGCTTCACTTTTGTTTTCACCGACAGCCCAAGCAGCACGAATCTGACGGCCGCAGTAATGCTGTTCGCAACCGGACTGGGTGCTCAAAATTCATGTCTCATTGTGTACGACCGCGATCAAGGGACCATCGAGTTGGAATCGGATGATGGCACCAGTCGCATGACCAAGCCAGTAGATTCGTCCACGACACTTCAAAACAGCCAATGCACGATCGATGCAACTTCGGTCCAGCCGGCGTGGCTCTCTACGACGATTACGTTGGGTATCACTTTCAGCAGCTCCTTTACGGGCCTCAAGAATATCTACATGAACGGCGTTTATGGAAACGGTTCGGTCAGCACCGGATGGGTTCAGCAGGGTACCTATAAGGTTGCTGTCGACGCTCCTCCAGTGCCCATCGCGGCCGCAGTATCGCCCAACGCCGGGCAGGGCATCACCCAGCCCTTCACTTTTATATTCGCCGACAGCCAAAACTCCGCCAATCTGGCCGCCGCGGCAATGCTCTTTGCGCCAGTGCTGGATGTCCAAAGCTCGTGCTACGTTATCTACGACCGGAATCTCGAAACTCTTCAGCTGGAGTGGGACAGCGCTACGGGTGCGGATATCAAACCCATTGGCTCGTTCACTCCCGTGCAGAATAGCCAGTGTGCGATTGGATCAGCCTCGGTTACATCGACGGCGCTCTTAACCATTATTTCCCTCGATATCACCTTCAAGGGCGCGTACACGGGGCCGGAGAACATCTATATGTATGGAGCCGATGGAGATGGTTCGACCAATACGGGCTGGGTGCAGAAGGGGATCTGGGATCCCAGGTAGACGGTATTCTCGATTCGAGTTCGCTTACTGCGTCACCGGAATGATCGTCGTAATTGAACCCGTACTCGCCAGGTTTGAAAGCAATCCGAGTACGGTCAGCTTAGCCGGGTCCGCGTGAATCCGAATAATACCCTTTTGGCCCGCCAAGGTCTGAAATCTGTCAGTCGTGACGAACGCGGTGTGTTGCCTCGCCTGCAGACCCGTTGTAGTCGATTGCAGCAGATTATTGGATTGATCGACAAACTCCATTGCAATGCTGGCCATGTCGACAGTCGTCGTATTGGCGATGGCGATTGAAGTAACGTATTGGCCGTTCGTATTATCGAACGGCATCAGGATGACGGGATCACCGGACGGCGGAAACGGGAATATACATAGAACTGAACTGGGCAAGCTCAGGGGAACCACGGCCTCGGAAATGCCTCCCTTAGGCAAGAACACACGAAATGAGGCCTGTCCGCGGACGTTACCCGTTGTGCTCATGCTGGCCCAACCCTGGATCGTGATGGGGTCCGAAGTAGAGAGTACAACGCTCTGCGAGCCACCCGGTGGAATCGCAAAGGGGTAGACAGAGACATTCCCATAGCCTTGGACAGGAGCAACCAGCGGCCCACCGCCATCTCCGAAAAAAGAGAGTGTGCCGGTGGCCGTACTCGTTGAGCTCATGTTGATCAAGGTGAACGTGGTCTGCCAACTTCCGCCATAAGCGATTTGGCCGAAACTCCCCTGTTGCGCGAAACCCGATCCCGCGCACAGAATTCCTAGAGCAAGAAAACGCATAACGAACCTTGGCATGAGGCCTCCCTACTTATCTATCGGATAGATCGGCAGAATTCGTCCAACTTTTTAGTGGCCGAACCCCTGTATTCCCGGCGGTTTGCGTGATCCTCCCTCGAATCAGGAGTCGGAGGCCGCTCTGCTGCCTGTTTTGGTTTGCGAATCGCCCTTCTGGATTCGATAACTATCAGTATCAAAGTGCTGACTCGACACCTCGAAGATCGTCCCATCGGTCAATGCTTCCACCTGATGGGGCTGACCGCTAACATGCCGGACGACATCGCCCGGACGGAGGTGTTGCTCATGGTCCTGCCCAATCTCGGTATCGACCCATCGATGGATGAACTCGCCGGCGGCAACATACCACGTCTCGTCTTTGACGAGATGATAGTGCATGCTGGACTTCGCGCCCTTACGGAAAACTAACAACTTGCCGCAATAAAGCTCGTCGTTGGCGAATATAAGCTCTTCACCCCAGCCCTTGGGAACTTTCAATCCGCGCGTGACTATGGGCTTTATCATTTGGGTTCAGGTTCTTCCAGTGTGCGGTGCATGTTCGCTTAGGACGGCCAGCCTGGGCATATGCATAAGGTATAACACAGGAAAAAGTAACTGGCATTCGCTTGCGTGACCTCCGCGCAATCGAGCAGAAACATGGCCTTGTGGGCCACCACGCTGGCTATTCCTGCTGCGATCGTTCGATGAGACTGACTATGCTGGCCAGGTCAAAAGAATAAACCACTGATGACGGCGTTGGACCCTCCTGCGTTGGTCACCTGGAGGATCACGTGACCCTTTACACTCCACATCAAATACTTTCCGTTTTGGAAACTAGTTATGCTCTGGCTGTCCAGTTGCAGATTGGTGGCTCCATCCAGGATGCTGACCGTTTGATTGCGGGCACCCCCGATGGTTGTGCTGATGGTTACCGATTGCGCTGAGCTAACGTTCCTGCCGGCGGCGTGAAGGTGGGTGTCGCGACCTGCGACTGGCCACCAAAGGTCTCCTGCGATCCCACCGAGGAGAATGTTAGGGGCGAGTTCTGATTGCGATATTCGGTGAGGATC
>Ga0105239_10004395_pt1 | contig 16876 bp, 18 predicted proteins | sample KBSC44metaG_FD_92761 | JGI IMG/M metagenome (GOLD analysis project Ga0105239, IMG submission 92761) | Corn rhizosphere microbial communities from Kellogg Biological Station, Michigan, USA - KBS C4-4 metaG | ecosystem: Host-associated > Plants > Roots > Rhizosphere > Soil | place: Michigan, USA...
CAGCGGACGCGTGTTGCCGCCGACCAGGTAAAACCACTCGTGGCCGTCCATGCCGATGCCGTGGCCGAGGCGGTGGGTGAAGTATTTGTAGCCGGGACCATAGCCATGCTCGGTGATGTAGCTGCGCGCGGCGGCATCGATTTTTTCCGCCGGCACGCCGGGCCGCGCGGCTTTCAGCGCCGCGTCTTGCGCGCCGCGCACGATCTCGAACACGCTTTGCATCTTGGCGCTGGGTTTGCCGAACGCCATCGTGCGCGTGATGTCGGAGCCGTAACCTTCGACCCTGCAGCCGTCGTCGATCAGTACGATGTCGCCCTCTTTGAGCAGCACGTCGCGCTTCAATCCGTGCGGATACGCCGACGCCTCGCCGAACAGCACCAGGGCATCGCCCTCCACGCCGAATTCGCCGTACAGTGCGCTGATGATCGCGGCCAGTTCCCGCTCGCTCATGCCTTCGCGCAATTCGCGCTGCGCTTGCCGGTAGACCTGCGCGGTGATGTCGTTGGCGATCTGCATCAGTTCTACTTCGTGCGTCGACTTGACGCTGCGGCAACCGGCCGTGACCGGTGTCGCGCTGTGCAAGCTCAGCGTGGGCAGGCGCTGCTGCAGCTGCTCGACCGCGTAGTAACGTGTGGTCTCCTCAATGCCGAGCTTGGCGCCGAGCAGGCCGCGGTCCTGCATGCCCTGGCGGATCCGTTCGATCGGTTTTTCGTGTTCTTCCCAGGTGTAGATCTTTGCGTCGCCGAGTTTTTCGCGCGCGCGCCCTTCCTCGAACTTCGGGCAGACGAAAAACGGCTCGCCGCGTTGCGGCAGCACCATCGCGAACAAACGCTCGCTCAGCCACCAATGCAGCCCGGTGAAATACGCCAGCGACGTCCCGCCCTCGACGAAGATCGCATCGAGCGCGTTGTCCTTCATCAACCGGCGCGCGTGTTCCTGGCGCGCCTGATATTCGTCCGCGCCGATTGGCTTGATGCGCTCGCGCAGCGCCTTCACCGTGGCGGCGTCGAAGTGCGTGGTCGGCTTCGCGCTGCGCTCCTCGGCCCGGGCGCGGCTGGCGCCGAGTGCAGCCGTGGCCGCGGCGGCACTGGCGGAGGAAAAGAACCGGCGTCTGTCCATGGCAGTCCTGATGTCGTAAGGGATGCTCGAGGCGGGACAGTATGCGCGAAAAAAGCACCGTAGGGCGGGAGAAGCCGCGCAGCGGCGCATCCCGCCGTTGCTCTTGCGAAACGGCGGGATACGCTGCGCTTCTCCCGCCCTACGGTGGCTACGGTGGCGCATGTCAAGCACGCGCAAGTGGCTCTTTCGACGCCGCGGGTTCGCGCGCAACCTTGCGTGCAGTCGCAGCGACTGGAGAACCTTATGCAAACACTCGCCCGCCTCGCAGCAGCACTGCTCGTCGCCACGATCGCGCCCCGTGCCGATGCAAGCGACGCAACCACGACCGTCGCAGCCTCGGGTGCGCACGATTTCGATTTCGAATTCGGCAACTGGCACGTGCATCACCGCTACCGGCGCAACGGCGAATGGATCGAGTTCGACGGCACCAGCAGCGATCGTCCGCTCAACGACGGTTCCAGCAACGTCGAAGAAAACACCCTCCACCGCCCGAACGGCGACAGCCAAGGCATCGCGCTGCGCACCTACGACAGCAAGACTGCGTCCTGGGCGATCTGGTGGGTCGACAGCCGCGATCCGCATGCGGCATTGGATCCGCCGGTGAAAGGCCGCTTCGTCGACGGCGTCGGCACGTTTTATTCGGACGGCCTTGTCAACGGCAAGCCGACCCGTACGCGCTACATCTGGTCGCACATCACCTCCAGCTCGGCGCGCTGGGAACAAGCGTTGTCGCAGGATGCCGGAAAAAGCTGGGAGACGAATTGGGTGATGGAGTTTCGCCGCGTCGACCCAACGCCCCCCTCGTAGGGCGGGAGAAGCAGCACAGCGGCGCATCCCGCCGCTCATGCGTCCAGGTTAAGCTCCAACTCAATCAAACCTCGGACGATGCAATGCCCTCCCTCCAACCCCAAGTCCGCCACCACGACGCTGCCGCCGAGTACTACACCGACGAGCGCTGCTACATCAACGAACTGGCGAACATCGAAGGACGATCCTGCGGCGTCGATCGCGCAGGCGCGCGTGCGCGCCGGCGTGACCACGCGCTGGCATCGCCTCACGGGCATCACCGAACGCTACGTCATCCTGTCGGGGCTGGGGCGCGTAGAAATCGGCGACGTGCCGCCGCAACACGTCGGTTGCGGCGACGTCGTGATGATTCCCGCGGGCTGCCGTCAGCGCATCGCCTGCCTGGGCGAGTCGGATCTGATCTTTCTCGCGATCTGCACGCCGCGCTTTCAGCCCGAGGCGTACGTGGACATCGATCCCGATCCGCAGCCGTGAAGGCGACTACGACTCCGTCTGCACCGCGCGGATGCATTGCACGATGCCTTTGCGGTTCTTTTGATTCTTGGCGACGCCGTCGCAAAGAATATTGCTCTCGTCGACGGAGACGCCCCATACGACCATGCGCGATTCCCGCTCTTTCAAGTCGCCACGTCCCAAGCTGAGGTACGTCACCGACATGGGCCGATTGTCGAACAGCTTCAGATAGCGCGGCTCGAGATCCGCCTTGCACTCGGACGATTTGATGTTCCAGCTCTGATGCACCTTGGCGGTTTCGGCGGGGCCGTAGACGTTTTCGAGCTGCTGCTGCACCTTGCCGCAATCGGACTGATCGACCGTCTTCACCAGGATCACCTGATCATACGAGCGCCCGCCGGTCTCGAGCCCCACCTTCAATTGAGCATAGACGGGATTGGAAATGGTCTCCGGGTTCAGCGGATCCTCCGCCAGCCGTCGAAAATCGCCATGCTCGTACTTGTAGGCAATGACGGTCAAAATCGCGAACACCAGCAAGAATTTTTTCACGGCTCACGTGCTCCCCTATGAGTGAGGTGGTGAATCGCTTCGCCACCGAAGCGACACGGCGCGCGCATCATAACCAGCACGCAGTGACGGAGTGTGTCGAGATGTTTCCCGGAGCAAAGGGCAATCCCGCACTTTTGGCGCCGACAACCTCTTCTGCTATTTTCGCCACACCCGCGCAACAGCGACGGCACAAGGAGACGAGAATGGCCCGCATGAACCTGACACAGAATCTCGGCATGTTGCTGCTTGGCGTCTGGCTCATCCTGAGCGGCCTGATTGCATTGCTCGGCTTGAGTTTTCAGGGTTTGCCGTTGTTGATGGGGATACTGGCGTTGATCGCTGGAATCCTCATCGTGTTGCGCCGCTGACGAAGATTTTTTCTTCGGTGGGGCGGGATGAGCCGCGCCGCGGCGCATCCCGCCTCGGTTATTGCGAGACGGCGGGATGCGCTGCGCTTCTCCCGCCCTACGAACTACGAACGTTGCGACGATGAATCCGAAAGTTCAGCGCCTCTTTGCTGCAGCCATCCTGCTGGGCCTCGTTTTATCGCCGGCGGCGCACGCGGATTTCGAAAAAGGTAAGGCAGCCGCGCTGCGCGGGGACTACACGCTGGCCTTCAAGGAGTGGAGCGAGTCCGCGGCTCAGGGCGATCTCGGATCCCAGACACAGCTGGGTGGTTTGTACGAGAAAGGCCGCGGCGTGGAGCAGGACGCGGCGCACGCGGCCGCGTTGTACCGCAAAGCCGCGGACCGCGGCTACGCACCGGCGCAGAACAATCTGGGTTCGCTGTACGCACGCGGACTCGGCGTGCCACGCGATGAAGCGCAAGCGTTCGAGTGGTACACGAAGGCGGCAGCGCAGGGCCACGCCATCGGTCAATTCAATGTCGGTGCGGCGCTGCACCTCGGGCAAGGCGTGACGCGCAACGACGCGAAGGCGTTCGAGTGGCTGCATAAGTCGGCGGACCAAGACTACGCGGCGGCGCAATACACCGTGGGCGTTCTGTACCTGCACGGTGAGGGCGTCACACGCGACGCCGCACAAGCCGCCGCCTGGTATCGCAAAGCCGCCGATCAAGACTACGCCCGGGCGCAAGCCGGCCTCGCCCTGCTGTATCGCACCGGCAACGGCGTGGCCCGCGACGATGCATCGTCGCGAACCTGGTATCGAAAAGCCGCGGAGCTCGGCAACGCCGAAGCGCAATACGCGGTCGGGCGGATGTACGAAGTCGGCGCGGGCGTCGCGGAGGACGACGCGCGAGCGCTGATGTGGTTTCAAAAATCCGCCGATCAGGGCTACGCCGCGGCGCAATGCGCGCTCGGCGTTGTGTACCAGAAAGGCTATGGAGTTGCGGCCGACAAGGTGCAGGCGTACCTATGGGTGAGCTTGGCGAGTGCGCAGGGCGATATGTGCAAGGACAAGCTCAAGCCGCTGGAGGAAAGCATGAGCGGCGAGGAATTGCGTCGTGCCAAAGCCGCCGTCAAGGAACATCCGCCGGCGGTGAGGGATACCGATGACTAGGGACGTTGGGGCCCCGTTTCCAACCTTTGTCCGTCCATCCGCATCGAAGCGCCTATGAACACCCAACGCTTGAGTGGTGCCGAAATCTTCGCCGTGCTGGTGTCGCTCGCCTCCGTGGCGATATCCGTGTTGGGCAACCGCACACAGGAACGCCTGCTGGCGGCCAGCGTGTGGCCCTATGTTGCGTTCAGCAGCGGCAATACCAGCGACGATGGCCAGAAGCGTGTCATCGACTTCTCGCTGACCAACGCGGGCAGCGGCCCGGCGCGCATCAAAGCGTTCTCGCTCGAATACGACCATCAGAAGATCTCGTCCGGCATGGCGCTGCTCGAACGCTGCTGCAATCTGCCCAAGATGTCCTTGATGACCAGCCCCGTCGTCGGCCGCGTATTGCGCCCGGGCGACACGATCACCTACCTGCAATTGCCTTTTTCCGACAGCATCGCGGACGGCTGGAGCAAACTCGACCAGGCGCGCTTCGGCAACCTGACGATGAGCGTGTGCTATTGCTCGACGTTGAACGAATGCTTCGAGGCGCGCTCCGATCGCGATGATCCCGAGCCGGTCAACGCCTGCAAGGTTCCGCCGCGCACGGAGCAGTGGCACGGCTAGCCGATCTCAGCCGGCGAGATCATCGAGGATGGGGCAATCCGGCCGCTGGTTGCCGCGACAATGCCGCGACAGTTCCAGCAGCGTGCGCTGCATGGCCTGCATCTCGCTGATCTTCTCGCCGAGTTCCGCCGCATGCGCCTGTGCGAGCCGCTTCACCTGCGCACTGGCGCGATGCTTGTCGCTCCACAGCGCGAGCAGCGCCTGAATCTGCTTCATCGAGAACCCCAGAGCTCGCGAGCGCTTGATGAACCGCAGCCGATGCAGGTCGGCCTCGGCATACAGACGATAACCGGCGAACGTGCGACCCACTTTCGGAATCAGCCCGGCGCCTTCGTAGTGGCGGATCATTTTCGCGCTCACGCCGGTTGCCGACGACGCTTCGCCGATATTGTAGAAACCCTGCTGCCGGGCATCGGCCAACTCCGGCCGTGGCGACTTCATGACCATGCGAGCCTCTGTTGATTGTGCCGCCACGCTTCCCGACCGCGGCGTATAAACCTTCCCATTATGGCAAGGTCAACGGTGTAGCGTTTGAAAAATCCGCGCAAGCGCTGTTGACCTTACCATCGTGGCAAGGTTCAAGATGCTCTCGACGGCATCCCGCCGTCAACCAGGAGAACCTTCATGAACGCCGCCACCACCGAAAACAAGCCATGCGCCTGCTGCAAGTGCAACGGGTGCCAATGCACGAATTGCCGCTGCTGCGAATGCAAGAGCGGTTGCGGTTGCAAGTAATGCGCAACGCGAGGAGGAGCTGCAAGGCTCCTCCTCGTTGCGGCGATTTCGAAAAAGCACGTCAGGCCATCTCCTCCTCTTGCATGCGGGCGGTGCTTGTGCAACACTGAACCATATGGTTCAGTTTACTTCGACCCGTTTCGACGCCTCGTTTGCCGCGCTCTCCGACGTCACCCGACGCGGCGTGCTGGAGCAACTCGGGCGCGCGGATGCTTCCATCACGCAGCTCGCCGACAAGTTCCACATGACCCTCACGGGCATGAAGAAACATGTCGGCATCCTGGAGCAGGCGGGGCTCGTCGTCACCCAGAAGGTGGGGCGCGTGCGCACCTGCACGCTGGGTGCGCGCCAACTGGAGCAAGAGGCGGCCTGGATCGAGCGCTACCACCAGCTCTGGGCCGCGCGCTTCGACGAACTCGACAACGTGGTCGCGGAACTGCAACGCAAAGACAGCGTCGATCGACGCAAGACAAAGAGCGAGACTACTCCATGAACAACCGCACCACCGTTGAACGCAAAGGCGAACGCGACCTCGTCATCACGCGCACTTTCGACGCACCGCCGCGCATCGTGTTCGAGGCGTGGACCAAGTCCGAGCTGCTCAAGCGCTGGTGGGTGCCGAAGGCGGCCCCCATGTCCCTGCTCTCTTGCGACGTGGATGCCCGCGTCGGCGGCAAATACCGTTTCGTGTTCGCCTTCCCCAACGCCGAGCCCGTGGCGTTCTTCGGCACTTACCTCGAAGTAGCCCCACCGTCGCGCCTGGTCTGGACCAACGAGGAAAGCGAAGACGGCGCCGTCACCACGCTGACCTTCGAAGAAAAAGACGGCCGCACGCTGCTGGTCATGCACGAACGCTATCCCTCGAAGGAAGCGCTCGACCGCTCCATCGAAGGAATGGAAGGCGGATTGCCGGAGCAGTTTGCGCAGTTGGACGAGTTGCTGCCAACGTTGGATCTGCGCTAGCAAGCAATGTAGGGCGGGAGGAGCCGCGCAGCGGCGTATCCCGCCTTTCCACACCATAAGAAGGCGGGATACGCCGCTGCGCGGCTCCTCCCGCCCTACGCGTTGTTGCCGACGCTAGAACGGCCCTTCGAAATCATCCGCAAAGATCATGTCGTAGAAGTAGCCGCCGGCAAGTAGCAGCGTTCTTGTCAGGCGCAGCGGGTCATTGCTGCGCACCGCCAGCGCGCGGGTCAATGGGGCCGTTGACGACGGACTGAACTGGATGGTGAACGCGCACACCGCGCCGGTGGCCAACGTCGCGCCGCTGCATCCGTCGCTCGTGATCGCGAACGGACCCGAAGGAAGCGCCAGCGTCCCGATAAGCAACGCTGCCGTGCCGGCATTGCCGATCTGCACGGCAACATTTTGCGTGCCGCCGGCTTGGACAATGCCGAAATCGACCGCGCCGCGGGAGATGACCATCACCGGCAGACCCGAACAGCGCACAGGCTCGGGATCGCGATCGATCCACCGCAGCTGTGCCGCCCCCTGCACATATTCGGTGTTGGATTGCGCGCTTGCCGGCTCGAAACCCTGACTTGCGCCGGAGCCGTATTGTTCGCCGGGCTTGGGCGTGCAAACGTAGTCGGCGCGCTCGTCGGGCGGCAAATCGGACAGATTCGTCAACGTCTGCGAGTTTGGCTGATAGACGAAGGTGTCGCTGGCGACGGCCGGCACGAGAGGCGCCAGGCCGTACACGGAACCAGGCGCATTCGACGTGAAATCAGGAAGCGTCAGCAACGGCTCCAATTGCAGCGCGTCGGCGGTCGATTCGCTAAGCATCAAGTGCGGTTCCGCCGCCACGGGAACGGTAACGGCGAGCAGCAACGCTGCGGCAAACCAACCGCACAAGCGGTCAGCGACGCACATCACGGGCAAGCGTTGTTTGTGGCTGTGCCGGCGGCCACGTTCCAGCACGTAAAAATGGGCGTTCCCAATACCCCCGCACTGTTTGACGGGCGGTACTTGATCTCGATATTCGCGGCACTGAATCCGATGGTTTCGGTGACTGGCCCTGCGTTACCTGCGCTCCAAGACACGCTCTGCGAGTCGACGCGAGCGCCGAGCAAGCGAATGTCAAAAAACTCCATGGGCGACGTGGTGATTTTCGCCAGGCGAATCTTGACTTCGTTCAGCGTCGTAAGGTTGATCATCGCGGTGCGCAAAGGGCCCGACATGGAGTCGTAAACCTTGTCGAGCTTGATGTCGCGCGCGATGGGCGTGTTGCCGTCCAGAAACGCGGCCTCGGCAAAGTCGACAAGGTCCGAACAGCCGGAAAATCCCGCGGCCGTTGTTTCGCCGGGATATCCAGGATCGGTAATGCACAGAAAGGCTTCCGCTGCCGCATGCGCGGGATTGGCAATCAGAAGGAATAGCGCGGCGCTGAGCCACGGCAGTGTACGACGAGACATGACACCCCCCGGTGATAAAGATTAAGGTGGGCCAAGGCCACCCTACGTCGCGGACGGACGCGAGAAATCACGGTCCGATATACGCCGAACGATTGGCGTTTGCAACTCGCCGCTGGCGAGCAAGCCAGTGCGTAGCTGCCGTCCGCTTTCGACGTTTTCGAACAGTAATTCCTACGTTCCCCTTGCTCGCCTACGATTTCCGCCGCAACGCTTGGTTCACCACCTTGCGAATCAGCGCTGGATAGGAAATACCGGCTTTCAGCGCGGACTGCGCCAGCTCGTCGTCTTTCGCGATGCACGGGTTCGCGTTTGGTTCTATCACGTAGACATTGCCCGCGGCGGTGACGCGCAGGTCGAAACGCGCGTAGCTGCGGATGTTGAGCGCGCGATACGCGCGCCGACAAACGTCCTCGATGCTCTTCCGAAGATTCTCATCTAGCATTTTCGCATCGTGATTCTTGATGCCCCAGCGCTTGCGGTATTTGTCGTCCCACTTGGCTTTGTAGGTGGCGATACGCGGCTCATCCTCGGCCATCTGGCCGAAGGTCATCTCGCGCGCGGGCAGGATGCGCAGCGCGCGATCGCCGATCACGCTGACGTACAACTCGCGCCCGTCGATGTACTCCTCCGCGATCACGTCCAGGTTCATGCGCTCGTGGATCATCTGGATGCGCGCGATGAAACCCGCTTCATCGTCGACGATCGACGCCTGCGAGATGCCGCGCGATGCTTCCTCGGTCAAGGGCTTGATGATGCACGGCAGCTTGAGCGTCTTGGGCAGCCACACCTTGTGGCCGCGATAAAACGTATGGAAGCGCGCCACGCGCACGCGGTGGAAACGCAGGATCTTCTTGCACAGCCCCTTGTCGTTGCACAGGAACACCGCATTCGAGCTCGCGCCGGTGATCGGCACACCGAGTAGTTCCATGGTCGCTACGATGTTCTTGTCCCAGTGCGTGGTGTTGCGATAGGTCTCGCACAAGTTGAAGATCACATCCGGTTTCAGATCGCGCACTGCGTCGAGCAACGGTCGGATGTCGTCGAACAAGCTGAGCCGATGCACCTCGAAGCCGCATTCGAGCAGCGCCTGCCACACGTCGTTCTCGGTGTAGCTGCCGTCGGGATCGGAAAATTCCGCGACAAAATCGTGGTCCGCGCTCACCGCGTACGGCAAGTCGAACACCATCAGCACACGCGTGGCCATGTTCGTAGCCTCCAGGTCCGCGATTCACTGCGCTAGAGCTTTCCCCGCAAACGCGTCGTGTAGCGGTAATTCATCATCAGCGTGCTCAGATACGTCGCCAGCTGCAGCATCGACACGGTATCCGCCTCGTCGCTCACCAAACGCAAAGCGCGGCTGCGCTGCAGCACGGCCTTGAAGATCTTGTTGACCATGAAGCGCCCTTCGCCCGTCCAGTTCGACACCGCCACCAGCAACTGCTTGCGATACGTCTGCAGCAGCTGCGCGACCGAACGCCGCGTCTCGCCCTTGCCCTTGCCCGTCGCGAACATGCGCAGCAGATTGTCGTCGTGGAACTCCGGAAAATCCTCCGCTTCGGCGTGACGGCGTTTTTGATAGTAACGCCGCAACGTGCTGCGGATGTTCGCGGCCTTCCACAACTGGCGGCCCGTCGCGCGCAGCGGCGGCTTGCCCGCGATGCGGGACATCATGCGGTCGACGAACAGCAGCTTGTCGAGCGCTTTCCAGCCCGCGTATTTCTTGCGCCAGTCCAGGCCCGGCGTCAACCACACCGCGAACGTCTCGACGAAATCCTCGTCGGGATGATATTGCGCGTAGTAGTAGTCGAGATGACGCACGAAACTCTTGCTGTACGGACGATAGCGGTAGGTGTCTCCGTACGGCTCGGTGGAATGTCCGAACACGCGCTGCCAACTGCGCCGGCGATTGAGATCGTACGCGTAGCTGAGCGCATGCCCGCACTCGTGGCGCAGCAGCTTCATGCACCATTCCTCGGTGTCGCCCTCGGCCTCGAGCATCATCTTGCGCTGCAGCTCGATCAAGCGCGGATGCGCGAGATAAAACGGGATGCCGACCACGGGCTCGTTCTCCGGCGTCAGCCATTCGTCGGCAAGATAGCAGCGCGGCATGAACGCGATGCGCCGCGCCTTCAGTTCCTCATGCAGCTGCGCGACACGCGCCTGCAGCCACGTTCCCTCGATGCGCACCGGCAGTTCCGACAAGCGCAAATCGAGCAGCTGCTCTTCGGAAATCGACGCCAGGTCGATGTCGGCCTTCGCAACAGTCCTTTTGTTGGGCATCTGGCTCGATCCTCCACCAGCGACGACACCGTGCCGGACTCTGCTGCAAGAATGCGCGGTCGCCGGACGCAGTTACGCTAACACAGTTGCGGCGGCGGGAGTCTTCATCGTATGCAGCCAAGCGATTTATCCCGCGGCGGCTAGCGCCCGGTCTGCCGCGCCAAATCCACGCTGCGCGGTGCCGCGAGACCACCGAACCGCACATCGATTTCGTCGAGCAACCGGCTTGCGGCCCCGACGCTAGCACTGGTCCGAAACGATTCGGCCTGGCGGAGCTTGTCGTCGAGCTCCTGCTCGTAGCGCGCGCGGCACGACGCAAGCTTGTCCGCGGGCGGCGCGTCGTGCGCTTCGAGCGCGTCGAGGCCTTGGCCGAACGCGGGAGCAGGAAGTACGTCGTGATCGAGCCAAGGGACGGTCACGGTGGCGTAGTCGAACGCGCACCAGCCCTGCATCGACAGACGGCCCTGCACGTCCCCATCCAGCTGCGTCTTGTCGTTTTCGCCGGTGATGAAGACGACGCGCGAGTCTTGCTGAAAACGATGCATCAAGTCGGCGGGCGGCAGCCGGATCTTCGCGTTGCCGAACGCGCCGCTGCCCGCATTGAGCAGCGCACCGCGGAACACATCGGGATACGCCAGCGCCAGGCGCAGCGCGACGCGCGAACCGCCGGAAAGGCCGCCGACGTAAACACGCGCAGGATCGATCGGATAGCGCCGCAGGATATTGTGCGTCGCCAGCAGCGCCAGCGGTTCGCGGCGATCCAGCACGTTTTCGCTATTGCCGGCGCCCGCCGGGGACACGAAGATCATGCCGTGGCGCTCGAGTTCCTCGGACCAGCGCGTGGGCAAATCCGGATGGTTCCAGGGAAACTCCCAGACGAGCAACGCATAGCCGTGCGCCGGCTTGGCCGCAGGCACATACACCGTGAAGTTTTCCTTCGCCAGATCGATCGACTGCTCGCTCAGCGCACGGCCGGATTTCGCGACTTCCCGATCGACGCGCAGCGCCTGCAACGGACTCAAAACCCGTCGCTGCAGCTCGGACGTGCTCGACAGCGCGAAGTAGTCCTCGAAGACCACGCCGGTTTGCAGACCGGGCTTTGCGCCGCCGTCAACGACCGGCGTCTGCTGCGAACTGGATTCGGAAATGGCTGCGACAACGGCGTCGTTGCTGCCGTCCGCCTGCGCGATGCGCGCGCCGAGCGCGCACGCTGCAAGCAGGCAGGCTAGCCATCGAGTAGCGCCCAACCATTTGTTTGCTGCCATCAGCAGACCGCTCCCGCCTAGTTATTGCAAAAGACGGCGGGAGGCGATCCCTCGTTACGCTGCGGCGTTCGTTTTTCGGCACAGCATCCACCGGTTTTTCTGCGACGGCGTAGGGCGGGAGAAGCCGCGCAGCGGCGCATCCCGCCTTGTTCATCCGAAAGGCGGGATACACACCCACGCTTTTCTACACCGTAGCGCTGCCCCCTCACCCAACCCTCTCCCCCGAACGCCTTCGGGGGAGAGGGCTTTGAGCGCCTACACCGTCGGGAACTCCCTCTCCCCCAACAGCTTCATCGTTGGGGGAGAGGGTTGGGGTGAGGGGGCGGCGTCGGAGCTCGCAGCGAGATCACATTAGAAGTGGACGCGTCGCGCCATTGGCTGCGCTTCTCCCGCCCTACGCGATCTATTCGATCACGACTTTGCGTACAGCCCAATCCAATAACTCGTTCTGCAGTGCCGGCCACCGCGCGGCATCCGCCCCACCCTCCTTCAACGACGATGCCGTCACTCCCGCGGGAAGACGCTTGCCGACGATGATCATCAGCTCCTTGCGCTTGGCGGCGTCGGGCAGATGCACCAAGCGCAGGAACATCATCGGCGCGCGTTTGTAGCCGTGTGCCGCGAGCAGATTGTAGAAGTGTTCCCCATCCGATCCGGGCGTGGGTGTGCGGGTGCCATCCGAGGCGTCGATGTCGACGAAGAAATCCAACCCGCCGATCGTGACGTGGCGCGGGCTGTCGTAGGTGTAGTGAAGTTCAGGATGGCCAGGCAAATACTGTTCGAATTGCACCCAATAAAACTGCCGCAGCGAGCCGCTCGGGTCGGCATTGGCGAATGCGAAGAGTTCGCAGACGTCGAAGTCGCCGATGTCCGGTTTCGCCAGGGTAAAGCGGTCGGAGCCGACGTAGCGTGCGTCGTCTGGAACGTGGATGAGTACGTGTGGGTCGCCGGACGAGGATACGGTGTGTGCGGACGCTGTACGGTCCGCTTCCGCGGCCGACGCGGAGAAGGAGACGGCTATTGCCGCGGCGGAAAGAATGGCGTTTCGCACGAAAGCTCCCTTGGTGATCGATCGTTGTCGATCGGCTTTGATGCGGGACGGGAGATAAACGTTGCAGGTAGCAAGCCGTAGGGCGGGAGTAGCCGCGCAGCGGCGCATCCCGCCTTGTTTATGCGAAAGGCGGGATACGCTGCGCTTCTCACGCCCTACGCGATCTACGAAATTTCAGTTCTCAAACTCACTCTTGAAAATATCCGCGCCCCGCAACGAAACGTCATCCAGATAGAAAAAGTCCGTGAATGAGCCGCTGGCACTATGGGTGATGACGCAGATCGACTGCACGGTGTCGGGAGGCGTCGATAGCGCTTGCTGGAACAAGTCAGATCCGAAGGGAACCACGAACTGAATCCACGTGGCCGCCGGAAGCGGCCCGCCGTACATGTCTTCGAAATGCATGAAATGCGGATTGCCGCTCATGTCGAAAATTGCCAGCGACGTGTGGGCGCGCGAATTGTTTCCTGCGTTCACCCACAAGGTGACGGCGTCGTAGTCGCTCGTTGCCGAGTAGCTCACCGGCGCAGCCCAGCCACCACCGTTGTTGTCATTTTGCGTGGAAACCGCGACCGCTGCGGTTCCGCTGTGTACTACCGTGGTTTCGCCGAAGAAGTCGCCACCGGTCGTGCAGATTGCGGCGTTGTGATCGAAGCTGTTCTGGTCGGCGTCGTCGAACACGACCAGATTGCCGGTGGCGCCGTGCGCATTGCAGGCGACGATAGCGGCGAACGATACAGCCGACAGTGAGTACCTCGACGTCATAGCCGATAAGCCTCTTTCGGGTTGTCTCGCGGTGCGGCCGTTCGGGGCGGAGTGCCGCGAAGGCCTTCAGGTTGATATCGTACAAGAAAGGAAGCAGCCTCGTAGGGAGGGAGCAGCCGCGCAGCGGCGGATCCCGCCTTGTTCATGCGAAAGGCGGGATGCGCTTCGCTTCTCCCGCCCTACGATTGCCGGCTCGCCCCGCTTATCCCGGGCACCAGCGCCGCACCCGCGCAAGCGATCACCTGACCAGCAAGCGCGTGTCCGGCACGACAAGCCATCACCCAGTCGTCGTTGGCCAAGGCGGCGAGAAAACCCGCGTTGAACGCGTCGCCCGCACCGGTGAGGTCGCGCACTTCCGCGATCGGCGGCACCGGCACTTCGGCGATGCGTTCGCTGCCGCGCCAGATGCAGGTCGGGTTCGCGCCCGAGCGGGCGAGCACGATCGTGTCGGCGAGCTGCGCGAGAAATGCGCCGGGGCCGCCGTCGGCGGTGAGTTGCAACAGTTCGGCCTCGTCGCGGTTGGCGGAGATGATGTCGGGCGCGAGTTCGAGCAGCCGCGCGCGGAACACATCCACGCCGCAATGCGCGATCATGCCGGCGGACGACGCATCGAAACACACCCGCCCGCCCGCCGCGCGCACGCGGCGCGCGGCATCGATCACGCTGGACGCCGCCGGTTCGCCCTGCAGCGAATAGCCGGTGACGTGCAGCACATCCACGCCGTCGAGCCACTCCGGCGCGACGGCGTGCAACTCACCCGAGGCCCCGCGCGAGGGGAACATGCTGCGCTCGCCGTCGACGGCCACCATCACCACGACGACGCCGGTGACACCGCGCACTTGCACGCGCACGTCGACACCGTGGCTCTGCAGCTCCGCAACCAGCGCACGGCCGGCCGGATCGTCCCCGACACAGCCGATGAAGCGGGTTGCGCAGCGCGGCGCGGCGAATGCCGCGACGTTGGCCGCCGAGCCGCCGCGCAGCATGTGAATGCGGCATTGCGTGTCGGTGGCGTGCTGCAACGGCTGGGCGCACCACACCACGATGTCTTGCACCACGTCGCCGATGACCGCCAGCACGACGCTGCTTATCCGTGCGCCAGCGCGACAGCAACCTGTGCCGCCAGACGCGCATTGCTGCGGTACAGCGCCACGTTGGCATCGAGGCTGGCGTCGCCCGTTTCGCGGCGAATGTAGTCGAGCAGAAACGGCGTGACGCCTTGGCCCTTGATGCCTTGCGCATCGAGTGCCGCCCATGCCCTCTCCACCACGCCGGCGAGCAGCGCCGGATCAAGCTGTTCGGCGAGCGGAACCGGGTTGCCAACCAACAGCGCCGTGCGCAAGCCCAACGCGCGTTGTGCCATGAAGATGCTCGCCACCTCTTGCGGCGACTCGACCCGGTGCGCGACGGTGTAACCGGAGTCGGCCACGTAGAAGCCCGGATAGGCGTTCGTGCGGTAACCGACGATGGGAACGGACAGCGTCTCGAAACGTTCCAGCGTGGCGTGGATATCGAGCACCGCCTTGGCGCCGGAACTGACCAACACGATCGGATTCCACGCCAGCGCCACCAAGTCGGCGGACTCGTCAAAGTTTTCCGCCGCGCCGTGATGCACGCCACCGAGCCCGCCCGTGGCGAATACCTTGATGCCCGCGCGGTGCGCCAGGAACGACGTCGCTGCAATCGTGGTGCCGGCGTTCTTGCGGTTGACGGCGCCGATTGCTAGCTCGCGGATGCCGGACTTCAGCGCTCCGTCGTCGTTCGCCAGTTCCTCGATTTGGGCCTGCGTCAGACCGACTGTTGGGACGCCGCGATGCACGCCGATGGTGGCGGGGACTGCGCCGGTGTCACGCACGAGTTGTTCGGTGGCTAGCGCTACTTGGAGGTTGCGCGGGCGCGGTAGGCCGTGGGTGAAGATGGTGGATTCGAGGGCTACGACGGGGGCGCCGGATGCCAGTGCGTCTGATACTTCAGGAGATACGTTGAGGAAATCTGTCACTTCTTTGATCCGAGTGCGCTGTTCTTACTAAGCGCGGTCTGAGGGAGTGTACTCTCGCACGTGAATCGAATCAGAGGCGCACCGCCCCGCCGAAAAATGAAACTGCCCGCAATTTTCGAGTAAGATCGACCGCTTCCGCAGCGACAGCGAGGCGGATGTGTTGTCGTGTCCGGTGCAGTAGGACGGGGACAGGGGGCGAAACAGGGTCAGGGTATACTTTTAGACAAGTGCACTATGACCGACGCTTCAATTCTACTCATTCTCCCGCTCGTCCAAACTTCAGATGCGCCTGCCAAGCACCCTGCTGAACCGTGCGCGCCTGTGCGGGATCGAGCGCGATCCGAGCGCCGTTCGCCAGCGAGAACGTAGCCGGCAAGTCGGCCGGCGTCTGTCGAAACAGTTCGGCAAACATGCTGCAGGCAACTGCATAGGTTCCCAACGTCGACGGATGAAAATCATCGGCACCGTAGAATGCGAGTGCGGGATCAATCGCCCAACTTTCCCGCCACGCTTCGCCACCCGGAATGAACATGCCGTCGATCGCGAGGGCTGCATTGGAATACGAAGCGTGCACGTCGTCGAACACATCGAAGCGTGCGAGCTCCGGCCATACCATGTACAACGCGGGCCGGGCGCCGGAGCTGCGAATAAGCGAGTTGAAGCGGCTCGCCCATTCCAGCAGGTTGGCCTGACTCGCTGGTAACGCGGAAGGCCCTTGCTGCAGGATCACCACTTGGTACCCCTTGGCAATCTCCTGCTGCACGTGCCCCGCAAGGAAGTGGTCCTCCAGAGCGAAGCCGCCCTCCGTCACCTCAGCGGTCACCAGCGTCTTCCCGGCCTGGGCAGCCACCGCACTCAGCATCGCAGGCAGATCGTTCACATAGGTCAAACTGTTGCCGATGAACAGGACCCTGGAATGATCGACCAACCCATCGTCCTCGATGTTGTTGACCTCCAGTCGCACCGCGAGGCCGGCGCCGTCCTCGCGTATCGAAGCACCGGTGAAATCCACGCCCGCATCCATGCCGACGCTGTCATTGGCGGCGTCTGCGACGTCCGCCGGAAGTCCGAAGCGCTCGGCTTGCAAATCACCGGACGGCAGCATGGCGAAAACGGCGAATCCCAGAAGCGCAAGCAACGGCAACGGCGCTCGGCGTTGGCGCGCAAGTCGATGGCGACGCGCCAGCAGCGCGACGCAGAAAACGAGCAGCGCCGCCGCGAATCGTCCCAACGACGGGGTGGACGAGACGGACGCGCCGAGTGAAATCGACAGGTAGCCCCCGGGATCACCGACGACATCGTAAGC